>VTLG01002182.1_pt1 | contig 64478 bp, 42 predicted proteins | sample 4694571 | NCBI WGS metagenome assembly VTLG01 (sample SAMN12604809, study PRJNA352737) | marine metagenome | biome: ENVO:00000447; feature: ENVO:00000209|ENVO:00000569|ENVO:01000036; material: ENVO:00002151; isolation source: viral sequences binned using virsorter ...
CTCATCACTTTAGCACTACAAAGAGTAATGAGTTAACACACTGGTCATGCACTAATCCTCAGTATGATAAGTTAATCTTTACTACCTATCATTCACTCCACAGAGTATTAGATAGCATGGTAAATATTAACAGAATATACTTTGATGAAGCACATAATGGTACTGCTAAAAACTTCTTTCAACAGATAAAGAGAGTTGCCGCTTGTGGTATAGAGAGATTCTTTTTTACCGCAACTCCACGGATTTCACGTTCTAAGAATAATGTAAGTGCGGAACGTGGTATGAATAATGCTCAAGTATATGGTAATGTACTAGAGCAAACTGACGCTAAGGAGTTAATAGATAGTGGAACTATCTTATATCCTAAAGTTATACCATTTGAGACTGATCGTGAGCGTACTAGACAGAACGCACATGAGGTTGATAGTGATAACTTAAAGGACATACTTAACTCTTTAGATGAGAAGAATCCAAAGGTAATTGTCTCTGCTCCAACAACAAGAATACTCTGGAATATGCTCACACAAACTGATATTAAAGATTGGTTAATTGAGCAAGAGTATAACATTATGCACATCACATCTAAGCATGGTGCTGTTATTAATGGTAAGAAAGTTGGTAGAGAAGAGTTCTTCCAAACTCTTACAGATTGGGGTAAAGATGATAACAAAAAGTTTGTAATCTTCCACTATTCGATACTTTCTGAAGGAATAAATGTTCCTGGTTTAACTCATTCAATCATGCTTAGAAACTTACCAACTATTGAAATGGCACAGACTATTGGTAGAGTTATCAGGATACATCAGCAAGATCTTGATGATATGAAGTCAGGCAAGATCCCTTCTGGTCAGTTCAGTTTGTACCGTAAAAAGCATGGACAAATTGTTGTGCCTATGACTGGTAAATATGGTAAGAGGATAGCAGACAGACTTCAGTCTGTTGTATCGTATATCTTTATAGAGGGTATTCCACCTCTAGCATACGTTTAGTGGACAGTTCAATAAAGTGTCCACTATTTCCCCCATTCACCCTAAAATCACCTATTATAAGAGAGTACTAAACAAATGAGTGCAACTTGGACTGTCATTCCATGGTCAATTCTTAAAGACCTGACAATGAGTTATCGTGACCTACGAGACACATTGAACAGACTTGATGATGACCATTTAGATCAGACAGTCACACTCTACTCACTTCAGGATGATGATTTCGTACCTGCCATTATGACAGATTATACGGATGAAACAACTCTGGAACACCTTGACCCAGATCACCTAGTTATCACATTCTAATGACTTTTTTGGTTACTGACATTGAATTCGATTTCACCGATTCTTTAGGTGAAATACCATTAGATGAACAGTCCACAATCATTGAAAATACTCTTGGGTGTTGGGAGGCAGAAGACGATGATGATCTTCTGGAAGAAATTACTGCCTGTGTAGGGTGGTGCATCAAATCCATTAACTATGAGGTTAAACTAATCGCATGACCTATTCACAAAAAGCAAATCCAAATGCAACTAACTCTGAGTTTGATGCAAAAGTAATTGTCAAACCTTCTAAACTGACTTCTGCTCAGAGAGATGAGTTGATAGATCAGTTTGTTGAAATACAACTTGATAATATGGATCATCAATGTTTGTATGAGTTGGCAGCAGAGTATTTAACACAGTCATTTGATAGATTGACAGATAATGAGATCAAAGAGAGAATAGAGACCTTATACGATTCAGACCTATATGATGAACTCACAGAGAATATTCAAATCTCTGACCTATGCAAGGAGGTGTCAGCATGAGATATGCAACACCTTATGATATAGGGATAGGTGATCGTGTAGAGTATAAGGGCAGCAGTTATGATGTCCTTATCAATTACATTAAAGGTGAGACTGATAGAAAAGGTTATACACCTAATGTAAATCGTACTATCTTAATTGACAGTAGAGACACTAGGGTAACGTGCCTTGACTATAAGCAACTTGAGGTTAACAACCAAATCACAGATCATGGGGTTTTAGTGTGACAGTTCAACAAAGTGTCCACTCATTCCCCATTTGGGGCATTTGAGTGGTTATAATAAGTACATACCAAACAAATCCTTCTCACTATGGACAAAACTCAAATCATTATTAACAGAATACTACAAGTTGAAAACTTTCAAAATGTTGCTTGTGTATGTGCTAACTGGGCAGAATTCGTTCAGGAGTTAGCAGAGTGGGGTGTTGACGGATGTGCTAAAATCGATTTTGATGATGCTGACCTAGACATCGCTAGACTAGATGCTTTCATGGTATCTGAAAATGGATATATCAGGGAGGTTGCTTAAATGTCAGAACTATTAAACAGTTACACATTTGAAGCAAAGAAAATTGTGTACTATTCAGTAACAGTTGGTGCAGAAACTAAAACTGAAGCAAAAAGAATTGCATCTGATTTTGAACATTGCCAACACTATGAAGAGGTTGAGTATTGTGATGGATATGAATATAAAGTGGGTAAACTACTAGAAACAACTGATGAAAAGTGGTTATCATGAACAGTCTTAAAGAGTTTGTTGACTACGTTGCGTCATTCTACCTACCTAGTCACCCTGATGTGTTATACCCTATAGAGGGACTAACAGAACAGAGAATTTATGATGCCTTCTATGTTTATAAGCATAGACTGTTGAAAGCATCAAATAACCCTGATAACAATTTTACATGGGGTTATGGTGACAGTTTAGACAGAGAGCGAGTCAGGGACATCATTTTAGAGACAGTCTAGAAACTGTCACACAGATGCCCCAAACGTATCTCTGACCCCTTATAATAAGTACATACAGGGCAAGGATCTATGGTTGTCTCTGTTCAGCAGAGAAATTACGTCCTGTAAGTCCCATTTCATTTTTTCTTCTCACTATGTCAGTCATCACTTCACAACTAGACACCCTATCCGAAGTATTGGAAGACTTCTGCACTAAGCATAACCTAGAGTTGCATAGTGCTGACGATATTCTCTTCGGTGCTTCAGATACTGAATTAACAGATTATCAAAAAGATTGGTTACGCAATTATATTGAAATCTGGGACACCATTGCAAACCTTTAATCTCGATTTTATTATGCACGATTCTACACTTGACCTATTCTGCAATCACGATTCAGAAATCGTTGTTGATACCTTCTCTGATGTGGTTGACGATAATCAACACCAGATAGAGACCATGCGTGATGCTTACTACCATGCCATGACAAATTGTGCTGAGGATGGTAGACCTGATGATGCTGTAAGCATTTATGAGGAGTGGTGTGTTGATGGTGTTGACCCTGAAGAGGGTGAATATGTATTCACATTTTTACCTGATCTTACAGACTATGCGGAATAACTCCGCACTTTAAATACTGGCAGTAGGGTTCAATCATTTTGAAGAATTGACTTCTTATATGATTACTATGTAAGTCCAGTTTTTGTTCATTCATTCTTATTATTATGTCACCTAATTTTGCCGAATTCCTGCTTGACTCTGCTAACAATGGTAACGAGATCCTAGCGGTGCTTGATGACATTGTGGAAGTAGTAGAAACAGGAGGATCTGATTTATAAGTTGAATTAGAACAGCAGTCAAGCGATTTTGTGCCAGTGTGAGAAGTGGTACAAGGTCGCTTGATTTTTGCCTTAATCCGTGCTATGCTACGCATATGAATAATTCAGTTATACGAGAGTTCTATCCTAATCTCCTTCAAAAAGGATACACTTGTTCAGAGATCCGTCAGGGATCTTCTAAAACTTCCGAGGTTAAGGAAGTGCCCGATTGGGCAAAGTCTCGTTATGATACTTACGATGAGTATCTTGAAGGTCTACATGACTTTATGAACGGAATGTAGGACAGTATATAAACTGTCACTCGAATTCCCTAGGGTGTACCATGTGCCCCTATAATAAGTAAGTACACAAATGGAGGTTTTTTAAATGCTCGCTTCACTACATTTTGGAAGACACTTCTGGTTAGATGAGGATCAAGAATTCTGCTCTTGCCCTACATTCGTAGATGGTACACCAGATTTGGATCATTGGGATTATGTGTCAGAGTGGACTGACCTAGAGGGATTAAACCTAGACAAACTGCTCTACATTCACAGAGATCTTATACAGAGTGACAGACTAGAAACTGTCACATAAATCTCCCAAAATGCCCCATCACACCCTATAATAAGAACATACACGAAAGGAAATTATGTCAGTTCTACATCACGAGTCTTTATACGAAACATGCCATGATGAGGCATGGGAGGAGTTCAGAATTTCAAACAAGTTGAGTGACGATCAACTTTATGCTCTTTGCGAGAGATCCCCTTCAGGAACACTAGATGCCATTGATGCTCTAGCATACAAAAAGTTCCAAAATCTCTGCCAGTAGAGACCACCAGCAAACCCTTATTCATTTTTAAATTATGTCATCTTTCACTTACAACGATTTTCAAGAAATCCTAAATCAGTTGCCTTCCTTCATAGAGGATTTTGGTGCTGACCTAGATTTTGCATACGACTGGGTTGCCGATCAAATCGGAGATCCTCGGTTCGCTGCTAATGACGCATTATACGATCAGTTTTATCTTGCGTATCAAAATGCTGTGACACTCGATTAAGTGGCACACTAAGCGTATACAGTTGCCCCATATGCCTTATAATAGGTACATGAGGGACAAACCTCACCAAATTAATTTCTTCTCACTATGCGTAAAATTGAATCACAAATGAACAGAGCAATCAGAACTCAGTCTAATTGGGCAGGTTCTAACACTACTGTTTTTACTGCTGATAATGGTCTACATTCTAAAGTGTTCCTACATGGAAATCACATTGCCACCTATTTTCACGTTGAGAGAGAGTTACAACTTTTTAACGGCGGTTGGGAGTCAAATACAACTAAGTCCAGATTAAATGCTCTTTGCTATGAGTTCGCCCATGGCACATCAGTATTTCAAAAAAACTGGGTTTGGTTCGTGTCACAATTCTCAGGAGGCACTCAATCATTTTACAACGGCATTACCGTAGGAGCATAGGATGAGATTTTTTCTAATCGCAGTTGTTTTGGTCGTTGGTGCTAATCTAGGCATCAACGCCATTAACTCAGTTAAGCAAATCCAGGAAGACAAACTAGATCGCCTTTGTAAAATCGATTATAGTTTTTGTACTCCTGAATCTAAATAAAAACACTATGAAGGGAGGAGGATGAAGAACAGATTTAAGCGAGGTCAGTTCATCATCTATGAAGGACGCTCTGCTTATGTCAATTTTGTTTCAGACCAATACATCACGGTCTGCACCCATGAAACTTTGAAACCACCTGAGGAGGCGGAGCACTCATTATCTCCAATTCGTCAAGTGAATGTATGTGTGAACTCTATATACTGGGATCAGATTTTCCCAGACCCTGAGAGACCATACAATAGGTTTTCCACAGAGTACACGGAAATTGTGGAAAACATTAAATAAATCTAGGTGTGTGTTTTATCTCTCTGGAAATGTGTTCAGGTGATGCACCCTTAGCACGTCTCCCATAAGAAGTCAAGTCACTCCGAACAATCTCCGAGACCCTTGACAATAACTCCGAGGTCATGCTATAATGAACCATGTAAGGGGTTAAGAAAAACAATGTAAAGCAACTCAAACCAATGCACTATACAATCTACGATGACCAACAAATTCTCAGAGGTCAATTCAAATCAATCTACGATTTGGAGAGGTACATTGATGGCATCCGCATTGAACGTGGAGAACAGTTTCCCAACACTCCGAGGAGTTCACCGTTTGACTATGTGAAGAGCATCGGATGGTATTGGGAAATTGCCGACAATCATGCACTTGACAACCTGCAGTCATCCGAGGTATAATAGAGACATGAACGAGGTCAGCACTATGTAACAACAATCGACTACAGATTACATGCACTAAGTTATAACAACTGTGACAGTGCTAAGTGTTACTCAGGGCAGTTAAATTTGCCCCCTTAAATATTAAAAACGGCCACTACCCTAACCTACAAAGGTTCCCCAGAGCGATTGTTATATTATTTCAATAAAGTTTTCCACAGGTATTAAAAAATTTTCCACAGGTAAAAAATGATCTCTAAGGTTCGCACACACAGACAGGACACACGTACATGGGCGATAGAGCAACTTATAAGGCACGAGAACTTTTTAGACCCTCGGATGTATGCCTGTGCTGATTGTTATGCATCTTCATACGTCTCTCAGGTAGTAGATGATCTATATACACTATGGATGGAGTGGAAAGAGAAAAATCCCACAGACAATCCCCAAGTTATTAACCGCCTATAGAGATATGTCCCATAGATTCACAACCAAACTCGAAGAAGATGATTTCGGTGATTTAATTGTCACGATACCTTATGAAGTTTGTGAAGAACTGGGATGGGATCTCAACCAAGAATTAGACTATGATATTACAGATGACGGTACTGCATTCACACTAAAGAAATCAAATGACTGACGAAACTCCAAAAATAACTGATTCAGTGGAAGAAACTGTTGAAGTTTCTGGTGTTACTGGAGAACAGTTAGGAGAGTCTCTAAAGACTATCAATGAGTGCCTGAAACTGCTCGGAAATCGTCTCAAAGAGGTGGAAACATATATTTCCGAGATACCTACTCCTTCTAAGACTTATTACAAACCAAAGGGGTATGAGGACTATATGAACTTAGCAGATAATTTTACAGAAATCTATAGGAGGTTGGATAAGATAGATGGGATGCAAGACTAATCAGTACACAGATATCTGTGGAAGAGTACATTGTTATAATTACACAGCACCAAATCCTCCTACGGTAGGATCTTCTGTGGGCGTGACGATTGAATATAAGGAGTATCCACATTCCTTCATCCGTGACCCCGACGCTATCCACAGTTATAACATACCTGATAGAGATAACGATGCTATTATGCATCCATTCTACCTAACTGAGTATAGGTCACCACATATACCATCGGCAACATGTGGAATGGCAACGAAGACCGACCCTTGTAGTGGAGGTTGGACTTTTGGTAGAGAAGAATTTGATGCGACTATAATTAACTTAGATTTTACTCCGAGTATGTTGTCATTCGACTTCCAATTTTCGGATACATGGTTTTCTTATATCTACGATACGTCTGATGAAGCAGGTCATATTGGCACAGCAGCATATTGGTTAGAGGATGACGAAGGTACTGTTACAACTATAGTACTTCCTACTGGTACGCCAGGTACACCTGGTTATGATCCAGGTAGTGAAACTAATACTTATTCTGGTACTACTGCATGTGTTCCTTGTACTAACTTCACGTGTACCCCCGCCAAAACCACATTAAAGTACGAGGGATGTGAAGATTTAACTGGCGACCCAGATTGTCCACATCCTACACTATTTGCTATTGATACTGACTCACTGAAGATTGCATTTAGTTATGATCAATTTGCAACTACAGTACCTAATGGTGTTACAGACTTCGAACTTAGTTTTGATGGTGTAACCTATGCTGATGGATGGAATGCAAATACGTTAGAGGGTATTGATTACACTTCATCTCAAAATCCATGGACATACCAAGATGCTGGAAATTCTGATTTTGAGATCTTTGATATTAATGATGGGGCAAACGCAGCAGATTTTAGAGTAAAATTTAGAATTGAGTCTCTTTTTGATGATTCTGCTGCACCACCTGAATCAAATACAGTGATGCTTGGTACTAAATGGGTATGTACTGAAATATTAAACAATGGAACAGGGTTTACTGTAGGTCAAGTATTTCCATTATCTACCACAGTTGCTCTTCAGGGCGGTGGAACGGTAACTATGACAATTAATTTGAAGGTTACTGCTGTTGGTCCTAGTACTACTCTTTCTGGTGGTGACGTTACTGATATTATGAGAAAGGGTGATAAAATCAATGGACATACAATTACCCGCACTTTTCACACTGAAGTAGGTCAATTTCCGTATCATATTGTATATGTTGACGGATCTGGTAGTAATTTTACGAAAGATACGCAATATACCTCTGATAGGAACCATGTTATTACCGTAAAAGCGGGTTTTGGTATTGCTGATCGTGCAATTATGATAGGTTTATACGAATTTTTGGATAAATCACTGCAATATGTTACGGGAGACGTTAATCAGAATGCTCCAGACATCTTTAATAGCGTTATTTACCCTTCAGCATGGATTTCTCTTAATGAAAATGGCGGAATTACTGATATAAACATCTCTGGAGGAGTTTATAAATTCAATACTGGAAATATGGACGACTTAAATCCCACTGCTCAGTTAACTGGATACGCTACTGATGAAGATATTGCGACTACTGGAGGTACTGGAAGCGGATTAACAGTCGATATTGAAGTTGGTGCGATGCTTGATGATACAAGTAACGTTCTAGTTGACCGCATTTCTACTGTAAGAGTGAATCAACCTGGTACTGGGTACACTGAAGGTGATATAATCACTATTTCTGGTGGTGCTGCAAAAATTCAGGTCGCAGAAATCACTAATGGGGGAGCAAATTTAGATAAATTAGCAGGACCACCTATAGTAGAGATTACTAGTGCCGATGATGACGGTAATTATATACCAAATAAGTCTACAGATGACGGAAATCCAGATTTTGTTCTTACAACTAGTCCAAGTGGACTTAAATTTGAGGTTGTTACAAAGGAGGGTGGTACTGATATTGAATTTATTTCAGATACTGGTGGAAATGTTCAATCAGCAGAAATAAAAGGAAATTTTAGTGGTGGATCATTAACGTCTGTAGATATTATTAAACCAGGAAAGGGATATTCCGCAAAAATAAGACCACAGTTAGTCGTTGTTAATGTACAGGAAGAGACACTCGAAATCGTTAAGAATGATGCAAAAAGAGATGATTTGGTTGATGAGTATCATAATATATTAAAAACCCTTCCAGAGGGCGAAATACAGGCATCTGCTGAGGATTTACAGGCAATTGAGGATTCTTATGCTGAAGTTCCTGCAGAAATGGAAAATAAATTTAAAAATCCTCCTATGGAAATTAAACTGGATCCTGAAAGAGACCGTGTACATCAACGTACTCAACGTAAATTACAAACATTTCAAACAGATCCGTTAAAAACCCGTATTGTACCAGATTATGACACGGATTTTCTAAAAGATACTCCAATCGATGAAGATTTAAAACAAGTTATTATAGACAATAAGAAAACGGAACAAGAAACGGTTTTACAAGATATTGATGATATTACTCAACAAGTATATCCTGAATATGTTACTTTTGATGAATCTAAGGTACAGACTAATGTTGGTAGTTTTACAGAATTACCACATGCGTCAAAATACACTAAATATCTTATGCGGCAGTACCGCCCTGATCCTCAAAAAGTTCAAAAGTTGACAGTAACTTTAGGTTGTACACCTGTTAATATTGGTAAATCGCATTTTGTATGCAATCAACCAACAGCAACACCAAACACAGATACTGGTGTAATTGATAATGGAGATGGTACAACTACTCAAGAAGTGCATATATTCTCTTTTGGAAATCTTGTGAGGGGTCCTGGTTGTCAACCTTGGACAGCAAGCGGGGAAATGACCATTTGGCATAATCTTACTAGAGATGCTAATACGGTAGTACGAGCAGCACAGGCATATGGTAATCCATATGATGAATAAAATAGGAGGATAATAGAATGCCATTAAAAGCAAGACCAGTAAGTATGGGTGCAGCTGCACTTTTCATGGGAACTTGCAGTGGACACGGAACAGGATGTGGATCAACTCACCATGCAGGACTAGGAGGAGGAGTTCTTCCTGGTTGTATAAAACCACCGAAGGATCCAAAGATCGTGATGAAATCCGTAAAACTCATGGATTCCACGACTTTATGGCCACCAACGCCACAGACTCCTTTATCTGCGATAACAAGAAATGTTTTAATTAATAAAATTATTCCTATTATTGATCAAGATGAATTAATTCCACATCCAACACCTGTTACACATCAGGCATGTTATACTGGAATTCCAAAAAAATGCCCACCAGGTTGTACTACTAACCCTGCTTATTGGTGTACAGTTGGTATCGAAGGTGGTCGTGAAAGTGCTAAAGGACATGCTCGTCAACATCAAGCTACTCTTAAAACTGTTTTTATTAACGGAAGGAGAGCAGGTGTATTTGGAGACCCCTTTGGTTATGACACTGTGGCATATCCATGCAATTCAGTAGTAACTGGATGCAGCAAAAACGTTTTTTTAGGTTGTACTAGAGGTTAATTATGGCAAAAATGAAACAAAGTCTTTTAGGTGGCTCTTATGTGGAGTCAATTCCAAAAAAGACTAGACAAGGAAGAGGAAAGCACTCAAAATACTCTGCTTCCAGTAGAAATGGGGCAAAAAAGCGTTATCGTGGACAAGGGCGATAAATATAATTGTATAAAGTCCTGATAGGGAGATGGCTTTAAAAAAAATAGGGGGTTCTGACTTAAAAAAATCGAGAAGTTTTAAAGACTTCTCGGTTAATTTTGCTAAAAATCCTTTCACAGACGATCTTTCTGTCGTACATAATGATAACTCCATTAAACAAGCGGTTAAAAACATAATTTTGACCTCTCCTGGAGAAAAACCGTTTCAACCGTTAGTTGGTTCGTCAGTAAGCAGACTTTTATTTGAACCGTTGGATGCATTTACTGCAGATACCATTGCGGAAGAAATTAGGACGACAATCAATCAATATGAACCAAGAGTATCACTTACTAAGGTAGAGGTTACTCCAATACTTGAGGGAAATAAATTAAATGTATCACTTGAATATAGAATAGTTGGTTTACCTATTGTTGAAACAATAGAATTTGTTTTACAGAGACCAGAGTAATGCAACCAAACAATTTAACAGCATTAGATTTTGAAGACGTTAAATCTTCAATAAAGTCATATTTAAGGACTCGAACTGAGTTCACTGATTATGATTTTGACGGATCATCATTGTCGTATTTGATTGATCTATTAGCATATAACACGTATTATACCTCTTTTAATGCAAATATGGCATTGAATGAGGCATTTTTGCCTTCTGCTACAATACGTGATAATGTTGTTAATCTTGCCAAGTTATTAAATTATGTTCCCAGATCTATTAGTGCATCTAAATCTTGTGTAAAACTGAATTTAGATACTGACATGGTAAATGGTGAATATCCAACGTCAGTTACTTTGAAAAAGGGTGCTGTAGCATCAGGTGGTGCATATCTTTGGAATATTTTGGATGATATTACAGTTAATGTAAATCAAACTACAGGTGCAGCTGTATTTGACAAAGTTACCGTTTATGAGGGTTCTTTGGTCACTTTCTCATATATTGTTAATACATTTGGAAAGCAAGCATATAAAGTTCCTTCAGAGGACGCTGATATTTCAACATTAGTTGTAAAGGTAAGACCAAACGAATCATCCACTCAGTATGACCTCTATAGTCGTGCAGAGACCGTTGCTACTGTAACACCTACAACTCGTTCTTATTTCTTGTCTGAGACCGAGGATATGAGGTATGAGATAAGATTTGGTGATGATAGTGTTGGTAGAGCAGTAAAAGACGGAGAAGTTGTTGATCTTGAATATTTGGTCACATCAGGTCCTGATGGTAACCAAGTTTCTACTTTTAGTTTTGTTGGAAGAATTATTGATAATAATGATAAGGTGTATCCTGCTGCAACTGTTAACTTAGTTACTAAACAAAAATCCCAACAGGGTGATACTGCAGAGAGTGTTGAATCGATTAAGTATAATGCACCAAGATATTACTCTGCACAATATAGGGCAGTAACTGCACAAGATTATGCAATTATTACTAAGAATATTTACAGTAATGCAGATTCTGTAGTTGCATATGGTGGAGATGCCTTAAATCCTCCTATTTACGGAAAGGTGTTTGTTGTTATTAAAACAAAAACAGGTTCAAATCTTAATGATGCAACTAAGAAGCAAATTGCTGCTGATTTAAGACCATATGCTATGGCATCTATCGATCCTGTTGTAACGGATCCTGATGATGTATACATTAATGTGAAAATATTTGCTTTATTTGATACTGGTTGTGGATCAAATCCATCTGAAATTGAAACTGATATCAGTAAAGCAGTTGGTGATTGGGGATTACAAACAAAAATTAATAATTTCAACTCAACTTTTAGATCACAAGAACTTGAGAAGGCAATTACACTTGCTAACAAATGTGTTACGGATACATCACTTCAAACAACTATTTTAAAGTATATTAAACCAGATACAAACTCAACAAACACATATTGTGTTGCTACAGGAGGTAATTTGTATAATAGTGCTCCTAGTCAAGATGATGGTGATGGAACTTGTAAAAAGGAACCTGTAATCCTATCTGGGACATTTAGAACTTCTGATAGACCTGGTGTTGACCAACAGTTTGAGGATGATGGTTATGGAAACTTACGAACCTTCTATAATACTGGTATTCGTAAAATTTATACCAGTGATTCTGCAGGAACAGTAAATTACGATACTGGTCAAATTTGTTTTGGTCCAGTTAATGTTATTAATGCTGGATCAGCACCTTTCCTTGCTGGAGCAGTAGTAGTCACTGATGATACAACTGGAATTGGTGATGTTCTTGATTCTACACTATTACCAATAGATCTTCAAATTCCAGTTCAGTTTATTCCTGCTAATAATTCAACTATTCCTGCAACAACTCCTGGAACTATTATTAATATAATCAATCCAGCAGTTACAGTTGCTCCTGTTGGAACAGTCGTACCTCCTACAGTCCCACTAAATAGTTTGACACCAACGGATTTCAATGTAACACCTGCTATCCTTGATATCCCAACTATCACCAACGCTGGTACAATCAACGATTCTGATTGCTTCTAAAGTTAGATGAATATTAATAAAGTTTCCCAGTCCATTGCTTCTCAGGCTCCTGAGTTTCTAAAGACAGACTACCCATTGTTCAATAAGTTTATTGAGTACTATTATAGGTCTCAAGAGAAAACTGGGATGGGTCAGAATATTATTAATAACTTTTTGCAATATCTCGATATTGACAAACTGGATATTAATATTTTGGGTGGTACTACAAAGGTAGTAGAAGGAATTACAGCAGAAAGTGATGAAATCGTTGTTGAAAGTGTTGATAATTTTTTAGATTCTAATGGTTCTATTTTAATTGGTGATGAGGTAATTTATTATGAATCAAGTACAGCAGCACCAAACATTGCCTTAAGTCCTGGTATTTCTTATGATCAAGTAAAATTAAAGTGGACTGGACTTGCTCAAATAATTGATTTATTTGATGGAGTACAAGTTCGATTCCCTCTTACTTCTCAATCTTCTCCAATTGGTTCTCCATCTGCTCAACATTTGATTGTTAGTCTTTATGGAGAGGTTTTAATTCCTAATGTTGATTATACAGTTGATGGCACTGATATTGTGTTTACAACTGCTCCAAGAACTAGGATTACAGGAGATGATAATGTCAATACATATATCACATTTTTAAGTGGTTTTATTGAGAATACTATTATTAGTATTGATGATATTTCCGCAACTTTTGGAGATAATAAAACAGAATTTAAACTTACAAGCGGAAGTATTAAATATGAACCTATTGCTGATGAATATATTTTAGCAGTTTATGATAATACACTTCTTATACCAGGATTAGATTTCTTTATTGACGGTGATTTATTCATCTTTAATGAAGCACCCTTAAATGGAAGAATCCTTTCATTATATTCCATTGAGGCACCTATTCCTACTTTTGGTGCTGGTGCTGTGGGATATGCACGTATTAATAATGCTGGTGAACTTACAGGTATTAGTAGTAGTAAAACTGGATCTGGATACGAATATACGCATCCTCCAAGAGTTTCTGTAAACCATCCAGAAGGGTTTGGTGCTTCGGCAAGTGCTCTTGTAAATGGTATTAAAAACGCAGTTTTACTTGATGGTGGAAAGGGATATAGTGATACAAACCCTCCTACTGTTGTTGTACAAAATCCAATTAATGTTGGTGCTGAATTACCTCAGTTAAAAGCAACTGTTACTAATGGTTCTGTTTCATCTCTTGAAGTTGAGAATTCTGGTAGTGGATATACATTTGTTCCTAGAGTTACATTCAAACAACCAGGTGGAGCAAAAATTGGAACAGCTACACTTACAGACGGATCTATTACAGGAACTATTGCAGTAATAGATGGTGGACAGGGATATTCAACTGTACCAACAGTTTATGTTGATGAACCAACAGGAGAGGATCCTGTAACAGCTGCTTTAACAGCAACTCTTACTGATGGTAAAGTTACCGAAATTACTATTGTAAATGGTGGACAGGGGTATGAAACAGTACCTAGAGTAGCAATTGTCGATCCTACTGGTGCTCAGGTTCTACAAACCCTTATTGATGCTGATGGTAGGGTAGTTTCAGTTGAATTGTTAGATGGTGGTAGTGGATATGATGATGTACCATCTGTTTATATTATTGACCCTAGAGAAGATGGTGGAACTGGTGCAACAGCAACTGCTAGTGTTTTCAATGGTAAAATTACTGATATTAATATTGGTAGTTTTGGATCTGGATATTCTATTGCTCATCCTCCTGAAGTTATCATTCAAAATCCACCAGAAGCAACATCTTCTGTACAAATTGGATTAAATGAAGTTACTGGTTTCTCAGTTTCTAAAAAAGGACAAAACTATACTAAAGCAAAATTTGAGGGTTGTGCAAGAGCAGTTAGTGGTATTGTTGAGTATACTGGAACTGGAAATGCAGTATTTTCAAACAATACTACAGCAGCAGTTGCTGCCGAAGATGCTGAAGTTAAATGTCTTGATGCTCTCTTTGTTAAGAGACTATTAGATAAGTATACTGAACAATTCCTTCCTGATGTTCCAGAACTTGATTATACTAAAATTGATGTAAGAAATGCAATTAAATCTGTAAAAGATTTCTATTCTACAAAAGGAACTTCATTTAGTATCGCATACTTATTCAAGTTACTATATGGTGAACAGGTATCAGTTTCTTATCCAAAAGATCAAATTACCAAACCATCTGCAGCAACTTGGTCTATCGATACTATTCTTAGAGCAACTCTTGTTAGTGGTGATCCTACAGATATTAAAGACGGTCTTTTAACTCAGGATGAGAGTATTGCAGATCCAAATATCAAGGCAGCAAGTGCTTTGATAGAAAATTATATTTCTATCAAGACTTCTGATGTTGAGTTATTTGAACTTGTTTTGTCTGAAGAAACTATTGATGGATCTTTTGTAGTTCCATATAAGACAAAACTTGCTGAACCTCTTGATACAACTAATAGTATTATTACCGTAGACTCTACAATTGGTTGGCCAGAAAGAAATGGTGAATTTATTATTGGTGGTACAGAACTTATTCAATATAAAGAAAAGTCATTAAACCAGTTCATTGAGTGTACTCGTTCTGTAAATGGCACGGTTGAAGATTGGGATTCTGCAACTGAAATTACTTCTAATCTTCAGGTATATGTTAATAAAGGAACTGCACAAGAAGTTATTCTAAATGTTGTTGGTATTGTTGATGCTCAACAAACCGTTTTGACCGATACTGGATCTTACTATCTTGCAGGAGATAAACTTTCTGTATCTAAACTTGGTGGTAGTTCTCAGGCTCCAGAACTTAATACTTGGTTATACAACGTCAAAAAACTCTTAACTGTTAATAGTATTACTTTTGGTGGTGTCGATAATAGATTTGCGACAGTTACCTGTGCAAATAATCATGGTTTATTGGTTGGAGATCAGGTTACTGTATATGGTGCTAATCCAATCATCTATAATGGAACTTTCTTAGTAACTTCTAGGGATAGTACTACAGTATTCCAATATCAACTTCCACAAACAGCAGAAGTTACACCTCAAGGTAATATTCTTGTATCTGTTGACCTTAACAAAGGTAAATCTGATAATAGTGCTGTATTTAGATCTATTGGACCATATACGACAAATATTCAGAACTCGTTCTTTGATGATAATTATGTTTATGTTGCATCTACTGGTATTCCGAATTATACGATTGGTCCTTTTCCAGGATCGGCACTTTTACCTGGAAACCAACGTAAATTAAATAGATTCCCATTAAATCCTTCAACTATTTCTATTAAGGATGATATTATTCCAGGTCCAATTGGAACTTGGATTAATGGTACATCTGTTTGGTCTTACAAATCTAGTATTAAGAAAACTTTTGGTCCAGTTACAGCAATTAATATTACTAACTCTGGTCAAGATTATGATGCTGCATCCCCTCCAAATATTACCATTTCTGGTGGTGGAGGAGAAGGAGCAACTGGTTCTGTAACTGTTAATGGATCTATTATAGAAATTGCTGTAGATTCTGGTGGTAGTGGATATACTTCATCCCCATTGATATCAATTGTTGGTGGTGGAGGATCTGGTGCATCTGCGACTGCTATTGTTACTAAAGGAGTTGTTTCTAGTGTCCTTGTAAACAATGGTGGTAGTGGATATACTTCTCAACCAAGTATTACTGTTGTTGGTGGTGGTGGAACTGGTGCTACAGCAACTGCTTCAGTTCGTGGTCCTATTCAATCGATTGCAGTTACCAATGGTGGTGATTCTTATACTACTAAACCTACAGTTACTTTAAGTTCTGGTACTGGTGCTGTTGCTCAAGCAATTGTTAATAATGGTAGAATTATCTCTATTGCTATTATTTCTGCTGGTACTGGATACACCACAGCACCAGAAGTAACTATTCAGGGTGTTGGTTTTGGTGCTATTGCAAAAGCAACTATTGATACTGATGGTGAAAATGCTGGTAGGGTAACAAATATTGAAATCCTTAATCGTGGTATAAACTACGTTCAAGGAACAACGTTGATCAATCTTACCTCTGCTGGTTCTAATGCAACCTTTGAACCTACGGTATTTGAATGGACTTATAATTTACAAGAAACTACAACTGTTGACTCTGCAAAAGGTTCAGTATTTGCTGGATTTAACAATCAGTATGGTGGTGAATATGCTCATATTTCCAATCCTCAGAAATTAAGATATATTCTTGGGGATAATTTATTTGAAAATGTTAGTGGTGCTATTTTAGAACAAGATTCTCAATTAGAACACTCCCCTATTATTGGTTGGGCATTTGATGGTAATCCTATTTTTGGTCCTTATGGATACTCTGATCCTACCGATCAATCATCAAATATCGTTCGTTTGAATACTTCTTATCAACTTAAAACAAATCTTGTCTATAACGAGATTTCCAATCCCACTCCAGTTAGACTATCTGGTCCTTTATTGAGTGATGAAGCAGCTGGTAGATTTATTGAAGATTATGAATATTCTTTTGGGTTAGGAGATCTTGATCAATATAATGGTCGTTTTTGTAAAACTCCAGATTTCCCTGAAGGTAGATATTGTTACTTTATTACAATTGATACTACTGAAGATGGAAATGCATTATTCCCTTATGTTCTTGGTCCAAGTTTTAACTCTATTGCAGATCCTTGGAATTTAAATAAAGATGCAGTTCAACAAAATATTCCTACAGGTGTTGTAAGATATCGTGATCCTTATGAAAATGTTGATATCGATGTTGATAGAGCACCTAATGCTTCTACAAATGCATTATCTCTTGAAAATGGAGATATTCTATTATTTGAGGTAGAAGATGAAAATAGAGATGGTGTTATAACTCAAGATGAGCTTGATGATCCAGATCAAATCTTTGAAGAATCTCCATTACAGTTGTTTGATTATTTCCCATCAGTAAGATTTGATTCTAAAGTTGATATTGAAGTTGAGACAACTACTAAATTTGAAGATGCTTCTGTTAGTGGATTTATTATTGAAGATGCTGGTAAAAGTTATCAGGTTGATGATATTCTTACTTTTGACAATGAGGACACTGATGGAACAGGTGTGTCTGCTAGAGTTTCTAAAATTACTGGTGAATCTATTAGTTCATATACCTTTGAAACTGAAGGTGATGAATTTATTGGTGTACTTACTACAAGTGAACCCCACAACATTGTTGAACAGGACAATATCTATGTCTCTTATAATCCAATTATGGATGAGACAAATAAACAGTATTTTGTTAGACAATTTAAAGGTATTGAAGAGATTGTTATTAATCAATCTGGATCTGGATATGATTCTGAAATTCCACCAACAGTTATTATTGATGGAGATGGAGAATCTGGAGAACTTAATGCAACTGTAAGTTCTACAGGATCGATTGCTGCGGTTAATATTGTAAATTCTGGAATTAACTATACTAAAGATCCTAGAGTTATATTAAGTCATCCTCAAATCTATAAAAAGGCAGATTATTATGTGTCATTGATTAAAAATGAAAATTATGTAAAAGTTAATGATGTTTTTGTAAATGGCGAAAAGGATGTTTTCTTCTGTGGTAAAACTCTTGATACAAATGGTAATGAAGTTGCATTTATATCAAAATTCTCAGAACTTGGTGTAAAAGAATGGGAAGAGAGACTAGAAAGTCAAGATGGTGAAACATATACCGAATATATTAAACTTGATGTTGATGGAGACATTATTTGGGTAGTTGGTCATAATAAACCAAATTCTTCAATTCTTACTGCTTATAACCCAGATGTTATCTTAGTAAAATACACTCAGGCTATTGATGGACTGAGTGCAACTCTTAATTTCCAAAAAGGTTATTCTGGTATTTCTGGTTCTACTAGGGCAGATAATATCACGACTGTTAAGAAGTATTCAGATTCTCGTTATATTATTGGTGGATATACTAATACCAATTCCTCTAATCCACAAGATGCATTTATTGCATCTATTGATGCTGCAGGTTCTTTTGCTGCTAAGAGAAAATTAGCATCTGCTTCTGGATCTGAAAAAATTACTGATTTGATCGTTTTAGACGATGCAGTATATTTCATCATGGAAACTTCTACTACTGATGGAAATGCAGACAGTAAATTTGCTTTTGGTAAAGTTCTTGTTGGAACTTCTCAAATTACCGTTGAGTGGATTAAAGAAATTAATAATAGTGCATATTCTTTCAGAGACACTAGTTTAGCAGTTGATGAATTTAATGAATTTTATGTTACTGCTACATTAGCACTTAAGACGGATAATACCACTAAAGATAGTTTCTGGGTTGGTAAACTTGATATTTCTGGAGATTTACTTTGGAATTACAGATATGTAGTTCCTTCTGGAAATTCTATCGAACTTGCATCTAGATCTACAATTGATATTTTTGGTGATTTAAACCTTGGTTATACTAGAATTGATAGTACCAATGGATATAGAACAATTGATACTGCTAAAATTGGATATGATGGTAAACTAAAATCACATACAAATACTGAGTTTAATAAAAACAATATTGAAGGTATAACTGTTAATGCAATCACCGTAGATAACTCAGGTGATGTATATGCATTTGGTCAAACTCATTGGAACAGAAATGAAGTTGTTTGTGAATTTGCAACTGATGCAACAGATAAGACTGGACATTATACATTAACAACACTTAGTGCTACTGATTCTGTTAAGTATGAAAGTGGTCTTGCTAAGATTTATGGTTATGATCCTACAGGTTCTAATTCTACTTGGATTAATGGTGCAATTAAGATTCCTGGAACTCAATTAACAACAAAACTTGATGCTGATTGGACTCTTGAGTTTATGCTCTATAAGGAGGCTGCAAACTCTCAGACACTTTCACAGACTCAACAGACCTTAGTTAATATTGGAGATGCCACAGACGCTACTGGTGGTCTCTGGTTGTATTATGATGCTGGTGGAAGATTAGAATTAGTTGTTACTAATAACTCTACTGCTATTAATAGTGCTGGAGGTGCTCTTCAGTCTACACAAACTACATTATATGCTGATGATACTTGGCAGTTTATTGGATTGAAAAAATCTGGTGACACATTTACTGTTTATGTAAATGGTACACAAATTCTTACTGGTAGTATTTCTAATACCAGTCTTGCAAATAAAGATCTGTATATTGGTAATATTATCGGTAAAGATGGTACAACAGGTAGTTTCAGGAAAAATGAACAGGGTCAGTACTACGTAGATAATCTTGTAATTAAGAATAGAGCAATTACTCCTGATAATCCATCTGACGTTACTACTATTCCTCCTGTAGCAAGTTATGCTTTAGGATTTACTTGGGCAGATACTACATGGTTTACAAATCATACTAATCGTTATGATTATGTCGATTATGTTGGATTTGGTTTTAAATCAGATAAAAACTCAGATTCTGAAAGATTAGGTGATAAAGGAGTTCAAACAAATACTAATGTTGGATTTGTAAGAACTGCAATTACTCCAGTAACAGGAGTATCTTTGGTTGCTTCTAATACTGGTTTTGCTTTAGGTGGAGGTGGATTACAAGCACTTGATTTTGAAGATGCTACAACTACTATGGTTGTAAATCCAACTGACACTAATATAACATACAGTGTTGATCTTTGGAGTGCTAGAACTGCAACAGTTCCTTCTCCTGGTTCTAAGAAACTTTCAATTGATGCGAAAGTTAAGAATCGTTATTACATGAAGACTACTTCAACATCGAAGATTGATAACGTTCAAGAACTTACAATTAATCAAAGTTTTAATATTACTGTTGGATCAAAATTAGTATTGAATAACACATCTGATGTTTTTATTAATAGTGGATATGTTCTTAGTGTTGATAAAGATAACAATAAAGTCAATGTTGCTGTTAATAATAATCCATGGTCTAATGATTTAAATACTGGTTTATTATCTACAACTAGATTTGATGAGCAAGATACCTTTGGTATAACTGGTCCTCTTGTAGCAGATACAAATATAATTTCAGAGTACTATTTCTTAAATGTTATTAATACAACTCCTGGAACATTTGATATTGATTTGAATGATTGGAACTTAAACAGAACTGCAAGTGCTGGAAGTGGTAATCTTGATGATTTTGCTAAATTTAAACCTTTTGCAGCAGATGTTTACAGTGTTAGAATCGATGAGGTTTCTGGTTCTACTCCTTATATTACTGGATCTGTTGTTGAAATTACTGCATCTGACATTTCATTCAATACTGCTAAAACAACAGCACAGATTACTAATCTGACTGGAGTTACTAAGATTACTCTTATTGCTGACTTAGATAAGGTTTTACAAGTAACTGCAGTTGCTAATACTGATGAAGTGTATATAATTACTGGAAATAGACATTATCTATCTGCTGGTGATAACATTTTTGTTGATGGAAATCCTACTCAAACAGTTGGTGCTACTGCATATGATGAATATGATGGTTCTTTCACAGTTGAGACAGTTGTAAGTAATAGAGAATTCACTTATAAGTTGAATGCTGTTGCACAGACTGATCCTGCAACTAGTCCTTCTGATGTTAGTATCTACGTTAAGTCTCCTGTCTTGAAGATGTATTATGGTCATCAATATCGTTTTGACCTAAGTCATTCTTCTATGCTTGGTGCAAACCTTTCTTTCTCTAAAGATAATCTCTATAAACTTGAATATTCTTTCAACTCTATTGAAAGAATTGGAACACCTGGAGTTACAGGAGAAGGTCAATCAGCACCAACTGTTAAGTTAAAAGTTGATCAAGATATTGTTACTAATATTTCGTACTATTTTGACCCATCTAGAACTGGGGATGATTCTCCTGTTGATCCAAATAGTTATTGTGATATTGTCGATTCTCCATATGTCGGAACATTTACGGTTAGTGAAATTGCTGGTGCAACTATTACGACAGGTGCAACAATTCTTAAATTCCCTCTAATTAACGAACCAGAGGGTAATGCAAATATTAGTAGATCATCTTACTCTACAAGTTCTAAAAAAGCGGTTGGTAGTATTGGTGATATTAGACTTATTAACTCTGGTGGATTCTATGCTAAGTTACCAGTTGTAACTGGTATTCAATCTTCCAGAAAAATTGAAAGAGTTCAAATTAATGAACCTGGAACTGAATATGCTGTTGGTACATACAATAGTGTTCCTATCAGTGGAGATGGAGAAGGTGGTCTAGTTACTATTGTTGTTGCAGATGGAACAAATGATGATGGAGATACTATTCCTGGTCAAATTCAGTCTGTAACCATTACTTCTCCTGGTAAAGGATATACTACAGCAAATATTGATATTGAGGCAATTACTGGTATTCTTGGTGCTGGATTAGCAGGTTCTGGTGCTGAAATAGATGTTGTTATTCCTCCATTTGGAACTGGTGCAGTAGTATTTGCTAAAGGTACTAATGTTGGTAAGATTAAGAAACTTAAGAACAATAACTTTGGTTATGATTATCCACATGATTATACATTACGTCCTGAAATTACATTCCCAATTAATGCCCAGTTAACTTCTACTAGTATTCTGGATAGTATCACTGTTACTGATCCAGGTTCTGGATATTCTCAGGCACCTGCAGTTGTTATTACTGGTGGTGGCGGTTCTAATGCTGTTGCAGAAGCGTCAATTAGAAACGGAAGAATCGAACAAATCTTTATTAAAGATCCTGGTGCTGGTTATTCCTCTGCACCAAATGTTTCTTTAAGATCTTCCTTTAACTATGTTGTTAACCTTGACTTAGGATTGCTACAGTTTGCTTTCCCACATGGTATTCAGAATGGTGCTGAAGTTACTTTGAATGTTGTTGATACTGGAGATGGGGTAGAATTCCCACTTGCATCTGGTGCGATTGGTAGATTGAATGCTGCTACAACCTATTATGCTGTTGCTGGTATAGCAAACTCTCTTGAAGGTGATCAATTAAAACTTGCTATCACTAAAGCTAATGCTGAATTGGGTGATGCTATTACATTTGCTAATGCTGGAACTGGAAGACAACAAGTGTTGACAGAATCTTTTGGTGCTGCTGCTACAGCAAACGTAATTACTTCTACTTTCCTAGAAGGTGAACTTGTATATCAAGGTGATACTCTTGCAACTGCAACTGCAACTGGATATGTTTCTACTAACCAAGGTTGGCAGATTGGACCTAGGGTTCTTAAGATTGTTGATTACATAGGAACTTTCTCAGAAGGTCAAAGTATTACTGGTGCTATTTCTAAGTCTTCTGGTGTAATTAGTGATCTAAAGATTGCTAAAGGTGTTCTAGAAGTTGGACCTATCACTAAAACAACAGGTCAATTTATTGATGATGTTGGTAAACCATCTGAAATCATTCAGAAGATTCAAGACTCTTACTATTATCAGGATTTCTCTTATGCTGTTAAGTCTTCTGTATCTATAGATGATTGGAAAGATATTCTTATTAAGAATGTTCACCCTGCATCGTTCAAGGTATTTGGTGAACTGAATATTGATGAATATGGATATACTGCTAATAAAGAGATTGATTTTGAACTTACTAAGTCTGTTGAACTTGCTAGAGATGCAACAGTTCCTAATATTCAGAGTTTTGCTCTTGCAGAACCTATTTACAGTGAGTTTAACAATACAGAAGTTCTTTTCCGTCAAAAACGTCTTACTTCTTCAGAGAATATTCTAACTTCTGTTGTTCAAAGACTTGATAATATTTCAAATCTTTTTGATGGTGAGAGAACACAATTCCCAATAACAGTTAATGGTGATAATGTAATTGCTAATGCAAACCAATTACTAATTGTTCTTAACGGTGTTGCACAAACTCCAGCTACAGCGTTCGAAGTACAAGGAGATTCTATTGTATTTGCTGAACCACCTCAACCTCCTGCAAGTGTTAAGTATGTTAGTGTTGGTATTCAACAAGTTGCAACTAAAACTCTTAGATTCCCTGGTAACAGTGGTATATTCCCAAGTATCGGAATGGAATTGGTTGGTATATCTTCTACATCAAGATTGACCGTAACTTCTGTTGCTGGTGAGAGTATTACTGGTTTTATTACACAAGGAACGTTCCTTCTTAATGAGCAATGTCAAGTTAGTGCTACTGGATTCTCTGGAGCACTTTTAGAGATTACAGATGTTACTAGCAATGGTTTGTTTGGATATAATGAATCTGTTTCAAACCTTGAAGGTAATACTGCAGTTGTTGAAGCTATCAACCTTGAAACAGGTCAAGAAACTCCTATTGCTGAACTTCGTTATAGTATTGGTGCTGCTTCAACGAGTATTGAAGTTGTATCTTCCACTTCAACTGGAGATGCTCCTGTAACTGCAGGTACGTTTACTGCTGGCGAAAATTATCAAATTGCTTCTGAAATTGTAAGAGTCGACTCTATTTCAAATGGAACTGAGTCAACCACACTTATAATAGTCAGAGGTCAACTTGGTACAGCAGCAATTTCTCATCAAGAAGATACTCCTCTGTATTCTACTGAAATTGAAGTAACTAATGAGTTAACACTTAGTAAAACAACTGGTACATATCAATCTACACCTGGTCTTTTTGATATTCAAACTGGTGATACTATAATTGGTGCTAGTTCTGGTGTTGTTGCTCTCATTACATCAACAAGTGCATATCAAGATCCTGCAACTAATGAGTTTATTGAACAGGTTAATATTTCTTCTGGTTCTTCTTTCTTTGGTCTTCTCTTCAACAGATTGACCTCAGTTACATATCCAAACATTATTCTTGATGATATTTCTAGTTCTCAAGTAAGTATTGTTGATTTTGATGATAATGCTAGTGCATTTGATTCTAAGTTCCCTGCTAATGAGTCAGTTAGTAATAATATTTTAACTTATAATACTGCAAATAATCATACTTATGTTGGTGGCACATCGACTGGTGCTCTTACATTTAATGATAGTAGTACAAAGGATGTAACTGATGCAACCTACAATAGTGATACTGGTCAATTAGTATTGACTATTGGGTCTCATAGTTACACAACTTCAAATACAGTTACCATTGGTGCAAATAAACTATCATTTACTTGTGATTTAGATGCCAATTCTACTGTTCACACATATCCACGTGTAGGAGATCCAGTATATAACACTGCAATAGCAATTACTGCAGTTGCAGCAACTACAATTACAGTTAATGTTGGTATTGGTGGTGCCTTTATTGATAATGAAACTATTCGCAACTACAAAATCCGTTATGGAAGTAATAGTGGTGAGTTTGGTGTGGGTGAGAACTTTAAGGTTAAGAAACTTACTCTTACTGGTGAAGTTGGTGAAGGATTCTTTGCTCAAGGTCAAGTTATTAGAACTCAAGACACTAAAGCAGAAATTGTTGGATATAGTCAGGCAAGAAACACAATTTACCTTGGTAAAATTGGTAGAACTCAAGCTTCAGGTCAAGATTATCACAATGCCACATTTGTTGATAATGCTCAATTAAACACTCATAACGCTAAATTTGGTAGTGCATGTTTAGTACTTTCTGGTGGAACATCAACACACACTTTCGTAAGTGGTGTTACTAATGCAATTGTCGCTAGTAATGGTGCTACAGGATCCTTTACTGCTGCTACAGGAACGACATATAACCCATTAACAGGTGTTATGGTCATTGAGATTGGTACTCACACCCTCACCACAGCAAATAAAGTAACTATTGCTGATAGTGGAGTTGTATTTACTTGTACAATGGATGGTGGTGCTACTAACCATGCATATCCTCGTTCAACTGATCCTTCATCTGGTACTGCTCTTACTATTACTGCAGTAACAGGCACAACAATTACAGTAAATGTTACTGCAGTTGCTATCGATGATTATCTAACTATTCCAACTTCTAGCGAATTTGGATTTGGTACAGGCGACTTTACTGTTGAAACTTGGATTAAACTGAATAGTATTACTGGTAGTCAGACTATCTTTGATATGAGATCCAGTCCAACTGAACTTGCTCCTTATTTGTATACTGATGGTGCAAATATTAAGTATTTCAATAATGGTGCTGTTACTATTACTGGTGCAACAAACCTTGTAAAGGATACTTGGTATCATATTGCTCTTACTAGATCTGGTACTAGCACTAAAGTGTTCTTAGATGGTGTTCAAGAAGGTAGTACATATTCTGATAGTAGCAACTATGGTTCTACAAAACCAATTAGAATTGGTGGTGATGAGAATGATCAACAATGTCTTGCTGGATATGTTGATAATTTCCGAGTTTCTAGTGTTGCTCGTTATACTTCACAATTCAGTGCTCCAAAAGGCATGTTCCATGGTGATGTAAATACTAAATTACTTCTTCACTTTGATGGAACTAATGGTCAGACATATACTCAAGATTGGTCTGGTAGTGAAGGATTTACTAATGGTGAAGAGTTTAATAATAGTGCTATTACTATAAACAATAGAGAGTATGCTAATGTGCATAAGTTTGTAAGTGCTACAGCTAATGCAGTTGAGTCAGGTGGTAATTATGCACATACATTCGTATCTGCTGTAACAAATGGTATTGTTTCTAATGCTGGTAACTTACCAAATCCAGTAACAAACGCAGCATACACAGCTACCACAGGTAATCTTGTTATCACATCTGATGCTCATAATTTAACAACTTCGAATACAGTTACGATTGCGGATAATACATTAACATTGAAGTGTGCTATGGATGGTAATACTACACATCACACTTATCCTAGAGCTGGTGACCCTGTTTCAGGACAGACTATTGCTATTACTGCAGTAACTACAAATACCTTTACAATTAATGTTGGAACATCACCAATTGTAGCATTTAATGTTACTGATGCCACTTATGATGCTAATACAGGTGTATTAGTATTGACTATTGGTTCTCACTCATTACCAGTAGGAGAAAGTATTAGAATTGCTGCTAATTCATTATCATTCAGTTGCGATAGAGATAATTTTGCTTCCAATCATACATATCCACGTTCTACTGATCGTGCTCATAATAATGCGTTGAGAGTAAACGCAGCAACAGCAACAACTATTTCAGTTAATGTTGGAACAGTTAAAGGTGCTAAGCCTGTTATAACTGGTGGACATCATACATTTGTAAGTGGAACTACTGGAGGAATTACTCCTAATTCTGGAAGTGCTGTTACAGCAGGATCTGGAACAACTTATAATGGTGTTACTGGTGATATGGTTATTGAGATTGGATCTCATAGTTTGACAACAAGTAACACTGTTCAGATTGCTACTGGTGCTGTTACATTTACTTGTGATAAGGATGGACATGCAACTAATCACTCATACCCAAGAGCATCCGACCCTGTTGCTGGTACAAACATTGATATTACTGCTGTAACTGCTACTACTATTACAGTTAACGTTGGTAAAGTTGAAGGTCAAGAACCTGCTTTTACAGGTGGTGGAACACACAACTTTGTAAGTGGTGTTACTAATGCTCTTACCGCAAGTGCTGGTGCTAGTGGAAACTTTACTGCTGCATCTGGCACAACATATGATCCTTTAACTGGAGATTTAGTAATAGAAATCGGATCACATAGTTTAACAACAAGTAACAAAATCACTATTGCTGATGGTGCTGTTACATTTACTTGTGATGCTGATAATCATACATCTAATCATTCATATCCAAGATCGACAGATCCTGTATCTGGACAGGCATTGGCTATTATTGCTGAAACTGCTACAACTATTACAGTTAATGTTGGTGTTGCTGCTAAAACAACTGAACTTAAAACTCACAGATACTATGATGCTGCAAACTCAGTAGAGCAAAATATTGATCTTCTTTCTGCAGAAGGTAACCATGCAGCAGTTGTTGCATCCCCATTCCAGTTTGATGCCTTACAGTCTCCAACTGTAATGAATGCAAGTACAATTACACCAGAATCCTATTATGGTGGTGCAGTTGCAGTTTCTACTGATGGAACTACTGATAGGATGGTAGTTGGTGCTTTCAGATATAACTCATATACTGGTAGAGCATATATCTACGATCTTGAGGGTGCAAATGAGGTCATCCTTAATGCATCTGATGCTGCTACGGGTGATTACTATGGATATGCTGTTGCTGTAAATGCAAACAAAGTTGCAGTAGGTGCTCCAAACAATGATGATGGTGGATCTGAGTCTGGTTGTATCTACACTTACAATCTTGATGGTACAGGCGAATCCAAGATTGTTGCTTCTGATGATGCAGCAAGTGATTACTTTGGTTGGTCTATTGCAATGACCGATACTTACATCTTCGTTGGTGCACCTGGAGATGCTTCAAAACGTGGATCTGTTTATCGTTATGACTTAAATGGTGCTAATGAAACTAAGATTGAACCTAGTGATGGTGTTGCTGGTGATTCTTTCGGAATGAGTATTGCTGTCGGTAGTAATAAACTTGTAGTTGGTTCTAAGAACCATGATGCAATAGCAACTGATGCTGGTGCAGTTTATGTTTATGCTTTAGATGGAACTGGCGAAGTTAAGATTACTGATTCTGCTGTAGATGCACAAGATAACTTTGGTGCAGCAGTTGCTGTTGGTGAAAATAAGGTTGTTGTTGGATGTGCTGGATATGATGGTGCTTCAGGCAGTACTTCTAATGCTGGTGCAATCTTTGTATACAACTTAGATGGAACTGGTGGAATCAAGATCGAACCATCTGATGTTGGTAATATAGACAATTTTGGTTCTTCTGTAGCAGTTGCCCAAGGAAAGATCTTTGCTTCATCTCCATACTGGGATGCTGGTGTAATTCAGAACTCTGGTCAACTTTATGCATTTAATCTTGATGGTACAGGTGAGGCAAGTCTGGTTATGCCACCAGTAAGTCCTTACGATAATCCTGGTTATAATCCTAATTCATTAGCTGTTGGTTCTAACAGAATAATTTTAGGTGCTCAGTTTGCTGATCCTTCTTCAAATTCTTCTGCTGGTTCTGTATTCTTCTGGAGATTCACACAAGAACTTACTTCTATCAGTTTTAGTGGCACATATAAGACAATTCTACAAGCATTGATTCAGGATATGCGTAATGGTAGCAATAGTCATGTTTGGGATGCATCTGCTGCTCTAGTAGATAGATCTGGTGCTAGTGTTAGTGGTATTGTTGGTTATACAATAGTTGATGATAATCAATTATTGACTGGTTTACAGACAATCCAAGGTCTTATGAGATCTATTGTAAACTATGTTCCTATCACTATTGCAGGTAGTCATGGATATACTCAATTTACTGATGCAACTGTTACTGATCAATCTTATACTACACTTTCAACATTAACTGCTGCTGCAGGAACAACATATACTGCATCGACAGGTTTAATGGTTATTACTTCTAATAATCATGGTCTTACAAAAGATAGTTTGATTAGGATCAATCCTGATTCTTTATCATTCACATGTTCTAAGGATAATAATGAAACTGTTCATACATATCCTCGTAAGACAGATCCATTCTATAATAAAGTTCTGAAAGTCATTGCAGTAACAACAAATACGTTTACTGTAAATGTGAGTGCATCTCAAGCTGGTGAGCAATATACTCACACATTTAGTAGTGCTCTTACAAATGGTATCGTTGTTCTTAATTACACTAGACTAGGTTGTGCAGACGTTGTATCCACAGTTAACAACCTTTTAGATATCGCAGAAGATACAATTAGTGAAGCAATTGGTACAACTACTAATGATCAAAATGCAGATCACCTTGCTACAATTACTAAGGTTACTCCTGTAACTGAATTTGTTGGTGCTACAGTTGATGCTTTCCAACAAAATGAATTTATTGGAACATATCATGATGGTGCTAATGATCTTGTTTACACAAATCAACTTGGTGCTGATTCTCAATATAGATTCCGTGATGCAGCAAACTTAATTAGAGCAAACAGTTCTGTAATTGTTGATAAAGCATCTGCAGATATGCTTAATAGATATCCAGATCTTAATACTGAAATGCCTAGAAATATTTTAGGTAGTACTGCTGGTACAGAACGTTGTCAAGCTGACTTAGGAATTATTGTTAATGAAATTGCTAAAGATATTGAAAATGGTGGTAATGAGAATACTGTTACTGCTGCTAAATTCTATCTGAATACTTTTAATGAAATTCAACATATCAGACTTCAGGTATGGCAATCTGTTTATGCACACGAAAGATTAGGTTTTTATATTAAGCAAGCGATTAATGGTAATCTCGATTATACTAATACTAATAATATTATTACTGGTGACTGGGGAATTACTAATGATGCGGTAAATCAATTTACAGCATCAACAGCAACTTATGATCCTGCAACTGGTCTTCTTGAAGCAACTATTGGATCTCACAGTCTTGAAGTTGGAAATTTAGTTAATGTTGCAAATAATTCTCTAACATTTAAATGTGCAATGGATGGTAATGCTACTAACCATGCATATCCAAGATCAACTGACCCTGCGTCAGGTTCTAACTTAGAACTTACTGCAGTATCAGGTACAACAATCACATTTAATGTAGGCACAACACCTAATGTAAATTATACACCTACTGCTGCCACATACAATACTACAACTGGTGATTTAGTACTAACAATTGGTTCACATAGTTTGAGTACAGGTCAAACTGTTAAACTTGCGACAGATTCATTAACCTTTGAATGTCCTGCTGCTGTTGGAACTCACACATTTATTAGTGGTGTTACGAGTGCTATTACATCTTCTGCTGGAGGACCATTTACTGCTGGACCAGGAACAACATATAATCCAACAACAGGTGATTTGGTATTAGAGATTGGTACTAATACTTTAAGTACCAGTGACACAATCCAAATTGCTAATAATGGTGTAGTCTTTACTTGTGATGCTGATAATCATGCAACAAATCATGCTTATCCTCGTGCTACTGACCCTGTTTCTGGACAGAACATTGCTATTACTGCTGTAGCTGGTACAACTATTACAGTTAACGTTGGTGTAGCATCAGCGACTAGTCAAAGTACATATCCTCGTGCAACAGGTGCTGCTACTTCTAGTGGTGCTGACTATGCATATGACACACCATTAACAATCACTAACACCACTGGAACTTCCATCACACTTAATGTTAACGGTGGTCAGGGTGCTATTAGTGTTAATTCTGCTCATACATTCATAAGTGCCACGTCTGGTGCTCTAATTACTGGTGGTAATTATGCTCATACATTCGTAAGTGCAACTGCTAATGGAATTACTAGTGGAGGTGCATGTGCAAATGTACAAAATGCTGTTGATACTCTAATTACAACTGTTAATGATCTTATTGCTCCAACTAGCAATGATTACAATATTGCTGCTGATAGATTGTATTTCAATAGAAAGTATATTGCAGAAGAAATTTCAGGGCGTAATACTGGTGGACAAAATGGATTACTTGGTCAAGAACTAAGATATACTATTGATAGTGGTACTTACAATGCAATCGCTTATAATCAGGATACTTATGATACTTATATTAAGGACTTTATTATTGCGTTAATTTCTGATCTTCAAACTGGTGGTGATAATAGTGTAATCACTCAGATGCAGAAATTCTTATCTACTGATCTTAAGATTAGTGATGATATCGATAATCAGATATTTGCTTTCTTCTATACTCACGAGCAGATTAAGATGCTTGCTGAGAAAGCAATAAAGAATATACTTTATAATTCAGGATCTTCTGTATCTGGTGATGAATATGCTGCTGTACATACAAATGATTCAGCATATAGAGACACTGAAACTCCAACTGACATCACTTCAGTAGTTACTAGAATGAGAAGACTAATTGATATTGCTCTTGATGTAATTGCTCCAGGTGATGTTGAGGCACGTAGTGCAGTTAAGAATATTCTCTTTAATGAAAATTATTACAAGGCAGAAATTGCTGCTACTGTAAATACTCAGTTTGGAACAAATTCTTGGCAGTATGATTCATTTGTCTCAGATATTATCGATAATATACAATATGATTTGTTTACCACAGATACAGGTAAATCTAAAACTGCATATACTGTAACTCTTGAATCTTATAGCGGAACTTTTGCTGTAGGTAACACATTAACTGATGGTACAAATATTGCAGAAATTCTATACGTTTCTGGTAATACTTTGATTATTGGTGCTCCATTTGTACCATTTACTCCTACTGCTGCAACTTATGATCCTGCTACAGGTGACTTAGTTTTAACCATTGGAACACATACTTTAACAACAAGTAATACTATTAGGTTATCTGCAAATTCGTTAACATTTGAATGTGATAACAATGGTACTGCTGAAAGAACATATCCTCGTGCATTGGGTGCAAATACTGGAAGCGGTGCTGACTATGCATATAATACTGATCTTAGCATTACTGCTGTAGGTGCTACTACAATCACAGTTAATATTAACGGTGGACAGGGTGTAATTAGTCATAACTACGCTCACACATTCGTTTCTGCTATTGCTGATGCTGTACAGACTGACGGTAGTTTATCTGAAGGTGCTAGTATCACATCTAGTGGTGCTACAGGAACTATTGATACTGACGGAGTTACTCCAGCACATCAGTGGTATGAAAATATTAGTAATATTAAAACTATTCAGGGTGCTACTGCAATATCCTCTCTAATTGAGGGATCTGTAACTAATACAAACCTATGGACTTCACCTGAAATCTTTAATTCAAATTGGAGTGCAACCTTAACTACAGTTACTGCAGATACAGGTAATTCTCCAGATTCCACAAAGACTTCAGACAAAATAGCAGTAACAGAAACTACTGGTGAGCATTATATTGAAAGAACTTATTCGTTAACTGCTTTTGATACCTTTGATAGTGATGGTACTACATTTGATAATGGTACAGAAACATTTGATACTGGTGCCAATGATGCTCTTCAAACATTTACATCATCTATGTTTGTTAAGGCATCTGAGTATAATAATGTACAGTTCCAAGTTCGTTTGGATGGTGGAACTGTAAATGCTAAATTTAAGGTCGATTTGACTACAGGAACATTAGGATCCTTATTTGTTCAACCAGGTATAACTGTTACTGATCATGGTGCAATTCCATTCGGTAATGGTTGGTTTAGATTGTATATTACTGCTCAGTTTGGTTATGGTTTCACTAATCTTAGAAACAGACTTAATGTTCTTCAAAACATTACACAGGTTGATAATTTTACTGGAACTTCTACAAACATTAAAGTTTCTCCTAGTGATACAAATGCATATGCTTACTTTGGATATCAGGGATCTTTAGATATTGGAAATGGTAAGATTGTTGTTGGTGGTTATAATGATAGTGCTGATGGTTTCAATAATAATGGTTCTGTTCGTATCTTTGATATAGATGGTACTAATGAAATTGAACTTACATGTGGTAATGCTAATGATAATCAGAAATATGGTTATGATGTTGCAGTTGGAAATAATAAGATTGCTGTTGGTGCATATGGAACAGAAACAGATGGATTAGCAAACGCTGGTGCTGTATATCTTTACGATTTAAATGGATCTAGTGAAATGGAAATTACACTAGACGATGTTCCTGGTTCTACACTCTTTGCAGGTCAATTCTTTGGTTATAGTGTTTCTATTGCAAATAGTCAAGTTTTTGTTGGATGTCCAAATGTAAGTCAAGGTGGTGTTGGTATGTGTGGTGCTGTTTTTGTATTTGATCTCAACGGTGAATATGTAAGAACTATTACTGCATCAGATAAAGATGTTAATGATGGATTTGGACATTCTATCGATACTGGTAATGGTAAATTGGTTGTTGGTGTTCCAGGTGAAGGAAGTAATGGTAAAGTCTATGTTTATAACTTAGATGGAACTAGTGAAGTTGGAATTACATCTTCTAATCCTGAAGGTGGTCAAATGGGTAATGCAGTTGCAGTTGGTGAAAACAAGATTGTAGTTGGTGATTATCTTGCAAATGCAAATTCAATCATAGGATCTGGTAAGGCATATATCTATGATCTTGATGGAACTAATGAAGTTGAATTGTATGCACCTGTTGGTAGACGTGCAGGAACCGATATGTATGGTAGTTCTGTTGCTGTTGGTAGTGGTAAAATTGCAATCGGAGCACAACAAGATGAAACTACTGGTAGTGAGACAGGTCTGGTTTATACCTATGATCTTGATGGAACTAATGTAGAAGAGGAGGAAGGTTTTGATTCATCAAATGCTGAATTCTTCGGTAGTGCTGTAGAATTATTTGATGGAAAACTTTATGCTGCTGCATATTCAGCAAAGTCAGCAACCAATGTTCTTGGTGTTGGTGCTGTTTACATTGTTGATGTTACTGGTGGTGCTGGTGTATTTGCTTGGGGTGCAAAACTTACAAATCAAGCATTAGCAACATATGTTGCTGTCAGTGGTCAAGAGTTCTACGCTAACGCAGAATTTAACATTAAGAAATTTGCTCTCGATCTTATGCAAGACCAAGTTGGTCGTGCATTGGCTGATGAGTTACCAAGTCCTTCTGAATCTGCTAGTTTCTATAAATTCTTTGATACTGCTGCTGCTACAAAATATGATGCTAATACAATTAATGGATTTGTTAGAACTAGTATTGATATCATCAAGGAGCAATTAAAATCTAGCATTTACTATACAACTATTACTGAAAATAATCCATTGACTGTTCCAGTCAAGAATTATGGAGATCGTAATATTCCTGTTGGTATTAGTGGTGAAATTATTGGATCTGACTTCATTTATTCTGAGGATAAAGATAATTATGCAGAAATTCAAACTGTAACTTTAAACGAAGCAAATATTGCTAAAGTTTACAAGAGATTTAGGATTGATGGTGATATTACAGATGGTCCTTTTGTTATGAACGAAGTTGTTCAGAAGCAAGGTGATGCTACTGTTACTGGTGTAGTTTATGGATTTGCTACTGATGAAAACTATAAGTATCTTGATGTTCAAGTAACTGGTGGAACATGGCAAGTTCTAGACACTATTGTAGGTGCTACAAATACTACAACTGCACAAATGACTGCTATTGAAGATCGTGTACATATTATCGATATTAAAGGATCCTTTACTACAGATATTCCATTCAAAGGATATACAAGTGGTAATACAGCAAAACCAATTACCTTCGCAAATAATCAAGCAGCAGTAACAAATAATGCTGGCGGTAAGTTAACAGTTGACACTGAAACTCTTATTGGTTCTCTTGAAGTTAACTCTGTTCTATATCCAGAATCTTCTAGAGAATATCTAGAAGTTACTAAGTATGCTGGTCTTGATCTTGAAGTTGGTGATAAGGTTGCATCTATTGGTCACAGACGTTTGACTGTTTCTATTGATTCTAACTTTAATCAATTCGTAGCTGGTCATAAAATATATCAAGTTATTGGTACTGCTCAGAATACAAATGTTTATGGAGTGATTACTGAAGTTGATACTGCTAATAATTACATTTACTATGTCCCAGTTCAAGGAACAATTAATAATGGTAATACAGTTGGAGACTATGGTTTAGGTGGAGTTGTATTACAGGGATCTGCAACTATTAGTAATATCACTACTGTTGCTGGTGCTGCTTCGGGTCTAATTCAGGATATTCGTGATGCAGGTCTTAATAAGAGATTGTACCTCACTAATATTTCAGGAACATTTAGTGGAAGAGATGGTATTAGAGGTGCTGGTACTTATCGTTCTGCAGTTGTTACTAGGGAAATTCTTAGGGCACGAGTTAAGCGTTTCTTCAAAGGATTTGATGGTACTCAAACCACATTCGATCTAACGATTAATAATGGTACACAATACCTTCCAGATCCTGATGGACATATGCTCGTCTTTATTAATGGTGTTCTTCAACCTCCTGGCAGTGGTAATTCTTACAACGCATTCTCTGATAAGATTCAGTTTACTGAACCACCTGATTTAGGATCTTCTTTCACTGGTTTCTATATTGGTAAATTAAGGCAACTTGATGATATTGGATTTGAATTTGATTCTTTACGTCAGTCATTTAACCTTAAGCGTGATGATATCTTCTACTCTCTTACGCTTACGGATGGTGTTCAGTCTAGTGTTATTAGACCTGAAAATAACATTCTCGTTTCTGTCAATGGTGTTCTTCAAGAACCTGGTGTTGGTTTTGAGATTGTTGGTTCAAGAATTATCTTCTCTGAAATTCCTCGTTTTGGATCTACATTCGTTGCCTTCTCTTATGTTGGTTCTGAGGCAGACGTTGATGCTGACGTGGTTGTACCACCAGTTGAAGCGGGTGACTTTATTGACATTGAAGGTGAGGTAAGTGACCGTGAAGTTGCTGTTATTGAGTCTTCAAACTCTCTAATCACATTCGATTATCTTGGATCTGTATTTGGTCAAGATGCTGACGCAACAGCAGTCTTAACTAACGGATACATTGAAAGAGTTAGCGTTACATCTGGTGGATCTGGATATACGTCTAGACCTGTTGTTAGACTTGATTCTATATCTGGTTTTGATGGTAATGTTAAAGCTCTAATTGGTGTCGCTGGTGTGACTGTAACTGCTGGTGGTAGTGGATATTCAAACCCAACTATAGATGTTGCAACTGAAGTTCCTGATGATTGGAATCCACCAGATCTTTCCTTATATGGTGAAGAAGTAATTGATCCTGAAGTAAACCCATAAATAACTAAAAAGTGTAGCAAGTAATGGCTAAACAATCCCTCAATATTGGTACTGTAGCTAATGACAACACAGGTGATACCCTGAGGAGTGGTGGCGATAAAATCAATGATAATTTTAATGAACTGTATACTGCTATAGGTAACGGTACTGCTCTAGGTATTACCGTTTCCAACCCCGCAGTTGGTCAGGTTTTAAGATATAATGGGAGTACCTTTACTCCGTCAAATTTAAATTCACTCACTTCTGCGTTAGATGTTTCTGGAAACTCTATTATTTCCGCAAATGATGGTGATATTACTCTTGTTCCAAACGGAACAGGTGATGTAAGAATTACTGCTGGATCTCAAACTACAATTTTTGATGGATCTAATGGAAATGTTTCTATAGCATCTACTATTTCATATAAAAATGAATATAATTCATTAGGTGGTGCTCCTTCTGCAGCATCTACACCTGGTTATTTCTTTACAGTTGATGGTGATGATAATCCGTATGTAAATATGAACATCACTGCTGGTGGTGTTGGTGATAGTCGAGTAAAACTTCTTACTGAGTATTCGGGGATTGATGCTCTGTCTGATGTTGACACAACTGGAGTAGCAGACGGCAAAATTCTTAAATATCAAGCATCTAGTTCAAGTTTTATCATAGCAGATGATGTAGCTGGTGCTGGTCAGTCAAATACTTTCTCAATTATTAACGGTGATACTGGTACTACCACAGCAAATACTACTGCAGATACATTAACAATTGCTGGTGGAACTGATATTACTACAGTAGTTTCTGGTGATACAGTAACTTTAAACTTTAGCGGAAGTCTTACTACGACATTTGCAGCATTAACAGATACTGATGTCACAGGGATTGTTCAAGGTGATTCGTTATATTGGAATGGTACTGACTGGGTTGTTACCAAAAGTCCAATGACTTGGTGGGAAGTTGGTTCAGATGGATCAAGTCACTATACGATTAATGGTCCTGGTTTTTCTACTGCTACAAACGATCCAACTCTTTATGTCATGAGAGGTATGACATATGCATTTGACAATAGTGCAAATGGTGGGTCTCATCCTTTTAGAATTCAAAGTACTCAAGGACTTTCTGGAACTGCTTATACTGCAGGTCAAAGTGGTAGTGGAACAAATGTCTTGTATTGGACAGTTCCAATGGATGCTCCCAATACTCTTTATTATCAATGCACCATTCATGCACTGATGAATGGAACTATCAACGTACTAATCTGATTTAAATGGCAAGAACTGTTCCTGGATCTGGTGCTGTCATCGAACCAATCTTTGATGAGATTTTCGGTGTTCGTGCGATAAAAGTATTAGATGGTGGTACTGGATATGATATATCTAATCCACCCAGACTTACTGTGAGTGGTTGTGGTACTCCTGACGAAGAGTGTTTGTTATATCCAATCATTGATACAAATTCTGGTAGAATTACACATGTTCGTGTATTAGAAAGAGGTAGGGGATATGACCCTCTAAGATTGCAGTTCTTTCCAGAACAGGAAACTCCAAATGTTGTAGATTCGTTTGATATCAATAGAGTTTGGCAAACACATCCAAATTCCCCTACAATAGGATCATTCAGTACTACTACTGATAGACTCCGCATACAATCTGATAATCATCCTAAACCCACTTACATTCAAGAAGAGGCAGCACCTAGTGGTGGACCTCTGGTTGATCGAACTTTTGATCAAACATTTATATATCGTGGTGGTAAAGATGTACCTGATCCTGGTACTAGAGTAGAACAAAGTGATAAAGTAATAGGCATTCTTGCTAATGGAGGTCTTTTACACACTCCAGAATGGGGTACTGAAGGTGGTGCTCCTGTTAATTTTGCTATTGATTCTGTCAAATATGATTACATTAAAACTAACAGTGTATATGATACAGTAACTGAAGGAAACGCAAGATATTATCAATCTAGTAAACTTATTAATGAATTTGCTTTAACTAATGGTGTTTTTCAGTGGGGTAAATTCAAACATTTTACTTGGACTACAAAAGTTGAAGCAAATGTTGTTTTAAATATTATCAATTCCGATGAAACTCTTGGTACAGTTGAAGTTGGTAGAACAATTGATGAAATTGGTGGTAGTGCTAATGGAGAGATAACAAAAGTTGTTAGAGATGGTAATAATGTAGTTACTAGAATATATCTTAGAAATCTTAATGGTGATGATTTTTTAGAAAGTGATCTATGTTTAGGTTCTACAGGATTTACTTTTACTATTGCAAATGATCCAATAACATTTAATGCATTTTATATTGAGTTTGGTCCTGACGCTGCAAAATTTGGTCCTTTTTCACCAGGAACATACTATTTTGCTCCAGAAAATATTACGGTAAAAAGAAATTATATAATCAATTTCGATCAATCAGACTCTACAAATAATACTCATCCTATTAGATTCAGTACAACTCCTGATGGTACTCATAATGATACTCCAGGAACTCTTTATTATACAAGTTCTGGAGCATCTGGAGCACCAGCAGCAGATTATGAAAATGAATATGCTCCAATATTCATGATGAATGAAGATGAGACAAATAGAATTTATTATTACTGTAAGAATCATCCAAATATGTCTGGTCAAGATGGAGATGATGGTTATATGATCATCAGTTCAGATACCAGTGCTGAAACTTTAACTAATAATTATTATTCTGAAGATTATTATCAACCTGGTGATGCATCAACTATAGATCGTTCAAGGCATGTTGATGGTCACTCTAAGATTATTGGTATATCCTATGATGGATATCCAATTTACGGACCTTATGGGTATAACTCAAGTGGTGCTGTTGCCAGAGAGGTTTCATCATTCCGTTTTAAAACTACTGCAGAACTTCCTGGTACAAGACCTCAAGTAACAACTGCATCTACAGTTACCTATGCAGTGACTATTTCTAATGGTGAGTTTTTATTTGATGGTTCTAGACCAAATTTCATATCTCTTGATAGAGGTAAGACATACGTATTTAATCAAAATGATGCATCGAATAATCAAGAATTTTTATTATTCAGTACAACTAACAATGGTTGGCACTCTACTGGAGATCCAACTGATATAGGACAGACTTCTTTCTTATATGAATTAGGAGTTCAATATTATATTAATGGATCTGCTGTTTCTGGATTTGCTGAATATCTTAGTGCTTTTAATGGAGCAACTACAAGAGAAATTAGATTTACAGTTCCTGTTTCATCACCTACCACATTATATTGTTTTGGGTATACTACTTCAGGTTTAGGTGTTAGAACTGTTCAGGTTGGTTATATTTTAGGAGATTTAGTACAAGATTATATCTATGATTCTTCAGTTGGATCTTTGGATGGATATAATGGTAAGTTTTCTGTAACACCAGAGTATCCTAACGGAACATATGCATATTTTATGACTGAAGATGGTAGTGGAAATCCTGTATATCCATATGTAATTGGTCCTAAGATGTATGGGGTTCCTTTATTTGAGGGAAGTGTAGTTCCTGATGTTGTAGAGATTTTCCCTGATGGTGCTGCTGGTGATGTTATATTGGATGATAATGGAGCAGTATCTTATATTAAGATGTTCAAAAATGGTGATAACTATTACGGACCTGCAAAAGCTAGAATATTAGGTGGTGAAGGATCTGGAGCAACTGGTGTTTCGACAGTTCAAACTGTTACTGGTTTAACTTTAAACAATCCTGGTAGAAGTTATGCTACTGCACCAACAGTTATTTTTGAAGGCGGTGGTGGACAGGATGCTCAAGGATCTGCCAAAATTAGTACTACTGGAAAAGTAACTTCTATTAGTATTGCTGATAGTGGTCAGTTCTATCAAGAAGCACCATTTATTTTAATTAGTGGTGGTGGAGGTATAGGTGCAAAAGCAGTTGCTACTGTTGATCAAGGATCAATTACATCGATTACTGTTACTGAGCAAGGAGAAGGATATACAACACCTCCAAAAATTATATTTACTAGATTAGTTGATCTAAAACGTAAGGCAGGTGCTCGTCAGTCAAATAATTCTTCAAACATTTATATTACTGGATTAACTAAAGCAATCACTCCTGCTGCCACTGAAATTTTTGTAAAATCTACAAGTTCTTTCCCTGGATCTGGTGATTTTATTGTTGGATATGAAACTATTTCTTACACTGCAAAAACTGACGAAAAATTCTCTGGTCTTACTCGTGGTGTGAACTTCAATTATGATCAAAGAGTTATTCTTGATACTAGTCAGGATGATAGAGACGGTGTATCAACATATAAGTTTAATGTTGGTGATAGAATTATTCGTAAAGTTGAGAATTCATCTAGTAAAATTTCAAAGGTATATGATTGGAATGCAGCAACTAGAGAACTTTTAGTAGTTTTTGAAATTGATGAATTAGCATTTATTGATGGTGGTATTGCAGCAAGTGAAGATGCTACAGTTCAATTTGATGCTGGTGTTGCAGACAGTAGTACATCTAATAGCACTCCACCAAACCCAGTAGTAATTACTGATGAGGAAACTGATGTTATTACACTACTAACTTCACCTATTTCAACTATTACAAATAGAAAGTTTGAAGATGATGATGAAGATGATGGTGCTGGAGATGGTATTCCAGATTTGGTAAATACAGGAACTAGTTACGAGAATCAAATTAACCTTGATGGTGGTATTTACAATTCTCTTTATGGTATTGAAGAAACTCAAGGTGGAACAAATACAACTTTACTTGCTGCAGGTGATCAAATTAAAGATGCCACTATTCCGTTTAAATATGCTACTGTCGATACTGCAGGTGGTCTTAATGAAGGTACAGATCATGCAGCAGTTATTGAAATACATTTGGAAGGAGGATCTGGAGGAACCTATAGTGTTAACGAAGTAGTTACTGGAGGATCTTCTGGAGTTCAAGGAACAGTTGTTAACTGGGATGCTGTAAATAAAGTGTTACAAGTTCAAAATGTTGTTCCTTTTAACACTGGTAATGTTGCTAAAGGTGAGCAAGGTTTCTTATACCAATTCTCTGAGAATAGTACTATAGTTGATTTTTATATTCAAAACGCTGGAACAAACTATACAGGAGTTCCTACAGTTGCCATTGAAGATGTTGGAGACATTCAATGCACAGGAACAGTTGTTATGACAGGTGCTGGAGACCAAGTTGCTTCTATTACCATCAATAATGGTGGGTATGGAATTAATCAATCTGTTGATGGAACATACATCTTACATCCAACGGTTACATTCACTAATGCTGGTGGAGATACTACTGGAGCAGGTGCTGTTGCATATGCCATCATGGGAGGAGAATTGCTAGATGGAACTGGTGGAGCATCTTATAGAATTAAGAGCATAGACTACTTAACTGGTGTTCGCTCATAACCTTCATAAATAAACAAGAGGACAATAGTACCTAGGACATGGCAGCCCTATTAACTGATCAATTTAGAATTTTTTCAGCGAGGAAATTCATCAAAGCACTTGAAGGACCAGATGCAACTCAAAGCGATTCTGCAGCAGGTTCTAATCGAGATAGACTTTATGTTTTTATTGGAAGATCCCAACCTTGGGACAATGAGAACGCACCCCCACAGGCAGTGGACTCATTTTCAGAGTTTTCTAACTCGTATGATGACATGATCTCTCTTAAGAGAGTTCTTGCTGCTGATACAGTTCAGGTTGTTCGTAGAATTGACTGGGTTTCTCCTGAAGAAACTACAGGTGGTTTGGGTTTTACTTATGACATGTATCGTCATAACTATTCTCCAAGTAAGACTGCTTCCTCTGGTGCTACTAAACTATATGATGCAGATTTTTATGTTGTGAATTCACAATATCAAGTCTATAAGTGCATCTATAATGGTACTTCCCCTAGCGATCCTAACGGAAAACCCTCTACTGTTGAACCTACTGGTACTTCAACTTCAATTATCACAACTGGTGATGGTTATCGTTGGAAGTATATGTATACAATCCCTGTTGCCTCAGTTCTTAAATTCTTCTCTAATGACTACATGCCAGTTTTTACCAATACTGCGGTAAAGACTAATGCTGTTAGTGGAGAGATCGATACTGTTGTTATAAATGCTGCTGGTTCTGGATATAATAACGGAACCTATGATAATGTTTCTATCAATGGTGATGGTGCTGGTGGTCGTGTTTCTATCGTTGTTGACGGTGGTAAAATTACTTCTGCTACTGTGACATCTGGTGGTACAGGATATACCTTTGGTCAAATTAGTATTAGTGCTATCACTGGTATTGGTACAGGTACTAGTGGTGAAGTTGATGTTGTTATTCCACCTCCAAATGGTCATGGATATGACTCTGGAGTAGAACTTGGTGGTTTCCGAGTAATGATTAACGCTAAACTTTCATATGATGAAGGTGCTGGTGATTTCCCTATTGATAATGATTATCGTCGTATTGGATTGGTAACAAACCCACTCAAATTCGGCACGGCAGAACTTATTGCTGACCTCACAGTTTCTGCTGCAAAGGCTGTTATTTTCTCTCCAACGTTCCAAGGTAATTACGTTCCTGACGAAATTATCACACAAACTCGTGTAGTTGGTGGAACTAACGTAACTGCTCGTGGTCGTGTAGTTTCTTGGAATGCAACAACTAAAGTTTTGAAGTATTATCAAAACTCTGTTGATGGTATTTTCCCTGAAGTTACTGGTACACAAAATGAATTTGATGGATCAAATGTCATTAGTGGTGCCACTTCTGGTGCATCTGGACAACCAGATGTAAATTTCCCAACAGTTCCTAACTCATCTTCTAGGACTATTAACAACACTGAATATGATTTGGGTATGAGATTCAATGCTGCATACGCAAAACCAGAGATTGAACCAAACAGCGGTCAGGTTGTTTACATAGATAATAGGAGAGCAATTAGTCGTGCAAACGACCAAGTAGAAGACATTAAAATCGTAATCGAGTTCTAACCGAATGGCACAAAATACTAATCTAAACGTAACACCGTATTACGACGACTTCGATAAGGATAAGAATTTTTATCGAGTGCTGTTCCGTCCTGGTTTTCCTATACAGGCAAGAGAACTCAGCACAATGCAGAGTATTCTACAGAATCAGGTAGAGTCTGTAGGAACGCATCTATTTAAAGATGGTGCGATGGTAATTCCTGGTCAAGTTGGTTATGACTTGAATGTACAGGCAGTTCTTCTTCAAGAATCTTTTTTAGGTAGTGATGTTGAAACTTATAGATCTCAAATCACAGGCACAATTATTGAAGGTCTTTCTACTGGTGTAAAAGCAAAAGTTCTTTATAGTATATCTGCATCTGAATCTGAAAAGGGATATATCACCCTTTATGTTAAGTATATTGATTCTGGAGATACTACATCTGAAACTGCTTTAAAGACTTTCCAAATTAATGAACAGTTGATTACCGACAAGGAAATTACGTTCGGTTCAACTTTGATTGAAATTGGCACTCCATTCGGTCAACTTCTTCCTGTTAATGCTATTGCACAAGGATCTACAGCATATATTAGTGATGGTGTATATTACATTAGAGGACACTTTGTAAATGTCCCTTCAAACTATTTGATCCTTGATCAGTATAGTAGCAATCCTTCTTATAGGGTTGGTTTAGAGGTTCTGGAGTCTATTGTTACTCCTGAAGATGATGAATCTTTGAATGATAATGCTGCAGGAACTTCAAACTATTCAGCACCTGGTGCTCATAGATTTAAAGTTCAAACACAATTTGTAAAACGATTAATTAGTGATGAAGCAGATAAAGACTTTATCGAACTTTTAAGAATTAATAATAGTAGAGTAGAAAGTTTTGTACAAAGAACTGAATATAGTGAGTTAGAAAAATCTCTGGCTCGTAGAACTTTTGAAGAGTCTGGTGACTATGTAATTGATACATTCAACATTACTATGCGAGAGCATCTTAATGATGGATTTAATAATGGTGTTTATAATAAGGGACAAGATTCCGATCAAGGAAATCCTGCTAATGACGATAAATTAGCAATTGAGGTTTCTCCTGGTAAAGCATATATTAGAGGATATAGAACTGCATTTACTAGTCCACGGTATGTTGATGTAGATAAACCAAGAGATTTTGAGACTCGTGAAAATGGTATTGTTAATTTCAATCTTGGTAATTTCGTAAAGGTTTATGATGTTCATGGTTGGCCAGAAATATCTGGAGATGGTGTTAGCGATGCATATCAAATTTTAAATCTATATGACGATTGGGCACCAAATGCAACTTCTTCTGTAAAAGCAGGTGCTAATAGAGTTGGTAGATGTAGAGTAGTTCAGTTACAAAAATCTGCTAGTGCTTTAGCTGCAACATCACCATTTGGAATTGAACCAACTATTACTGGAGGTGTTTATGATCTCTGGTTCTTTGATGTTCAGATGTTTACTGCTTTGAACATTACAAATCCAGTAACTTATACTGCAGGTACTAGAATTCAAGGTAAAACTTCTGGTGCAACAGGTTATGTTGCAGATACTGGAAATAATACACATTACATTTGGCTTGAGCATGTAAGTGGTAAATTCACTAATGGTGAACTTTTGTCTATCAATGGTAGAGATTCTGGAACTTTAGAGGCAGCACATAGTTATCAATTGAGTGATGTTAGATCTTCTTTCGGTCTTGATGGTTCTAGTGCTGTTAGGTTTGGTGCAAACTGGATTCTGAATGATGCTCGTCCTATCGAATCTTCTACAGTAAATATTAATGAAGTAACTGGTAATGTTTTAACTATTGATACTGTTAGTGGTGCTGATGGTTCAAGAACTGCAGGAACTTATAATGTTTCTACCACTGGTGTATCTACTGATGGATCTGGTGCTGGTGCTACTTTCCAGATTGTAGTTGATGGATCTGGTGCTGCTACGGTTACTGTTACTGCTGCTGGTGCTGGATATGTTATTGATGAAACTGTTACTGTTCAAGATGCTCAACTTGGATCTGGTGGTGCAGCAGTATTAACATTTGATGTTGCTAGTGTTGGTCGTGAAAATATTACTGGTTTCCGTACAAGATTTGAAAAAGATTTGAGACCAGGTGATGTAGTTACTCCAACACTTTCTGATTTGGAAGGTACAAATACTCTTCGTGTTAGGAGAGTCGATCCTACTGCTATTGCAACTACTTCAACGAATAGAAAGTCTACAGTATTGGCAGGAGATGCAATTTTTGATTACACTGACCAAACTACTAGAATTGATAATAGTTTAAAGGTTGGTACAGTTGCTACTGGTGAATATAGTGAATTAGTTAGATTACGTCCATTCATCTTCCAGAAAGATTACCAGAATGGAGAACTTTCTTTTGACCTTCCAGAAGATACAATGAAATCTTTGGATGATGAATCATTCTTTGTCTTTAGAAACTTCGCATCCAAAACAGTAACTTCAGGTTCTATTACATTTACTCTTCCTGAAACTGAAGCATTCGGTGCATTATCTAGTGATAATTATATTCTTACAATTATTGACAATGGAACTTCTTCAATATTTACTGATGGGGAGAATGTAGATATTGATGCACAGGTAGATGCTGGTGTACTATCAACATCTTTTGGTTCTGATAATCAATCTTTCTCAATCAGTGGTCTTACTGGTATTGCTACAGTAACTCTTACAGCGTTAGTTTCTAAGAATACTGTTGCTAGAAAAATTAAGACTGCTTCTAAGATGAAGTCATTGAAAGTCTTTAAAACTGATATAGATGTAGAAGAGCAACCAACAGGTCTTGTTCATAGTCTTCTTTATGGAACTAGAGTTGAAGATTTAGATATTTCGTTTGGTGTTAATGATGTTTATAACGTTCATGCAATCTATGAATCCTATGATGATAATGATGCACAATCACCATATGTTGTTCTTACTGAATCCGTATTCTTTGCTGCAAGCACATTAATTATTGGTAAAACTTCTGGTGCTAGAGGTCGAGTTATTTCATTCTCTAACGCAGATTTAAAACTATATTATGTTGCTCTGAATGAAATTCCATTCATTACAGGAGAAACTATCACTGGTGAAAATTCTGCTGGAGATGCTATCTCAGGTATTATTGATGATGGTGAGGGTTCTATTTTTGCAGGAAGTAAAGTTATTACTGATCAGTTCCAACTTGAAGCGGGACAGAAAACTAATTTCTATGATGTTTCTAAATTAATTCGTCTTCCTTCTACTGTAGCACCTACACGAAGATTGCTTGTAATTTTTGACTTCTTCACTCACGAAGCATCTGGTGATTACTTCTCAGCAGAATCTTATAGTGGAATTAATTACAAAGAGATTCCTAACTTCAAGTTAGATGGTTCTATTAAGTATATTCGAGATCAAATTGATTTTCGTCCTGCTGTTAAAGAACTGAGAAATGGTACAGGAACTGTAAGTGATCCTTACTATGTCAACTGTACTACTTTTGACTTTGTTTCTAGGGTATTCAGTACTGCTGGTGGTGCAGGTGGTTCAACCATCTTCGATATTATGCAAGTCAATTCATCATTTAGATGTGACTATGCTTGGTATCTCCCAAGAATTGATAAGATATATCTATCACATGATGGTCAATTAATTGTAAGTAAAGGTGTATCTGGTTATTTCCTTATTCCACCTCCAAGAGTTGAAAATGCCATGCTTTTGGCAACTCTTGAATACAAACCATATGTGTTTGATCCAGAAAGAGATGTTCTGATTACTACAGAAGTTATCAGACGATATACGATGAAAGATATTGGTGATCTTGAGCAAAGACTTACCCACGTTGAATATTATACTTCACTTTCAATGCTTGAATCTCAAGCAGAAAACACCAAGACTTATGACGAGAATGGATTTGATCGTCTGAAGAATGGTTATGTTGTAGATGATTTTACAGATCATACAACTGGTGATGTTCTACATCCAGATTACAAGTGCTCTCTTGACTTTAGAGAGGGTCAACTACGTCCACAACATTATACAACAAACGTAGCACTTCAATATAATGCAGCAGACTCTACAAATATTGTAAAGACTGATGGTAATGTTTTAATGTTACCTTTTGAGGATGTTGCACTTATTACTCAACCTTATGCATCTAGAACTGAGAATGTTAACCCATTCAACGTATTTACATTCATTGGTCGTATTGATCTAACTCCAGCATCTGATGACTGGATTGATATTGAGCGTATGCCAGCTCGTGTTGAGAACATCGAAGGAGACTTCTCATCTGTTTCTGCTGATATGCAGGTTGACCAGAATGGTTTTGCACCTGTTCAATGGGGTTCTTGGCAAACTAACTGGACTGGTGAAACATTACAATCAACTTCTCAAAATAGATCTTCTTCAGGTACACTTGGTGTTGGTCGTCAGTTAGGTCGTGCGGGTCATGGTCAGCGTCGTCAAGGTCTATTCTATCTACATGAACGTCGTACATTCCGTGTTGTAAACAACCAAGCACGTCAAGGTATTCGTACCAGAGTTGTTCCTAAGATTGAAAGGAGGTCATTAGGTGATACAGTTCTTTCTAGAAGTAGTATTCCTTGGATTAGATCTCGTAACATAGGTTTCAACGTTGATCGTATGAAACCACGTACTAGAATGTATGCATTCTTTGATGGTATTGATGTAACTAATTACCTTACTCCTAAAGTAATTGAACTTATCAAGAACTCTACAACTGATGCTCGTACAAATGAAACTCCATTTGTTGTTGGTGAAACTGTTACAGGACAAACTTCAGGATGTCAGTTAAAAGTTGTTGCTCCTGATGATGGATATAAAACTAATCCTTATGGTAAAGGTGAAGAAACTCTTCCTACATCATATGCTTCTCAAACAGCACTTTTAAACCATGACATTACTGCTATTTCAGAAACTGTATCTCCAGATTACTTTGGAAATATGCAAGTTGGAGAAATTTTAGTTGGTCAAACTTCTGGTGCTAGAGCAGTTGTTGAGGATCGTCGTCTTCTAACTGATAATGTTGGTAATCTACAAGGTACATTCTTTGTTCCTTCTCCTAAGAACGATGCTAACCCACGTTGGGCAACAGGTACTCGTGCATTTAGATTTACAACATCTGATGTTAACAGCAAAGCACCTGGTGTAGTAGATTCTTCTGCAGATACAACTTATTCTGCAACAGGTACATTACAGACTGTTCAAGAAAATATTCTTGCAATTCGTAATGCTGAACTTGTTAGAGATACGGTATCTGAAGATAGAGTTGTAGAAACAACTAGAACTGAAACACGTCAGATTGGTTGGTATGACCCTCTTGCTCAATCATTTATTGTTGAGGAAGAAGGTGGTGTATTCCTTTCAGGTGTTGAAATATTCTTCAATACGAAAGATGATAATATTCCAATCTCGATGCAGATTAGGACTATGGAAAATGGATATCCATCTAAGTCTATTTTACCATTCTCCGATGTAACTATAACACCTGATCAGGTAGAAATTTCAGAAAGTGCTGCAGTTGCTACTAAGTTCTCATTCCAAGCACCTGTATACATTAAGTCTTCAGTTGAATATTGTTTTGTTCTTCTGTCTGACTCTAATGAATATCAAGTCTGGATTTCTAGAATGGGTGATGTTGATGTTAGTGGTAATAGAACAATCTCTGAACAACCTTATGCTGGTGTTTTATTTAAATCACAGAACGCATCTACATGGACTGCTGATCAGTATGAAGACTTGAAGTTCACCGTATATCGTGCAAACTTTACTCAGACATCTGGAACTGTTGCTCTTAATAATACGGCACAAGGTAAAGGTAATGGTGGTATACACAGGTTAATTGATAATCCAATTCAGACCATCAAACCAAAACTTGTTCTTACCACTGGTCCTGCTGCTACTCAGTACACCTTTAGTATTGGTGCTCGTTTGTTACAACTTACTTCAAATGCTCAAGCAACTGTAGTTTCTTCGACAACATCTAACTCTGTTGCGGATACTATTACATGTAATGATGTAGATGGTAATTGGTTGGGAGGAACATCTACTACTTTCCTCGTAAGATCTTCTGAAGCACTTGCAACTCAGGTAGTTGGTAGTGCATCTGGAACCCTTGCTGTTGGTGATGTTGTTACTGGTGCAACATCTGGATCTGTTGGTATTGTTAAGACTTGGAATGGATCTAATGCATTGGTACTTCATTATATTACTGGTGCATTTACTAATGCTGAGACTATAAATGAGGCTGGTGGTTGGTCTGCAACTGTAACTTCTTCTACTGAAAGTGGTGATTCTTACGGTGCATATCTTTCTACTGCACCTACCTATGCAAGTGATGAGAAAGAAATTCTTGTCTATCATAGAAATCATGGTATGCATCAACGTACAAATAATGTTAAAGTTGAAGGTGCAATTTCCGAAGTTTCTGATACAACTCTAACTAGTGCATTGGCAGCAGCTGCAACATCAATTACAGTGGATAATGCAACTGCATTCCATAAAGTTGTAAATGGTGCTGCTATTAGTAATGCAAATCCAGGATATATTAAGATTGGAGATGAAATTATTACATATAATGCTATTTCTAGTGATGGTAAAACCATTACTGTTGCTACCTCAGGTAGGGGTACTAACGGAACTACTGATGTAACACATGCTTCTGGAGCAGTTGTTCAATGCTATAATCTTGATGGCATTCCTCTAATCGATATTAATAAGACTCATACAAGTATATCTTGTCCTTGGTTGGATACTTATATGCTTCATCTTAATGGTGTAGCAAACAATGGTATTCGTGCTGGTGGAAACATGATTTACGCTTCTCAGAATACACAGTTTGAAACACTAACACCTACTGTTTCTGTGATGAATTTACCTGAAACAGATATTACTGCTAGAATTAATACAACTACAGCAACATCTATTGGTAATGGAAGTTCTGCTGTTGATCAAAATTCCTTTGTTAATGATGGTTCTTATGAGTTTGTAACATTAAATGATATGAACTTCTTCCCCAATCCTAGGATGGTTTGTTCTGAGATCAATGAGAATGCTAAACTAGATGGTCAAAAATCATTAACTATGCTTATTGATTTGTCCACTACAAAATCAACACTTTCTCCTGTTGTTGACTTAGATAGATGTTCATTGATCACAACAAGTAATAGAATTAATGAGTGGCCAGGTGGTTCTTCTCCATATGGTCAGCAAAGTGCAATTGATACATCACAAGATGTTTCTGCACTCCCATTGGGTGATCAAAATGACTGTGTATACATGACAAGACTTGCTCGTCTTATTAGAGAGTCTAGGTCTTTGAGAGTTGACTTCCAGATGTCTCGTCCACCAGAAGCAGATGTTAGAATTTACTACAGGGCATTTAGCACTGGTACTACTGATGATATCGATTCTATTGGTTGGACACAAATGGATAAACCTCTTCAGTATGATGATTCTCCTAGTGAAGAAATTCTTTGGAAGGATTATTACTATGAAGTTAGTGGTTTGAACTTTAACGCATTCCAACTTAAGATCGTTCTAAGATCTTCTAACCAAGCAAGAGTTCCCCTGATCGCTGATTTACGTGCCATCGCACTTGCAACATAATGATAGAGGATAATAAACCACATCCACATGATTCTATGCCAATTGCTAATGGCACTAATAGATACGCACCCCCTGAAAAAATGATTGAATTAGAAGAAAATCCAAGACCCGAAGAAGAGATAGCAGATGATTGGTTTGAAACTGATACATATGCATCAAGACATGAATCAACACCTGAGTTTGAAAAGGATGCTGAAGAGGTAGTAACCATGCATGAGAAGATGTATAGGATTGCTACATCAAAATACAATCCATTTGCTGTAGGAGGGTCGGAGAATATCCATGACTTCGATTAAAGATGATTTACCAGAGTTAATTCCAGTTGAGGGAAAAGATGGTTTTTATAGAGATGCATCTTCTACTGCCATCGTAAAGGATAACCCTGATGAATATGATAAATATATGGCATCTTACAATAAGAGGCAAAAAGAAGCAGCGGATAAGCGAGCTTTACAAAATGAGGTTTCTGAGTTAAAATCAGAAATGAGTGAAATCAAATCACTTTTACTAACGTTAGTCCAAGACAAAAAATGACAGATGATGCAAATGCACCTGTAGAACAGGTGTCACAACCAGATATGCTCCGACAGTTTAGGGAGCGTTTTAATGCGGTTATTGAGGAAAATAAACAATTAACGGAAAAGATTAAAGGAAACGAAGTTGTTGCTCTAAAACTCCAAGGTGCTATTGAAGCATTAGAGTACTACAACAAAGAGGAGTCTGCACCTCCAGATGAGGAAGTTGTAGATAACCTTGAAACTGCATAATAAATATGGGGGCAGTAATGCCCCCTTTTTACTGGCATAAATAACTTGGAAGCATGTTCTCATAGAGTTGTCCTAATAAAATGGCAAATAGAATTCAATTAAGACGAGGTGGTGCCCAAGAATGGCAAAACTCAAATCCAATTCTCGCTCAAGGTGAGTTTGGGGTTGAACTCGATACTGGTCGTATCAAAATTGGTGATGGTGTAACATCTTGGAACACTCTTAGGTATGAACGACCGATTGAATCTGTATCCAATACGGCAAATACTCTTGTACAAAGAGATACTGATGGTAATTTTTCTGCAGGTACTATTACTGCAACCCTTATTGGTAACTCTGCAACATCTTCTAGACTTGCTTCTTCTAGACAACTTCAATTAGCTGGTGACGTTGAAGGTTCTCAAATTTTTGATGGATCTCAGAATATTACAATTACTTCAACTTTAGACTTACTTTCTTCATTACCTCACCACGACAACACTGCAGATTCTGAAGGAACTTATACTAAGGTTGTAGTAGATGCTAAGGGTAGAGTTAAAAATGCTTCTAATCCAACAACTCTTGCTGGATATGGTCTCGATACTAATATTGAAGGTACTGGTGCTCAAGCATACGATTTAGACTTGGTTGCTGTTGCAGGTCTTACCACTACTGGTTTAATTAGTAGAAGTGCTAGTAATACTATGGTAACTCGTACCATTACTGGTACAGCGACAAGAATTTCAATTAATGATGGTGGTGGTCTTGCTGGAAATCCTACCATCGATCTTATTACAACTGCTGTAACATCAGGTGATTATAATACGGAATCCCTGACATCTATAGCAGGTACACAGACAGTAAACGCTACGAAATTTACTGTTGACGACTACGGTCGTTTGACAAGTGCCACAACTGTACCAATCGCTACAGCAGTTGAAGGAACAACTGCCCTAGATTATGCAGCAGGTACGACATACGTAAGGTATGATATCATTAAAAATGCCTCTAAGGTATATCAAGCAATTACTGGAATTGCTGCAGGCCAAGGTGCTCCTACTCATAATGATACTAGTGATGCTGGCGGGTGGAGATACCTCGCTGCCGAGAGTACAGAACAGAAGGGTCTTGCATCTTTCGCACAGGAGGATTTTGATGTAGCATCTGGTCACGTTAGTATTGCTACAGCAGGTGTAGATAATCCACAATTACAAAATAGTAGAGTATCCTTTGCTGATGGAAATGCTGTAGAGCATTTTGATTTAGATCAAGAACTAACTGCGACTACAGGATATAGAGGATTTAACAAACTTAACTATATCAAGGTTAATGACACAAGTGGTAATCTTCTAGTTGGACTTAATAATACTGGTGATAGTGGAGCAGGAGAACTTGATGTTAATGTAAGACAGTATTGGTCTGATCCTGATATAACTCTCGATGGAGGAGTTAACCAAACATTATCTAAAACTGGTGATGGACATTTAACATTTGGTCTATCTCAAGATTCTTCTTCTGCTAGAAATCTATCAATTACTGCAATAAATGCTGGTACTGGTGCTAGTGGTGTTATTGTAACTGCAGAAGATACTGTTACAATCACTGCATCAGATGCTTCTGGTAAAGTACAAGTAGAAGACACATATTTCCAAGGAGACTATATTGCTTCCTCTGCTGCTACCATGATCTTGGATCCTGGTGATGACAGAGCAGTAAGTGGTAAAGTTCAAATAATGGGGGATTTACAAGTTGATGGAACGACTACAACAGTTAATTCAACCGTTACTACGATTGATGATCCTATTATCACTCTTGGTGGTGATACTGCTCCAGGTTCAGATGACAACAAGGACAGAGGAGTTGAATTCAGATATTACGACGCTTCGGCAAAAGTTGGATTCTTTGGTTACGATGATTCGGCCGCAGATCTTGGAGGGCATACGGGAGCGTTCTCATTCCTCTACGATGCCACAAATTCCTCCGAAGTATTCTCTGGAACAGATGCAGGGATCATCGCTGGTAATCTAAAACTTACAACTAATACTAACTCAACATCAAATACTACTGGAGACTTAGTAGTTGCTGGTGGTGTTGGTGTTGGAGATGATGTTAATATTGGTGGACTATTAGATGTAGACGGTACATTCCGTGCTAACTCTACAAGTAGATTTGATGATAATATTGTATTCCAAGGTGCTTCTAAGACTTTAGAACTTAAGAATGGTTCGGGAACTACTAAGACTACACTTCATACCACTACAGGTAATGTTGATATTGGTGGTGTATTAAATCAAACTGGTAATATTGATGCTGCTGCTAATTTAAATGTAGCTGGTTTAGTTTATCTTGAGTCTACAGATAACCCTGATATTCTATCTGGTGCTCCTCACTCAATTCAGAATAGTGACTACGGTGCATTGAGAGTAGATGGTGGTGCATACTTCGATAAGGATGTATTGTTTAATGGTGACCTGTATCTTAATGGTGACTTTAACCAGCAAGAAGACGCAACTGAGAACTACGGTTTAAGGAACTACCTATCTGTCCGATATAAACTACGTGCTGGTTCTGTTGGTGTATACACTCCAAGTTATTCAAACCATAACACTTCTAACTTAAGAGTCTTTGGTGGTGCTGGTGTTAACACAACACTACACGTTGGTGCTACTGGAGCAGGACAAGGTTTATTTGTTGGTAAGAAAAACTCTGGAGATACAGTTAAGTTTAGTGTTGATGGACCTTCTGGTAACGTTGATACTTCAGGTACTTTAGTTGTTGCAGGTCAAACAACTATTAATGACTCTCTATACATCAATGCTGCTAACGAAGAGTTTGCAATTCAGAATGGATCTGGCACTGATAAATTTACAGTTGACACAGACAATGGTAATACAGTAATTCAAGGTACTGTTAATATTGAGGGTGTAACTGATATTGATAATGACTTTGCAGTCAGATCAGGAACAACAGATAAGTTTAAAGTTACATCTTCAAGTGGTAATACTAATATTGAAGGAACTCTAACTGCTGATGGTCACACTGAATTAAATTCAACTCTTAATGTTGACAGTAATACAACTATTGGTGGAACATTAGAAGTTACAAATAATTCAGAGTTCAATGGAACTGTAGATGTAGATAATGACTTTGCAGTTAGATCTGGAACTACTGATAAATTTACAGTCGCATCTTCATCTGGTAATACAGCAACTGATGGTACTTTAGTTGTTGCAGGTCAAACAACTATTAATGATTCTCTAATCGTTCAAAGTGATAATGAAGTAGTTAATATTAACAATGGTTCTGGCACAACTAAGTTTAGTATCGATACTGATAACGGTAATACTAACATCATTGGTACATTGACCGTTGGTGATGCCACACAGATTAATGACACATTAGGTGTTTCCAATGTTGTTACATTTACAAGAAACACTCAGCAAACTCTAACTGGTTCTTATGCTGCTGATGGTGCATTCCAATTAACTGGTGGTGCTGCTATTGGTAAGAACGTTGCTATTGGTGAAGGATTAAGAGTTTATGGTGGAACTGAATTAACTGGTGCTTTAGATCTTAATAATAGTGCTGATATATCTGGTGCTTTAGTAACTCATGATAACGTTACTATCACTGCTGATAATAAAGAATTTGCTATTCAAAATGGATCTGCTGCTGATAAATTTACAGTTGATACCGACAATGGTAATACTGATATTCGTGGAACGTTAGATGTTGGTGGTGATGTAACTGCTGAATCTAACCTCACAATTACGGGGAATCTTACAGTCAATGGAACAACAACTACAGTCAATAGCACGATCACAACTTACGATGACCCTGTTATTACTTTGGGTGGTGACACAGCACCAGGCTCTAACGATGGTAAGGATAGGGGTGTTGAGTTCCGTTATTACGACGGCTCTGCTAAAATTGGGTTCTTCGGATATGATAGATCCTCCTCACAATTCGCATTCCTAACAAGTGCAACTAATACTTCAGAGGTTCTTGCTGGTACAGATGGTGCTCTTCGTGCTGGTAGTTTAAATCTTACTGCTGCTGGTACTGCACTTGATGTAGATAATGATGCTAACATTGACGGTGCTCTTACTGTTGATGGTCAGATTGTTTCCAACAAGTCATCTGGTGCTCCATTCTCTATTGCTTCAACTACTAAGGTTAATAACCTAAACGTTGACTTGCTTGATAGTATGACTACTGCAAGTGCTAATACAGGGTCTACTATTGTTAATCGTGACTCTAATGGAGACTTTGCTGCAGGAACAATTACTGCTGCTCTAACTGGTAATGCATCTACAGCAACAACCCTTGCTACTGCTAGAGATATTGCAATTGCTGGAGTTGTCACAGGTACTGCATCCTTTAATGGATCTGCAGATATAAGCATTACAACAACTTATGCTGACGCAGATATAACTGCACTTGCTGCAATGAGTGGTACTGGTTTGGTAGCAAGAACTGCTGCTAATACCTACGCACAACGTTCTGTAACTGCAACAGCATCCTCTGGTATCACGATTACTAATGCAGATGGTGTTTCTGGTGATATCACAATTAACGTCGCTTCTGCAAGCACAAACGCTGCAAACAACTTGGTCATACGTGACGCATCTGGTAACTTTGCTGCTGGTACAGTTACGGCAGCATTGACAGGTAATGTCACTGGTAACGTTGTAGGTAATGTCACTGGTAATGTTACTGGTACATGTTCTGACATTAGTAACCATGACACAGATGATTTGAGTGAAGGTTCTACCAATCTTTACTTTACAAACACTCGTGCTGATGGTCGTGCTGATCTTAAAGTTGCTGCTGCAACTGGTTCAAATCTTGATCTTTCTTCTAAGTCTACTTCTGATCTTTCTGAGGGAACTAATCAGTACTACACTGAAGCAAGAGTTCAAGCAAAACTCGATAATGCTTATGAGCAACTCAGAGCAATGCTCAACAACCTTGCAACTGCTACCACTCTGACATTGGGTCTTTCTGGAGATCCTACTCCTGGTGCTGGTGTAACTGCTGCTGTTACTAATGGAGGTGGTGGTGGATTCACTGCTGGAACTAACGTTGCTACCTCTGGTGGAAATGGTTCCTCTCTAACTGTAAACACAACTGTTGTTGGTGGTGCTATTACTGCTGCTGCAGTGAACGCAGGTGGAACCAATTATAATTTGAGTGATACTGTTACTGTTACCAACCCTAATGCAGGTAAGGTATTGACCTTTAATCTAGGAAGTTTGGTGGGTGGTACTGGTTACACAACTGGAACTGCTCTTGCGACAACAGGTGGTTCTGGATCTGCATCTCTTACTGTTGATATCACTGCCTCTGGTGGTGCAATCACCAATATTACCATTAATGATGGTGGTACTGGATATGTTGCTGCTGAGACAATTACTGTTGTTCAGGCAGGTGGTGCTGGTGGTACAGTCGCTATCGCCACTGTTGCTACTAATGCAACTCTACAACTAACTGACGTTACTACAATGGAAGTTGGTGCAACTCTTACTGGTGCTACTTCTGGCACCACAGGTGTTATTACCGCCCTTGGTTCTAACCAAATTACCGTTGATACTGTTGATGGATTCTTCAAGAAAGGAGAAGTCGTCAGTGCAAATGATGTTACTACACTCACTATATCTTCATTCTCCTGATAACCCATGTCAGCAACTAAACCCGCAACTAAAACCGAACTAAGAGATTATGCTCTTCGTCGTTTGGGATATCCAACGATTGACATCAACGTTGCTACAGCACAACTTGATGATCTTATTGAAGAGGCAATTGACTATTACCAAGAGTATCATTATAACGGTAGTTACAAATCTTGGATTAAGATCGAAGTAACTGATGCTATTATTACTGCTGCAAAAGCAACTAGTCAAATTGGTTCTACTGCTTGGTATGAAGGACAAGAGTTTGTTTCTCTTCCTCCTGGTGTGATGAGTGTTAATAGGGTATTTACTCAGATTGGTGCTTCTAGTATTATTCCTGGAAATATTTTTAATATCAAATATCAAATTTTCTTGAATGATATCTACTCAATGACTCATGGTCAGATCCTTCATTATTATATGACTTCTCAATATCTTGAGACTTTGGATTGGGTTACTAATAATAATGGTGCTCGTAGGATTAGATTTAATGAACATCAAGCAAGATTGTATGTTGATTTTGATTGGGATGAATTGCAAGCGGGTGATTTTCTTTTAGTTGAAGTATTGATGCGTCAAGATCCTGAAACTTATACAGGAATGTATAATGACAATTGGTTAAAAGATTATGTGGAAGCACTCTTCCAACAACAGTGGGGTCGTAACTTAAGTAAGTATGATGGTATTCAAATGCTAGGTGGAGTTACACTTAATGGTCGTCAGATTCTTGATGACGCAAGTCAATTCAAGAAAGACCTTGAACAACAAGTTCGTGATACATACGAAATTCCTCCTCTTGACTTAATAGGATAATATGGCATTTTCTAATTCTCCAGCGTCAGATTTTGTTTTTAGAGATCATACAGGTCTTCTAAAAGCAAACGGTTCTGCTCAAGAACAAACCTTTATAGAAAATTTAATTGTAGAGAGTATTGAAATCTACGGTCAAGATATCTACTACATGCCTAGAACATATGTTAACAGAGATACTATTCTAGGTGAAGTTGAGAATAGTAGATTTACACAAGCATTACAAGTTAGAGCGTATGTTAATAACGTAGAGGGATGGGAAGGACAAGGAGAATTGTTGAGTAAGTTTGGTGTTCGTATTGAAGACAAAACTACTTTTGTTTTCTCTAGAGAAAAGTTTACATCTGCTGTAGATGATAATGCAGTATTAAATGTTGAGGGTCGTCCTAATGAAGGAGATTTAATTTGGTTCCCTGCTACTAAGCATTTATTTGAGATTCAGTTTGTTGAGGCAGAAAGACCATTCTATCAGTTAGGAAAAGGTTTTGTTTGGGAATGTCAGTGTGAACTCTTCCAGTATGCAGACGAGGCACTCGATACTGGAGTTGCAGAGATTGATGGTATTGAAGCAGCATTTGCTAATGCTATTACAGTCAACTTTGCTGCTGGTGGTACTGGTACATTTACAGTTGGTGAAGTAGTTGCTGGTGGTACATCCAATGTAACTGCTGAAGTTAAAGCATGGAATGCTACTGATAGACAACTACAAGTGTACAACAGGTCTGGTATCTTTACTATTCCAGAAACAGTTACAGGACAAACTTCAGGTGCTGCCTGGACATCCGCATCCTATAATACACTAAATAACGTTAATACCGCTGACAGCATCGATACAAACTTCGGTTTTGAAACTGCTGATGACGATATTATCGATTTTACAGAAGGTAACCCCTTCGGTTCTGTTGGTTCCACTACTGATACTACAATCTGATGTTAGGTACATATTCATATCACGAAATTTTTAGAAGAACCGTTGTAGCGTTTGGTACGTTGTTCAACAACATTGAACTTCGTCGTTCAACAGAGGTACAGAAAGTTCCTTTAGCATATGGTCCAAAGCAAAAATTCTTAGCAAGATTGGATCAAGTACCCGATCCTACTAATAAAAGGGTGCAGATTACTTTACCAAGAATCTCTTTTGAGATTAATGGTATCCAATATGATTCTTCAAGAAAGGTATCACCTACTCAAAAGATTAGATTTACTAAGGATACTGATGAGAATAAGAACGTATACATGCCTGTTCCTTATAATCTCTCATTTGAATTAGCAATTATTTCCAAAAATCAAGAAGATGGTCTTCAAATTCTTGAACAAATTCTTCCTTTCTTTCAACCACATTTCAATCTAGCAGTTAAGTTAGTTCCTGATGTAGATGAAACAAAGGATGTTCCTGTTGTTTTAAACAGTGTTGACTATGAAGATGATTATGAAAATAACTTTCAGACTCGTAGAGCAATCATCTACACTCTACAATTTACTGTAAAAACTTATCTATACGGTCCTGTTACAGATTCCAAGACTATCAAAAAAGTTATTACAGATTACTATACCGATACAAATACAACTTCTGCACCCAGACAAGTTCGTTATACAATTCAACCAGATCCTGTTACAGCAGATGCTGATGATGATTTCGGATTTGGTATTGTCGATGAAGACTTTACAGATCAGAAGAAACGTAATCCTGTAAGTGGTGCTGACGAGACAATAACATGACAAATCCTTTTGATGGTCTTAATACTGCTTTTGGAGCAGAACCTTCTGAACTTCAGAAGCATGTTGAGAAGGTGAAACCACAATTAAAAAAATCTGAAGAAGGTGATGTAAAGCAAGATTATGAAACTTCTCGTGCTGCATTACATATGTTAGTGATGAAAGGACAGGAGGCAGTAGATGGAATACTTGACGTTGCGAGAGCAAGCGATCATCCTAGAGCTTATGAGGTTGCTGCGACAACGATTAAAAGTGTAGCAGATACTGCTGACAAACTCATTGACTTACAAAAGAAAATGAAGGAGTTAGATGCTGAAGATAAAAAGTCTGGACCTTCTACTGTTAATAACACAATGTTTGTTGGCAGCACTGCGGATCTTCAAAAAATGTTAAAGAAGCAAAAGGAGATAAATAATACTGACACGAAATAACAAGACATGACTGTTCTTAATGTATTAAGTACTAATTCGGTAGCCGCTGGTGCGACTGAATACCAAACAGTACAAACAGGATATTATAGAGTTGGTTCTACAGCAGGTGCTGCTACTGTTTCTTTTAATGGTGGTGCTGCAATAACTCTAGTACAAAATGAATTCATTCTTATCAAGGGTGGCAAACCTGGTCAAGCAAAAATAGTTAAAGCAGTTGATGATTCAACTGCTGATTACTTTGTTGGTGAGCATCTTCAAGATTCATCTTCAAATCACCCATTCTCTGTGGGAGATTTTATTGCAGTTGTAGATGATTCTACTTCTCCAGGAATTGATAGTAATTTCCTTTCTGCTGGCACTGCTGGTAAAAAGATTACTGCAATTTCAAGTATGAATAATAAATTAACTACTGACGTAGATTCTTCTGGTGCTAGTGCTGATTATACTTGGTCATCTGGTCCTAAGGCAAGAATTTTACGTGCTGTTAAGATAACAGCTGCCACTAGTGCAGTTATTGTCGAAGAAGTACAAGTAGTAGGCGGTTAAATGGCTGAAGGTTTTAAGTCTGATATTCCACCCGCAATTAATCAAACCGCTAAGAAATACATTAGAGGTATGATGAAGGGTAAAAGACGTTGGTCTAAGTTATACGGCAAACGTGATAAGGAAGTCATGCATAAAACTGCTAATAAAATGGCACTTAAAGATAATCTGAAAGTTATGTATTACAAAGATTTCATAAACTTGGTTGAAGGTAATCCTACTTCAAGGATGCTTTCAAAAGCAAAGTCTAAAACTACTGGAAATATTTCTGCTGATCGGGGAACCGATGAAAAGAAAAATAGAGCAAGTAGGAAAAACCTTGAGAAAGATCTCAAGAAAAAGGGCATTGGTTACAAGAAGGGAGTCGGGGAATATAAATATTCATCAGGTGAAGGCACTGGACGTGAAGTCTCATACCAAACCTCTCCAGGTAAGGGAATGAGTAAGCGTCGCTTTGGTAAAGTTATGCGACGATTGGGTCGCAAACATGGACAGGAATCAGTAATCACAAAGAAAGCAGGTAAGTCTGCTAAACTGCATGATACTGAATCAAAGAAACCCTCTAAGTCTATAAGTGTAGGAAAGGCAAAACCAGGAAAGAATCCTTCTGGACAGGGAGAAACTTCTGGAACGAAAGTTAGAAAAGGAAAACTAGGTAAAACCAACAAACCATCATACCATTATGGATAACATGAAATCGACTATTACAGAAAGGGGTGACTATTGGCATCCTGATCCTGAGAAGGATAAGAAGTTGGGTGGTCCTGGTGCAAATCAACGTGCTCGTGAAGACCGTGCTGCTGCATCTAAACCAAAGTCTGATCCTAAAAAGAGAAAGTCGGGTGAATCATATATGGATTATGCTAAACGTCATGGATATAAAAAGTCTACACCTAAGAAGAAATCTCTTTTGAGTAAGTTGTTGAGGAAAGAAGCATATAGAGTTCTTGCTAAAGACAAGGGTGAAGAAGGTAAACCATCTCAATTCTCATATAAAGATGAGAAGGATGCTAAGAAGTTTGCTGATGGTATTAATAAGAAAGGTGGTAAGGCAACTGTGACTAAAGAACATCATCAAAAAGATAAAGATGGTAAAGTGATAGAGCATGGTGATGGAACACCAAGTTCTGTTGAGGAAGCAAAAGTTGATACCGTAAAGCATGGTGTAATGAGTAGTGCTGGAAAAGAAAAAGATCGTAACGAACGTAAATTTGGTAAGGTTGGTTGGAACCAAGGAGGACAATCTCAATTAAGAAAAGGTGCTCATTGGGCTAAACGTGGTGAGAAAAAAGTAAGAGGTGCAAAGGTAGAAGAAGGTGTAGGTGATGCAATTAAAGCAGGTGTTAAGCGTCATAAAGATGCAGTAGAGAAAAAGAAAGTTAAGAATAGAAAAGCAGTTCCTTATGCAGCACTAGCAGCACAATATAAACCTGAAGGACAAATGATTGAAGGAAAAGGATACCAACCAGAAATAGAACATAGTAAACTGGGTGATGCTAAAAAGAAAGCAGACAAGAAAAGAGAATCAAAACTACCCCCACATCTACAAGGAGACGCAATAGCTAAAATGAAAAAAGCATTCGCACACACTAACGAAAGTGTTGATCTAACTGAAGAGTGGATTGATTCTGCTGTAGAAATTGCTTCTGATTATTTCTTCTCAGAAGGTATAAATGAGGAGGGTCTTGATCAGATCATCGATGAAGTTGGACTAGAAGATTTTGTAGATTTTGTTATTGATCCTATTGAAGAACTTAATGAAGAAAGATCTGCACGTAAAGCAGCAGCAAGTGCCCCTTCATACGAAAAGGTAAAGGCAAAGGTTGATGCTGGTGATGCAGCAAGAAAGAAAGCAGGTAAAGGTGAGTATGCCAAGACTGCTGCTGCAAAACGTAACTATGGTGACGAAGAAGCACCAGAAGGTAAAACTGCTAAGAAGAAAGCAGTTGCTAAGGTTACTGTAAGGAAACCAAAAGCAGCACCTAAGAAGAAAGCAGCGACAGTTAAGAAGGTAGAGAAGGCAGTTAAAACTGCTAAGAAAACTCAACCAGCAAAACCAACTTCGAAGAAAGGGTTGTTAGGTAGAGTGGGTGATGCTGTTAAGAAGGGTGTTGAGAGACACAACAAAGCAAGAGCAGCAGGTAAAGTACCAGAGAAACGTGTGAAGGAATTCGCAAAAGGATTTAAGAAAGGTGTTACTGGAACTGTTAAGTTTGCTGGTAAAGTTAAGAAGGCAGTTAGTGAGGAGAATGTTGATGAGAAAGCTTGTTGGGATGGTTACAAAAAAGTAGGAACCAAAAAGAAAGGTGATAAAATAGTCAATGACTGTGTGAAAGAAGATCAGGTTGATGAAGGTATTGGTGATATGGCAATCAAAGCTATTGAAAAAACCAAACCTCCATATATCAGCAAGCGTTCTGATATGATCCGTAACATCAAGTTAAAGCAACTTAAGAGTTACTTGAAAAAGCAGGACGACAAAAAGAAGAAAGCAGCATCTAAAGACTGATAATTATATAAATACTTCTACTCAAATCAACAACTTGCTGTGAGATTTAAGCAGGGAGGTTTGAGAGAAGCATTTTAAAATTTAAATGACCGACAGATCGATTGAGTCTGAAATTAAAGACGTTCAAAAGAAACTTGACGACATTGAAAAGAAACAAAAGATGATGAATAAGTTGTATGAGATGGACAGAGATAGGAAAGTGAAAATGGGGGAACGCCCATCAACACACATTCACGAAATGATGTGATATAATAGATATTAATAATAGTTCATACTGATACACATGACCGAAGAGGCAATCAAAAAGATCCTCCCTCATTTGTGCTATACGAAAGAGGAAGTGGATATTTTGATCCGTGCTGCTGTAGAAGAAGCACGAGCTATTGACGAAGCATCGATGGCAAAGCATAATAGAGAAGCAACAATCATTAGTATGATTCTTGGATTCACATGTCTCGCATTATTTGTAGATGGATTACTTCGTATACTTGGTATCATTCCACCATTCATGGATCTTGATGTTAATATCTTGGATGATATTGCAGAGAAGACTAAAATCATTGTAGAAAATGACCTAGTTAAATCTGGTCTAAATAAAATACAACGTTGGTAAACATGAAAAAACTTTTACTTCTCCCAATTACTTTACTGTTAGTGGGATGCGATCCTTCAGGTGGTATGGGAGCAATAGATTGGTCTTGGCCAGGTGTCCCAGATGAGTATGAATGCAATCAGGTAGCAGATCCAGCAGCATGGTGTGCAACAGGTGAACACCCTAACTTATGTGATTGTTAATGAAATATAATGTAGATATTGATGCAGGTAATGCTTTCGTTGAAAGACTAAAAACCAAAGCTCCCTATATTGGGGGATTCAATGGTATGATAAAGGTTCCCGTAGGATACGAGGAACCTCTTTTA
>VTLG01003455.1_pt1 | contig 64406 bp, 92 predicted proteins | sample 4694571 | NCBI WGS metagenome assembly VTLG01 (sample SAMN12604809, study PRJNA352737) | marine metagenome | biome: ENVO:00000447; feature: ENVO:00000209|ENVO:00000569|ENVO:01000036; material: ENVO:00002151; isolation source: viral sequences binned using virsorter ...
ACGGTTTTGCGTCTCAATCAAACCAAAATATGCCCAGGTTCCAATTGCCACCATGGTGATCAATGAGGCAACCGTCTTGAATGGCATCTGAACTGATGCTTCTTCTGAAAATTTGAGAGGTTTACCCATAGACTCCACAACAACTAAATTTTTCCATAAAAAAATAATGATACACAGCGAATCCTATTACAGTTCCTATGCTCACTCCTATGAATAAAGTAACATACTTTATCATTAGATGCAGTTATATATATGTCCTATAAGAACATAGCTAACTGCAGCTACCATTAATAATCTATATGATCCTAATAACATCTTACTCCTTCTGGTTTATATCTCCCCAGATAATTTTATATTTTAATTTTCCACCATCATCACCCTGGGTATGATCAGTGGGTTCTTCAATTTGAAGAACGTGTTTTACACCATTACATCCCATCGTAAAAAGGACTAATAAACCAATAATCATAGAGGACACTAAATATTTCATCCATCTAGTTTCCTCCTGATTTATTTTTTTTCTTACGTTTCTTCTTGCCCTTAGAATTTTTAAAGTCTGATATCTCATCTTCTATCATCTCCACTTTGGTTTTAATTAAAACCATATCTTGTGAAAGAGAAAATGTACGCTGAAGCGTCCATCCTCCGAGCGCTAATAGTATAGCGAGTAGTGCCGTAATTAATTTTTCGTTCATCCTAGTTACAATTGTTTTTATCTAAATCAATTGGCTTGTCACCACTATAAAACCATACATAAGATGTGAGTTTTGTTCCATCTTGTGTATAGGTACATTTTTTGCCTACCGAGCAGGCGCTTAATGCAAATAATAGTGCCAGAACTAAATACAATTTATTCATTTGTTTCCTCTTGTTGTTCTTCTTCGTTTTTTATTTGACAACATGTACCTGATTTTTCTTTTTCGCTGGTATGCATATTGCAAGTTTTTTTTTCGTCTATTGGCATGATAAACATTCGTCATTATTTACTGTAATTCCTTGAGGATTACAATTACATTTTTCGCATGCACATACCCCGTTCGCATCTGAATGTTCGCTAACATTACAGTGACAATTACATAGACAACTTTTACACTTACTCATTTTTATTTTCCTCGATATCGTAGAAGTATTTATCAGTATCTTCTGTTTTCCATTTACTACTATCTTCTACGTTCCATAGTGTTGTTTGGACCTTCCAATCAGTTGGAACCTCATCTTTTACTGTAAAAGATGGAATGCTCCATATTAATCTATTATTTGGTTGAGCTGCATAATTTCCATTTTCAAGGGCCATTATGTGGGCGCATTTATGTTCTGCCGGGATTTCTGAATGATCCGTATCAACTATATTACTCTCTGGGTGAGCCCAGTCAACTGTGAAAAGATAGGTACCCTGATACCATTTCTTATCTTTTCCTATATATTTTCCTGATTGGCCTAGAAGGATATCAAAAGTACTAACACTAGGATAGTAACTAAAACAATTCCAAAGCTCCAACTCGTCAAGTCGCATCCTAGGAACTTTTTTGACATCAAAGCCTCTTTGTATGAAGGCAGAGATTGGTAAACGATAGAAGATAGCACCATTTTCCATAATTGCATGAAAGAGTATCGCACTCCCTGAAATCGATGCCATCCCAAAGATGACGCAGTCTTCAGCTTCTCCCACATGTCCGGAAAGGTCATAAAGATATTCTCTCCTGACCTGCGCGTAAGTCGCCGGAATATTCGCGTTTAGATATGCCATTCAACATAAAGTCCTATAGTGCTGCGATAATTAAAATCACAAGTACAACTCCAGCACCGATACAAACTTTTCGGTGGTCTTTCCAGATTTGTTTTATTGTTTCCATGTTTCCTCCTTGTTAATCATAGATGTCACCCCAGTTTTTCCCGAACTCGTAGTCAACTTTATTGGGAACTTCGAGTGTAACAGCATTTTCCATAATCTCAACAATTCGTTTGGCTTGTTTATCATCTTCAATAGATAAATCAAGTTCGTCGTGAATCTGAATATGAGCTACTATACCTTCTTTATAGAGTTCTAACATAGATTTTTTTGTCATATCTGCGGCTGAACCTTGAATTAATTTATTTAATGATTTGTATGTGTATGCTCTTTTGATTCCTGGTCCATGTTCCCTGAGTGCTTCTTCGTGTGGTAATGCTTTATGCATCCCGAATGAATTGGGTTCCCATAAATGGAAGCGACAAAGACGACCCAGTAATGTACGAATCTGTCCCCTTTCTTGTGCTGCATTAGAGGCTTTATCCATTAGCTGTTTAACAAAAGGGACACGACTGTGATAAGTATTAAATAAGTCGGCCGCCTTTTCTTTCGTGACTCCGAGTTCTGCTTGAAGTTTACCTTTACCCATTCCATAAAATAATCCTAAGTTAATTGTCTTGGCCTGAGATCGAGGAATCTCTGCCATATCTGCTACCGTCTGGTGAAAATCTGATTCAACATCTTCTTTATAAGAATCCAGTACATCATAGACTGACGGAAGCTTATAAAGAGCAGCATAATGAACGACGAGTCTAGGTTCCTGTTGATTGTAATCAAAACATCCCCACTTACATCCTTCTTCAGGTATAAATAAACTTCTGATCTTAGGTCCTAAATCTTTATTACGTGCTGGAATTTGCTGAAGGTTGGGGTTCTGATAACTAAATCTTCCAGTTACTGTGCCACCTCCTGCATTTCTTAATTGATTAATCTCTGCATGGATTCTACCTTTATGTTCGTACCTTAAAATAGAATCAATGAAGGTAGTGTGGGCTTTATTAATTTCTCTAGCTTTAGCAATTAGATTTACAACTGGATGTTTATGTTCTTGTAAAAAATTTTTAGTAAAGGAAGGAGCTGCTGTTTTTTCGGTTCGTGGATATTCTATTTTTAATACATCAAATACATTAGCCACTGATCGTGCTGCCCAGATCTGTGTATCAATATTAGTTTCTCCTTTTATTTTTCGTAAAATTTCTTGTTCCTCTGCTATTAATTGTTTCTTCATGGTATGAGCTCTTTCAATATCTACTCGAACACCTTTGAATCGCATGTCGACTAGACATGGAAAGAGATCTGTTTCTAAATCAAATACATCTTCTAGGTCCTGTTGAATAATTTCTTTTTTAAGTTCTTGCCAAAGCCCCAAAGTAATTTCTGCGTCTCGTTCTGCATAGGATCCTGCATGCATAGCAGGTAGCTTATACATCTCGGCTTTAGGATCGATCCCCCATTCGGATGCAGCTTCGGCTAATGCTCTTTCATTTTTACCATAGCCTAAGTAATGCCAGGATAAACTATTAAGATCATATCTAAATCTATTTTCATCAGTGATGGCTGCAGCTAACATCGTACAAACGATATCACCATTGATTTTAAAACCCATGGCTCTTAGCCAACAGACGTCGTAAATAGCATTGTGAAAAATTTTTGTGGAAGGAGCTTCTAAAATATCTTTAAGCCATAATAACACTTTAGCTTTCTCCATGTTACCACCACCTTCATGAGCGATTGGAAAATATCCTTTATAGTAAGAAGTTGCGACGGCTATGCCTATTACTTCTCCATTACCAATAATAGAACCTGATCCTTTTTTAATAAGATCAGGATCTTTTGTTTCTAGATCGATTGCAATTTCATCTACTTGTCTTAAGTCGGGAAATTCTGTCGGCTTCACCCATTCAGTCTGGGCTTCAAATCTAGGAATTCGCATTAGTTATGAGGGCACCTTTCTTTTTTTAATTGAGATGAAAGTTTTTTTAAATCACCAACTTTTATTTTATTACTAACAACTCCCTGCATTGATAACTCTTTCCATTTATTGTAGCCATCTATCCAATTTTCTTGAGGGCCATAATCTCTTTCAATAATCATATCAATATAATGTTTAGCCTTTTCTAGATCTTGTACTTCTCCTTTATGCGCATGTCTGCAGATATATTTAATAGCATTTCCTTCTGCAAATTGCAATTTGTTCTTGTTTATAAACTCACTTGGCTGAATCACCATATCTTTATAATGAGATCCTCCAATCTGTTTATTGTATACTTTCGATGTCATATCCTTTGTCCTCCTTTTTTGCCGCCATAATATATAAATTTTGTTTAGTACGTGTGACGCCCACATACCAAATCCGGTTTTCTTCGTCTTCTTTATCAGGACTTTTTTCAATAGCTTCCCTGATAGTCTTGGTATTATCTAAGATTAGTAAAACATTTTCCGCTTCACCTCCTTTTGCTGCGTGAATCGTTGATAGTTTAACTCTAGCTTCTTTGGATAATTCTTCACCTGCCTGTAACATAGTTCTAATGTAGAGGCTATCTTCGGGTTCCGTTTCAAAGACCTCGAACCATCGCTGAGTGTGGCTGTAGCCAAATTCTTTTAAGTCATACATTCTTTCTTCTTTTTCTGGAAATTCTTTGCCAAAATATTCAAATAAATCTTTGCATTCAGAAATAGACAACAAAGAACCAAGAGTCCATCGTGTGTAATTTTGAATCGCATTATAAAGAAGAGTCTTATAACTCTTTCTATTTTTATATTCAAAATAAATCCCCATATCTCTGAGGATAGGCTTAAGTTTAATCAATTTATCATTGTATCGAGCTAACACTAACCATTTTCCTTTACGCAAAGGAGCATCTTCGATTGAAGTAATGGGGTGAATAGATCCATTTTCATCTCGTGCCTTCCATTCTTTTTTTATTCTCCTCTCATCTGGTATTCTACTTAGAATATTGTCAGCAATGTGTTGAACTGATCTAGGAACTCGATAAGATCGAGGGAGCACTATTTCTTTGGCTGGTTCTTCTTGAAATCTCTTAACGTCCGCGCCCGCCCAACCATAAATAGCTTGATCATCATCACCCGCTAGGATAACATATTTAGAATTTTCCTTTAAAATATCAAACATTTTCCATTGAATCGGCGATAAGTCTTGTGCTTCATCAATAAAAACGACGTCATATTTTGGACACAATTTGGCCATAATAAATTTTTCAATCATGTCGGTGAAATCTTTAAGATGATAAGACTCTTTGTAGTTATCTAATTCATCTTTTAAAATATATAATAAGTTTTGGTCCAGGTCCTGAGAATACATATCCGTGTTGTATTCCTCTTCAATGGGTATTTCTTTTATTCGTGCAGCATTAATTATATTAAAATACTCACTATCTGAATCCACAAATCCTGTTTTCTCTTCCCCATTACTATAAACAGTTACTTCTATTCCTAGACTTCTACCTATATCTTCATAGTGTTCATCTTGCATGACTTCACTTTTTTTCATACCCAGTTTCCAAAATGCAAGAGAGTGTAGTGTTCTAAAATGTTGTAATTGTTTTTCACTGATGTGGGGATTTTGATCGAGCATTCTTTCCTTAGCTTCACCAGCAGCTTTCTTGGTAAAAGCAAAATACCCTATCTTATCAATAGGAGTTCCTAGTTTAAGAAAAGTTCGGGCATAGTGTAAGAGACGGGTTGTTTTCCCTGTTCCCGGAGGCCCGAGTATTTTTCTCATCATAAGATTTCCGTTTTATGTTTTAACTTAGTGTGATGAATGGGAACGTTTTCAAATTCTTTTAGAGAAATTTTTACAATGTTTTTAGTGGGCGTGTTATATTTTCCTTTATCTTTTGCTGGAAATCTTTTTTGATCCAGAAATTCTATACCACAATCTTTATAGGTTACTTCCATCATAGTCCCAGTCTTATCTTCACTATACTTCCAGTTTTTAGACTTCAACTTATCATAAAATTTATCAAATTTAAAAAAGGCAAACCCTTCCTCTATTAAAACAGTTCCTGTTTTAAAACCTGCATCATTCATAGCTTTAGGACCATTAATTTTCGCATGAAGTACATCATGTAATTTTTCTTTAGAACTTGTTCCGATAGGAGGGTTAACTATTTTTTGTGTTTTCCATAAGGCATCGAGAACCGTTTGGTCTTCATCACCTTTAATAATTGGTGGAGGAAAGCCAGCAGCTTTAGCTATTGCGTTTCTTCTTTTACGTTGATCATTAACATGTTCGACTGATCGACAATGAACGGTGGCTGTACTAATACCATCAGATTTAATAACATCAAATTCATACTCTGGCTCAGGATCTAGATCTATTTTTTTAAGGTTAGTTAAAACAGGATAGGTTCCTTTTGAACCTGCTAAAACTCCAAATTTTTTCTTAACACATATTCCTTTTTTACAATGATCACTAATAGGACTCTGAGTACAGGTATATCCTTTTAAAGATCGTGCCCAGGATCTTACTTTAGCATTTAATAATTTATCGTCCCATCCATTAGCATGTTGTTCAGCAAAATATTTAACAGGAGCATTTTTAACTTTTTGTTTCCAAGTGTCTTCGTACTTCATCTTAACAAAGACATGATAGTTGTACATAAATCTATCTTTGCCATCGAATTGAGGGTCTTTCATAATTGTTGATAGAGTAGCCAAACAAGGAGGACCATCTTTAAAGTCTTCGTCCGCTCCTTCAAAAATCTTTTGATCAATACTGTCTGTGATAGCAGTGAGTTGGTCGGGATTCACTAAGTTAGATTCAATTAGTGGTATGAATTGTTCAAATGTAAATTCTGTTCCGTCGGTATTAAGAGCTCTTCTTTCTGTTTTATTAAAATAAGGGAGATTAATAAACTGCCCTGGTCTCAGTCCCCCTCCTTCAAGGTCCCGAGTGAGTTGGGTTTGTTTAGGAAAAATTTCTGTGTCTGATTTTAATTTAAAAAGGGGAAGAAGATTACTTAAAAAAGATTTTAATATTGATGCATCTACAAATTTTCTCATAAAGATGTATAGATGAAGCCCTTTACTTTTGGATAGAATAGGTATGAGAGGTAATTTATATTCTTGAATTTTGTCTATAATAAATTTTTTATCAAAATGTTCATAGTTCCCTGGATCAATATCAATGAGTCCAAACTTAGTCTCACCTTCTTCATTACAGGGTTGAATCCCAATAGATTTTTTACCATTTAAATGGTCAAGATAAATATCGTCAGTAAGTTCTTGATAATTCCAGCGATAGTCTCCTGGTTTTAATTTAAGCTTGCCGCTGTCTGGATCAACATAAGCATTTTTAATATTAGCGACACCATACGCTCCACGATAACCATTAAAGATCTGTATATATTTCTCATTCATAATATCTTTCCATGGGCCCTTCAGTCTCCCTCCGGGCCCACGTCATGCATGATTTCTTCTTCAGAAGAAACTAGAAATGCGAATTAGACCCTTTCGGTTTATCCTCGCCATGTTTTACTTTGACACTTCCTTTAGAAATGTTTTCAGAAAACGTTTTGGCTTGCTGATAAGCTTGACTGTCGGTGACTGGTCCTACCTTACTTACTTCCCAACCAAACCAAGTGCCTTTGTCGTTAGACATTTGAGTTGTTTTTAGTTTGTAAATATGGCTAAAAGATGCTGGCGTAAATAATCCGCTTTTACCTTTTAGTTTTAAACCACTCATCATTGAGTTCCATTTTCTACTAATTTTTAATTGAGTAGATTTCATAGAAATCAAAGCTGTTGAGGGACTATCTCCTAAGATAATCACAAAATGTGATGCAGTTCTTTCAATATAATTACCATTAGGTAATCTATCTTTATAATTTGCATCTGGTTTTGTTTTAGACAAGATATCCGATGAAGATGGATAGATTGCAATTGGTGCACCTAGACCTTCTCCTCTATCTTTCCACTCAAGATACTCGAGTTTATAAAAACATGGAATAACGTTTATGCCTTCCACCCCATTATATAACTCTCCAGTAACAGAATTGTAAATCATTCCTGCTTCTGCACCTTCCACATATTTACCATCCCTTTTGTTTACTTCAGGTGATAACTGTGCAAGGATTTTAAGGAAAGGTAATGCTAGATCTTTTTGACCTATCTCACCAAGTCCTTTGCTCGCGTCTCCTTCAAATACATTTGCCGGAAGAGGAGCACTTTCTTTCTTTGTCATGGTTCCTTGTTCTTTGTTCATGATTATTTGTTCCTTGTTATTTTTGTTCTGTTGCCCGTGAACAGGTTAAAAAGATCAGAAGGCATTTCTTGTCCAGCTTCCAGTCGCTCTCTGACCAATGCTTTAAGTGTCATAGGTTCAACCTTTAATTTCTGGACAGGTTCATATCCTTGACCCTTTGCAAGGGTAGCATAATCGCTAGCCTTGACGTCTTCGTTACGACCAAAAGCAACAGTAATCTCATTTTTAATAAGATCACCCAGGCCGTTATCTCGAAGCCATTTAAATGCTCCTTCTCGTTTTGCAACAAGAATGGAAGCACCGTAGACAGGTTTAACTTCAACTGAAGTTCCGTCTGCGAGTTTTAATGTGGAGATGTTCATTTCCTGCATCATTGTAGGAATGATTTCTCCTGAAACTAATTCCACTTTTCTTTTAAGTTCTTTTAGTTCCTTTTCTTTGTTAGCTAATTCATCTTCTAGATTTGTTAGCTTAACCACTTGATCAGATAATTTATCAGATTCATTTACTGAATCCAAATCCTTTCTCTGATCCGCTTCATAATTAATATCACTCATTAATTTCTCCTTTCTCGTGTAGATTAATGTTAATGGAATAATATTTTCGTTCTTGTTTATCCCATTTTAATAATTGATATTTGCCGTTAGTTATGTCTGAGACTATAGAACAGGCTACTCCAATAATAGCAGGATCACCTGTCAATAATAAGAAATCTCTAGGTCTGTAATTTTGTAAACCTTTTCTTAATTTAAAAATTAATGGACCAGGAGAAAAAATAATTTGGGAAAGCTCCGGTAATAGAAACTTGAATGTTCCAAATTCCGCTGCTCCCATAATATTTATTTTAGGTCTACCATCACGGGTGCCTGCAATTTCTTGAATAACATACACCGTAGGTTTTCCTTCTTTTATTTCTTTATAATCTATACTTTCTGGCATTGACAAACGGTATAGGATATTCTATATATTAAGTCAATAGAAAGAAGAAAATAATTTATGAATTATAAATTTAAGACACCGCCTTATAAGCATCAGCTTAAGGCATTGGAAAAATCGTGGGAGAAGTCTTACTTTGCTTATTTTATGGAAATGGGAACAGGTAAGTCCAAAGTCCTATTAGATAATATCGCAATGCTTTATGACCAGGGCAAGATTAATGGTGCCTTAATTGTGGCACCTAAAGGAGTAATTGGAACCTGGTATGATCAAGAGATACCAACCCATCTGCCTGATCACATAGATAATGTGACGGTGATGTGGCAAGCAAATATTACTAAAGGCCAGTCAAGAAAACTAGGAACTTTATTTAAAACAGGAGAAGAATTACATATTTTAGTTATGAATGTGGAAGCCTTTTCAACCCAGAAAGGTGTTAATTTTGCTGCGAAATTTTTATCCTGTCATAATTGCCTAATGGCAGTTGATGAAAGTACAACTATTAAAAATCCAGATGCGAAAAGGACCAAGAATATATGTAAATTAGCTTCTTATGCTAAGTACAAGAGAATCCTTACAGGATCTCCTGTAACCAAGTCTCCATTAGATCTATATAAACAATGTGATTTTTTAGAATCTGAATTATTGGGTCACACGTCTTATTATACTTTTAGAACACGCTATGCAGTCATGAAGACTGCTAACTTTGGTGGTCGTTCCGTTCAAATTGTAGTGGGCTATCGAAACTTAGCTGAATTATCTGAGAAATTAAAACCTTTTTCTTTCAGGGTCTTGAAAGATGACTGTTTAGATTTACCCCCTAAAACATTTATGAAAAGAATTGTTAAATTAACCCCGGCTCAAGAGAAAGTTTATAAACAAATGAAACATTTAGCATTGGCGGAAATGGAGGGAAAGCAAATGACTACAGCTACCGTTTTAACTCAGCTTATGAGACTCCACCAGATCACTTGTGGTCACTTTACTGCTGATGATGGGACCATTAAAGATATTAATAACAATAGACTCGATGAACTTTTAAATGTTTTGGATGAAGTAGAAGGAAAAGCAGTTATATGGGCACATTATCAACATGACGTTGAACAAATTATAGAACAGATTAGAAAAGAATACGGATTTGACTCAGCGGTCGATTATTATGGGTTAACGCCCCCTGCAGAGAGACAAAAAAATATAGAGAAATTTCAGAATACTGATAAGTGTAGGTTTTTCGTAGGAACCACTCAAACTGGGGGATATGGCATCACTTTAACTGCCGCATCTACCATGATATATTATTCTAATGGTTATGATCTCGAAAAACGTCAACAATCAGAGGCACGGATTGATAGAATTGGACAAAAACTTCCAATGACCTATATTGATATTATGGCTGAAAGTACCGTTGATGAAAGAATTGTTAAAGCACTTAGAAAAAAAATAAACATTGCTTCGCAGATTATGGGAGAAGAATTAAAAGCATGGATTTAAAAGAATATATTTTACCGACAAATAGTATGATAGGAGGATGGTACATTCCTCCAGCACTATGTGATGATCTTATAAAAATTTTTAAAGATAATAAAGATCAACAGACTCCAGGTGTGGTAGGTCCCCCTTTACGTGTTGATCCTACGGAAAAAGTATCTACTGAAGTTCCTATTCACCCGTCTTATGACCATCCTACGTTTTTAATATATAAAAATCTTCTAGGAAATATTGTTCATTTATATGAAAAGAAATATCCTGAAGTTGAAGAATTTAGTAAATTTGGAATGGGAGAATCTTGTCAGATTCAGCACTATAAGCCAGGAGAAGGATTTAAAAAATGGCATTTCGAAAGAAGCAGTGCCAAAGAAAATCGTTGTTTAGTTTTTATGACTTATTTAAACGATGTCCCTGATGCCGGTACCCATTTTAAATATCAAGATTTAACCACGCCTGCAGAAAAAGGATTAACGCTGATTTGGCCCACAGATTTTTCCCACACGCATAAAGGTCAGGTCACTAAAACTCACGAAAAATATATTATAACCGGTTGGTTAGGATTTGCTTAATCCTACATTTTCTGGGAGTGTAGTAAAAGGTTGCTCAGAAATTTTCTTGGTTTTTACACCATTGATTCGTATTTCGTCGTGCCGTCGATTTTGAAAGCTTTTAAGTATTGCTTTCTGTTATTCCCCTCCGAATAACTACAGTGCACCCAGCCCGAGTTCGGATCTGATTCTTTCCAGTACTCGAGGATTAATTGATCGTAGTCTAGGTTTTCATGAATGTAATCTGCAAGCTCTTTATTAGATACTCCAAATATTTCGAAGTCCGCTGCTTCCCCTTTTGCATGCTGACTGGTGATTTTTGAGCCGATGGCTGTACAGAGCTCTGGAGAGCGATATCCGCTAGAAACGCTCACAACACAAGAAAAATGGTCCCGAACAGGCTGTAGGATGAACGTACAGAGCGATTTGAGGTTGTCCTGGTGGGTAGGACTAGGGGTATTATTGATGCCTTTTCGTTCAGCTGTCTGGCTTTTTGTAAGCTCTATTAAACTAAAGTTTTTCGTCAGACTCATCTTTTTTCTCCTGTAATTTATCTAAGTCGTCTGTTGTGTATTCTAGTTTTTGTAGCGCTCTTTTCAAGGCTGAATCTTTAGCCTTACAGGCATCGGTGAGTTCATTCACCTGCTCTTTGAGCACTCTGACTTGCTCTTTATACTCAGCGATGATCTCTTGGTAATCTGCTTTAGACATATATAGTTAAGGATTTATCCTCGGCCGAAGAGCCTATCAATTTTTTGTTCGGTTGTTAACTGATTATAATTAATATTTCCACCCCGATTTGTTACCGCTTGAGGGTTGACACCAGGTAAATTTAAAGAACTTAAAGCATTTGTATCACCACCCGGAGTAGTGAAAGGCATTCCTAGACCCATAGGGACTAGAGGATTCTGTATGTCGGGAAATAACTCATCCAAAGTAAGAGTAGATAATTGATTGTCAATCTTTTCAAGAGCAGCGTAGGCTTTATATAAAGGATTTGGAACGCCCATTTCATCTGCATGAGTTTGGAAAGCTTCGTCTATGTTTCGGGAGATTTTATAAGGTCTAAATTCTCCTGCATCAATAGCATTTTTTTCAATGTTAGATACTCTGTCTAGAGCTTGGTCATATTTTTCTTGCGAGATTCCTAACGTTCTTGCTGCATCCATATCTAATTTAAGATCTTTTTTAACTTGGAACAGAGATCGATTCGCGTTGATATAAGCGTCAACAATTTCACTAGGATCAATTGGTCCACCTTTTAAAGTGACTCTAGTAAATAAGGATCCAGATTTTCTAACACCTTGTTGATAGTCGGCCACTTTATATTTCATAGTCCGACCTGGGTTGGCTTGAACAGCTCTGAATCCAAAGAGTCCTGCGAATTCATCACCGAACTCATAGGTTTGTCCGTACTCATCGTACTTTCCTTTAGTCACAACAGTGATGGGTTCTATCGTTCGACTTAATCTTTTAAGTTGAGGATAAGAGAAAGGCATTTGAGCTTCTACTAAATGTTTAAAGATCGCATTGGCTTTATTCCCGCCTGTATCGTTAGGGTTATAAACTTCAAAGCCATCTCGAGTTCTTCCTCCTCTCATAATAATATCGGAGGCTGCTTCAGTCCAGATTGATTCACTAATAAAAGGTTGAGCGAATTCAGACATGGCTGTGAACATTCCCTGCATAAAATCATCCATGATTCCATCATTATCTTTTCTTCCATCGGCTACGGAATTAATAACCGCTTGCACGGGTCTCACTAAAGTGTCGTAGGCATTGGCATGAGAGAAATCCACATACTTAAACTCTCCTGTTTCCGGATCCTTGATGGGAAGGATTGTTGAATTCTTGGACCAGTCGGCTACGTATCTTCTGATCGCTGCTTGTTCTTTATCGGTTACATTGTAAAGCGCTTTGAACATTTCAGTTGTTGCATAAGGGACAGCGGCTACTGTTAAACCAAAGCCCATAAGTCTTTGATAGCCAATCGCTTCAAAAGGTTTAAAAGTTTTATTCCCTACTTTTATTGTGTAAGTAATATCTCTAAGAGCTCTTTCCACAATGTTCGTTCCTGTTCTTGCAATCTCTGCAGGGAACGATACGAAATTTCCTAAAGGTAATTTACGTGTGCTCTTAACAAAGTCTGAAACGAAATCGTAGTTAGGAATATTATTCTTAACGATGTCAGCTGCTTCTCTTTCCAACCAGTCCTCTGTGAAGTCAATGGTTTCACCAGCAGCATTTTTAAAAGTCATATTCTCTTTAGGTCTCAGTCCTAGTCTTGCAAAAGCTGATTCCATTCTCTTTTTTTCTACAGCCCAGGAATATATTTTCCAGAAGTCATCTTCAGCTGTGTACATATCTTGCGCAGCGGACTTTAATTTTTGTAAAGGTTTAAGTAACATGGCCGTTCCTTTATTAGCGGTCATGGTCTCACCGAATTTAACATCCTGCATCAGTCTCGTGACATCTCCTAATCGTACGTTGGTATTCACTACTCCTAGTTCTAAGAGTCTATCGTAAAGTTTATTGTTGAGTCCTGTTCCTTTCAAAGGAGTTTGTAAAGCTGAGTAAGCCATCCTGATCGCTTCTTTATCTGCAAAGGGAACGATCCCATTCGCTGCAGCAAAGGCTCCAGCGCTTATAAAATTTCTCATGTGAGTGACAGGAGATAAAATTGTTTTAGCAATTTGTGAAGTTGCTTTCGGATAAAGTAGTAAGCTGTGATAAAGCTGTCCTACCATTCCTTTGTCAGCCGCCCTCATTCCTACTTGTGTCATGGCATCCGCCATACCAGGCGTAGCAAACCAAGGACTGTTGGGATCAGAGAAAGGATTCGTTGCTCCATCCACTCCCAGTGGTTGTCCTTTTTTAGCAGCTTTTGCTTGTTTTGCATAAAAAGCTTGTCGAGGTCCTGTTCCTACCTGTAATGTTTGTGCGGGATCGATAACCTCCATTCGTTTATAGTTAGGTCCAAAAAACTGCATGGCTTCGTCTTCACCTTTAACAAACATAGGTTTGATATTAGTCTTCCCTGTGGCTTCTATTTCTTTGTAGGCTTTTTGTAAAAGCTCATCATTCTTTTTCATTAAATCTGAAAAGAAAACATTTCTTCTAACGATCATAGAAAGTTTAGCGGTCCCTGCCAGGATCGTTTGCATTGGGTTCTGATTTTTACCTAAGAGTTGCTCAAAAATTTCACGGTCAGCCTTACTTTTAAGCGCACCGATAGAAGCTATCTGGGAGCCACGACTTGTTGTTGCCGCGCTTCCCTCCATAGATCGTTTCAATGAGGTTCGGTTAATAAAGAAGCTTGGAATAGAGAACAAAGCATCTTGGGGTCTATCTAATCTAAATCCTTTAGGCATGGAGGCTGTGTCGAGTACCCTCTTCACCAGGGTCTCTGCTTCTTCAGGTCCGATTTTTCTTCCTGCTTCTTCAGAACTATTTATAAAAACTTGTTTCGCTCTATCAATGAGTTCACGACTTGGTTTATATCTAAACCAAGGAATTATAGATTTGTTGTACATAAACTGATAGGTGGATCCTAAGTAATCTTTAAATTTTTTACCGAAGATAGCTTTAAATTCTTGAATTTGATCTTTGGATAACGTGGCTCCAAGCTCATCAAATAACTTTCCCCACTTCAGTCGGATAGCATTAAGACCTCCGGTTAAGGAGGCGATGTCCTCAGGCTTAGCTCCAAGGCTATCCATCTTTTTTACTACTTTACTAATTAATTCAGGATCCATTTTACTCCAGGTGACTTTACCTGCATCATCGATTGCACTGGTTCCTGATAAAAGCGCTTCATTAACATCAGCTAGGAATGCGTCTCTAGCTTTAGTGGTTGGTGATTTATCCATAAAAGATTTCATTCGTGGAAATATTGCATCGATGGACTTATCAATATCTCTCGACATTGTTTTAGCAAATCGTGCATCTCCTCCCGCCAGTCCTTTTGATAATCTCATGGCAGCAAAGGCTTCAGGTGTCCAGCCACTTCTAGATCTAAACCAGGATCCTACTTTGTCGATCCATCGATCCATTTGACTGTTCGCAATATCTAATTCGTTGTTCCTGTTTCTTAATTTTCTAATGGTCGCTCCGGTTCCTCCAAGGATCCCTGTAAATAAAGCTCCTTCAGTTCCGAACTTAACTCTGTTTAATAAATCTCTAAAGGCATCGTTGCCTTCGCCTCGATCAATTTCTGTGGGACCTCCTAAAAGATCTCCTAAACTTCCTGTGTCTTTTACGTCTCCAATGAATACACCTTCAGCGGCTCCTCCGAGTAAGGCTCCTGTGAAGAACTGTTTTGTTTTACCTTTTGAAGTAAGCTTGTAACCCTTCTTTATTCCTTTCTCTAAGATAGGATTCTTAAGGTCTAAATATTTTCCTGACTTCTTAGCCTGCATGGCTGCGTTAGCCATCTTGGTTCCGTGTCTGAAAGCTAATCCTCCAGGGACACCAATGTTAACTAAAATTTCTGTAAGTTTTCCAGCAGTTGTCGCTTCAGCTTTCTCATCCCAGTCTGTAAGATCATCAAACCATTGTTCAACCTTGGCTGCTTTGCCTGTGTTGGCACCGAGATCCATCAGCGTTGCGCCCAGAGAGAATAAACCTTTAGGAATTCCAATAAGACCTGATCCTATTCCAGCGAGGACTGATTCAAAGGTTCCTACTTTATTGGCGGAAGACTTGGAAGCCTGTGCATAGATATCTTCTAATGCCATAAGTTACCTCCTAGTTTAATCGTTTGACGTTCCCGTTTTCTGTAACCTCTACAACAGCATTCCCCATTATATAAATACCAGGGACGGGAACAAGTTGACCATCTACTTCTTTATTAGCATCGGGATGTCTAAGAATACTGTCAGTAACACTAATGAATTCCTCATCTTGTTGGATCTTTTCTAACATATCATTATCTCCAAGTACTTTAATACTATCTATATCGAAACCTGGTTCATTAGCTTTTTGGAATTTAATATTTTCTACAATTACGTTTTGATCTGCAGAAGTCTTACCATATTGTTTAGCAAGAGCGCCTAAGGATTCTGTAAAGTTTCCTTTTTTAGTCAGACCTAATTGTTTGTAAGCATTAGCCATTGTTCCTCCAAACTCAGAGACATAATCTTGCGCCGCTTTTAATTGTGTTCCAGGCTTAGCGTCATACATTTCTTTTTCAAGACCTGCTTTAGTCATCATCAGACCTACTGCTTCTCTAAGCTGTTTTGGTTTTTCGAATCGTTGACTTGTTGCTTGAATGATTGGGTTAATTAACTCTCTTGTAATATTTTTTCTATCCAATGTTCCTCTATCGCTTACAATTTTACTTGCATCGATTAAGGCTTTGGACACGGCGTCATGTCTCGCTGTATCATAGCCCATCATGTCTAGATATTTATTCACTCTTGCATCTTGTTGAGATTTAGCAAAGGCTGCTCGAGTCTCAGCTGTACTTGTATCTTTGGTAGCAGCTCCTGCTCCGCCTGCTCCTCCTGTTACTACAGGTTTTAAATCTTCTTGAATTTTTTCTGCTGTAAACCAATCGCTTTGATCACCCGGTAGAACGGCATCGATCCATGTTTTACCTATGGCTCCTGCAGCCCCAGCTATTGAAGGGGCAGTTTTATAAGCTAAGTTAGGAGCGGTTGCAGCCGTGAGACCCGCTGCTGTTGCCCAAGCTGGGTTCTCTCTAGAAAATTGTTTTATGTAATTCCATTTGTTACCTTTAAAAGGTGTCTTACCTATTATATCGTCGCCTACTTTGATGGTTTCTTTCCCCCACACTGGACCTGTATACTGACCATACCCGTGATATTTTCCTGGCTCTTTCCACCCGTGTTTACCTATTACTCTTTGAGGTCTTGTAGGTAACCAACCTTTAGTTCTTCCTTTAAAGAATTCTCCTACTTTTTTAAATGCGGGTCCAGATCTTTTTATTATTTCTTTAGCAACATTGTGATGTTCCCTGCCTCCTGTTCGAGGATAGACTGGGTTACCTACGAGTGCAGCTTGACCGCCGCCTCTGTAAGGTTCTCTAATACCATGCATGATCCCCTGTTTAATAGGGCCACCCATATTGAACATTGGTCTATTTAAAGTTCTCATAATTATCCTAATTTAAATGGTCTAGGATGGAATATATCTCGGTACAATCCTCCTACTCCTAATGCGGTACTCAAAGCCGATGCTGCTGGCGTTTGTTGTTGAGGTTGAGCATATTGTGCTGCCGCTACTCCACCAGTTAATCCTGTAATGCCTTGACCATACTGAGATAATCTTCCGTAAGGTTCATAGGCTGCTGTCTGCGCTGCTTGTTGTTGAGCACTGAGCTGAGCTTGCGTTAAGCCTTGTCTTAAACTTCCCAGTTGTCCTAGAGCGCTAACGTCTGCTCCGAGTCCTGCTCTTTGAAAGTTAGATAAATTCATTTGTTCTCTGCCCAATCCTAATGCAGCTTGTCCCAATCCTAAATTTGCTTGCTGCATAGCCTGTTGATTTTGAAATGCTTGTTGAGCTGCGTTTTGAGCTTGGCCAAAACCCTGTTGTAATAATCCTGCTTGAAGCATCGCTCTATTTCGATCACTACCTGCTTGGTACTCAGCGAGCTGAACGCCTTCACGTCCTCCACCGAAAGCACCCGGTACTCCCAGGGTTTGATCTTGCATTTGTTGCTGTTGCATTTGCGCTTGTCTATCAAATTCTCCTAACGATGCATCAATAACATCCTGTTGATACGGTGACATGAAAGGTTGATATGCCTGGGCCCCGGTTAAAGCTCCGAGTCCACCGGCTGCAGTTCGAGCTGCACCGACATCAGTTCCTGCTTGAGTCACTCCTGCTTGGGCTGCTTGTAAATAAGGAGAATAAGATCCAACACCTTGTTGGGCTAAATTAATAGCCGACGTTTGTAAGGGATCTTCGCCTGCAACAAATTGTTGGCCGGTAAATTTACTGGTATCGAGCGGTACTGAATAAGCCTTTGTTGCTTGTGCCGCGTAGTCTTTTGCTGTGTCTTGTAAATAGTCTGGTAATCCGTTGGCCATTATGCGATCCTTGTTTCTAATTGTTTCATATTGTCATACATGCCTTGAGCACCTTGAGAATCTTCTGAAATTTGTCCACCTGATTCCAGGTGCTTCATCATGTTGTCCATGACTTCTGCGCCTTGATTAACGTCACCGCCGCCAGCGTTTCTTACAGCGTCTGCTGTAAATACAAATTCGTTTTTACTTAATCGTGCGGGAACATCATCCGCCTTTTCCTTTTTCCCTAGTGCCACAAAGCCACCCTCATTCCTATAATCTTTTTCCATGCCGCCAAGACTCATGAGTCCACCTTCAGCTGCCATTTGTGGTTGAGCCATCTGAGGATCGAACTGAATGTCTTCTTCTTGCATAGCTACTTCTTCAGGTTGTTGTTCCATTGCCGCTTGATAGACAACCATTAACTGTTCTTCATCTAATTCTTCTAATCGTAATTGGAAAATTTCCATTGCTAAAGCTTCGAGTTGTTCTCGTGTCGGTTCGCCTTGAACCTCTTCAACATTTTCTTCCATCATTCCTGCGGGTGTTTCCGCTACCATGGATTCATCTGTTACGAGTTCGCCACCTTGATAACCAGTTCTTCCACCGTTAGCTAAGCCAACGATTCCGCCTTTAGCTCTTGATGTAAAGGGTTCTAATCCTCCGAGTTCACCAGTTTGACCTGATAAAAACTCAAGCAGGTTTCCCCAATGTTCTGGATTAACTTGTTCTTTTAAAGAATTCCATAGGAGCATCAGCTTGTTTTCATCACCAGCATATCCTCCAGGATTAACTACTCGTCCTCGATTGTAACCGATTCTTCCACCATACGCTGCCATCTGAGGTGCTTGTTGTCCCTGAGCCATGGGGCCTTGACCTTGAGCTTGTTGCAACACGGCCATTTTAAATTGTTGATAGGACATTGTGCCCCCTTGATTACGATACTTTTGATATTCCATTCGTAGCATTTGTTCTGCTTGAGCTTCTGCGGGTTGACCCCCATTAGCCATGCCAATGATTCCTCCATCTTTAGCTCCATAGTATCCGGACATAACATATTCTTTGGGAGGCATGAAAGGTGAGCCTAGATAATCAGGTGCTGCTTTATAGTAATCCTGTGCCTGCTTTCTTAGGTTAGAAATAGTAGAAGGTGTTTTGTCCCATGCTTCTGTTACGATATCTTCTTCATCGTCGCCCCCTAAAAAAGGTAGCGCTGTTAACCCGAGACCTCCGCCTAAGAAGGCTGCTTTGCCCCATCCAAAATCTGAAAGTCCCTTCTTTGCTCTAGAGAATAGACTTGGTTTAGCAGCTTGTGCTGCGCTCCATGTTAAATTCCCTGGCATACCTTTTGGTCTTGCAAGTTTAGAAGCCGCGGTTGTAAGTCCTCTATTACGTAAAAATCCCATGCCTCTTCCGAAGGCACTTTTAGAACCAAACATTCCTCCAAAACCGCCTGTTCCACCAGCTCCCCACGGTATTCCTAAAGCTAAAGCACCTATTCCTAGTTTTCCTAAGGGACTCTTAGCAATTTTCTTAACTTTTTTAAAAGCTTTCTTAACAAAGCTGCCTAAACCATACTGTTGTCTCTGTGAATTTGTCATAATTTTGCCTAAATTTTGAACCTACTTTGTTTTGCTAAATAAATCAAGCGCCGGCATTAGGACATGGACATCTCTTCGGATGTCTTTTTCCTCTATTCCCTTAGCTTTCCACTCGTTTTCAGTCTTATAAATCTCCCCTGTTTGCTTGTGTTTAATCGTCGTTGTAACCTTTGTCGGCTTAAGAATTTCCACTATACGGTAACCTCTTTTTTAATATTAAGATAACTAATCGTGATGTCTATTCCATCGCTAACGGTTCCTGCTGTGGTATAAGAAAGAACCGTATTCCCTGCGACTACCATAGGATTCGTTAAAATTTCTACACTTGCTGCAGTCGCTAAAGTTTGAGTATTAATAACCTGAAAACCGTTATTGGTAATCGTAATCGTTGGTGTATTTGAAGCCGATTTATTAGTCACATGTAAAGACTTCACAATATATGTTTCTGAAACTAATGGGAGTTGATCTCCAGATAAGGTATCGGTTCCAAAGAATTTAATAGGACCTTCGGCTGACGTACTCGTGACTCCATACATATTATATTGATTAACTACTGCCATTATTCAACAAAAAAGCTCATCGCTTCTACCTCTTGTTTAAGTTCTTGTTGAAAAGTAGTGTTAAGTTTATTGATGACGCCGTCTAAATCTCTAACTAAAGATTGAAAAGTTATGGGGTCGTATTCTTGACTTGCTCTTGTTAGTGCTTGTACAATTTTTGCCATTATAACAACCTTGCGATGCCTCCTTCGTTAAACATACCTGTAACATTTTCTTGTCCTCGTGCTGCATTTCGGGCAGCCATTAATTCTTCTCGTGCTAATCGTTCTTGTAATAATCGTTCATGTCCTGCGGCTCCTATCTTTCCTGTTTCATCTCGGTAAGGATCGAAAGCTTTGCCGACACCGTATTGTGCACCAGCTAATAATGCATAGGGAACAGCGGTCCAAGGATTAAGAAGACCCATACCCATTCTTCCAAATCTACCATACCTACGAAGCATGGCAGCCGCAGCTCTTTGCCCCGACGGAGTAGTTCCTTGTATACTTCTATATAAATTTGGATGCTTAATTAAAGTAGAAAGACCTCCTATCCCTGTAAAGAGTTTATCTAAAAAACCCATTTGAGTTTTGGCTCTCGGTAGTGTAATTTTTTTAGCCATTATAAAAGTCTCGCGACGCCGCCTTGAGCCATTTCGACTCCCAGAATACTCATAATAGTCTCTTTACCTAATTGAGTAATAGAACTAATAGTTTCCATATCCATTCCTTTCCCATCCATATCAATAACCATAGCTACTTGTTCTTCTGTCGGGCCGGCTTCTACCTGTTCACTCATAGGAATGTTTTGGTCTCTCATGAATTCAAATATATTTTCTGCTGGTTCTTCAGGATCTCCTCCTGCATATAAACCAACCCTTCCGCCTTCAGCTGATCCTGGAGCTAAAAAGTTAGGATTAAAAGTTTCTTCTTCTTCAATGAACTGATTGTCTGTTCCCAGATTATCTGGCACTCTAGTTGGATCATACTGACTGCCCATACCATAATAGCCTTGATCCTGACCTACTCTTTTACCTGGACCTATTGGCACACCTAGTGTGTCGGTGAAGAGTCCTTTATTATTTCCTGTGTCACTAAAATCATATCCGTGTCCCTGGCCTCGGTACGGTTTGTCTTTATACTTATCTGTGTTTCTATTTAAATATCTATCGAGAGTTGGGTACTGACTAAATTCGTCAACCTCTTCTCCAATCTTTGTTCCTGTTCTTTTAGCGAAATTTTTAGCGCTCAGGATTCCACTCATAACTTTTCCTGGAATTCCTCCAAAAAAACCAAGTACACCTCGACCTATGCCTCCTAATAATCCACCGATCCCGCTTCTTCTTTGTCCCATTGCAGCTGCCTCTTGAGCTCCTCCTCTGATATCAGCTACCTCTTGTGGAGTATATCCTAATGATCTTGCATCAGCTCTGTCTCGTTCAGTTTGACCACCCCTTGATTCCATACGACTCATTTGTTGACCCGATGTAGCTCTACCATATCCACCTGCTGAAGCATCATAGTCATCATAACTAGGAATGCCTTTAGGTCCTTTATGAGGTGTGCCTTTATTTTGTTTTTTTAACTGCTTGGCTTCAGCTTTTGTAATGTAAGCTAAATGAGTAGACGTAGCATTTTTTCTTGCTTTAAATTTTTTGGGGATAGTTATTGAATCAGAATTTTTAATATAATTTTTATATCCATCTTGATTGATGTAACTAATTTTTTTATCTGTGGCCATTATCTTCTCCCGTCTGGTTGTATATCCAGTCTAAATGTTCCTAGCTTCCAGTTCTGTGAACTAGAAGTGTTCTCTATTTTAAGCGCAATTGCTCGTGCTCGAGCACGCGTATCAACTTTATCAGTGGAACTGGTTATTGTAAAGGGACCTAATGAAGAGCTAGCCGCGCTATTGTTTGGGTAATCTCTTAAGAACAAAGTAATTCGTGTGTCCCCACTCTGAGTAATAAAGTCCGGTAAGAATCTTCTAATTTTCATAAGGTATTCTCCATCACCTCGTAGATCCGGTGCCCCTATCATTTGTCCTTGAGCCGATCTTTTTTGAGTAATATCAAAATCTCCTGAAAGAACATTGGCAGTAATAGCTGTCACGGCTCCTCCGGCGTCCACTTGATCGGTCCCTGTTTCCTGTTCATAGTAGATGGCAATACCGTCCGTGTTACCCACAACATCAAAAGAAGCGTTATCCGATGTAGTATAATAACAAGCATGAGGCTTAGCAAAAATAGAAGAATCTGCCCAGGAAGTTCTTGGTAAAGAACCGGTATACCATATCGGTTTCTTAAGCATCACTGATTCTAAATAATTATAAGTAACTACTCGATCCACTACGTTGGAACCATTACTACAATAAAACCAATTAACTTCCCCAAATAAGTTATTGAGTCCACAATTAATTAAATTTCTTGAAGTAGTATTAATGTCATCAAAAACATAGTCCTCTACTAAGCACGGCATTGATTCTAATCGCCCTGTATATTGAAAGAAACCATTTTCTGACATCCAGAAAGCCGTACCATCCACCTCCATACAGGCATTCTTTCCAATGAGTCCGCAGTTGGTTCCTACGTGTTCAAAAGAAAAGGTAAACGGTTGACCTACAAAACGCATCAAGAAAATAGCTGAATCTGTCCAGACATATATGGTATCTCGACCTCGAATGGCTCCCATGATTTTAGAACCTTGGGCCAGTCTTTGTGTACCCGCGGTATTAAGTGCTGAAGGAGTATAGTCGCTGGTACTTTCCTGGTCAGACCATCGGATAAACATATCATCTTGTGTTGATGTTGTTCCAATGGTTGTTTCTGTTCCAAAGAAAATTAAGTGACGATCTGTTGGTGAAACTAATACATGCCTTGAAGCTGTTGGTGCTCCTGAAACAATTGTTGCTCGATTCTCTGTTGGATTCGAAGCCGCTGCATCCCATTCAAAACATTGACCATTATAAACAAGAGCAATGAGTTTGGTTCCATAATTATCCAGAACCCAAAGTCCGGGCTCAATAGTAAAGTCAGCTGAAGAGGCTTCGCCCCAGGCAACATAATCTGAAATGTTAGTAATGGTTGCTCCTGCTGTGTGAGCTGCTTTAGTCGTACCATTAACTTCTCTTGCTCCTCCACTTAAAGTTCCTGTGCTGGTATCATTAGCGGTAAAAGAAATATCCTCACTCCCTATTCTAATCTCACCTGAAGTAGGAAAAGCCGTAGAGTCTGTCAAAACAATATTGGTTATAGTATCATTAATAGTGGTTGCTAAAGTTGTAGTCGCTGCTCCTGAAGCAGAGCCAGAATAAGTTCCTGTGCCCCAGCCATAACCCCCTAGTTCTTGAGCGGGCCCTACGCTTACATAACACAAAGCGGAAGCCGAACCCGAATTACTTAAAGGAGTTCCTGATTCCGCCGTTGCCATAGTAATGGTAATCGTGGTAGCAGTCGGTGCTGACGTCACCATAAATTTAATATCTTCAAAGGAGGCATCAGTATAAGTTGATCCAATCGCTGTTACTCCACTGACTGCATCGAACTTCACAATGTCATCATCCACTAACCCGTGTGGGCTTGGAAAAGTAACTGTGACCGCAGTGTCAGTATCAGTACTTGTGAAATCACAGCCAGTTATTGTGGTTCGAAGAGGATGAATGTCCGTGTATTCTCCGCCTGAGTAGACGTATAAAATTCTGTTAGTTCCGATAGCAGCGTATTTAATACCTGCATTATCGTCCCAATGGTGAAGAGCTCTAGCGACACCGGTTAGTTTATCTTCCCCTAACTGGTCCCAGCCTCCAATTTTTTCAGGTGTACCATATCTAAAACGTACATTATCTCCACCTGTCCATTGCCCTTCGGCACCGGTCGCAGTTACTTGTTTATTGAATCCTGGTAAAAAGCTTACTTTTTGTAACATAGAAAATTCCGTTTCTATTACAAATATACTAGATTTTAGTGGAGATCAACTACTTCGGAAGACCGAGCATTAGTCTTTTATCAAACAAATTCGTCTTAGCAAACGGACCATTAGCATGATTATAATGAAGAAAGGCTTGAGAGCAGACATTGCCTTGGAAAGGCTCACGCCAATGCTCAAGTTCGCAGCCAGAATAAAGAAGCATGTCTCCTACTTTCAAGGTAATTTTTGTTCCTTTAGGAGCTCCAGGTCTAAGTACTACGGGTTGACGTGAATATCGGGGAAGAAGATTATTTGTTTTAAAGGATTGTACACTATCTTTTCCTATTAAGATATTATCCGTACCGGTTTCATCAATAAAGATAGGCCATTCATCGCCTCCTAGATGTAAGGTAGCAGAAACTTCACAACTGTTCCGGTCTTTATGACGATCTAATACATTTCCCTTTTCATAGAGACGTGTGTACGAGTACGTTGGAACTAATTCCATTCCTGTTTTCGCTTTCATAATAGGAATCATATACATAAGTAAGGTTTCCATAACCCAGTCTGCATATTTAGAATAGGCTCTAGGAATTTGAATGTCTCCTCGGGTTCCTATAAGGGGATTAAAGCGATTCACTTTATTATGTTCCAGCATCCAACCCACAGCATCCCGTTGCAGCATCATATAATTAAAAATAAAATTAGAGAGCTCCTTGGAAAGTGCGGCTCGAACCAGGTGATATTTTTTTGTTTTAAAACTCATTCTTTGGGACCCATAGCTTTACTTTCTGGACTAACTTGAATAAAATTAAAAGAAACAGATACGCGCCATCCCTTTTCTCCTTTTTCTTTGGATTCATTTATCTCTACTCCATGCGGCACCCATGCTGGAAACATAATCATTTGTCCTTCAATCGCAGGATAAATTACAATGCGCCAAAGTGCTCTGGGTATTCCTTTAATTCTTTTAGGAAGCGTAATATTGGGTCCAGGTCTTGGATCTTCAACAAATAACCTGCCTGAATTTTCAGGAACCTTGACATAATAGACACCCGACCATTGAGAATTAGGATGGATATGTTGCTTGTTATAAGAACCGGGGTAATTAATATTGGCCCACATGTTCCCTAAGCCTGGTTTAGGCTCCATACCATAATCTTTAAAAATTTCATCTTGCATAGCAAAAAGTTCATCGGCTAAAGGTTTATATTCCTTTTTAAAATTCATATCGGTTGGACTGTGCCATCCACCACCTGCGTTTGTTTTGTATTCAGTTTCATCCTTTTTACTCCAAGCTTTAATGAGGGGATATAAATACTTATTCATTTTTTTAGGATCCTTAACCATTTTCATATAAATAGGAGTCGGGAATAAAATTTCTCGGTTCATCTAAATGGAGGGCCTCCGAACCATTGAACTAACGAACGTCGCACACCTTTCTTTACTTTAGATACACGATGACGCACTAGACTACAAAAGAAAATAGCTTGGCCTTGCAACAATTGAGGGGGTCTATTACCTTCTGTCATAAATTCTAGGTCTCCTCCTTCAAATTCATTCTGTGGAGAAAGTAAAATCGTCATTGATATTTTTCTAACGGGAGGTTCAGATTCAGAATTAACATCAGCATCCATATGCCAGTCATAAAATCCTCCTTTAGGGTATTCAGTGAATTGAGCCGGTTCAGTAAGCTGCATGCCGTCATAACCAAAATGATTACGATTAGCTTGTTTCATAGAAGCTTCTATAATTTTGTACATCTGGGGCATCGCTGTAAAAGGAATCCAGCTCAGGGTTGTAATTCTTTTCTTTGTGTCCACTGTTCCTTTTAATGATCCCTGGTTATGACCTACTTTAGCCTCTTCAGTTTTTTGCTGGTGGCCCATATCAATAATATTCTGACATTGTTGAGGCGTAAATATAGGTTGTACGGTAGTAGCCATTAAAGACTTCCACTTTGGTTCAAAGATCATTGAGTCGTCCTTGATACAATCACATTATAATCTACATCACAATTACAAACCAGCGTTCTTCTCTTAGCTTTTTTATTCGTAAAAGGATAAACCGTATGTCTGATGTCATAAGGAAAAACGTAAAAATCTCCAAGTTTAACGCGAGGAGAAAAATCAGTGGTTGCAAATTGTCCGGAAGAATTTCCTAATATTTGAAGTCGGCCATTCAATGGTTGATCAGGTCGGGCTATTTCAGGTCCCATATCTTTGGGAAGTTTAAGAATCATCACTGAGGATAAACCCGTAAACAATTTACCGTGATGAACATGGACAGGATTATAATCGCCTGCTTTCATTTCATTCACCCAGATTGAATTAATGTCCATATGATATTCTTGAGTTCTATTTTCTCTCAAATAATGACTAAAGATTGAATAGAACCATTTCATTATATCTTCAGAAACATAAGAATGGGTGTGCATTCTTTTATTGGTAGGACCCGCATAAAACAAAGATACTTCATCCGCAATTTTTCCTGCGAGTTGTTTGTTAGCATTGGGTAAAAGTTTCTTTTGGGATTCGTAGAGTTCGTTAAGGGTCACAAAGAGTTCAAGAGGGACTTTGTATTTAAAGATACATTGCCCTAAATGAATACGTTCATACTCCATTTTATTTTTTTATTTGTTTTTTCTTTGGATAAGAAGGAAGAAGTTCTCCTGATTTACGTACTCGTTTTAACGTTTCTAATTGACCAAGAACATTAAAAACTTCTGGTTGTGAAGATCCAGGTGTTAAAGTTAATTTCCTTTGTTGTAGGGTATGCATATATGATTCAGCTTGATGGGTATTAACATCCTGATCATCAAACTTACCATCATTAAATTCTTTTTTAAGTTTAGACCATGTTGAAATTTCTTTCATTCGAGCTTTAGCTGTAAGTTCCATACTTGCTCGACCATAAAGTTTTTCTTCCAGGGCTACTTGTTTAAGATCTTTTTCTAAAGGATCTTTTTCTTTTTTGATATCTCGTTCAATCTTTTTAATTTCAATATCATTCCTACGATATTCAAAGGAAAGACTCATCAGGTTTTCAAAATGAGTGTTCTGTTCTCGAACTGATTGCCAGTACTTTGAGGCATTATTTCCATATTTAGCATCACTCAAAACTGAAAAACGCATTTCAGTTTCAGTTCTAAACATTTGTTTCTTGACCCAAGTATCCTGTAATTCAGGAACCATTCTTTTAAATTCAGATGCCTGAGACTTATCAAGTAAAACCATGAGGTGTTTGACTTCCTTAGTTGCGTGCGGTTGGATATTTCTTTTTTCTTTATTCATTCTTTCTCCAATATAAAGTTTTTTATCCCTAATACAAGTTAAATTAATCCTATAAAATATGGGACAATAGTAAAAGTTTAGTAAAAAATTTTTTCTAGCTAGACGAAAATGTTACAGTACCGAGACCCGATGTCCATTCTTCTGTGGCAGTAACTGCCGTTGCTGCTCCTGCTCCACCACTAATGGATAAAGCGGAACTATTACTGGTTGCTGGGCCTGCGGATCCTCCTAAACCTGTTCCCGTACTTAAATCTGCTAATTCGGTCCATGCTGAACCATTCCAAGATTCAGTAACAGTCATGGCCCCTGGATTTCCTCCAAAAACTAAGGCTAAAGTTACGCTGCCAACTCCTCCCATTCCTTCTCGAGCAGTATTAACAGCAGTTATTTCTGTCCAAGCACTTCCATTCCATTCTTCCACCTTAGCACTAATAGAAGGTTCAAGACCACCAATCATTAAATTTGCTGTTGAAGTTCCATTATGTGTAGCACCAGCTCCTCGTGCCGTGCCTAAATCTGTTGTTTCTGTCCAATTGGTACCATCATATAATTCTACATTACCTACAACAGGAGAGGGGGTTACATCAGCTCCACCTGCTTCCATAGTGGCTGTTTGAGTTCCACAGCCTGTTCTCCGTCCTAGAGCATTAACAGTAGGATTAACAGTGGTCCAAGAAGAACCATCATATGTTTCAGTAGTAGTTTGAGCTCCTGCAGGGTCAGGAGAACTTTGATAATAACCTCCACTAAGAGCAGCGGTTTGTGTTCCTGATCCTTGAGTATAGGCACCTGGATTTCTATTCATACTGACGGGAGTTCCCCATGCAGTACCATCATATTCGTACGATGTTTTTTGATAACCTCCAGCAGGATCTGACGCCAGGCCTTGAGCAAATAAGGCAGCAGTTGCAGTTCCAGCTGAAACTATACCAGCGGTTACTCCAATTGGAGTAGCTCCTCCACTAGCCCAACTTCCAGATAAGTCGGCATATCCTTTGATAACTCCGCTCGTAGTATTAAACCAAATCTGTCCTTCAACTGGATTAGAAGGGTCACTTGAAAGTGATGGTATATTGAAACCGTGTATGCCGCTATAATTTGCCATTAGCTCACCGTCACCGTTTTAGTTGTTTCTATAGGATCAGTCCAAACTTCAGCGGTTGTAGAATTTGGTGTAGAACTTGGTCCTGTTACACCTCCAGCTAAGAGAGCTGCACCTTGTGTGCCGCATCCATAAACATATGATTTGGCTGCCGCAAGATCTCCCACTTCTGTCCAGGAAGTTCCATCGAATTTTTCTGTGCTAGCGTATTTAACTTGTCCTGTTGGAACACTATAAAAATGTCCCCCAAAAACCAGTGATGCTGTTACCGTTCCTCCAGATCCACCTATACCCCGTCCTGTATTTAAATCATTTTTCTCTGACCAAGCTGAACCATTCCACTCTTCGGTATAAGCAACCGTAGGGCCTGATTCAGATCCTACGCAAATACATGCTGTTTGTGTTCCTATTTGTGATCCCATTGAACGTGCGTGTGTTGAAGTTAGAGCTGTTCCAGCTGTCCAAGATGTTCCATCATAAGACTCCACAGCTTTAGAAGGCGACCCTTCAGAAGCACATGAAAGAGCTGCCGTTTGTATTCCTCCAATCATTCCTCCATATGTAGTAGCAGCAGGGCGAGTCATAGTACCCCCTGCAGTCCAACTGGTTCCATCATATTCTTCACACGTTGCTGTAGCAGGGCTAGTTCCTCCAGCCACTAATCCAGCAGTTTGAGTTCCTGCGGTCGCAGAAGTATGAACTCTAGATGAGTTAACAGTAAGAGATCCCCCTAGAGACCAATTGGTCCCATCAAATTCTAAAGCTTGATTTAAAGCAGGAGCCGGTTCGGATCCTCCAACATATAATGCTGCAGTTGTAGTTCCACATGATCCAGAGTTTCCTCTGTTTGCAGGGATAGCGTTTGCTGAAGCCCATGCTCCAGATCCCGCTACATAATATTTTAATGTCGATGAAGTAGTATTATACCAAACGTCACCCTCAGAAAAGGGGCTAGGGTCACTAGCTACGCTTTGAACTTTAATACCTCTAATTCCTTTAAAAGTAGCCATTGTTCATTCCTATAATAATGTATATTTTTCAGGACGTGATGAACGATTGTCTTGTTTTGATTCATGATCGTCTGGTAATGCATCCCATGCAACTTGCGCCGCCTCTATTTCTGCGTCTACAAGTGCTTGTGCTTCTACTTTTGTTTTATTAGCACCGTTTACTCTATTGACCCATGCTGATGCTTGATCATTGTCGGTTCCATTAGCATTACAACCTAAAATCCAAACATCACCTGGCTCACCTCGAATAAAGAAATCTTTACGATCTTGATGCGTAATGAATCCTTTCCCGGTGTTCGTTGCTGTACAATATCTATTTGGCATAGTTTCCTCCTTTTATTTTCTTATAATTCATTTTTAACTTGTTGTCACGGTTTTGATGTCATAATTCGGAGCTGACCACTCTTCAGTAGCTCCTGAATAAGTAGGTGTACGTCCTGTCATAACTAGTCCAGCACTATTAGCAACTCCTGCTCCTCTTGGATAAGATCGTGCTGTTGCTAAATCTCCTACTTCGGTCCATGCCGTTCCATTCCAAGATTCTGTTGTCGCTTGTACGGGTTCTCCTCCAGAGACCATTATTGAAGTTGAAACTCCCCACCCTGCTAAATTGGGGCGAGCAGTATTACCAGAAGTTCCTTCAGTCCAACTTGAACCGTCATAATTTGCTACCGTAAGAATACTTGCTCCAGGTGCACCATGACCTGCTAAATTTCCAAAAGCCCTGACTGCCGCTGTTTGTGTTCCTATAGAAGAAGCTGCACATGCAGATGCTTGACTATTTATATTAGGGGAATTAGTCCAAGAGCTTCCATCATATTCTTGACAATTATCTACTTTGACTGATCCTGGTCCACCAGGTACGAATCCATCCATTCCAGCAAAAAGAATTGCTGCTGTTTGAGTTCCTGCAGAGGCTCCGGCTCTTCGTTTTGCAGTTAATCCTCCGCCAGCTGTCCAAGATGTTCCATCATATTCTTCACATGTTTGTTTAATTCCGCCGCCACTAGTATCACTTTCATAGCCACCCATCCATAAGCCCGCGGTTAGAGTACCTGTTCCAAAAGCTTCTTGAGCTCCATAAGTAGTAACAGCCCCACCTGCAGTCCAAGATGTTCCATTATATTCTTCGGTTGCGGGTGTATAAGTGCCAGGAGTAGTATCTCCTGAAATAACTAAAGCAGCCGTTATCGTTCCATATCCAGCAGGATTACTTCGAGCCGTCGATAAACTAGGTGCAGCAGCAAATGCTCCTGAACCTTCGCTCGCTAGTTTATAAGTTCCGGAAGTAGTATTATACCAAAGTTGTCCGATTGCATTCTCTGCCGTAGGATCAGAGGCTAAATTTTCTACCAAGTATCCCTGTATACCTTTATAAGTAGCCATTTATTATTTATCCTTCAATAGCCAGCCTTGTGAAGCTCCTGAATAAACCAAAGTAAAACCTGAACGTTCAACACCACAGGTTAATGTAGCATCAGCAGACTCCCCTTGTATTTTTTCTCCACTATCTGGAGCAATTGTTAAGTTGTTAGTGTCAAATGTGCCCGCATAGTCGACAACACCAATTTCATCTCCTAGTGTTCCCGCCGGTAGAGTTAATGTCCATGCACCTCCTGAGGTGTCAGCAAAAATTCCATCATTGGCAACGCCTGTATAAGTAGTTGTTTTAACAACCCATGTAAGACCGCCAGCAATCGTTGTCCAAGACAAGACTCCTGAAGCGTTGGATGTTAAAGCATCTCCCGATGTTCCGGCATCAGCTAAAGGTAAAGTATAAACAATATCTTCTGTTAAATTTCCTGCTGTAAAACCTGTATGATAACTTCCTAAATCTGTATCTTCAAAAATTTTAAGTTTTCCCCCATTAGTAGCATTACCTTTAATAGCTAAAGATCCACTTGAAGGAGGATTAATAAAAACATCTCCTGTTCCTTTAGGAGTAATATTGATAGGGACATTTGTTTCACCGGTTGCAGATAAAGTAGGTCCCGCAGTTGTAGCTGCATTAGCTAGTGTGAATTCATTAACTGCAGATCCTGTAGCTGTTAAAAGCATTAATTCAGCACCGTTAGTATCTAAAATAGAAGTTCCAATTTTTGGTGAAGTTAAAGTTTTGTTTGTTAAAGTTTGTGTACCTGTAAGAGTTACATCTCCCATTCCAATGTCAACAATATTTGGATTGGTACCATCATCAGCTGCTGCATAAATAATTTTAGTTCCTTTATCAGAAGCTGCCCACGTTACACTACTTCCTGAGCCGGTTACATATTTAAAATTAACTGTTGGAGTTCCTGATCCATCAGTCGTTCCGTTTGTTATGATGTAAAAAGTTTGAACATCAAGTGGAATGGTAACTGTTTGATTCCCTGTAATTGATCCTGTAAATTTTATAATTCTATGTGCAAGAGTAGCTCCTGCTGTTCCATCATTAACTGATAAAGTTGTTGTTTGTTCTCCACCAGCTATGGATTGTTCTACATAACCACCGGAAACCTGTTCCATGATATTCCAGTTTGTATTAGTAAGAGTTCCCCACGTACCAGCCTTCTCGCCGGTAGTCATAAGTTGAATTCCTAAACCTGTATAATTTGAAGCCATGTTTTTCTCCTATTAAGCTGCGTCTTCTATTGTATATGTCGTGTCACCGGTGATGTCAACACTTGTATAGGACGTGGACCCAGTAATGGTGTCATCTTTATAATGTAAAGGAGAGACGATTCCTAAAGTAATAGTTGCTGCTTGTCCTGTTAATTCTACAGCCGTATAAGTGGCAACAGTAATACTTCCAACACTGGAAGTAGCTGCAACACCTGTTAATGGAACTCCGATGACAGTAACAACTGAACCTACTGAAGTAGTTGCTGAAACTCCAGCCGGTTGAACCGTAGGATTCGAAGTAATTTCTGGAGCTCCTACATCAGTTGTAGCTGAAACCCCAGTTAGTGTTGTTGTGTTATAGGATCGTGCAGTTGGTGTTCCTAATGTTGTAGTGGCTGAAACTCCAGTTAATGGAACTCCTAGATTAATGTTAAGTGAACCATCGGCAGCAGTTGCTGAAACTCCTGTTAAAGAAACCGTTACGTCCCCAACTATTGTTGGTGTTCCTAATGTTGTAGTGGCTGAAACTCCTGTGAGTCCCATCACATCTGCAGGTGTAATTGCTCCTACACTTGTAGTTGCTGATACACCGCTCGGTCTAACGACTGCTTCGTCAACAGATCCCCAACCATTATATCCCCATTCAAGAGTACCCCAACCAGGTTGAACATAAGCGTCAACGGTTCCTAGAGTAGTTGTTGCTGAAACTCCAGTAAGAGATACACGGATAGCAGATTCTCCCCAATTTTCATCTCCCCATGCATCACTACCCCATCCTTGTTCATTGAAAGCTGTAACACTTCCAACTGATGTCGTTGCTGATATGCCGGTTAATGAAACGGTGACTGTTTCGGATTGCCAAGAATTGGCCCCCCAAGTATTTGTGCCCCAAGTTGCAGCCATAAGGAAGGGCTCCTTACGCTATCTGGATGATCGCTGTTGAAGCTGCTGCTGCTGGAAACTCTACTGTGAAAGTTCCACTTGTAACAGTTTTGTCTCCACCAAAATCAATGGCACAAACTGAAGCGTCACTTGCATGTGAATCATTAAAAATTAAACAACCTCTTGCAGTGAAGGAAGCAGATGTCCAGCTAGTGTCCGCAAAATCACAAATCGCTGTGTCACTGTCTAAGGTAGGAGTAACACTCGTTAGCGCATTTCCTTTTGCTGTATAGCCGCCTGTAGTAGCGAGCTCTTCTGAAGTTGTATAAGCTGTTGTAGACTTGTTTAAAGTAGCATCACTGTCGTACAATGCTAGGTTAAAAGTATTTCCACTAGATGCAGTAAAATTATGTTCCGCTTCTAAAATTTCTTGTTTAAAACTATTACAAATTGCTGATGTTATTGCCATGTTTATCTCCTAATTACGGTGACGGTGATTTAACTGGGATACGAACTGTACCATCAGTGTAATCGTCTCGTCTTCGTCTTCCAAGTTGCACTCCTGCAAACTTCTGTACTTCGGTTTTATACTTGTTTTCATAAAGTGTCAACATGTCCATCGGCCCTTTTAAATATCCAAAGGCTTCTACTAAGGTCGCATATAATAAGCCTTGTGGAAAGTATCTGCTGAGATAAGTCCCAGAGGTATTAGTTACTAGACTCGTAGGTTGTGCATTATAGTATATTCTAAAAGCATAAGTCGTATCGGGAGTAGGAGCTAAAAGAAGCCCTCCTGAAGTAGAATCAGTTAATCCTGTGGCTCCTCCAAACATTGCATAATATTTAGGTTGGCCTGTCACATCTTGAGCCGTAAGACCTCCGGAAGGTCCTGTTAAATTTGCTACATATTCTCTTAAATAAGTTACGTCTTTTTTCTGTAAAAAAACTGAATTTCCTGTAACCGCTGAGGTAGAATCAAATACTTCAACCGCTCTTACAAAGAGAGCGCCTGCTGGATTATTAATAGTATTGTCGTCTACGGCAAAATTTCCAGTAGCCATTTTTCTATCGGAATCCATAGGAAGATCATATAAAATTCTTGATTCTGCATTTCCAATAAATCTGCCTAGAATAGCGCCAGTAAAAACATTACTGTCTACTTCACAATAACTTCTAATGTCACCTTCTAATGCTTCGAGTGTATATGCAGCCATAATTATCTATACCCCCTTTTTACAATAGTTTTACAACTTGAACAATTTTTTATAAATCTTTTGTGGGCATCACAATGCAGAGGTTTAGATTTTACATCTTCAATCTTTTTTCTACCAAATATTTTTTTAAGAAATTTAATCATTATGATCTATCATTTACAGGTCCGCCAAAAACGAAAAACCCGCCTCCTGTTGCTACACTAGTCGCAGCGCTTGCTAAAGTAAAACTAAAACTATTACTTACAGGCAGTGTTGAAGGCTGCCCTGCGTAAGGAATAGTAGTATCAATCTTAGTTATTATATATGATCCATAAATTTTTGCCCCTGAAGTATGAGCTACTGCTGTTGTTGAAACCGGAGTCTCTCCATAAGAAGGAGCAGCAGTTCCTCGAGTACACCCTGTTAAAGTATTGGTGCTTCGGCCGGTATATTGAATTGTTTCACTAGTAATTTTTCCGTATTGTAAAGAAGTAGTGTCTGTATTAGTTGCCTCAATCACAATATATCCTGATGTAGGAAACTCGGAACCATCACTTAGTACAATAGAAGTATCTGTAGCAGTAATAGTTGTAGCTAAAGTTGTGCTTAATTCAAAAGTAGATACTGCGACTCCTCCCACTGGATCTTTAACTTGGTAGAATCTTACAGCATCGTTGGTAGATCGTTGATGTCTATTTTCTGTTACGATCACTGTGGTTCCTACTTCAGTTGTAAAAGGGTTATCATTTAAAACAGCAGGCGTAGGCAACGCTACTCTTGAAGGTCTCGCTCTGTGTAAAGCTTGAGGATCTCCGCTTGTAGGTTTAGGTTCCAACTGAGGTTGTTTAGGTTCAAATTCTGAGAAATGAACCCAAGATCCATTCCATTCCCTTACCATTTCAAGATAAGGATAAGCTAGGCCAGATCTATCTGAAATAGCAAGTGCATGTTTACCGGAAGCAAATGTAGTCATAATTAAGCGTTAGGATAGTAAACCTTAGGTGCGATATAAGTACTTGTAATATCGGCATCCTCTTTTATGGCTCTAGCCAGTTCATCCTCATAATAAAGTTTTAATTCTTGTGATCTTTGGGGTACATTTTTTTGTGATAAATAAAATGCCAATCCTGCTGTCATGCAAGGTGCAAATCGATAAGGCACATTTGTTGCATTACCATACGCACCAGCGTCTTGAATTCTTCTTACATAATATAAATTTAATTTATTCCCATCTTCCGCTGCTCCGGGCGTCAAATATAAAGTTAGAGTTGTTCGATCAATAAATCTTTGAATATAAAAAGAAGTGGGGGTTCCTTTTGCAGATTTGTTAGAATAGCCTTGATATTGGGATCGACTTACTTCGGTCATTGGAGAATCAATACTTGTAGAAGTAATCCTATAATTAACTTCTAGTATGTTATCCATTCCCGTAGCATGTTGAGTAACTGCATCGGCGCTTGAATGACTTGCAGCTGTAGTACCATTAGACCCACGAACAGCTCCAGTAAGATTGGCTGCTCCAGTTGCTGCAGATTTTCCTGTGTATCTAATCGTTTCAGAGTTAACAGTAATCGTTCCTCCTCCTTGATCAGCGCCAGGCATATCTGTAACTTCTGTTAAAGGAATATCCGTAACAGATGCATTAATGCCTGCAGATAAAGTAGTTGTTAATCCGTTAGAAGCCCCATCAGCTGGAGATCTATACGACACATAAACATTTGTTCCGTCTACTAAAGTAAAACCTTGGTTGGCTATTTCCCAATAATGAAGTCCTCTATTACTCCATTCAGAAAATAAAAGATTTAAAGATCGTTTAGCTGTTTTTAATTGATAACCTGAAACGTTTTGTAAACCAATTCTTTCATAAGCTTCTTCTACGATTTCATCAATCGGAAGAGTCTTATCAAAAGTGTAGGAATGAGAAGTAGTGTTAGCCACAAATCCTCCTAACCGTAGAAGACAGTAACTTTATCCACGCCACCTGTGAGCTGAGCATAAGCACCATTAGGACAATAGATTCCATTACCTGGAACATCTATTTGATAAACCACCGGTTCACCGGCTGTTCCTGATCCTATTGGTACATCAAATGTAGCAAGCACAGTTGCATCAACAGCACCGTCTCTAATTACTATAGTCCCTAAAGCTGCCTCACTACAATAATAAACTCCAAGAACCCTAGCTGGTCCAGCAAACACGTCGCCGGAAGTTGTAAGATGTGTTGTTTTTACATCTACTGAATAACCCATAATTTAATCTCCTTAGTCATGAGCTCCCGAAGGAGCTCACAATTTATCTATTAAGCTTCTTTAGCCCAAACACCTTGAGAATCTACAACTGTCCAAAAAACAGTTGAGTTCAAAGATGCAATGGTAACACGGTCTCCTACTTTTGATGTAGCTTGAGTATTAATAAGGTCTTTGTCGTCTACTAATCCTCCTAAGTACAAAATACCATCAGATGCATTAGGGCTAATAGTCAAATTGTTTTGACCATCCGCTCCTGTATTTACAAATGTGAATACATTCCCAACAGCAATTGCTGGTAGTGTGAATACTACATCCTTAGTGTTTGATAAAAGTGTTTTTCCACAATCACCATTATTAATAACAACAGTGTAATTTGAATCCTTCTGTTCGATATTGAATCCAGTTACGCCTGCTTCGTTTTTCTTCCCAACTAATACTGGGCCTCTAAACAATGTTGATGCCATGATTATAATCCTCCTAGTTATTGAATGCTGTCTCTAGGCCGTCGAGTATACTCGTCAGCATTCTATTAAATAATTGTATACTGATTAAGATATAACGCAGATTTGCGTTTAGTGCAAGGTATCCCTATCGATTTGTATGATTTTTGATAGCGCTTAAGTGGCTATCGAAACTTCGGCTTGGGCGTCGTCTATTTTTGTCTTACGAGCAGCATCTTCAAATTCTCGAGCGATAATCTCTTTAACAATTTCCTGAATTTTTTTATCAATATAAGACATGTTGATATTATACTTGCCCTCTTTCAGGTGCTCTTGTTGCCACTCTAGTTCCAAGGACCGTTTCATATTGTATAGGTCTTCGGTCATTTGTAACCTCCTCATAGGTTATCCATTTACCTTTTTTATTGGTAAATCCATCAGATTCAAATAATACCTCATTTTTTCCCAGCTTGTCAAGGATAGAATGCTCAATACCTTGAGGAGTATCTTCAGCTTTTATGTTAAAATCAGCATAATAGCCCTGATATCGAATTTGAACTCTGAAATTTTTCATAGGTAATTTCTCTCTTTATAGTCAAAATGGGGCGATTTTTAGACCGCCCCATTAATTTTCTTTAAGTATTACGCACCTTCAACACCGTAAATACCTCTAGGGTCGGATACGCCAAAAACGTATCTTGCTCTAGCTTTGTATCTAACGTTGCCAGTGTCAAAGTCCCCTTCCATCTTAGTAGTAAGAGGTGCTCTGTCGAAGTGTTTCATACCATTAGGTACGTCTGTAGTAATGTACCAAGAGTCTGTGTCTGTTAGGTAGTTGTTCACTCTATAACCTTGAGGAATCATACCCATAGATTTGACTGCATTGATATCATTATCAGCAGTTCCAACTCTACCTTGAGATTTCATCAATCTCTCAGCAGTGAACTGACCAGCAGATGGGACAATCATCTTCACACCTTTAGCAGCAATTTTTAAACCTCTTTCATCAGTCATTGCAGCGATATCAATTAACGCTTGCTCTAACGATGTTTCGTTTAAATCCGACTGCGTAGTAAGAGTATTTGAAAATACTCCAGCTATTGTTGGGTGTGCAGTACTAAATAATGAAACGTTATCACCTGAATCATAGTTATCTGTAGTAGGTAACCCTTGAATCAGAGGAAATACTGATTTCACTTGTTTAGTGTTTGCCATCGATCTTGCTAGTGCTTTTGTATAACGAGAAGCAAGTTTGTCGTACAGGTTATCTTCAATAGCTTCCTCAGTGATTGCAAAAGCGAGAGCGATTGTCTCGTTAGTGTATCTTGCTGTGAAAGTTTCTTGCGCTTGGTCAAAAGCAACCCCAGATCCTTCTGGTTTTACTAATGCGTTAGCGAAACCTGACAACATAACTTCTTCTTCAAAAGCTCTGTCAGATGACTCAGTCGTATAAATCTCCGCCGACTGATTTTCGTATTGTTTGTACTCCAGGCCAAATAAAGCATTTAAACCTGGCTCTAGTTCTTTAACTAGTTGATTACGTGATATTGCCATGATTTATCCTCCTTATATTCCAGCTATGTTGCTACCTAGGATATGACTACAGATCATTACTCTCCATACGCTTCCGCTTACGGATACGTCCTGATTCTGTGTATCTCTAGATATTCCCAGTAACTTCACTTGGTTTATTGCAGTCGTAACAGCGCCGATTGTGAAACCCGAAATATAATTCGGTGCTCCAGAACCTGCATTGTCTACGATTGGTGCAGTTCTTCCTGCATCAGCCTGCGTTAAACTAGTTAAATTAGTACGCATTTCAAACATTGTTTGCGGATTGTCATTGACAAGAGCAATCATGTCTGTTGCCGCGTTACTAGGTGCCCAGTTGGACCATGTTGGCTTACTTGTTGTGGGATCAGTATAAAACGTTCCGTTTAGTGAACCTAGTGCATTTACTACTGCAATACCTGCTGTTGCTACAGTTACGTAGCCTGTTGCAGCAAGCAATACTAAGTCATGATGGTCGATTGCTGTACTTGATGCAGCTATCTTCCATTCACCTAGACCGCCGTTATGAGCCCCCTGGTGTACGTTTCTTAAAGGTCTCAAACCGAAACCCGTCGTACTTTGGTTAGCCATAGTTTTCTCCAATTGTAAACTACTATACGTAGTCTACGGTTTATATAAATTTCGTTGGTTGAATTGTTAAAAAATTAACGTTTCCTACCACCGAAGGTTGTACGAGACTGTCGATCAATATTGATCGGCATACTCTTATGCTGTTCCTTCATTAAATCGTTGTCTACTGCATCCATCTGATCTTGCCCTAATTTGGCAAAGTATTCAGATCTCTGCTTCGCGATCTCTTCTGGTACCCTTGTCAGCACAAGGCCTCCGTGCCCGATCACCCCTGCGTATTTGCCATCTGGTATTGCTGGATAGTCATCTCCGGGAAATTCGTCGGCTCTTACTAATTCATACCCGGATCTTAAGCGTCCTTGTATGTTTTTCGTGTCGAGAAATCCCATGATTTCTACCCTAACCCATCTGTGTCTGAATCCAGTTGGCGCGTTGGGCGTATCTAAGTACGATGGTGGAGTCCAAACTTTCTTACGTTGTGTTGTAGCTCTGGTCTGGCTCGCACGGGAAGTAGTTTTTTTATCTTCGTTTTTCATATGCTATTCTCCCTCCGTGAGTTTTAGTTGTCTTGCATACTCTTCTAGTGGCACACGCAATTTTTTAGCGATTGCTACTTGTGAAGGTGTGAGTTTCACACTTTTGCGACCAGTTTTTGCACTACGTGTTGCAGAAGCAACATTTTGTACAGGTTTACTAATCGTTCTGTCTATACTATTACCAAATTTTTGGGGAAATTCAAGTCTTATTCTCTTATCAATCTCTTCATAATAAGAATTTGATTTTGGATCATACCCCTCTTCTTCAGTAAGCTTTCTGTGTAGATCAAAAGCTGTGTAGGTCATGGCATTATCTTTGCCAAACCATTCATTTTTTTCCGCCCAATCCTCTGCTTTTGGATCTGGTGGCGGCGTTTGTTGAGTAGGATACTGGGCTCCGGGACCTTGCTTCCTTGTATTTTCTTTAGCAGTTTCTTCCATTTTTTGTCTGCTTTTAATTTCTGCAAGTTTTCCTTGTTCATATCCTAATTGTGAGATAGCCGTTAAAGCTTCCACTTCAGCCTTTTTATCGTCTGCTTCTCTAGAAGCACCGAGTTTAGCTTGAGCAGCTGCTAAAGATGATTTGATTCTATTCTCCATTTCATTGGCATAATCTCTATCCAAAGTTGTGGCTGTATGAGTCAACTCATCTCGTTCTCTCATTACACGTTTAGCATAAGTAACAGCTTCCTCTTTCTGTCTCTCTGCTTCACGCATTTTTCTGGTAAGTTTAGCGATACGTTTTTTAACGCCTTCACTATACTCTTCCATCTCTTTCTTTTGTTCTGGCTCTTTTACTTCTTCCTTTTTTTCTGGTTCGCTAGCTTGAACATCAGGCTGCTCATCAGATTCCGCAGGTGTGTCAGCGGGCTTATCACTGTCTTGAGTAGTTTGTTCATCTTTAACTTCTCCTCCTTCTGCTTTTTTATCTAAATCAATTTCGGTTGCTTTTTCATCAGCTTCACCAACATCAACTAGATTCTCTGTCTTTTTTTCTTCTTCTGGCATAGTTCCTCCCTATGATTAAAAATCGTGGAATATATCCTCAGGGTTTTCCACGGTTGCTAGAACTTCATCATCATTCAAAAGTCTAACTTCACCCCCATCTATTTTAATTCTGGATCCTGCATAACGTGCAAAAACAACCCAACTTCCTTCTTTACACCAAGGTCCTTTGGGATATCTTTCTTTGTCTTTGTACGCATCGGGTCCAACTTTTAATACAAGACCACAAGTCGATGCTACTTGGGCTCGTTCTACAACGTCATCCGTTATAAGAATTCCTCCTTTAGTTTTCTCTTTCATTTTGAAAGGTAAAACTAAAAGTCTCCAACCAGTTGGTAAAGGGAGTTTAGCTGTTTCGGATGTTAAATCTTTTTCAGGTTTTTTAGGTTCTTGATCGTATTTTTCCTGAAGGGCATCCCTATGTTTTGGGACTTCCTTGGGGTTTGATACTGATAACGGTTCCGTCATTTTTTTGCTCCTTTTTATCTAGCAGGCTGGATATTTCCTGACTCATGTACTGGTATGTACGTAGTTGTCCTAACATATACTGATATTTCTCCATGTTGTCAACACCACCTGAAACCATGGCTGCTACAACATCATCATGTCTCATTTTGATGATTCTTCTAATCTTATCTACAAATACTAGGTCTTCCATTATTTTTTTCTCCTTTTTGTCTTTTTCTTTTTTTTAATAGGCTTACTTCCATAAGCTTTCGTCCATTCGCGAGCAATCTTTGGCTCGTTCTTCCATAAGTATCGTCTTTGCTTTTCGGACTTAAATGGCACTATAATACCGCCTTAGGAACTTCATAATCTTTTAATACTTGTAGTTTTTCTTCTGCAGCTGCAATTTTATGTAATTGACAATCTAATTCTTTTTGATGATTAAGATGCTCACTTACACCTACAGAATTTTCCAAAAGTAATTTAATCGTAGCATCGGCTGCTGCGATATCTGCTTCATACTGCTTTTGTAATGCGTCTATTAAGACTGCTCTCATCAAGCTGATTTTCTTTCTCTCGCCATTTTCTTAAATGTCTTAGCTAAAGCTTTAGCTCTTCCTGTACATCCTGGTTTTGTAATAGGAGTACACTTTCCTTTTGTTCCTCTAGCTTTAATTGATCTGTTAACTTTTTGAATCCAGCCACCTTTTTTATAACCACGATTCAATTCTGAGTGGACTCTGGATATTTCAGCTCTTCGATTTGGATTTGAAGGTTTAGCTTCAACACGACCTAACTCTTCTAAAAGATTAGTGCGTCCACCGCCAAATTTTCCAACTCGACCGCCTGTAGCATAAACCTTTCTTTTACTCTTCATTGGGAATGCTGCGGTTGAATCAAAATATTGAGGCATTATTTATTTATTTTTCCAGATTTACGTTTGCCCCATTTTCCATAGGACTCGTCGCGTCTGTCTTTGAAAGATTGTTTCTTAGTAGATTCTTTTCCACGTCTTGCGCTGATAGACTCATCTTCTCTATCTTTGTAACCTTGTTTTTTAGCTTTGCCACCTTTCTTCATACCACTTGCGTATGGAAATCTAACATTGCTTCTTACACCATTTTGTCTCATTATCTTTTAGCGATCCCGCCGCCACGTTTAGCGATGCCCATGGATTTAACATGGCCACCTTTTTTAGCTCCGATTCTGCCACCTTTTTTATGTCCAGCATAAAAATCATAGTCTTGAAATTTTGGATAATGTTGAGTACCGCCTACTCCTGGCCCCCATCTCTCTCTTCCGGGTGTTTGTGTGATTGCGCCAGTTTCATGTACATTTCTATAAGGTACTTTACCTCTCTTAGCTAAAGCTAGACCGCCCGCAAGAGCAGCACCAGCCAGTAACGCTTTTTTAAGTTTTGATTTTTTCTTCTTAGCCATAATGTTTTCCTTAGTTGATTGTTAGTATAACTTACACTTAAATGCAAGTCTATTTCTTCTTAGGTCCACCATTCCTGAACACTTGTGTACCCTTTATCCCAAAAATACTCGCTACGACGGTAATCCACAAAGTTTGGAACCATATCGGCAATGAGCCAAAATGATGAAAGAAAAGCTCTACCTTCTCCATCATTTGCGCATCGTCTGAAAAAACCCCCCAGGCGAGCACAATTATTGGCGCCGAAATTATCAAAAGGACGAATTCGTCCTTGTAATCCTTATCCCGCGATTCTAAAAGCTTGCCCTGGTAAGATTCCTCACCTCGCGCCATGCGCTCGGCGTGCATCAAAGCTGCATCTGACATCGCGGCTTTTGTCTTCTGTCTATTTTGATAGATATGACTCCCGGTCTTGAGAGCCATCTTTGCTAGACCAAACCACATATTAGAACCAAGTAGCTGTTTTATTTTTGCTAGCTAGCATTCTTCTAGTGCCTGCAACCTTAACTTTTGTGCCTTTATCTATTTTTTGTCCCGGCGTAAAGTCATTAGTTACAATATCAGCTCTAGGGTCTTGTCCCACTGTACCTAGATCAGCTTTATATTCTTTGCCGCCTTGTGGATAACCTACTGGTGTTTTTGTCATATTTTTCTCCTTATTGTTTTGTACCCTATCTTCTTGGGCCTTTCAAGGTTTTAACATCTCTACGTTTCATCCTATCAGAATATACTTTGACCTCATTAGCCATCTCTTGTTTAGCAATAGAAGTGTCAGCTCTTAGTTCTGCAAGCTCTTCGTTCTGCTCTAATTTGTCATCAAACTGTTGTTGACCCATTAATTGTTTAGATTTATCTAAATTAAGTTTTTCTTGCCCTTCTTCTCGTTTTCTTTGATCATCCATAGCTCTTAAATCAAGTTCTCTGGCTTTCAATTTAGCAATTGGGTCGTTTCCAAACTGACCCATAATTTTATTCTCCTCATCTTTGAATTCTTGCATCATTTCCGCAATTAAAGCTGCTTTTCTAGCTTCAACTTTCATAGATATTTGCATAATCTGTTGTTGAAACTGGGGATTCTGCTGCATAGCCGGATTTTGCTGTGCCATTTGTTGCATTTGTTGTAACTGCATTATTTCTTCTCTAAATTCAACTTCAACTTGCTCTTGAGCCATCATGGAAATGTGTTCAAAGCAGTTTTTTTCTAAAGCACCCATAATCATCGGGTTATTTCGAGCTAAATTCGTAGCAATGAAATTTAAATGTGATGTGATGTGCGCTTGGTGATTCTGACCTTTAAAAGCTTGGAAAGGTTTACTGGATAAAGCCATAATATTCTCGACCGCCGGATCTAAAGGTGTGGGTTGCGGTGGAGGAGGTAAAATTTTATCAATTTCTTTCACTCCAATTGCACTGTACATAGCATAAAACGCTTCATACATATTATGCATCTGTGGATTCGCTTGCGCGAGTTGTAATTCTGTTTGTGCCATAGAGATTCTTTGAGACTGAGAAAAAATATTTGGATCTGCAACTGGAACAATATCTACTTTGTCATCAAAATCGGTGACTTTTACATTTCGTTGTGCTCCTACGACATCATAAGGATATTCCGGAGGTAAATAAGTTTTAAAAACACCAGCCAACAAATTAAATTCTTGTTTAAGCCCCACAAATAATCGTTTGTGGATCGCTGACATGACTCTTGAACCACGTTCTAAGAGAGCAATAGTCGTCCCAACAGCGGCCTGTTGGTTGCCGTCCCCGACCTGCATATCAGCGATGGCGGCAAATCTTTGTCCTGCTTGGACAACAATCCCCATCAACTGCAATAATGTCTGTGATGGTTCTTTGAAAGGTAAAGTCATAAAAGCATCCTTGATGTTTCCACCAGGTGCATCTACATCTCTAAATTCGCCGGGCTGTATTGCTTGGGCCTCGTCTCTTACACGTATTCCTCTTTGTTTAAACCCCGCAGGAAGATTACTTAATGTTCCTGCATCTAATAATTGACGTAGAGCAGTGGTTGCTGTTCTTGATAAACCGCCAATCATATGAATTAATCCAAAACCATAAAAACCCATTCCAGGTAAAAATCTGAAATGAACAAAATATTGTATTTTAAGTTTCATTGGGTCTTCTTGTTTATAATTTCGTCTGATGGATAGAACTTGTCGGGATCCTTCTTCAATCGTCACGATATAAGGAAGTTTAATTCCTGTAGGTTCTCCATCTTGTTGATCCTCAAATCCTTCTAGATCTAAGTTAACATGACACTCGAGAATCGTAAAAACATCTTCGTCTCGTGTTTTTTTGATTCCTTCGAGCTGTCTCTCTTTTTTCTCGACTTCGGTTTCTTGATCGTAGCCAGGTTTCACTTCGATATCTCGATAGAAACCTGCAACTTGTTTTTTTCTTAAGTCATTTTCTGACATTTTGATAACGTGAATAACCGCCTCCGCATCGGCTAATGAGGTAGCCGTATACGGGACAATTAAATCGTCAGCTTGTACAAATTTAGAAACCGCTCGTCCTAAAAGTTCATCGTAATAAACTTTTTTGAAAGCGGATCCTGCTAACGGTAGATAAAAGAGCATTTGATCGAACTCGGGTTCGTACTCTTTCATCACATCCATGAGTTGATAGTTCATGAAATTTTTAACCCGATTAGACTGTTCTTCTTTTTGTCTGCTCGGTTTTCCTAAAATTTGAGTCCGTACCGGACCCATTGCTGGAAGTAATTCTTTATAAGCTTGCGCTTGAAACTGAGTCACCGCTTCTGCGAGCACGGGGTGCGTTGCACCACTTGCTCCTTGAAACGGCTGTGTTGGATTTACATACTTGAAACCCAATAAGTCTAAACCTTTAATATAGGTATCTTCCCATTCCTTACGGGAAGTTTTGTATTGCATGTAGTTTTCGTTTAAATCAGAACCAATTCTACCCAAGGTGTCATCAGGAAGTAAATCAGCTAAATTAGCGTTATGATCTCCCGCCGCTTGTGGTTGAGCCATCGGATCGAAATTAATTTCCGCTCCGCCGTCTTCATCCATTATAATTTCAGCGCCGTCAGGATCGACTTCAACTTCTTTTTGTTTTTCCTCTACAAGGATTTCTTCAGGTGCTACGACTTCTTGGTCTACGTTCGGTAGAACCTTATCGATATTGTCTTTGTCTGCCATTGATTTTCTCCGATTTTACTACATTCTTAACTTGTTTTAAAGCTATATTCAACTGCGGATTAGGGCCTCGCACAGGAGGGATCTCTTTCCACTTCACGTGTTTCATATTTTTAACTAAGGTTTTATTCATCGTCATCGTCTCGATATCTTCTCACTTTGAATTCATCATCACCATCGCTCTTCTTCCATTTGTCATAAGCCCACATTCCTCCTGTGAGAGCCAATCCTGGTAATCCTAAAAATCTAGATCCCAGCATCAGGGTTCTTGGACTCATTCCTAATCTTAAAGCTTTTAATAATAATGGATTTGTAATTCCTTTGGACGCTATTTGCGCTCCACTAGAAGCGAAGGCTGGCCCAAGCCAAGTCATGGGATCCGTCGCAATGTCGCCATAATCGGTTCCGCCTGATCTTTGAGCTGCTACGCTTAAAGGTAAAGTGGCTGCGACCGCTAAAGGAGAAAATGTTGCTCCCACAGCTTTTCCTAATACACCACTGATCCCTAAAGCTGCTCGAGTTTTGCCTACACCTCTTGGCAACGGTCCTGTTGGTCCTACTCCTCTTCGTTCTTGAAAAAGGGTCTTGGCACCAGGAACCGCGCCTGCTAATGTTGCTGCTGCTCCTGTAGGGACGGTATATTTTAAAATTTCTTCATCAACTTTTGGAGGTTCTCTTTCAAGTAATGAAAGAAGCATTCCTTTCTGTTGATTTTCGTTTGTTAAATAAGTATTGGGATCATCGATTACAAATTGTTTCACTAGCGGTTCTGCCGCTGCTCCTGCTGCAGCAAGTGCTGCATAGGGCGCCGCTCTCACTCCGCCTCTACCCACCATACCTAAAAAGGTTGTTGCTGCATTTTTAACTTCTCCTAAAGCTCCTCCAGTTACTTTTAATTTTGAAATTTTTTCAGCCGCTCCTACTGGATCTGCTCTAACCGCAGCTCCACAAGTTGCAGCTATTCCGCCTGTTTGATAATTTAAAATTTTACGACAAGCTGTAGGTGATTTTGAAACAGCACTAAGAAATTTTTTATAGGCATCAGGATTTTTCTTAACTTCCGCAATTCTAGATGGCATTTCTCCCCATGGAAGTGAAAAGCTCTCAATAGCAAAACCTTTTGGACCTTTTGCTAAGTCTAAAAGATTTTTTTGAGCTGCTGGTGACATAAATTCAAAATTGGCTACTAAAGCTCTAGGATCTCCCCCCGGTCTCAGCAAAGGAGTATCAACCCCTTTCCATTTTTTTGCAAACGCTGCTGATCTTTTATTAAATTCTTCAACTCCTGAAAAATCTCCCTTTGTAGCTTTTTCAAGGATTCCTTTAAACGGACGATCTATTTGAACTCCTTTTAATTTATTTATTTCGTCAGGTAAAAATTGAGTAAGCTCCGTATAACCAGGAGCTGCTTTATAAGTCGCCGATAAACCAACCGCTTCATCAATCACTCCTATCTTAGATAATTTATTTCTTAAAGTTTCAGAAGTGAACTGAGGATTTTTTAATAAGGCATCTCTAATGTTGAATTTATATCTTCGAAGTGTTCCTTCTTGAAAACGAAAGCCTCCTTCCGTTCCTTCTAGAATATTTTTAATAATCTTGTCTTTATTTTTTCCTGTTGGAGGAACCCAGTTCTTAATTTTTCTAGCATCTTGTAAAGCTTCTAAATATTTAGCTACTCCGTTAGATGCTTCTGTTGTCATGGCCAGTCTAGCTGCGTTATCTCCCATCGCATACGCTCTGCCATTTAACTTAGCTGCAATTCCTCTTAGTGAAATAGTAGGGTTCTCTTTAAAAACTCTATTTAATCTTTTAACCATTTCAGCGCTTTCTCCAAGCATTATGTCCCCACGAGCTCTACTAGCTATAGGTTGTTTAATTAAATTAACTGCAACTTTATCCAAACTCTTCCAAAGCTTGGTGGTATTAGGTTTAATCTTAAGTTTTAATCCTTTAAAAGCATCCGTTATTTGTACAAAAGGTTTTCCGTAATGTATTTTTTTCCCTAATAGAAAACTTCGGTACTGTCTTACTAATTCTTGGGTTCCATCATCTGCTTTTTTCATTAAAGCCAGATAATTTTCTGTAGTAGGATTTTTATTAAACTTGTTTACGAATTTAATAAAATTTCTCCATCGGCCTTCTGATTTAACTGTTGAAGGAAGTTGATATTTTTTACCTCCGACGGTAATCGTTTTAAAAGTCGTTGTACCTTCAGGAAACTTTCTTCTCCAGTTTGCTAATGATGCACTAATTGTTTCTACCATTATACCTCCAAGATCCTTGCGAGACCGCCATGCTTCTTACCCATCATTCTTTGCATATTAGCAATGAACGATTTGAACTTATCTACTTCTACGTTTGCTAGAAACCTCTTCGGTATCACATACGCTTCACCCATAGCATCCCCTCCAGAAATTCTTTCTTGAACTTTTTTAGCTAACTTAGCCTGTCTAGGGGGGAGCACTACTTTTTTCACCACACCTTTTTCAAAGCCCCAACCTGGAAAGTTTTTTAAATAATTTTTTACACCCTGAATCCTTAGACTCATCCTAGGATTGCCTGCGAATCCTATCGCTCTTTTAGGATCCGTGGTATACCATCTTCCTAGCGCGCTGTATCTTAAGTTAGGATTTGAAAGAGTTGAAAAAACACTTTTAGAAGTATCTCTACCGGCACCGTACATATGTTTTGCCTGCTCTTTCATAGAAACAATAGGTTTTGCCGGTTCTCCTCGATAAAGCGTAATGCCTCCTGTCCTAGGCGGCTTCTTAAGTTTCGATAAAAAACTCATCGCGTTTCTAGCGGATGGAATTCCTATTCGGGTTGCTAGTTTAAAAAGTGACATTAAAGCTCCAGTATCCTAGCCAAGCCACCTTCAGCAAACGCTGGAGTCAGTTTAACTTCGGCTAAAATTCGTGTTGCGATATCCCTAATCGCATCCGGGTTTCTTATTTCTGCGTAATTTAAAAATTCATCAAGATTCTCTACACTTTGTCCGTAGTATTTCTTCATCAGGTCTAAAGGATCAGCACCTCGAGCCCCTGTTCTTAAACTATAAAGTTCTTCAGGATTAAGTTTGAGTCGCGTGTCTTGTTGTAAAAGCTGTCGGGCAATCGCACGGGACCATGCGCTCTTGGCATTCCGCATAGACGTTGCATAAGCGTCTGAAGCGAACCCTGGTCCCGGGAGCCTGCTTTGTTCTAAATCCTTCAGTCTTCTTCTCTCTTGTCTAATATTGCTTCTGAAATTCCAAGTCCGGCCTCGGGCATCAGGGATCTTGCCTTCCATGACCATTCGATCAATTTCAGAAAAGTCCTTGTCCTTCAGCGGTCGGCCCATAAATTTATGAGTCTCTTTAGGAAATCTTCTTAGGCCCGCGATCCCTGGAGCAATGTCCGTGACGCTTGCCATCGGTAATGGGGGTGGATTTAAAATTTTGTTAATGCCGCTTAGATTATGTCCTAAAATTTCGGTTTGAATACTATTGAGCTTGCCATCTTTGGCCCAACCCACCGCGTCTTCGATCGCTCCGAATAACGTTTCGGGTTTCCCGAGATTCGCTTTCGTTGCATTCTCGAGTCCGGCCAAACGGCTCTGGAACAAGGGATTCTTCGTAGGTCCTTTTCCTAAAAAACTGATATTGGATCGGGACATCGCTTTAGCAGGATTCGCTCCAATCCTACTCGCCAAATCCATGATCAATTCTAATGTAAATCTTCTAGCCATAATAAGTTAAGTTGTTGCCTCTCTCAATTTTCGTATCCTTATAATCTTCAGGGTGCGATATGAAATAACCTTTTCTTAAACGCATAATTGCCTGAGTCATAGAATCCACATAATCATCATGATCCCCATGTGGAAATTCTGCACATTCCTCAATAACTTCTTGGGCAAATGTTTTATGTTTCGGAGCCCACACTCTTCCCATCTCAAAAAGATGGGCAATTGAGTTCATTCTTACATGCTTATCATTTCCTTTTGAAGGTGTATAGTCCTGAACTGGAATATCAATTTGTCGAAGCTCATGGATCAGAGGGATCCCTGAAGCCTTGGCCTCGATTAAGACAATATCCGGTTGCCAGTCTAAGTACTCTTGGTGAGCCAGGCGTCGTAGTTCGGGGAACTCGTACCTGCCTCTAAAAGCGTCTAGTAAAATTGCATTTTGACCTTTACCTTCTTTTGTGAAAACACCCCAAGTCGTAATCGCTGAATAGTCAGCCGTTTCTTTTTTCATGAAAGCGGTATCATAGGATTGAATAATAAAATCACACTTCGGTGGTTTATCGTGCGGCCAATCTTTCCACCATTCTCGTTTAATAATAGCTCCTTCTTCAGCAGTTGGAGTCTGCATGTACTGAGCATTCCATTTTCCAATACTAATAGATGCTTTTACTGAATCTAATTCTGGTTTATTCCAATACTCTGGCCAAACAGGTTTATCGTTTGGTAAGATGGCGGGAAATTCCACCAGATCCCATTGATCCCCTTTGATATCTCCCTGAGCCTTGATTAATTGACCCGTGAGATCGTTCGTTGACCATCGTGTCATAACTAAAACGATCCGGCCGCCTGGCTGTAAACGTTGGCGGGGTCCGGAGGTATACCACTCATAGGCTTTTTCAAAGGAGTCTCTGCTTAATAGATCCTTTTCCTTGTGTGGATCATCAATGATCAATAAGTCAGCTCCTCTTCCTGTCATGGCACCTCCTACCCCTACCGCAAAGTACTCACCTCCTTGCGCTGTTTCCCAGCGACCCGCTGCCTTCGAGTCTTCTTGCAGCGAAGTCTCAAAAATTTCTTGATATTCAGGGGAATCAATAACGTGTTTGGCTTTTCTTCCAAAACGTACTGCTAATTCCGCTGTGTGGGTTGCTTGAATGATTTTTAATTTTGGATTTTTTCCAATCATCCAAGCGGGTAGGTAGTTAGATGCAAATTCTGACTTGGTATGCCTAGGTGGCATATTCACGATTAATCGTTTACTTTCGCCACAGGCGATCTTATTAAATTTTTCAGAAATTATTTTGTGATGATGACCCCCTATAAACTCAGGCCAGATGTAATGGATAAATTCTAAAAAATCCCCTGTGACTCTCTTTTTGAGTTTTAATTGATCCGCCTTTAAATAAGCCTTTAAGTACTCCTTTTGCTCATCTAATGGTAATTTTTTAATAAATTCTAGATCATCTGTCATTTATGGGACCCTGTTTATAAAAGTATTACCATGAGAGTCTGAATTAAGCAATAAAGGGTAAAGTTGGGACCCCTATTTTCTTGTTTAAGGGGGAGGGGGTGGGCCCGCCAGGGCAGGTGGGCCCGCCCGCTGGTACCTCTATCGGTTTGGGGTGGGCCCCCACCCCAGACCGGCAGTCTGGGGTGGGGGTGAGGGGGTGGGCCCGCCCGATACCACATGTAGTAGGTATGCAGTTTTTGCATAGGATATTGTAGGATTAGGGGTTGACAGGGTTTTAGAAACAGGGCGATTTCTCGCCCTGTCCTGTTTAACTTATTGGGATAAGTTATTCGGTGTTGTTAAGTTATCATCATCATATTGTTGTAAAGTAATTGGAATAGATTGACCAAGTAGATCATTCCTAAAGTAATGATCATGGTTGCCTCCAGAACGATAAGTATAATCTTTATACCACGCTTGATCACACAAAACTTTCTTCGGCTCGGTAGTTCTGCCGAAATGATTTAATGCATGTTCAATGTTATGATTTATCCAATCCTCCATACAATTCCTTGAACAAAAATTGCCTGCGTAATAAAAAGAAGAACGTCTGCGAGTTTGATAAGACTTATCTCCTTTCGTGCCACGAATACGATCTTTCGTTCTATATTCGTGACACTTGTTGCCTTGACAATATTTCATTAGCTAATTGTCCTTGTTTGATTTATTTCCCAACTACGAGATGCACATCTATATTGGTTTTTGCCATTGTTTTTTTCTTCAGTAGCATCAACATCAACATAAATTTTATAAGGGTATCCATGTATTTTATGTTTGCCCTCATAACACTCATCATCAAGAATTGCTTTACGTTCAATTATGCTTTTGTGTTTATCAGCATAATACTTGATATAAAAGATTGCTTTAGAAAGTGATTTCATCTTTACCTCTTTTTTCTTTCCATTTAGCAAACTCTTTTTGGTCTTTCTCATCATTATCTAGTTCATTAGATATCCCATCAGAAATACACTCTTTAACTTTCATGAGTTCTTTCTGAGTATCTAACATCAATAGATTTTTAATGAGATCTATTTTTAGATTTGACATTTTACTTTCTCCTTTATTGTTAAACATGGGATATTATACCAATATCCCATGTTCATGTCAAACGATTTATTGCGTGGATTGTTGCCTGTTGTATGCCTTGCGTAGTGCAATTTTTTGCTCTCTTGATACATTTTTATTCTTCATGCTTTCAAGATAATCAGCACAATTCTGCGGATTAAAGATTGCAAGTCCTGTACTATTACATCTGATTATTTCTGCTTCATCAATCGGACATTTTGCTTTCTTCGCAAAGTCCAAAGCTTCATCAAGATATTTCCACGACTTTAACCAAGATTTAATTTTAAGTGTTTGACCTAAAACACTTGTTATCCATTTTTCATGTGCTTGGATTAACTGACCTTTTGCCTGTTGCCAAGTCATCAAGATTGCAAACTCTTTTTCGCTACACCCAATAGACCTGTCACGACAATATTCTCTACCAATTAAATCAAGAACATAATCATTGTTCCACTCTCTTGAAAATGATGTTTGATTATCTCTACCACCATTCATACCGAGATATTTTGAGTTTGCGTCATCAACTTTTGTCCAATGTGGATTTGATTGATTACTTTCGCCGTCACCTTTACCAAATTTTTGTTCAATATTAATATCTGGATTGCAACTCTCTCTACCTTTAAGTTCATCACGATACATGGCATAAGCAAAATCATTTTGTCTATGATTTTCTTCACCATTAATATTGCCATTTAATTTAAAGTCAAAATGACGTTCAATGTATTTATCTTTCATTATTGGTTTATCATTTTCATCACGATCTTCTTCCTGTCCATGATAACCAAAATGAAAGCAACTATCTTTCGCAATAGTGTCCACATTCTCAAACTTGTTTTGTAAATGATAAGCCATTTTTATATCTTCTGGTGTATAATGTCGGCTTACTATTTCTTTCGCAAGTTGCCATGTTTGGTCTTGTAGTGGTTTCATACTTTCACGCAACTGCAAGAATTTTTCTCGTTCTTGCGTGTTCTCTTGTTCAAGATGTACCCTCATTCTATTTGAGATTTTATTACGATACTCTTGATTTAGTCTTACTCTACTCATTAGTTTGTCCTTTCTGATTGTTATACATAAATAAATTTTTATACTATTGACAGGCAAGTGTCAATAAGATATTATGGGATAATTCTTTAAGATACACCTGTAGTGGGTTGATGATAAAAGAATAAAACTCAAGCCACTCATGGCTGTAATTTTACAATACTTGAGTGGCAAGAGTGAGAAAGGTAATTATGATGATATATGGAAACACAGTTAAAGAAATAATTAAGATGTATCCGAAATGGGTTTGGGCAGGAAATATTTTCTGCGTTGCTCTCGCATTATGGGTGATATTTTGGCTATAGTAGATAGTATATTTTTAATCCCAATTTTGGGATTTTGCTTTTTATTGTACCTAATTATCAAGCACGTTTGGTTTGATTAAACTTGAGCCCAGATCCCTGCGTGGATCCGGTTAAAATCCTGCATGCTTTGTGCAGGGATCTGGGGTCAAGGCGCGTTGAATATCCTTTTCTAGAATGGGGTATTGTAAGAATTACGGGTGATATGGGAATTAACCTCCGCTACCCGACTTGGCCAAAAAAATTTCCTTCAAAAAAAAATAAAAAATGTAATGAGGCCCCAAGCGCCGCGAAGCGGCGCTTTTTTATTAGGTTTCAAGCAAGAATCCCGGGCCCGCCCGGGCCCGGGATTCTGGGTGGGGTTAAAATATTTTGGGGTGGGCCCTCCCAGGGTGGGCCCACCCTGTTGCCTTTATGCAACACACACGTATAAAGTGATTGACCTACGATAGGGGTGGGCCCTCCCAGTGACCTTCACGACGATGAGAATATATTAACCGCCATCCCCAACCACCGGCCAAGTATATAAGATTTTCCGGGATAAGTCAATCACTTTATACGCGAATCATGAAAATAAATAATTGGACAGGATGCATGGATATGGGATATAGTGGGATCTATGACAAGCATATACAAAAACGGGTTGGACTTAACTTATTTACGGGGCCAGGTAATCGCGCTCATGAAGTTAAATGCTAACATACAAACAACAATAAATAAACTAGAGGAAGAAATAAAAGAAAAAGAAGGTGAAAATGAAAAATAAGTGGGGCGAAAAATTAGAGCCTAAGACAGTGACATGGCACGGCCAGAAGGTGACAGTGCCATTCAATTGCGCAATCTATAAGGATAAGGAAGTTAAGATCAAGAATAGATTCGGAGGTGAAGAATGCACGGTCCCGGGCTACGCCGCAGCTGTTTACGATACCATTATTGGAGCTGAGCGCTTTGAAGAATATAACACAATGCGCCTGGGCCTGGATTGGTTCTCAAAACATTTTCCAAAACAATATACGGTGCTACTTGATTAACAAAACTTTCGCACAGTTAAACGCTGAGCGCGCTGCAAGGCGCGCCCGGCCAATAAAAAAAAACAAAAAAAAGAATAAGGCTTCAAGCTCCCAAGCGGGTGGGCCCGCCCATAATGAATCAGGGTTCAAGCAGCTAAGGTTGACAAGCGACAAGCTTATAAGATATTATAGGACTCATAAATGAATAAGAAAGAACGAGAAGAATTAAAACAGGATCTGGAGCTATTAACTAAAGAAGAGTTAATTGAGATCCTGCTGGACCATGAAGAAAAAAGAAGCAAGTAAAATCACCGGAGGACTGTCAGCTCCAGGCAAGATGCCTGAGGGTTCGTATAACCTGCCGGCCCGCGCTTGTATTACAGGCGCAAAATTGCGAGAGGTCCCAGGCACGCCGTGCTATGGCTGTTACGCCTTCAAGGGCCGCTACAATTTTCCAAATGTTAAGGATGCATTGACCAGGCGGCTGGAATCTCTTCAGGACCCGCAATGGGTTGAAGCGATGGCAGTACTTATAAAAGGAAAAAAATTTTTTAGATGGCATGACTCTGGAGATATCCAGAGCATTCAACATCTTTTAAATATATATGCAGTATGTGAAGCGACGCCAGAGACCCAGCACTGGCTCCCGACTCAGGAACGCGGGCTCATAGAGCATTATAAACAATGCCCCAAAAATTTATTAATAAGATTAAGCAACGCGAAAAATGATACGAAGCCCGGCAACGCCTGGACCCACTGGTCCACAGTCGTGAGCAAGCCCAGAGCTGGCCACATCTGCCCGGCGCCTGAGCAAGGCAACAACTGCGGCAGCTGCCGCGCGTGCTGGTCTAAAGATGTTCATGAAGTCCAATACAAAATACACTAAGCATGGAGGCGCCCGGACGCGCCCGCGAATCATTGACGAGATCCACGACGACTGGTGCAGGGACAATGGTTACAAGTCTTCAAGCAAGCTCACACAGGAAGCGAGACCACAAGCTAAGGGCTCAAGCCTCAAGCCTGAGTCTACAAGCTGACGAACCTGGGAACCGGAGTACAAGCGTACAAGCTGGTCCAGGGCACAAGCTACAAGGACATAAGTATTTTTTTTATGCTTAATATGGAATGATATTTGGTGAGGAGAGAACCTCACAAAGCTGGGTTTTGCTGGGGCAGTTACTTTTAATTCTAGAGTAAAAAAGGTCCCACTAGGAGTATAACCCAATAGGTCAGGAGTGCCGAATAAAGCCCAATTTTCCAGCCTCGTCCACGAAATTCTTTTAGACTCATTTTTTAATTTTCTCCAAAGTTGTCGCTCACTCATGGGTGGTCTAACCACACCAGTCATGGTTTATAATTTACCGATGATTTTGCCGATACTATGGACAGGTTTTTTACACCTAAAAACTAATCTATGAGTCTCACTATCACCCAAAATTCGATTCTCAAGTAGTAAAACATCCGTCATATCGTACATCTCACCGTTTGGTAATTCCACTTGGACTCTCGCGTTTTGAGCAGCTTCAGCCTTCATAAACTTCTTCATTACGTGGTCTAGAATCTTTCCTGTAATCGCCATTCTGTTGCGCTTATAAAATAATTATTGTATATTGTCAAATTATGCCAGGACCAGCAAAACATTTAACACCAAAGCAACTAAAGTTTGCTCAACTCATAGTCTATGGAGTTGAAGGGAGTCCTATCACCAAAACTGAAGCAGCCAGACTGGCAGGCTATGCAGATCCCAACCCGGAAGGAGCTAAGCTAACCAATCCAAATAGATACCCACTGGTATGTGCTCACATCAGTAATCTGAGAGATGAAGTAAGGCAAAAATATGGCGTCACTTTTGAGGGTCACCTGGAAGAGCTTGGAAAAATCAGAGACAGGGGTAAAAAAGATAATAGAAATCTAGCAGCTGCGGCTACTACTGAAATAGCCCGAGGTAAAGTGGCAGGATATTATATTGATCAAAAGATTGTACGACACGGAAAGATAGATGACCTCAATCTCGATCAACTCTATGAAAGGATGAGAGCAATCAAAGAGAAGAACGAGAAAGTGTTGAAAGCTAAAGAGCTTTTGGCCGCTAATGAGGAATCAAAGACAGAGCATAAATTGCAGCAACAAAAAAAATTACCATTGCCACAGCAAAACGCTGATCAGGATCCCACATCTTAACTATCTTTTCTTTTTCTTTTTAGCTTTTTTCTTTTTCTTATTTTTCTTTTTATTTTTCTTTTTTTTATTTGGCATATTTAGTTTATTTATTTTCTCCTTCATAAGGTTATACTTTTCCTCACTGATCCAGTCAAGATCACCCCATGCATCATCAAACATCCAACTTCTCCATCTTAACAATGCACCCTTTAGGGAAAATATTTCTATCAGAAAACACTTCATCTTTCTGATCGTAACTAGCAAACGTCCAGAGAAACTTTTTAGTTCTCTTATAGATGTATGCGAACGTGACCATCTTAGAGCATTCAAACTTATCAAACTCTTCTCTGGTAGCGTGTCCTCCATCAGCTGTAATATCCACCCAGGATATCTTGTAGAAGTAGTACTTCTTCTTGTTGATCTTGACATGTTTATATTTAGATTTCTTCCGGAACATATTAGTGTATACCCTCCCCCCTATAAAATAGAAAATAAAAAGAATGAATCATGTGCGCGCGTCCCTTAAGTTGTTGGTATTGCTAGCTTTTTGAAGAATTGTATCTTTTGTATCCAATTGTATCCTTGTAAAAGATACAATTTTGAGCGAATAAGTGTTGGTATACAACAATAATAACTTTTGTACCAATTGTAACCACTTTTAAAAATTATTTTTTTTATTTTTTTTATTTTATTGAAAACACTGTATACAGTGGTACAATTCAAATTAATGGCTAATTTCCTCGCTTATCTCTTCGTTTTTGTATCTTTTTGCATTTTTGTTTTGGTTACAATTCCTATAATACTCATCCACTTTCTTAAGGAATGCGTGTTGGTAGCCGACAAATTCCTTACCCGATACTTCAAACTTCTGAAAAAAATTATCTTTAGAACACATTAGAATGATTCCAGACTGGATCTGGGTGCGATAAACGTAGTTATGAGCCATTGCGTAGGCTCCTAATTGAATGAAATAGTCGTCTATCCATTCTCTCCTTTTAGGCTTGTTGGTTTGTTTGAAGTCTATTATACTTTCTTGCCCATTATAAACTCCTACTACATCAGTGGCTCCAGCATACAAATCTGGGTAATATAGGACAACTTCACTTCCCCATATCTCCTCTAGGCCGCTTAAACCCTCACTTATTATTTTCTTTGCCATGGGCTCTGCTTCCTTGCCCACACTCGTCAGGTCCTTGTGCCCTGTTCCCCGGACATACGCCTCCAAATACGTGTGCATTGCTGTGCCTCTGAGCGCTGCTATATCTCGTACTCTATCTGCTGCCTGGTCCCCGAGTCGTGCTTTCCAATTCGCTAACGCCTGTCGCTTCTCCTCCGACTGAGTTGCGGAAATAATAGTCGTGACGCTTGGTAATTTAGTCTGGGTATTAGAGATATCGTAGTGTCGTTTACCTTCAATCAGGGATCGTTGGGACTTCGGATAGATAAATTTTTTATTCCACTGCATCGGGCTTTCTCACTAATCTTTCCCAATCCGGTTCCTTATCTTTAGGGAAATAAGGATCATAGCCTTGTGCGGCTGCTTGCTCGTCATCTTCCCCGACAATGCTTTTAACTTCAGGGACATAATGTTTTAATGTTTGCTCGACTCCACGCTGTAAGGTTAGTTTAGACATGGCACAGCCCGAACAGGATCCCGATAGCTTTAGAGTAGCCACGCCAGTGTCCAGGGCAAAGCTAATAAAGCCAATATGACCATTATGTGCCGCAACAGACGGGGCAACCTTCTCTTCCAATACAGTCTTAATATCCTTAATAATCTCATCTTGTGTTCTCATACATCCTTCATACTCTCTCCGAACGTTCCTTTCCAGGCAAAAGATCCATGATGCGTGGTAGAAGATCCGATATTAGCAAAGATCTTAAATTCATTATCTCGGGCTAACTTGCAGAAAGAAACATCTTCCCCCATAGCGTAGCCGTCCTTGAAACCAAAATCAAAGAAGTTATAGTAAAAAGAATGACTAACGTGCGTCGCTGAGGGTGTAGCCTTGTTAGTGATTTTCAAATCTGGACGATTTTTTATAATTTTTTTAAAGACCTTGCGATCAATCAACATGAGGCCCGTGGGGCCTGCTTCAATTTCCACCAGTCCTCCGGCTAGGACCGTGATGTTTTTAGGATCAGCGAACTCCACCGTGTAGATGTGCTTGTCGATCTCTTCTGCCTTGACCCGGTAAGGGGTGCAGACAATATTCTTTTTAGCCACCAGCATATTAATAACCGCTTCGGGTTCAAACTCTACATCGGAGTCAATAAACAAAAGATACTGGTACTCGGTAGCCAGAAAGACAGAGGTTAGATAGTTGCGCGCCTGATGTATCAGAGGCGATTTCATAGTGTTAATACCGGCTTCGATGCCGCTCTTCGCCAGCTGTTGCACCAGTTTAATGATCGATAACATGGTGTTAATCTTCACCGAGTCATAACAGGGCATGGCGATAAAGACGCTGGGTCTCATATGCCGTAGAAGGTATAACGCAGGGTTATCTCTTCTCCTTTTTTAATATCTCGAGTCGTAACTAAATTCCATTTCTTGCGATATGGCTCATTCCCATTGGCGTGTAGTTCAACCTTCACACAGTTGGGTTCATTAGCATGATTAATAAATCCTCCAAGAGGAGTCCGGATAATCTTGTCATCCAGTTTAATATGAGTCATCCCTAGATTAGTTCCTTGTTTAATTTCTTGTTCAGCGAAGAGTCCTAAGCCATGAACTCCACTGGGTTTAATGGTTACGGATTCTGGTAAAGGTTTATACATTAGAGGGTAAGCTCCGTTAGTTTAAGTTTATGTCCAATCGTACCTTTGAAGTAACTGTTAAAAGATAAACTGATACGACTATTGGTTCCTTTTTTCTTCTCGACTCCATGGGGTAAGGAAGAAGGAAAAAGAACCAGCGTTCCTGTTTCAACAATAATTCCCATAGCTCGAGTGTTGGAAGGATTATATTCAGCTACGCTTAGTTCCAAATCTGGAATATCATCTTTATAAAACGTAATACCATCAACTGTTTTGTCGGCGTCAACATAAAAGACTCCAGAGACATAGGAATTGGAATGATAATGTTTATGGTGATGTTGGTCCGTCTCGGTATAGTTCAACCAGGACTGAGTAATATAGGGAGTAATAGGATCACTCGTGGAAATAACTTTATCAAAATAATCACAAAGCTTTTTAGTTAGATCTTCTTTAAGATTCTTTAATGTTTTATTTTCTAAAACATAATTATCGTCCGAAGTTCTATTCCCTTCGTTGGGGTGAGTTTTCTTTTTATAGTTACGGATTGTTTTTAATTCTTGTTTGCTTAGATCTCTTTCAATCTTAGAGACATACACGGGTGTGGGAAAAAGTTGAAGAATTTTCATGCTAGTGTAACGTTCCTTTTGTAATATCATAAGGTTCGACATTTGTTTCATAAGCGATCTTCATGATGCGCTGATAGTCTTCTTCATTTAAGTGCGTCTTGTAGAGTCGTTGAGCAATGGCCATCAGGGATGCTGCAATCATTTCGACAGGTAGTTTATGTCCTAGTAAATGCATCACATGATCCAAGATCTGGTGATAGACTTTATCTTCTACGTTCATTTGCCGAAGGACCCCTTTCCAAAAGTTTTTTTAGAAAATTTTTTATCATAATGATCTATAACAAGTTTTGCTTTCTGCTGTTTGATAACTAAATAAGAGTAGACCTGCTTGAGCACTCGATAAACACCGTGATAACCTACGCGCCAACGATGTTGATCGTGGTAAGTAGGATTCTTGGGGTAACGTTTGATATCTCGTGTTCCTTCTTTGGTAATTTCCATTAACCAATCGATGAGTCGTTTGTCTACCTGGGGTACCTCCAGTCGTACAATTAAAGTACGATAAGTAGGGGTTCCTTTGCGGTCTCTGCGTATGCGATTGGCCCATTTAAATTCTATACACCCTTCCCCGTCTATGATTCCTGCAATGTAAGCGGCTTCGGTAGGAGATAGAGATCTCACAAACCACTTTCCCTTGCTTTCTTAATTCTTTCTGCTGGATCAACGGCATCAAGAAGAGCAGCAACCTTATTATGGAGATCATTGTTTTCTCTTTTAACTCGATCGAGTTCATCTTGGAGATAACCTAATTTAGCTTGTGCCTCTTTCATTTCCGGGGAGTTCATCCCTATCCCTTTAACGAGGATCGTTTCGGTTTCAGCTTCTTGTCTAAGTTTATGTTCTTTCTGATACTTTTGTTCCCACTTTAATTCTTCATTCTCTTGTTGCATATAGATTTGTTGCGCTTCTTCGTTGCGATCAGCGTCTCTATATTTTTCTAGTTCTTTATACGTTTTATTAGGAAGTTCTTTCGCTAATTCGTGAAGTGTTTTTGTTTTATTTTTTACTAAATCCCACAGCTTGGTCATAAATATATTCCTTTCCTTTTTCATATACGTGTTTCTTTATGCTTTTTTCTGTACTAATCACTGTTAAAAAATCCGCACCATTATATACTTTCGCATAAGTATTCTGGCTAATAGCCAAAGAACTACCACTCATCAGCATTGCAAATTCACTGCAGGCGGTGAGTACCATCAGCGTCGATAATAATAGTATCATTCGGATCATCTATCTCTCCTAAATTGTCACACATTGGGCAGCCGATTGTAATCGAATTACCAATTTCTTCAACTGATTTATTGGGCACTTTGATGTACCCGTTTCCCTTACACCGAGGGCAGATCTTAATATTATTTTTGTTTGGTCTTACCATTTAGTTTTTTCGTTTTTTCATTTACTAAAATACTAATGGTTTGGCTTCGACTTAGAATGGTGTTGGCAACAAGTTGTTTTCTAAGTGTGTCAATCATCTCATAGGTTCTATGGGATAGACTGACGTTTTTATATTTACTAATGTCCGTCATGTGTTATACCTCTTTCATAGATTGTTTGCATATATCTCTGAGATATATCCCATAATATAATAGCTGTCAAGAGGCCTATGAAGTATATTTTAATAATATGGGTGTGCTCATTCGTTAATAATAATGGGTGCTTGCCCCCGGTAGAATCACCAAAGTTATTTGACTCTTGGTATGAATGTTCTATTACTGCTCATAAAGAATCAACTAGTCTTCTACAGACAATGGGATATGCTAATGTTAATAGATACCAAGTGGGAACTAAGTATACTTGCAAACCAGTTCAGACTCATTGACAATAAAATCCTGCTACTTGCACATTAGAATCATTCAAATACCAGCCCTGGTCCCTGTTTCCTGTGTCATGATAGGTGGATATTTTTTCCATGATACTATGACCCTGACTAAAACAGTCGGGATTAATACTCTTGTCCATAGGAAAAGAAAGCATGGCGCCGGTTCCTAGAATCATTAAGATCTTCATGCACAATCAATACAACAGTTCTCAACTTGTGCGGACCATTGATCGGGTGCGGGCGTACATCCGCAAATAACACAATGAGTCCTTGCTAGATTCGCCTGGTCGACTGCCGCTTGGATTGCTCCTTTAATTTGTTTTTCGTTATCGAATAATTTTTCCATCTTGTAATGCCTTCACTTGTAAGTGTCCTTTTTTGTTCATATAGGTGCACCATCCACTGAATTTAGGATACTTGAGCAATAATCTTTTAAACATCTTCTTCCAGCTCATTGCTTCCATTTCCTCAGCTTCTCCACCTTCTTTAGTTATTGTATATTTATATCTCATTTTTTATAATATGTTTTATAAATAAAATCATCTACTTGCGCCTGACTATATTCTTTTTCTCCTTTGGATTCACACAGCCAGCATTGTTTAATTTCATCATTTCCTTCCACCGGGATAGTAATGTATCCGTTTCCATTACATAGTGAACAAATTTCTTTATACGACATAAAGTTTAGGTCTTCCCCCCTTCATGCCTCGTAGAACCATCTTTCGATCTTTTGTTTTTTGAGCACCGCATCTCCACTTGTGTGGAGGTCGTCCTCGTTTCTTACCCTGTGATCTAGTGGCGTTTGTTGATCGGTAATAACTATGGTACTGCGTCGCTAATGGTTTGGTTTCTTTTACATAGAAACGTTGACCTGTTCGTACCATTTCCATATGATTTTCTCTCTTGGCAATAGGTAGGAGCATTTTTGTATGAACATAATTAGGATCTTTACCCGCTAATTCGCAAACTTCCTTGAACCCTGAGCCCATGCCCTTGAACCAAGCAATTGCTAGTTTAGCTTCTCTCCAATCGGATCCATAAATAGCGTCATGCGCTGCTTTACTTAGAACCGATGTCCAAAGGTAATGCTCTGGAGTGGTTGTGTCTTCTTTTTCAGTTATGTGCTTCGACTGGAATGTCCCTGTCATTATGCTTTCTGCTTCCCCAATTAATAATTCTTTCGTGGTCCGGTAAAGTAATTGTAACTCCATACTTACTCCAGGATTTAGCCATTATATTAAGTTCTAAAACTAGAGTGGAATATTGTTTAACGCTACCACCTTTAATATCTAATGTAATCTTTCTACCCATTATGAAAAGAGTATAAGAAATTATAGGATAAATGTCAAGGGATATGAAAAATAATTATCCACCGAAGCCGATGTCATCTTCGTGCACTACGCAATTTGAATATGAATTATCATGTTCCATATAATTTACATATGTTACAATTAGTAAGGATGCAACAAAAAACGTTGGTATCAGCGGTTAATTTGTAATGTTTTGTAAAGAAATAATTTACTATATGTAAATCTTGTTAACCTTGTCCTACTGAAGGTTTTCGGTGGGGAATACGCTTGGAATAATGCTTGGCATGACGTCCAGGCCTCTTTTTATAGGTTTTTTTCTTATAATTAGAGACGCCGAAAAGCGGTCTACGTGCCATTATCTTTTACGAGATCTAATACAGGAGTTTTCCCGTCTGGAGTAGTGATGGGCATATAACTAATAACTCCATTAACTTTTTGTTCGGTGTCACCCCCGCAAGTCATACATCTATAGACATTTTGATAAAGAGAAACAAATACTGTCTTTGCTTCGCAAAGAGGGCAATGTCCATTAGTTACTTCGGCCTTGAGATTAAAGCCCTTTCCAAAAATATCTTTTCCAAATTTGTCCATAACTTTTTCTATCGTATTTAGTTTTATCTTTAAACCGTTTGGGTGTAAAGAATTTTAAAGCTCTGGCTATGGGATTTCTTTTAGTATTTTGATTCCGCGTCATAACTATCGCTAGTATATCCATGTTCAATTACACGTATGATTCTGGTACGGCCTGCTGTTTCACCTTCTTCTTTGATGTATTCGACTTCAGCTTTAACATTAGCTCCACATTTAAATTGGACGCGCTCGGGCTGAATATTTCTCTCGGCCGTCCTCTTCGCCTTCAGGCAGTCTGACATTGAGCTTTTGTATGTGTGCTCCACCAATTGGCCCTCTAAAAACATGCAAAGGGCGACGCATATAATTATTTCATTTGGCATTATCGTACTCCGTTCTTGTAATGGATCTCTCGATTCGAATCTTTGAGTTCCTCAATATCTATTAACACTTTTTCCATTTGTTTACTTAAAAAATCGATGTTTATTTTATTGTGCATCATACTCTCAATTTGTTTATTAATTCGATCGGTGGTCTTGTACAAATCCTCCAGCATCATGTACTGCTCAGAATCTGCGGGCAAACTACCTAAGAGTCCCCGAGGCCACTTGATCCTAAATTCGCTGTTCATTTCCAAATCTTTTTGCATCAACTCTATCTGAGTTGTGACACGGTTTTGCGTCTCAATCAAACCAAAATATGCCCAGGTTCCAATTGCCACCATGGTGATCAATGAGGCAACCGTCTTGAATGGCATCTGAACTGATGCTTCTTCTGAAAATTTGAGAGGTTTACCCATAGACTCCACAACAACTAAATTTTTCCATAAAAAAATAATGATACACAGAGAATCCTATTACTATCCCTATGCTCATTCCTAATAATAACGTCACATACTTTATCATATGCATTCTAGAAAGTGAACCCA
>VTLG01009238.1_pt1 | contig 64363 bp, 72 predicted proteins | sample 4694571 | NCBI WGS metagenome assembly VTLG01 (sample SAMN12604809, study PRJNA352737) | marine metagenome | biome: ENVO:00000447; feature: ENVO:00000209|ENVO:00000569|ENVO:01000036; material: ENVO:00002151; isolation source: viral sequences binned using virsorter ...
AGCAGAATAATCTTGACTATCTCCTCTAGCTACGTCAGCTACTACCATATAATTTCTATTATAATCAGGATATTCCCATACATGAAAACTACCATCTATTCCTCTTCTTTCTACAGGATCACATATAGTAGTAGCCTCATAATGATTTAATAGTTCAGGAGCAAATACTGTATTACCTGAGGTTGTAAAATCACAATCACATTCTTGTGATGCCATTCTATGACCTAATTCATCTTCTTGTTGACTTCTCCAAGCTTCATCTCTTTCAGGGTGTACTGTCCAAGGTAGTCTGATAGGTAAGAATCCGTTTTCACCTGTTTCTGCTTTAACCCACATTCTATGGAAAAAGTTTCCAGTTCCATTTGGTGTTGATAATACAATTGCTCTACCTCCTGTTGATAGTGTTTGTTGTGATGACGCCCAAATTTCTTCTATTCTATTTTCTTCAATAAAAGCGGCTTCATCGATTATTAGTAAAGAAATGGCTTCGGATCTACCAGCATCACTTGCTGCTGATACTGCTTTAATTTGTGAACCATTTTTAAGCCGGAGGGCCAATTTATTATTTTCTTCAAAACCAAGTTTAAGCCAAGAAGGTAAATTTTCATACATAAATTTTACCTTTGTTACTAAGTTTTTAGCTGTATCTTGTTTTGTTGCTATTACAAGTACATTTATATCTTTTTGAAATAACATATTCCATAAGGAAATACCTGCTGAAAGAGTAGATATGCCTAACTGTCTTGATTTTAGAATTATATTTCTCTCATTTTGGTTTAATAAACTTAAAACTTTTTCTTGAAATGTGTATAAATTAAATTGAATACGGCCTCTTGTAGGATGTTGAATCATACAATATTTTTTCATAAAGTACACAGGATCTTTGGCACACTTTAAGTATTCTTGTTTTATTATTTGTTTTATATTTTGTTGAGACATATATTAATACATATTACTTAAAACCGATTTTATTCGATTAACTCTATCTTCTGTAGTACCAGATATATCAAATATAAAACATTTATCTCTATGTTCTGATATTATTTCTCTTATCTTATCATCAATATATACTCTATATCTTTCATCTGTTTCTCTAATGCCGTTATCTTCTATAGGTATAGAAAGATCATTTATGTAAAAAATAACACTATACTCTTTTATAAGATGTTTTAGTGTATTCTTTAAAGTATTTTTTTCTTCTACATTCATAGCTTCAGATAAAGCACAAAAAGCCATAACATCAATTATAGTTCTATCTGTTATCATTTTTTCTTGCATTAATTCAGCTGATCTTTCAGCTGCAAATACAAGTTGTCCTTTAAATGTTGAATCTGTATTTAAAGGTATTCCTAATGAATTCAAATATTTACTACGTTCTGTAGCAAATTTGTAATCTTTAAATATAGATTCTTTTTTTAATGCATTTACTAATGTAGTTTTACCTACACTCATTGTTCCACATAAACCTATTTTCATATTAAAATCTTGCTGTTTTTACTGTTGATCCTGATTGTTTATACCATGGTAATCCTTCTCCTGATTTTTTAATCTCATTATGTTCATCCGCTGTATATTGAATCCCATTTAAATAATATTCTTTTTTCTTTTGTTCTTTATTTATTAAAGCAGGACCATCCCAATTATGAAGTTTATTTTCTCCATTTATTTCTAATGTATAAGCAATAGTTTTAGAACCATCTTTTTCAATTTTACTTAATTTTCTTATTTTAAATTTCTTTTTACCTCCTGTTCTTTTAAATCCTTCTACCTCTAACTGTTCAAAATCTTTCATATTTTAATAATTTGCTGTTTCTACGAATTCAGGATATTCTTTTTTTGTTAATATACTTTCAGCTACATAGGTACCTTGTGCCCCTGATACTGTTATACCTCTTGCTGATAATGCATCACCTACAAAATAAACATTAGAAAACCTAGTGAGACTTAAATTTTCGTAATTTACTAAAGGTTCAGGTGATAAATATTTTACTTCAGGCATATAAATACCCCAATCATCTTTTAATGTTGGGAATACTTTTGTCATATCCCTAATAAAATCTATTATATGGTTAGCATGTTCTCCTAATGCATCAAATAAGGGTTCTGTATTTTCTACTACAACACATCTAACTAAATTGCCTTCTGATGTTTTTGAAGGTATTCTATTACTAGGTGAGTAATATGTACCAGTTTCTCCTACTTGTAATTTTTTAACTGCTTCTCTTGACCAATCAAATGGCTTATCTATACCTCTAATTTCCATTAAAATACCAAAATTAGTCATATCATTTCTGTATGCTTCATCTTTTTTAGCATGGCCATTATAAGAATGATTACCATAAGTATCTTCTACAGCAACATAAGCAGCATTATTATTTGTACAAAATGATCTTAAACTTACATTTTCTAATTTTCTATATAATTTAAAATCATACGATATATCAATTAATTTTTGAAAATGTTTTTGTGGTGCTTCAAATCTAACTCCTATTTGTACTGGTTTTGGTTCTGTTGGTAATTCATATTTTTCAGCTAATTGTTTTCCAAAATCAATTCCTGACTTACCTACACCAAAAATAAGTCGATCATAATTAAATTGTGAAATGTCTGTGTAGACTTCTTGTTTATTAAAATCAATATTAGTTACTTTTTCTTTCCATCTAAAATTAACTCCATTATCGGTTAAATATGTATACCAATTCTTGCCAATTTCATGTAGATAATCGGTTCCTATATGCCATACAGGGAATAGGCGCAAACCAAAATAAGGCTTGATAAATTCCGGTTCTTCTACTGGATGAGAACACTGGATTACTTCAGGTTTAGGATGGAATCTTCTAAAATTATCAATAACCTGATCCATTAATTCCATAGCTTTTTCATCACCACAATATTTAGACATATGACCACCTATAGATGTGTGATAAGTTAATTTACCATCTGACCATCCACCAGCACCCATAAAACCTGTCATTACTTCTTCGGGTTTACGATTAAAAGGATCATTACCCATATCAATTATAGTAATGTTACCTTTATAATTGTTATCAACTAATTTTGTAGCCGCATTTACTCCTGCGACTCCTGCTCCTATTATTAATATATTTTCCATATTATTGTGTATAATAAAAAAAGAGCTGTAGACCAAATTAAGGCCACAGCTCTTTAAAATTGTTTAAAATCGTTCGGCTATGAATCGAACTATAAGTTATTTTATAATTTTATATATTTTTTTTAATAAATCTTTTGATTCTTTCATTTTATCTATCTCTCTTCCTTTAGCTAACATTTTATCTTTTCTTAATTGTCTTGTTTCATCCATTTCTTCTGTATCAGCACTAGGAACAGGACAATCATCTTTTATATCAAACATACTTTCTAATTCATCTTCAATTTTAACTAATTCTTCATCAGTTGGTTCTTCGTCTTGTTCATTAACCCCACCTGCTGTAGTTCCTCCTCTTTTAGCTGAAGATGCTGCTGATCCTAAAGCATCTAAAACATCTAAAAACATTGCTAATTTTGGATTTTTTTCTCTAGCTTCAGGTTTTTCCATTTTCATTTGAAGTGATGCTAATCCTCCTGCAGCTGATACTAATGCTACAAACCCTGCTGCAGCTGTTGCTAATTCTTCATTAACTGGTTGTTTTGCATAATTAGAATGTGGTGGTAAATTACCATATTTAGTTTCTGCAATCCATTTTTTAAAATCAAATTTACTCATTTTTTATTTCTTTTTTCTAGTGATCTTCCACCAAAATAGGCACCAATCACTGTAATTAGTACAAGTTGAAGCAGGTCTGTCCATTTTTCTTCAACAGTAAAATTTATTGCTCCCGCGTCAATAAATATCATAAGAACTGTAGAGACGACAAGAAAAATAAGAACTAGTGGTCTTACATTTTTACTTAACCAACTATCACTATTCATGTCAGCTTTCCATCGGTCAGTTATATTACGTTCCATTTGAGCTTCATGACTTAAAATTAATTCTTTTAATTTTCTTTTTGCTTCTAATTTTTCTTCATCTGTAGTGATTACGTTATCTAAAACACTACCTACAGAGTCTACTAGTTTACTAGCTCCTCCTGATAATAATTTATTTAATATTCCCATAACTATATCTTTTATTTATATTTTTTTTAAACCTGCTAAGGTTTGCATTCGATCTACTTCTTTACCTTTATGTGGAGATATTGTATCCATTGGATCAACACAATCACCACAAGACTCTGGACAAGCATCTGCAATTGATGGTCCCCCTAAATATTGTGTGCCTGGTAAATAACCAACAGCAGCATAATTTTGCATAAGTATATCATCCCCAGGATAACATCCATAATAGGCAGCAAGCCACTCACAATCTACAGATAAACTTACAGTGTATCCTGCATCTCTTAAAATATCTATATTATCGACACAATCTACTTTATTACAAGGTAAATCCATTGGGTTTCCAGTCCACCCTTCAGGACATCTTTCTTCTGGACCTTCTATACCTCCATCTACTATAAATGTGTTTTGCATTATTGTGTTACCATCTTTTCCACATGAATAACAATCAAGTTTAACTTGAGTAGAACTGGTTTCAGCCCATGGGTTTTCAAAAGGACCACATTCACAATCACATATAGATGTGCCTTGTGTTACTGTTTGACCATCAATCCAATAGTCTCCAACTGATTGATGTGGATAACCAGACCATGCCATTGGGGTTTCATGGTTTGGCCATAGTTCTGCATTACCCTCACAAAGTTCATGACATACCCACCATTTAAATGTATTTAAATTATAAACTCCATCTCCATTTGATGAAACTGGTGCTGGAGAGCCAAACTCCTCAACATTATTCATTGTAGCTGTGTAAAGAGTACTTACCCAATCATCATAATTATAACATCCATAATCATATTGACAAGCAAAATATCCATATTCTTCTGTATATCCAGTACTATTAGGATTATAACTATATGAGTTTTGCTCAATACAATCTACATGAACTAAACATTCTTCCCAATGTGAATTCCAATAAGTTCCCTCAGGACATCCTTCATTACAAACACAATCTAATATATCTTCATCCCATTCACCATTTGCATATCCCTCATCATAACAATATTGATCACAACTACATAAAAATTCTCCACTTTGTTCTCTGATAACAACTGAAGTAGAGTTATTACTAAGTGTAGGCCATGACCAACAACAGGGACTATCGGGATGGTGTAAACCAAATTGAAAATGATTATCACAACAACATTGTATTCCATAATCATCATCAGCTGTACTTGTATTCAAACCCCAAAATTCAGAGAAACCTGTTTGTACTATTCCTTGATGGGGTTCACCAATACAGTCAGCATACATTCCTACACCATTTATAACACCCATCCAAGCTTGATTAGAAGCCCATCCATCTGATAATCCACCGGGGGGCATTGTATCAACACTATTTCCCGCAGCTGGATTTAGGCAAGAATTAACAGGTGATTCTTCTTGTTCTTTAAGAAAATTAATATGTTCTTTTATTATATTTTTAAGTTTATTTACTTTCATATTTAAATTGATCTTCATGATCTCTTAATAATAAATTTCCTTCTAAGTATGCTTCTTTTTCCATTTCTCTCATATGATCATCATCTTGAGCATATGTTGGTGAAGAAGCATCACCCATTTTTAAATCACCTCTTTCATTTTGTACATGATGAATTAATTCATGACAAAAGGATCTAAGTATATCTTTAGGATGTCTATTTGTTATAAATACAACAATAGTAAATTCTTCTGGATCATAATAAGCTGTGCGCCCAAAAACTTTTTCAGCATTTTCTTCATCTTGTTTTAAGATAAGATTAGGTGCATTTTGGATATTAAATTTATCTTTTGCATCCTTATATAACTCTCCAAATTTTTGTTTATATTCCATTAGTCTTCAGGTGTTGTTGGTGGTGGTGATGGTGTGGGGGTTGGTGATGGTAATGTAGGTTTAGGTCCAGAAGGTTTAGGTCCAGATGGTTTTGGTAAATCTCCTAATAAATCATCTATATCTTCTTCAGGAGATTTTAAAACGGGTTCTGTCATTAATCTGTTAATATGTTTAATAGCATAATTAACATCTGCTGTTTCTCCCATCCAATACTCGTCTATTCCTATTTTGATTTTTAAAGAATATGTTTCATATATTATATCAAAATGTTTTCCATTTAATAAAAATATTCTATATGAAGGGGGAATAGAATTAACTGCTTTTAAGTTTTTTACAAAACGCATTAAAGGATTCATTTTTAAAGTATTTTGTAAAACTTCTTTAATTTCAGGAGGCATTGGGTATCTTTTTTTTATTTTTTCCTCTTTAAATAATCTAGAAGATAATTCTTTTACTTCTATTTCATCTTCATCTACTAATGGAATTTTTTTAAAATTTTTAGTTTCCCTTTCAAATTCTTCTAAATCTAATTTATCATGTTTTAAACCTTCATGTTTTTTTCTAAGTTTTGTTATAAATTGTTCAGGAACAACTACACCTTGTTCTGCATAAAGCCTAAGAATTTCTTCATCTGTTTTACCTTTATCAAATAAAGAAAAAAATTTTGATGTAGCACTTTCAAATAAAACTTCTCTTTTATAAGAGTCCATTCTTTCCATTAAATCTGCATTTGTATCTTTAAAATATTTTTTTATTAATTCTTCTGCTACAGGTTTACCTATTTGTTTTCTCATTTGTTTTGCTTGTTGGTTGAAATTTTTTCGAGCCATAGAAAGTGCTCTTTGTGATGCACTTTGAGCTTTAGAAGCAGCACTGGTTTGATCTCCTTTTTGTTTTGCTAAATCTTTTAATTGTTGTTTAATATCTGCTAATTGTTGTCTCCATGATCCTACTTCTTGGGTTAATTCATCTTTTCTTTCTATGTCTTCTGGAGTATAATCTATAACATCTTCAGGAAAATTTTGATTAAGTTCAGCAGCTGCTTGTTTAATAAATCCTATAATTTGTGATTTTTTGCTATTTAAATCAGCCATTTGTATTTCTAATTGATCTATTTGTTTTGTTTGCTGTGATGCTTGTGCTTGTGATTGAGCTGCTTGATCTTCTAGTCCTATTCTTTGGATATCTAACTGTAATTCAATGTTTTCATCATTATTAGTTTGGATTCTTCTTTGGAGATCTTCAACACTTTGTTCTTGTAATTCTTTTTCATCTTCTTGCCATACTCCTGGAGCCCCAGAAATTGATTGTCCTTGTGTAGTTAAAGTAGCATGGCCATAAGCTTCTTCTTCAAGTTCTTCTAATACTTGTTTAATATAGTTTTCTAATTCTTCAAATCTAACTCTAGGTACCCTATTGAAGTCAGCTCTAGCCGAATAATTTTTATAATGACCCCCATCTCCTCCATCACCTTTATTTTGTTGTAGATAAAATTCCATTTCATCTACACCGCGGGGATCATGGAATCTAGATCTTTGAGAAGTAGCATTATTACCATCATCAGATGTTAATCCTGTTGATGACATATCTCCAGTACCCGTATATTCTAGGATTAGTTTTTTAAGATATTTTTTTAGATTCTGACTCATTTAATTCTTTTTCTAAATTAATTTTTATTTTTTTAGATTGTTTTTTTATACTTTTAGAAAAACTTTTAGTATCTATACCTCCTACCCATTTTTCAACGTTACCATTTTCAGATACATATTGTGAATTTGATGTATTAGCTATATCTAATAAATAAGATTCTATTTCTTCTAAAGAACTAAGTTTATTTTTTATTGAAAGTTCTTTTATATATTTTTCATATTTTCCTGGAGTATATTTTAATTTAGATTCAAAATCAACAACACAATTTACACATTTTTTATGAATTCTATAATTAGGTTTATCTAAATGACTTTTCATTACTTTATTACATTTAGGACAGCATAAGGGCATAAATACTTCATCTTTAATAGATTTTAATCTAGAAATAGTTCTTTTTAATCCATTTTTTATAGTCCATGTTTTGTTATTTTCAGTCCAAATATCTCCTTCTTTATATTCTTTTATTTTCTTTTTATAACCTATTTGAGTTTCAGAAGATGCATTTATATTACCTGTAATTAGGTTTCTTGCTCTATTTACATCTTTATTTTTAAATTCTTTTTTTAGCATTATTTATCTTTTTTTAGGATAATTTATCTGTTTTGATTTTTTCTTTTTTAATTTATCCTTTCCTATTCTTTTAAAAATAGAAATTGTTGATCTTTCAGGACAAGTTGCTTCATCTTCATTATGATTAATCCAATTAAGCTCTGGATTTTCATTTAGTATTTGTTTTACTCTCCAAATAGCAGGTAAAGGTGTACGTACTAACTGCAAGGCATCCGCTGGATTTATTGGCTGGTCATAATCTCCTTTGTCTTTATCTAGTTCATCATCTGGTTCTTTATACCCATCCCATTTCCTGTCTTCTCCTCCTAAACTAGCAGGCATATCATCACCTTTATTAGGTACAGTTGTTTCAAGATCTTGTTCATTTAAAAGTTTTAAATTTTCTTGTAGAGTTTTTTTTCTTGATTCTCTAATAAAATTCCTTATTTTTCTTTTTAATATTTTATTTCTCATTTTATTGTTATTTTATATACTAATTATTAATAAAAAGATTCCCAACCTGGAGCTCCAGATGCATTATATTGACCAGCTGTTTCTGAACCTGCCCAATTACAATCGGGCATGCTTGATCCTCTTGCATTTAAATAATCTTCTCTAACTTGTAAACCTGTTGGGAAAACTGTACCAACTTCTTGTCCCGTATATTGGAAACATTTCCTTGGATCTAAACCATTACTAGGACAAAGTACCCAAAGTCCATATGGGTTTTGTCCACTAGGAAATCCTCCTTGCCATGATTCTCCATCACCAACAAAATTTGAACAATGATAAGCCATTGGAGTACTGCCTGCTCCTGTAGCATCTAAACAACCTTGCATGTGGTTTACTGCTGCACCTAAAGGATAAGGTCCTGCATCACCACCACTGTTTATTGTATTAGCACCAGCAACACTACTATCTTTTAAATAATAACAAAATTCTTCATGATCAACTCCTATTCCTCCTCTATAATAAAAACCACCAAATCCCCAAGCAGTTGCTTGTGCAAATGGATAATTAATAGCTTGTCCCCACTGAAAGTCACAAAATACACATCCGTATGAACAACAAGTTCCACTTCCTCCTCCACACATAACATTAGCAGGAGGATCAAAATTATTAGTATTTCCTTCTCCTGCAAAATTAGCAGCATCAGGGTCTAAACATCCTTCAATTACAGGAATACAAGAACCATCATCTTCTGTTACTCCATCATAACAATTTCCTCCATTAGCAGTAACATAACCAGGTAAGGCACCATTTGCACAATTATAATTGTAACTTCCTTCTTCAGTACATCCTGATATTTCTAATTCATCACAAACACCATCACCATCTGAATCACTAACACACTCACCATTACAATCGTAAGGAGCTGTTGGATAAGTACAAGCAGCTGCAGAAGGTATAGTAGCCCATGGCATAAAGTTACAAGCTAATTCATCCATACATCCCATTAAATCATAAAAATTACCCATAGCGGCAAATTCTGTATATTCTCCTCCTGGTTGATTACCCATATATTGCTCTATTCCATTTACTCCATCTATTCCTGACTGTTGTCCTATTGTAAGTGCTGGGAAAAGTCTTGGACAATCTTCAGTTCCTATTGCATTAATTCCATCAGGACTACAACCTGAATCTAATTCTTGTTGTATAACATCTGCTAGTATTTGATAAATAGGTTCTGATTGTCCATATTGGGTAAATTCTTGTATTAATGCATTAAAATCAGGTAATGGAGGATCACATTGTACTGCTAAAACATCTTTACCATATATACAAGACCCATCATCATCTGTTGGTCCCCCATCAGTTACAGGTCCTCCATAATTTATAGCATTAACAGCATTAGGATTTGTAACTACACCACTATTTTCTGTTCCACAACCAAATTGATTGTAAAGACATGAATTTGGAACAATTTCATTTGGATCATCTGGAGCAGGTCCATATCCTGCAGGATCATAAGTAGCACCATATACTATATCAGTTCCACAACAATCTCCTTCTATTGATAAATTTCCATCAATATCTCCTGCTGCGTCAGGATCAGGACATCCTGGTCTAGCACAGCAACTAGAATCATTAAAATTAATTTCTCCAGTACTTGGGTCTTGACACCCTGAATTAAGATCATTATAATAATAAAGAGTAATATCATCATCCCATTGGTTGTTTAATATTACTGTATTATCTATTGGAGTGTTTGGCGATCCAACTATAGCTCCTCCTTCAGGATGTCTACATCCTTCATATACACAAAAGTCATTGTCTTGAAGTACATTTGGATCTCCATTACCTGCACCCTCTACATCAAAACTTGTAGAATTTTCATTTACATCCATATAAGGAACATATTCAGTTCCACATCCTAGTATATTTTGTGGATCTTCAAAATAATATATATTATAAGGTCCATTTGCATTTGATACAGCATCTCCATCTGCATTTACAACAGAAGCAAATTCATCAAAACAATGATTATGCTGACAAGAACAATCATCTATAGTAGCAAGCGGATCATAGTTATTAGCTCCTATAATTGTACATCCAAGTTTAGGAGAAGGGGGATCATCTAAACAAAAAGTAGCATCAAATGTTCCTAAATTAGTATTAGGCCACCAAAAGTTTGTTGGATCATCTACCATTGCTTGGTAGTTTACAGGGGGTTCTGTCACTAATTCTGCCATATTATCTGTACAGAGATATAGCTGATTTGTTGGGTTATTACAAACATAATTGTCAAAACTAGGGTCAGGACAAAGATGGAAATCACATGTTTCATCTGATTTTGGTGATGCTTGTATTACACCTTCTTCATAATTGTCTGCTTGTGGATAAGAACATCCTATCATTTGACAACATCCTGTTACACCATCATTTGGATCAACATATCCATCACAATCAACCCAAGAATTTGGATAGTTTGCTATACTTAAATCTGGAATATTTATTTGAGTTAAACTAGAAACATCGTCATTTACAAATGTTAAACTAGCTCCAAAAGGATCTCCTTCGTATGTATTACTTGCTTCTTCATTACCACATGCTATACATGAATAATCACATAAATCCCAGTTTCCTATACCTAATGCTTCTCCTGCAGGATCATAATTACAAGCAGGAATCCCATCATAAGGGCTTTGAGGCCAAAGACCTGCGTCAGGGCAATATTCTTCAGGCAATATTGGATCAGTACATGATCCTGCCATTATTTCAAGATTCCAACCTCCAGCACCCATACCCTCAATATAAGAAGCATCAATACCATTTGGATCATTAGCACAATTTTGTAGCCATTGGTCAAATTCATTAAGGCCTTCTAAACCTTCATTACTTGGTATACCGTCTGCAGCAGGATCTCCAAAACAGCTAATTAACGCATCATAAGTAGTTCCATCACAAGGACCAGTTCCTGACATCACTCCTTCATCTGTACACCAAGGATCAGGACAATAACAATTAGTTCCCTCATTATACGCATTATAAGTCCAAGATGAAAATATTACATTGTCACCCCCTCCTACAGGTTGAATTGTTACTTGAGGAGTACTTTCATAAGGTGTTGTATTATTGTTATTTGCTCCACAGCATATGTAACTGTCAGTTATTTCAATAGCATTTACACATGGAGTACCCTCATAATCTTGTACTTGGGGTCCCCCTGTGTCAAATACACCTCCTCCTACTCCCCAACCGTCATAAGGATTAGCTTGTTGACTATCACCTGCAGCATTTACATCTAATAAAGCTATTTGTATAGTACCTGCTGGGCCTTGATAATCTGCACTACACATATTCCACGTAATTCCAGGACCTGTTTCATCTTCATAGCATTGACCAGTTGCACTTGATTGTCCTGATTGACCTGCACCGGTTAAATCAAGGGTAGGATCTTTAATAAGAAGAGGATTTTCAACTGCATTTGGGTCAAATGGTTCAAGTCCTTGACCCCCCATACTATCAGCTTTATCAACATTAATATCTTGTTGTTGTTCTCTTATGGTCTTTTTTATTAATTTTTTTAATTTATCTTTTTTCATAGTTTATTTTTAAAAATCTGATGACATTCCACCTAATATAAATTTTCCTGTTATTTTGAATGGTACATTTGCTATACCTTCATCTCTTATTACTACCCCTTCATGGTTTTCAACTGAACCCATAGGTGAATTTAATACTTTAAGTACTTCATCTCCTAATTTTTCAGTTGCAAGATAAGTTGTAAAACCTTCAATAGCTTTTTCTTTATCTTCTTCATCATCAAATAATTTATCTATATTATTTCCACTTAAAAGTGTAGTATATACTTGTTTAGAGACAGCTCCAACTTTCTTTTTAGAGTTATCTACGTTCATAAATATAAAATCTTTTTCAGGGATGTTATTTAATTCATTTAGCCATTGATCTAATGTTTGAGTTTTTTCTCCTTCATTAAATACTATTGTATAACTAGTAGAAAGAGCAGATGAAAAATTAGGTTCTTTAGACATTTCTGTAGGTACAGAACCATATATTTCAAATCCTTTTTCTTTAGCTATAGGTGATAAATTATCTAAAAGTGATTGTAAATCTGATTTATTATAAGATATTTCTTTAGATTCTCTTTGACCTACTTCAGTACGATCTAATTCTATTTGATTTAAACCATGAATAGCTATAAAATTTGTGTCGTAATCTTGTACGTTAGTTTTCCCTTCAACATATTCCATATTAAATAATATGTTTGGATTATCATATACTCCTAATTTTTCTAAATCACCTTTTATAGAAGGTAAAGCTTCATTAAAAATATCTAATACTGCACCCCCTACTGCTATCATTCCATGTACACTTCCATCTTTCTTTTTAAACCTATTTTCTAAATCATCTTTTGTTATTCCTTTTATATCTAGAGCCATTTTAGAACCTCTATCCATTACAAATTGTTTTGTACCATCTAAATCTATTAAACGAATAGAACTATTTACTCCATCTATTTTTACTGAACCAGGATTATTTTGGAGAGATTCTGCTGATTTATTAAATATGTCTTTTAAATCTTTACCTGAATTAACATTTGGTAAATTAAAAGGATGTGCCATGTGGCCTGCTGCTCCTCCTTCTGTTAATAAATGTTCTGTAATTATCTTTTTCCACCATCTTTTAGTAAAGATATTTTCTTCTTTTAATGTGTATGTAGGTTTAGAATCTGGATAGGTTAAATTAAAATTTATTTCATCTCCTTTATTTATATTATTTTTTTTACAATAACCTCCAGGTAATTCTAAAACATTATCTGCTAATCCTGAATATTTAGGACAAGAATGGTTTTCTTTACAAGGAGGACAATTATGGTGTATGTCTCCTATAGTTGATCCTTTTATAAAAACTATATCTAAAGGAATTAAACAATTCTCCATATGAAAATCTTTTCTAGAAACTTCATCATAGGGAAATATCATACCTCCTTTTAATTCTTTTCTATCCATCATTCCTGTTGTTTGTTCTTCGGGAGTACTCATAATTTCTAATGGTATAGTAAGATCATTTATTAAAGCATTACTTGTAGTGTAAGAATTATTTTCTTCATAATCATATGGGTTATCAGAAGATTTAGGTCTATATGTTTGTTCTTTATATAATTTTCTTGTAAGAGTTCCTTTTAAATAGTCAGGTACTTTTATGTATTGGTCTCCTTGTTTTCTAAGATCTTTTTTTAAACGTTTAAGATTTTTATAATGTTTAGCTTTTTCTTGATTATTCATAGTACCTCCCATCATTTCATTAAGATTATCTGGATCTTTAACATCTAATTTAATATTAGGATGTTTATCTTTTAAGCTTGCTACTGCATTTCTATTTTTTTCTGAATCATCTATAAATAAAATATCATCATATCCTTTTTCTATATGGTTTTCTATCCATTTAGCTTTGTCATTAGGGTCTGAAGAACCTACAGCTACAACATAAGCTTCTAAATTATGTTCTGTTTTTAGATATCTTCTAACAGGATAAGCCATAAGGCGTGCTGTAAGTACTGTTACTTTTGCAGTTGTTTCTAAGTCTTTTTCTAACATAGAAACTATATTTTGAATAGGTTCTGCGTCTTTAATTACTCTATCAAATTCAGTAAAGTCAAATTTGTCTCCTTCTTGTTCTGCATAAGTAGCAAATTCAGCAGGGTTTAAAGTATCTATAGAGCCATCTGTATGTTTAACTTTTATATTGGCTCCTTTTGTAACAGCTAGTGTATCATCAAAATCATATACTCTAAGAGTTTTTCCTCCTTTTTGTTCATACATTCCTCCCCCCATTCCTGGTCCTGTATACATTCCTCCTCTTTTGTATTTATAAGCTCTTGGAATGTCTTCTTTATGTCCATCAGGTAATCCTGCTTTATATTCACTACTTTTAGCAAAATTATAATATTTATTTTGTGGGTTATAAAAATCTTCTTCTACTTCTGGTTTTGTAGTAACTATTTTCCAAGCTTTTTCTTTTTGTTCTGGAGTTAAATGTTCAGGTAAATATTTTTTAAAATTATTTTCATCACCATCATTAATAAAACCTCTCATTTCAGTACCTGAAACACCGCCTGCTTGAGGGGGTACTAATACTATTTCAAAATCTATATTTTTAGGATTAGCAAATTTTCCTATATTATTATAACGAGTATCTTCTTTATCTTTTTCTCCTGCTCCTAAATATATTTTAGATCCTTCAGGTGCTTCTTGTTCTATAAAGTCATATACATCTGCTACAGGTGAATTGTTTTCAGAAGCTAAAATAGCTATTGGGGGAGAATCAGGATCTGCTTCTCTATATAAATCCCATAATTTAAGGGACATTTCTCTAGTTATTCCACTTCTTTCTTTAGAACCTACTCTAATTACTATAGTATCAGAGTCAGTATTTGCAACTAACCATTTAGCCATATTATAATGACCAGCATGAGGGGGTTTAAATCCTCCAGGTAAAAGTGCAATTTTTTCCATTAACTACGTAGTTTTATAATAAATATAAAAAACTACAATAAGGCCATTCTTTTTTTCATTAAACTTGAAGTAGTAAGTTCTGTAGCTTTATGTAGTAATTTTGTAAATTCTTTAAATCCTAATTCATTAGGATCTTTACCTTGCATTTCTATAAAATAAACACGTTTTCCATAACCAATAAATATTTCAGCATGTTTAAGAGCATCTTTTAAAGCATCATCATCTAATGCAAGGTATATTTTTTTAACATTACTTTCAATGATTTTTTTCATTAAATTTGGTGAAATTTTCTTTCCAAATAAAGGAATCGCATTACGTTTAATTGTCATTGCATCGAATGCTCCTTCGCATAAAATCAACGGTAAATCCCAGTTTATATACATTTCAAAACCAATTATGTCCTTTGTGGTGGAAGCCAATTTATGTTTAATATACGCGTTTTTATCAAATGAACGACCAACATAATAATTAATCATACCATTGGCATCATATGAGGGAATTATTACCATATTTTTTAAATCACCTTGTTCACTGTAATGTATGTTGTATTTAACTATATCTTGTTGTGATATACCTCTTTGGTCTAAATAATGTAAGGCATGTCTTGATAGTATAGCAGATGAAGAAATTAAAGGTTGTACACCTTCAGGTAAATTAAAGGTTGATTCTTGTTTTTTAACTGTTTGTTGTTTAAAATTATATTGTGAATCAATTTCTTTTAAAGTTGAATAATGAGATCCAGATGCTTTAGCTTTTTTTAATAATTGATAAGCTCTATGTCCTTTGTAACCACAAACCCAACATTGAAATTTTTGTGATTGTAAATTAAATGTAAGTTTTTTTTTATGATGATTACAACTAGGACAATTAAATACAGCTTCATCACCACCTCTAGCTGATTTACTTCTACCTAATATAGATTCTAATAGTTGTTTTAAAAGATCTTCCTTCATACTATTATTGTATGAAAAGAAATAATATTAACCACGTTTTTTATTATGGAATATTAGTTTTTGAAATCTTAATTTTAATTGATTTTCTAATCCTTCATCTATTTGTGATCCTTCTATAGGCCAAGGAAGAGTACTTATCCATTCTGATATTTCTCCAAGATCTACATCTTCAATTGACCAATTATCTCCAACTGGTAAATAAGAAGTAGCACTAGACATTGATTCTTGTTTTCCTAAATATTTACATTGTGAATTAGATTCACATTCTATTAAAGTATTAAATATATTATTTCCTAATGCTTCTGTTTCCATCCATTCTAATACATTACCTGAATAATTAGGTTCCCATGCTGTTACAGGCACAAGTTCCTGATTTGCAGATGTGTAACCTGATGAATATGTTGAAGTATAATCTAATCCAAAATTTGCTCCTTCTTCTCCAGCAGAAATTGTAACTAAAGTAGGGGGACAATAATTATTAATTGTATTATTTGCCATAAAGTTAGGTGTATTAGGGTTTATTTCTAATGCATTTTCAGTACACGTTAAAGCGCATACTTCTCCTAAATTAGTATATCCTTCATCTAACCAATAGTCTGTTAAATAAGTATAACCTTGCATCCATAGACCACTACATACATAATCCATAACATTATTAGCTAAATTGAGTATAGGTTGAAAACTTTCACATGTAAATGTTTGATCCTCAAGTTCACCAATAATTGATTCTCCTGCTAAATTAGAACATTCTGTAGCTTCATTTTCTGGTGTATATTCTGTATAAATTTCACAATCACCATCTATATTTGCTTGAGAATTATAATTATCAGCATTTGGGTTCATACATCCTATAATACCTTCTTCACAAGGGTTATTATCAAAAGAATAATCTCCACTATTACATTGTACTGTATTTTGGCTAGTTCCTCCTGTATCTACTAATTCTAAATCATCTGGTATCGTGAAATTACTTCCTGCTCCACCACTATAATAACCTGGTTGTGGTGCATCACCTCCATACCCATAAGCAATATTCCATGCTGTTAATTGATCTTGTGAATAGTCAGGAAATTCAGTACTGCTGTCTACAGGGAGACACCCCCCTCCAAAACTAGGTTTTGGACCCTCAGCTAAACATACCCATTTAAGTGCATCTTCTGGTTCAAAGGGTAAAGCAGGTTTATCACCTTCATCATCAGGAGAAGCAAAAACATCTCCATCATCTTCCCAATCTGCTAAATATTCTAAGTCTCCACAACATGCACAAAGATCTAAATCAGTACCTAATTCATTAGGCCATTGTTGAGAAGGAGCTATTCCTTCAGCATCCATTGATTGAAATAACAGATCCCAATTATTACCTGTTGGAAGGTAATTATCAGTATTAGGATCTTTAGAACATTTAAAACAAAAATAATATTGTGCAAAATTGTAAAATCCAGGATACGCAGGATCAATATACCCATATAACTCATCAAAAGGATCACACGCTAAAGGTGGTACATAATACTCACAAGTACCATTATCATATATAGCATATTGACTATAATTTTCTGCTGTTTCATCAGTACACCCATATTCAGAATATTCACATAAATCATTGTCAGGAGCATTTATTGAATTTGGAGGAACAAAATTTATAGCGTCTGGATCTATACATCCATATACACATGCTATTAGTTCTTCTGGGCTTATAGGTTGAGAAGCTTCTCCGCTTGCATTTATATATATTTCTCCTCCTTCTGTTGGATTTATTAACATCCAATCATTTATTGAATTTGATAAGTAAACATGAATAGTATTAAAATCTATATATTCATAAGAAAGAGTAGTACTATCTTCCATATCAAAACATTCATTATTAAAATTATAATCATAAAGTGTTACTTCATTTTCTGAAAATAATAATGCATTGTTTTCATAAGGGAAACTAGCAGCTCCTGTTGTATCTATATAATATCCATCAAATGAAGGAATAATAGGAGGAGGATATTCACATAGATCGTTATTAACTACATTAAATAAATTACCAATATCTTCACTATTATCATCAACATCTGCCCACCATGTTCCTGTATTTAGTGCTTCTAGATCATCACATCCTTCAACTATAGGTGAACAATTATTTCCTGATTCACATACTAAACCATTACATACAAGATTTATATTATTTAACGATATGTAACCATCTAAACATTCACCATCACAACCAAAATTTTGACCAAAATCTGATGCGTAAAAACAACTACCATCATCAAAATCATAATAATCTCCGTAATTACAAGCTTCAGTATCGGTACAACCAGGACTATAATAACATGAATCATCATCTACATTAGCTTCTTCGTTATAATTAAAAGCTGTTTGGTCCATACAACCTTCAACTATAGCTATACATGAACCATCATTTTCTGTTGCATTTGCATCATAATTTAATGCATTTGGGTCTGTACAACCTTCAACTTCTAATTCATCTGGAACACCATCATCATCTTCATCATTTATAGGATTACCATCACAATCATAAAATTCTACTGGATATGTACAACTATCATCATCATAATTTGCTTCTAAATTATGATTACATGCTGTTGAATCTGTACAACCATAGACAATTAATGTCAAACAACTCCCATCATTTACATTAGCCGCAGGATCAAATTCTAAATAGTCGGGATCCGTACATCCTTCATATTCACATGAACCATCATCTTCAATTACAATAATATTAGGATTAAAATTACTGGCGTTTTCATCTGTACAACCTACATATTCACAAGAACCATCATCATCTATAGCATTTTCATCATAATTTAATGCAGGGGTTCCTGGAAAAGGAGAATCATAAGGATCACCAAAATCACTTATAGATAAATTTCCATCATCTGTACATCCAGGCTCAAATTCACATTCATCAGGTTGGGTTGCATCTATATTATAGTTAAGGGCATCAGGATTCATACAACCATATACTATTGAATCACATGATAAAGTATCCTCTATACAAGCACACATATTACTTGTAATACCTCCATCTTCTTCAAAACTAGTTAATGAATAATAAAGAAGTCCTATTGGAAGATCCATTCCATACTCTTCTACATAAACTGTTTGATCAGGGCCTGCTAAACAAAAATTTTCCCATGTTATACCTGTTCCTGCTAACCAATCTGGAGATGAAGGACCTGAATCTTGATTACACCCATCAGAACTAAATTCTGGTGAATTAACAAATGCTTGAGCATACCCAAAACAACCTCCATCTTCATTTTGTTCAAAAAGATTTTTTCTTTCAGGATATAGTTTTTGTATATTTTGTTTCCATTCTTCTATTTCACGAAGATAGGATTGTATAAGTTTATGTGCTAATTTTTTTGGGTCCATACTATTATATTAATAAATATAAAGTAAAACCCCCTACATAAAATCTTTATCAAAAAATTTACCGAGAATATTGTCATTAAGGTAAGATCTACTTTCAAGCACACCAAGCGTAAACTGGTACTTACATTCAAGATAAGTCAATTCTTTTTTGTGGTAAGCAATTTTTAAAATTTCTCTTGTTAAGTCTTCTTTATTAGCTTCTTTAATAAAACCATGTGAACCATAGTAATTTTTCCAATCGCTTTCTTTAAGTACTCTTTTATAGATAGGAGGACGACCTTTACCTTCCCAAAGTGCTTTTTCTTTTTTACCTAATTTTTTCTTTAAATTATACATTAAGGATTTTTTACCAATGTATTTTTTATTTGTTGGTAAGTGAGTTGTTTGATAAACAAAACCGAAGGCATTGTTTGGTAGATCAGAAATCTCATTGATTTCTTTATTTTTATATAACCATTTCATATTTTTATTTTTATGTGTCGTATCTTACTATAAAAGTTGTATCTGTTTCATCTGACATTCTTATAGGTTGGGCTAATTTTCCAACTACTAGTAATTCATTATCTTCATTAAATAATCCAATAGTTGTAACATATGGCTTCCAAAAAGAACCTGTAGTAACAGGATCTAATTCATAAGGGTCAGTTGCATTATTTTTTAAAGCTGTAGAATTTGTTGTTAAATTAAATTCATGTTCTTGAACTGTACATTGGTATTCGTGCTCGTAAATTAAGTGGGTACCTTGGAATTGTAGAGTATTAATACCATTAGGAGCTGTAGCATTTGTTCCTGCTGTTCCTGATAAAGGTAAAGTATAATTAGGATGGGTAATTGTAGCTAAACCACTTTTATAAAAAATATTTCCTATATAAGGAGAACCATTTACACTTTGTGATATAGCTTGAACTTGAGATGTGCTAAATGCTTTAGAATATATATTTATATTATCTAATTTTCCATTAAAAGTTCTATATTCACTATCCCCTGTGTCATCTAACATAGTATCATCTGGTTTACCTTTTGAACCTATATATAAATCAGCTTTATTTCTTGTAGCATATGTTAAACTACTTGAAGCTTCTGATATTTTAGTACCATTAAAATATAATTGCATTATAGAAGAGGAAAATTGACAAAGTATATGAGCTTCTCTTTGAACAGTAGAACTACTAGCTGTAATTGTTCCATTAATAATACTAGTAGTAAATCCATCAGATCTTTGAAAGTATAAAGATTGACTTTGTAGGTATATTTCAAAGGGGTATTGTACACTTGCAATAGTATCTACTAAAGTAGATCCGCTTTCACTTAAACCTATGTTAGATGAATTATATAGTTCAGCAGAAACTGCTGTTTTAGTTGTACTTTTAGATAAAATATATCTTTTTTCAGAATTAGATATATCAGATTGAGATCCTGTAGGAGAAGGGTTTATATAAAAAGATATAGCAAAATCTTCATTTGTATTAAAATTAAATCTAGGATTATGAGGAACTTTTATATATGAAGAAGTAACACTAAGAAATTGTATAGTAGGAAATTTTCCTCCATGAGGTATACTTGGATTATCACCTCGAGAATTTGATTTTGTAAATTTTACATTATTATAATTTAATCCATTAAAAAAATAACTATCATCTTCATCTTTAGAATAATATCCTTTAGGATATCTATTATTGTAGCTAGTATAATGATTAGATGCACCTGCATTAAGTTGTCCTTTTCTATAAAACTCTTTATGAATATATTGAAAAGGACCTTTAAATTCTCTACCTTCAACTATAGCATAATCTTCATCATAAATCCCTAAATTATATTTTTTAAATCCTTTAATTGGACCTAATTTAAATACATTTTGTTGAACATCTGTTGGGTATAAATCAGTATTAGTACCACTTACAATAAGGTTTCCATAAGAATCATCTATAATTTTGTGTTTACTAGAACTTACATAAAAAGTTGATTTTTTTATTTCAGAACCATATAAACCAACAGGTATAGATAATATATTAATAGATTCATATAGTTCTCTACGATTTTTTAAATAGTTAACTGGGTCTTTTTTAGTACCATATTTTTTTAAATGATCTCTATAAAATAAATGATCTATTTGGTTATATTTAATATTATTAATTGTGTCATTACTACCACTATTTCCACTCCATGTAGAAATAGATTCAGAAGTATAACGAGCATGGTAGTATGTTACTTTATTTGAAGCTGCTGAAGCAGATGTAAAGTTATACTGCTTATGAGCATTAAAAGGAATTATTGCTTTGTCTTGGGGAGTAAATTTTTTAAAAACATATGAAATGCCCATTTAAATATCATTTTAATAATCTAATTTTATTCTAATAAGTGCTTCTTTTGTAAAATCTTTAGCGACTGGTTGACTTAATTTAGCTATACCCATTAATTCAAAAGAATCATTATATAATCCTACTGTTGTGATAAATACTTTAGGATTAAGTTTCATAGTTTCAAACCTAATATTTTTATTATTATCAACAAATGATTCATTATTAGTATAATTATACTGGTCATTTCTTACTCTTGCAAAATAAAATTGTGAATTTATTTCTTCTGTACTGTCTACAATAAAATATCCTGCTGAAGAAATATGGTCATATAGTTTTTGGTGATTTTTATCTGTATTTGCAACAGGACCACCTGGATTAGTAGCAGGGTGTAAAGCTGTTCCTTTTTTAAAAGCATCTGGGTTTAAAATTATAAGACCTGCTTCAGGATAGAAATTACCATAAGATGCACTAGTTCCTACTTGTGTTGCAGCAGCAGTACCTGCTAATACAGTACCACTAGACCCCGATACTATATTATAATAAGTACCTAAATTAGAAGTACCTACTCCATTAGGGTTTGTAACACTATCATCTGTAAGATGGATTAATTTATTTGTTAAACCATGTGTAGTACCTGATATTTGTAAGTTTAAAGATCCTTTAGTTAGTTTTTGTTTATATCTTGATCTATTAATGTTTATAACAAAAATATCATCTGGAGGATGTGTTCCAAATTTAAAAACTTGAGTATCATCATTATAATGTAATTGTCTATATTGATTATAAGTAACTCTTGAAGATCCTAAACCAAAAGATCCTGTATCATTAGTAAAATCAGGGGAGCCTGATCCTGCTTTATGTCCATATGCTACTGAATATTGAACTTCAGCAGTTGAGTCTGAAGTAGCTTTATTATAAACATCAATAAAAAACTGTCCTGAACTTGTAGAAGTTGTAAAGCTTGCTTGTGTTGATGATGTGTGGGCTACTTGTAAATTATTTAAATTGTTTGTCCATGTAGAAGTTACTAGTTCTTGAGCTTGTCTAGTAACAATATCATTATCTCCGAATCTTGTATACATTATATTTTATTTTAAGATGATGTTGAATTTATAGTAACAGGAATAGTTATGATAGCCCCAGAAGTTACACCCTCTACAATAAGAGAGGTAGCTCTAGAAGTAGTTGTAGCACTAAATAATGCATTACTAGTTGTACCCTGTAATACAACAGATGTTCCTCTAACACTTTCAGAATTAGCTATAGTAGAAAATTCACGTAAATCTGACATATTAGCCATTTGAGTACCTCCAGTAGCTGTAAAAGATTGTCTTAGTCTACTATCTAATATAGTAAATATGTATTCTTCAGCACCTGCTACATTACTACCATTTAAATTAAAAGTAGTAGGTGTAATGGTTTCTTGAGCTCCTTGATTTAAAGTAATCCCTGCAGAACCATAATTATGACTAATATAAGGTATTGCATTTGCTCCTCTTGTTAGTGTTATTAATTTTGAATGCATACAATTAGGGCCTGTAGGCATTGCTTCAATTAAAGGCATGTTTTCAATTGCTTCTGCAGAATATTGAGTACCGTTTGGGTGGCTTTCATTAAATAATGAATAATCTATTTCATCATCTGCTAAAGCAAATTGTGTAATTTTAAAACTACCATCATTTCTTGATAGTAATTCACGACCTCTTTTGGTTAATATAGCATCTACTGTGATTGAACTATTGTCTAAATATCCCATAATTTCTGTGTTTTATTATAAATATATATTTTTTTAAAAAATTAACGTTTTTTTACTCATTTGTTGTATTTGGTGAAATTTGTTGTTGGTTAGCTGAAGTACTATCTATAACTCCTGCTTTTTCTAAGTAATATTCTATATTAAATGCTACTTGGGGGTCTGTATTTATAGGCATAACTAATAAACCTTTTTCTCCTATTCCATCAAATAATTCTTCATCTTTATCTAAATTAAGTATTAATGTATGATCTTTATCTAAAAATGATATTTCATAACTAAATGATCCTGAGAAAAAATTATCAGCAGTCATATTTCCTAATTGAGACACTCCATAACTACTACCATCACTTGCTGAAAATATACCTTGAAAACCTACTTCTCCTAAAGCTCCTCCTTGTACATATACATCTGCATTATCTATTCTATCTACAGCAAGTCCAAACTGGATATGTTGGTTTGTTTCACCAGCACCATCAGCTTCATCCGTTACAGGTTCGTTAAGAGGGGTACATCCATCACTGTCTAAAGTGATATTTCCTCCTACTTCACCCGCAGTATGACTAACAGCATGACCACTTACAAAATCATCTTCATATGTGTTTGTCGTAGGCATAAATCTTCCATCATTTGGTCCTTTAAAAGTAATTTCATGATTAGTAGGTATACCATCACTACATTTACCTGCTTGTTCTATTCCTAAAGCGGCTATGTTTTGGTCTACTTCAAAAGTTGATATACTTCTTTCATCATGAGCACCTGGTGCAAAATCTTTAGTACCATCAAAAAAGGTAACATGTACTTCTGTTTTTTCTTGTTCTGATAATGTAGCATTTGCATTATTATTTTTAAGAAAATTTAAAGTATTTACTCCTATAAATCTGCTAGCTGAACCTAATCCTGTAGTTGCTAAAAATTTAGCCATTTTATTTGATTGGGTATCTGCTTGGTGTTTTATAAGACCAAAACTCCCACTATGGTACTGTACTGTAAATTTATTTTTAAAAATAGAAGAAGAAACAAATGAAGGTCCTATCCTAGCTTCATTTAATTGGTGACCATTCCCTGCAACTGCTTGAGGGATAGTTTCAATAATTCCATATCTAAATCTTAATTGGTTATTTAAAGAAGAAGTTGCTAATCCTGCTTGTACTGAAGAAGATATACGGAAATTATCTCTAATGGATCCTGATTTATACAAATACATTGAGTTATTTTCTAAAAGAACAGGATGTGAGTGGCCTGAACCTGATTTTTCACCAGCATGGTTAAATTCAAAAGATTTAAGTAAATATCCTTTATTCATTTTAACCCTATGAAGACCTTTTAAATTAGTAGAAATAGAGTCATCTATAATTTTTACTTTACATTTAGTTCCTGTAGGGAAATCATTTGTAATAAATCTATGAAATTCTGAATAAGGTTCTGAAGATCTATCTAAAATTTGAACAGAATCTGTATCTTGATTTATTAGTAAGATCCTATTTATTCCTACATAAGAATGATTTTTTATAGTAGCAAATTGATTATCTTCTTCTCCTCCTACAACAGTATTAGCTAAATATATAGCTGTTGAAGTATAAGGAATTGTAGGTAAATTTTGAAATGTAGAATCTCCTGTAGTAAACTTATTAAGTCTTTGGGCTGTTAGTTTTGACCCATCATATCTAGAATTTTTCCAAGATGCTTGATCTAACAAGGCATCATCAAATTCTGCATTGTATAAGGCTTCTTCAAAACTATGTGTTACTAGTGTTGATGTTCCTGGGTAAAATGTTCCTCCGTCTGACGTTGCCATGATTTAATAATTTTAATATAAACTTGAACTTACCATATTATATTGTTTATAAGTATAGTATTTTTTTGATCTTTTGCCTGTTATTGCATTACCTAATAATACCGATGAATCATGTGATTTATAACCCGTAGGTTTTCCTGTTGTAGGGTTAAAAGGTTTTATAGGTGCTTGGCATGATTGGTTATTTTCTCTATTAGGATCTTTTTGGGAAGGATCTATATAATCATCATATATAAATATAGTAGTATTAGTTCCTTGATCTAACCTTTCACCCTTACTTGAAGTAGTAAAAGATAAATTATTATGGCTAATAACATAAGAACCAGGATCCCACTGTCCTACAACACTGTTATCTAAACTTACTTGTCCAAAATCTTCAGTACTTGAAGATCTCATCTTATGAATTTTACCACTAATACCCCCCTCAAATGTTTGATGTAACCCTTCTGTCATTGTCTGAGCATCAGATCTTACAGGTAATGTTCTTTTAAATTTAGTTCTTTCTAAAAAGTTAGGTTCTATTACAAGTCCTGTTTTTGTATTTGCCCTAGCAGGTACAAATTGTTCTATCATTTTAAATAAAGTATGGTCTATATATTGAATTTGTTTAATATAGTCCCAGTAATTATATCTGCTTTTTACTTTTTTAAAGTATAAATCTTTTATATCTTTTAAATCTTCATAAATAGAAGAAGATTGTGCTGAAGGTAAAGGATTACCTATATAATCATCCATTCTAAATGGACCTAAAGTATAAATTATGTCTTCGTTTATTTCATCTGTTGGTGAAAAGAAGATACCTAAATCTTCATAATCTAAAGGTTGTCTATCAAGAACAGAAGTTTCTCCTTTTATATAAGGAGATAATATGTTACTATCAACAACACCCCCATCATCTATTCTAACTTTTTCACTTGTTGTTGAAATACCAACAGTATCAGGAGTTGGTATGTAATGTGTTTCTACAATTTCTTCCCATTCTTGTGTTGACATAGAGCTTGAAACAAAATTAGGATGGTTATCTAAATATTTAGTATCTATATCGGGGTGAAAACTACTACTATCTTGTTTATCATTACTTCCTAATGGTAATCTTACAACTACATTAGAAAAAGACGATGATAAAGTATTACCAGCATACATAAAAGGTTCTAATGCATGTTTTCTAAGAGTATTATGAGATAACAATTCACCAAAATGAAATTTAATTTCTTGAAGTGAACCTGAGTATTTTAGAGTGTCTATATTATTATAGGTTGAATGAATGTTTGGTGGTACACCCCCAAAAAATGCAAGTCTAGCACCATTACCTCCTTGAGCAATATTATCTCTCATCCCCCAAGAATATGCATATTGACCATTAGACCCTACAGTACCCCCTGAAGTAGATCCAGTTACATAATAATGGATATTTTTATTAAAATTAGCTTGATAAGCACCAAATTTTAAATTTTTAATTTTAAAAGTAGTTGGAGCATTTTCTGCTTGTATAAAAATATTCCAAAAATCTCCATTATATATAGGAAAGTATTGGGTTTGTTTTGTTAATGTACCCCCTAAATAATACTGTATTCTACCATAATTATCAGCATCATTTGATGAAGATATATCATTTCCTGTATAAGGGTCTAATAATAAATGTTGGTCTGCAGAAGGATAAAGAGTATTAGATGTTTTATAGTAAGATCCTGATAAGCTAAATAAATGATACTTACTAGTTGATCTTATAGGTTTAATTCTAAATTCAACTGTTTTTTTTCTATCTTGTTCTTCACTAATCCCTCCATGTTGCCCCCCACCTAAAGAAGAAGACCAATTTGTTTTTATAAAAAACCCACCTGTTCCTGAATCTCCTTTTAAGGCTAATGATTGTTTTTCATATGTAAAAGTTTTATAATTATTTGAGATGTCTAAATCTTCAAATATTCCTGTTGTAGTAGTAGATCCTCCATATTCTTTTATATTTAAAATAGATGAAGGAATACCATAACAACTCATTAATGCTTTAATTCCTCTTTCTGTTCCTTTTGTTTTTAAAAGATAAGGGGCATTATGATATAGTCTTTTCCATATTTCTTTAGTAATATCACCTTTAGGAATAGACTGGTCTGAAGCACTAATCATAGTTTCAGAAGCAGTACCAGCTAAAGAAGCAGTAGTATTTGCACCGTATATAAAACCAGCATCATAAGTACTACTTCCTGATCCCATACCTAGTAAATACTCAGTAAGAGAAGAATTTTCAAATTGATCAAAAACTTCTAATCCCATATCTTTTAACTTAAAATAAACTAAGTCTTTTGAAATTCCTCTAAGATTATCAGTATTATATACATTTGATATAGATTTTATATAAGTCCAAATATGGTCAAAATGTTGGCCTACCATGTCAACAAAACCAACATATAAAGAATTGTCTGAGTTATCAGTAATATGAGTAGGTAATAATTTGTTTAAACTATAATTATTTTCTTTATCATAAAGAGAAGCAGATAATAATTGTCCTGAAGATGATGGATGTGAAAAACCATAACCAAACCATTCAGTAGATTGTGAAGCAGTTACTGAATGTAAAACAAAAGGTTTTAATGAATTTTGTTTAGGCCATGCATAAGTACCTGAAGTAAAGTATAAAAATTGTTCATAACCATCAAATCCTTTTATTAATTTTTCTTTTTTATCATTAATTTGATTTTTATTTAATATAACAACACTTGAACCTGAAGTAATTCCTGTAATATTGCCTAAACTTCCTATCTGTCTATCGTAACTTTCTATTAATTGGAGTTTATATCTAAAGTTTTTTAATCTTTCAGTAGCACTACTAAAATGGGTAAAATTTTCAAAATGATACGTTCTTTCTTCACTACTTTCAGATACGGGTCTAATATAATCATATTCTATTCCTAGATCAATTGAATCATCTTCTAATTTACTTAATAAATGTTGGTATGAAGATGTTAAACTATATTCTAATATATTATTATAAGTTTTAAATTCTGTAGGGACTGAACTATTTAATCTAATATCAATATTAAAATTAGGACCTGCCATAGGGATTCCTTCTTCTTTTAATGAAAGATTTCCTAAATCTACTCTTATAAGTAAAGGATCTGTTATTTCTTCTACTACTTTAAAAACAGAATTTGTTACTATAACTTCAGGAAGGGGTTTATGAGTTTTTACTAGTAATTCATGTTTAGTAGTATCTTTATTTAATAATACATTAATAGAAGGTAATATTAAATCATTACCAAAATTAATAGAAAATTCTTTAAAATAAACAGATGATTCTATATCTGCTATAAATTCACTAACAGCAGGACCAAGAAGAGTATTAGTAACTTTTGGAGTTACTGATTTTATTTCTCTTCTGTCAGGAGATATTTCTTTAATAAAGAAAGGATACTGGTCTGTATTAAATATTTTATTTTTTAAAACATTTAATTTTATTATATATTGGCCTGAAAAATAACCCCTATCATTAAGTACTTTATTAGGGTCAATTTGAATTAATTGGGTTAAAGGAGCTTTTACTTCTTGAGTTTGGGGAAAAGTATAATCTTCAAAATTCATTTCAGAATGAATTAATTGATTATTATTGTTATAAATATGTAATTCTATATAGTCATCTTCTCTACCAAATGTTTTATCTATAGTTTTAGATTTTAAACTAGAAATTACTAAGGTATCAAGAGGAGTAGTTAAAGCATCTGATCTTTGATTATCACTTACTTCTCCAAGTTTATTTTGATTATTATTTCCTTCTATATATGCCATTATGGACGTGTATCTGTTGGTTCTGTTACTTCATTACGGTTTTCTGGTTCTTCTATTATTTCTCCTTCAGCTTCATATTCTTGTATTGTTTGGGGATAAATATTTATTTCAAAAGGATCTCTATAACTATCATTTAAATTAAATATATGGGGGCCACTAGGTATTTTATCAAGAGTTGTTTTACTTACAAAATTAATAAAATTTCTATCATCTATAACTCCTTGTCCTTTAGTTAATTGGGTTTTTAAATTTAAATATGTTTGATAATCTCTAACTTCTCTTTTTTTAGCAGAGTGCATATAATATATATCTCTTCCTGTTGCAAGAATACTTTCTGGGTCTGTTTTATAAGCATCATTCATTAAAAAAGTTCTGTTTTTAAAGAAAAAATGTTCTCTTTCAAGACTATCTATTGATCTTTGTACATCTTTTATATCTTTTTGTAAATCATTTTGTTCTATAACTCGAGGATTTATATAACCCTCAGGATAAGCATAATTTGTACTTTGTCTTATTATGCTAGTATGGAACTCTCTTGAAAAAGAATAAAAATTTTTATTATATAAACTAAAAAAATATTTTGAACTATAAGATTTAGGAGCAAAAAATTTAAATTCTTCATCTAAATTTAAAAGTGCTTCTTTAGCCCCATAAATAGATTTTTTTAGATTAATGTCTATTAAATCTTCAATATCTACAGGGTTAGTATCTCTTATTGGAAGTTCAATAAGTGTATCACTACTGGTTCTTTGTTGATATCTAGCTGATTTATTCATATTTTAAGACCAACTATTATATTGGTTTAATTCATAATTACTACCTTGAGCAGGATTAAAGATATTATCATCTATATTCTGTTCTCTTGTTTTGTATTCTTGTAATCCAGGAAAACGGATTCTAGATTTATCTAAAGTATCCCACCTTACTCCAAGTATATCATTTCCTGAAAGATCTAAATCCATAATACTAACATTGCTATGGTGTTTGGTTATTTCTCTAACAGGAAAGGCTCCTAAATCATAAAAACTAAATCTTTTTCCCCAAGATTTATAAGTCTTATTAAGCATAAGATATGAATTTTCATATCTAAATATAGGTTGACCATAATATTTAGCAGCATAATAAGGATGAGAGGGGTTACTAAATACTTTTTCTTGAAGATCATTAGATTGTCCTAAATTACCATATGCACCAGGAATATTATAAATCATTTTAGTTCCATATACGCTTAATTCTTGACCTGTATAATTAGGATCTTCTATTACTACTATGTCTGCTTCTCCCCAAGCTCCTGTTTGGGTTGTCCCAAGACCATTAAATAATTTTCTTGAAGTATCTTGAATTTCTCCCATTTGCATCATAGCATTTGCTATATGGGCACTTTCTTTTTCTGTACTCATGATTCTTCCTTCAGCATATACTATTGATTCATAATCACCATAAGGTCCCCAATTTCTTTCATAATTTGTTATATCATTACCATTATATTCTATGCTAATAGCAGGAGTAATACTGTAATAGGGGCCTAAATTTTCAGGTATTAAATCATTTTCCATACCTGTTCTTCTAAGTATTTTTAAAGTTTTTGTTTCTCCTTTTGGTATAGAAACTTCATGTACTTTTGGGCCTAATTCATCATTTGTATATTCATCTTTAATATATTTTATAGTACAAGCATCATTGCCCATATAAAACTGAAAAGTTTCTACATCTAAATCTAACATATTATCAGATAATGCCCCTACATAATCTGAAACTTCATTACCTAAACATTCAAATTCAACTTCATAATAAGCTGAAGATCCCATTATATCTCCTAAATCTACTACTAAGTCATCTCCTTTTACGTGTAAGTCATCAGTTATAGCAATTTCAGGGGCATCAGGTAATTCATTTAATTCATCAACTGTTAAGAAATATCTACCATCATTATCTTCTAAAGGGATTCCTAAAAGTTTTTTTGTAGTAAAAAATATATTATCATCACTAAAAGCTCTTTTTCTACCTTCTTGCATAATATATTTAGTATCCATGTCTTGGTATTGCATACCTCCTTCTCCAGCTATTAATATAGCACGATCTTCATATATAGGGTGTTCTTGGGATTCTGGATTTTCTAAACTTGTTAGTTCTCCTTCTTTTCTTGATAAATCTTTTATTAGTCTTTTAATTTTTAAATCTAATTGTCTATTATAATTAAAATATATATGATTATAACTTTCTTCTATTAAAGTTTTATGAGATTCTTTTCCTGTTTTAGGTACATAATAAAATACATTATTATATATATTTTTAATAGCATCAAAATCTAAAAGATTTTCTGTTTTAGCTAATTGGTTAAAATTTTTATTTAAAACATCATTAGCATGTTTATTACTTATTATTGTTTTTTTTAATTTTTTATTTATAGCCATTATCTAATAACTTTAAAATGATAATTATCATCATATATTATTGTTCCTGTAGCATCATGTTGTTTAAATAAAATACGATAATATCTTTCAGGTTGAAGACCGTTCATATAAATTTTAAAATAATTACCATTAGAATCAGCACTAAGTTTAGTAAAATTACTGTCAAAAGGGATTACTTCTTGTTCTGTATGAGCATCTCTTATACTATAACAAGATGAACTCCATATATAATTTACATCTAAATAATTTGAAGATGTTGCAAATGTTCTTGTAGGATATTTATCTCTTACATTAAGTCTAAAAGTAGCTATATCATTTTGATTATATGTATTTTTATTTTGATATAGTGTTATTTGGAGATTATCTTGAGTAGTTTTTAATTTTGAACTATCAACATCATCATAACCTGTACTATCATCCCATTTAAAAGTTAATTTAGGAGGATGTATTGTATGAGTATCTACAGAAAAATATTGTAACTCACCAAAACTATGAGATGTATTTGTTTCTATTATTTCGGGTTTTTTAATTAAAAATCCATTATTTTCTATCCCTGTAGGGTAAGTAGAACTATTTTGATTAAAATTGTACCATTTTGTTACTATTGTTTTTACATCAAAATTAGTATCTAAACTATCTCCTACTAAATATTGTTCAGTAGCTTGAAAATTTGAATCAGTATACCAAACTCCTCCTCCTTGAGTAATTAATCCTCCACTTATAGAACCTGTACTATTAGCAGCAAAACTTGCAGTTGCCCATGTTGTAGCAGTAGTTGTGTTATTTCTATATATCCAACTTGCTCCATTTGAACTACTAGGTAGGTTTGTATATCTTCCTGTGCCTTCATCCCATGATTGAGATATAGCAAATAAATTTAAATTTACTGTTGCTAATAGATTTTTTGGTTCGGCAGCAGTAAGTTGAAGATTTACTTTAGTTGTACTATTATTATAGGTAGAAGATCCTATAGTGTCATTTACTAGATTAGTTAAATCTTCATTTTTAAATTTTATTAAAATTCTTGAAGGATATAAAATATTATCTGTAGATCCTCTTTCTTTAACTATTTCTAAGATTTCATCAGCTCCTGTGTTTGTTTCTTTTCTATCAGGCTGGCTGTATAGTGTTGTATCTATTTCTGGGAATAAAAAATAATATGCCATATTAATATGTTGTTACTCGTCCTTTAATGTCCGAATTAGGGAATTTTAATTCAAAAATACTTGGGTCTAGTGAAGGGTATATAACCCCACTTCTAGTAGCAGTATCTATAGGATATTTATATTTTGAATATCCTAAAGATTCTCCACTTTTATTTCTAAAAATAACATCTTCTACTGTTTGTACTCCTTTTACTTCTCCTATCAAATTTTTAACATCAGATATTATTATAGGTTGATTTATTTGCCATTTTTTAATATTAAAATAAGTTTTTAATTCTGTAAGACATTGTAATAGAACGTTTTGATTATTATAATTTTTAAAAACTGTAATTTCAAAATCTATTGAAAAATTAATTATAAAAGCATCTTTTATATTTATTGCATCTGTTAGCATTCTATATTGTTCTAAATAAGTAGATAAATTAGTTTTAGTAGCTTTATTTAAAACTGCTAACTTTTCTGCAGAATTATATCCTAAAGTATATAAGTTTAATGCTAAAGGGTTAGGTATTCTAGTTCCATCTGTAGGAGATATTTGATCATCTTGAATAATAAAAGCTTTAACTATACTACCAAATTTAGGATTCATAGATAGGGCTCTTACAATATAATCTTCTCTAGTTACTGTTCTTTTTTGGGTAGAAAAGTTTGCCATAGTATTTAATCTTATATCTTCTAAGCTATCCTCTCCTGTTCCCCCTCTAGCTGCTTGAGGATTAATACAAGCTACTGAAGATATAACAAAATTTCTCATTCCCGTATTTAAATTTGGATTTACATCATATAAAATATTAGTTATTTTAGTAACTGTATTGCTTCCTACATTAGAAGATATTCCTCCTCCTACTAAATAAGTTACAGTTAAAGTTGTATTTGAGGGTACTTGACCATATGCTTTTGTATATAAAAAATTTGAAGGATCAAAAGCTATATCTAATTTACTTCTACCATCTTTAATACCTAATCCTATATTATCAGGGTTTGGTATTATTTGTTCATCTGATTTATCACTAGTTCCTGCTCCAAATTGGATTTCTAACCTATTATTTGGTTTTACTCTACTAACAAATCTTCTAGGAACTTTTTTTAATTTTAATAAATAAGGGGTTTCATTATTGTATTGATATAAAACAGGATCATTAGCTGCTGTGTTAGATATAGGTTCAAATATAGTATCTTGAGCTAAATAAGGGACTTCATGATATTCATTACCATCTGAATCTGTTATAGATTCTATTGAGATTATATTCGTATCAAATAAACTTAGTGTTTTAAATTTTTCAGCAGCTCCTATAGTAAAAGTTTGTGTTCTAACATCTCCTGAAACAGCAGGAACTGTTTTTTCAAGTATATAATATTCAGGATTATTACTTCCATCATATTGATATATACTAGAAGTTACAGGGCTTAAAGAAGAAGAAAAAGTAAAATTTGAATCTTTAGATAAATAAAAAGTATCTCCTTTTATTGATGAAAAAGTTGAATTAGACTTTATATTTAAAGCATAATCATAATCAGGTACATATTCAGAATTTACTAATTTTGAGGGTACTAATTGAGATACTACTAAATCTACAGCAGCGGCTGAAGTTAATTTAGGTTTATATCCCATAGCATAAGCCATATTATATATGTTTTCTTTATCTTGTGCTAAAGTTAAAAAGGATTCTTGAAGTTGGGTATCAGTATAGTAAGATAAAACATCACCTACATAGGCAGCCATTTCAAGAAACATCATTCCTGGATTACCCTCACTAAAATCATTAAAACTATTAGGAAAATAAACTTCAGCAAAGTCTCTTAAATTTGATTTAAAAGAATTATAATCTTTATTTAGATATTTTACATCTTTATCTTGTGATTTATTTGATACTTTATTATAGGCCATTTTAACTAAAATTTAATTTTACAGCATCAGTTTTTGCATCTAAAAGGTTTTGATAAACTATAGATACAAATATAGTATGTTTATCTTCTGATATTCCTGTTTGAACGTTGGTTACTTTTATACCAGGAACATATCTTGATGTTTGTAATTGGATTATTTCTTTTAATTGATCTATATCTACATTTTGTTCAAATAAAAGATTTTTTAAACCTACCCCAAAATTAGGATGATTTACTCTTTCTCCTTGTTGTGTTAATAATAAGTTTAGTAGATTAGATTTATTTTGTTCATTTACAGTTTCAGTACCTCGAAACATATTAGTATCATTTAAAGGGAAAGCTACCCCTATCGTAACATTTTTGTTAAGATCTAAAGGACTAATTTTTCTTTGTTGTTTTACTAAAGGCATGTTTAAGGTCTATGTTTTTTTTTATTATTTATAGCTTTCATTAAATCACTATAATCTCTAGTTACTGCATTTACTACTTCTTGAGGGGCTGCTTCTGTAGGGATTCCTCCTATAGTAGAAAAGTCTCCTTCCATAGAAACAGGTGATGCACCACTATTTAGATTTGTATCTCCTTGAGCAGTTTCATTTAAAAGATCATTTAATGCAGGATTATTTGTATAATTAATATTTTGTATAGGTTTATTATTAGAAGTAGAACCCATAATTTTTTCTTTTAAAGAATTTCTAACAGTATTTGGTATTGGTTCTTCTTTAATTAAGGGTTTTGATTCTTCACGTAAATCTTCTTTAAGGGATTTTATTTCTCTACGTAAAGCATAATCTATTTCTTCTCTAACTACTTTTCTAATTAAATTTTCAAATGTTTTAGCTTTCATAATAATTTGTTGTTATATGTAATAAATATAATTTTTTTTAAGATCTATTTAGTTTATTAGAATCTTCGTTAATATTAATTATTTTAAAACTAATATTGTAATCTTCTTCTAAATTTTCTTTAACTTTAAATACTCTTTTAAGGGCTTTTTTATTTCCTGATTGTTGTAATTTATTGTATACATCGTTATATTGATTATTTAGTAATGCCATATATTGTTGTAATGGAGTAGAACCATTAGGGTCAGGAACTATAGCATTATTACTATTACCTACAGAATCATTTTTAGAATTTTCAAGATCAGCACATCCTTCTTCATACTGAAGTAATAAGCTTACCATAAATAATAATAATTCTGTAATTTTTTCATCAACCATTGATATTTTTGATTTAATAGGGTCTAATTTTTTCAATAGGTTTTCAGCCATATTTTTATAATAAATTATCATTCCTACTATAGATGCTATTAAAGAAGTAAATATAACTACTGTTGCTTTTGCTTTATCTCTTTTTTGTTGGGCTTGATCTATACCTACCCCTGATGCTGTTGGACCAACAAAAGCTGCTAAAATTAAAGGAGCAGCTAATACTATAATTTTAAGAGCAGGTATTAAGGTACTTTTTAATAATTCTGCCATTTGAGATATTTGACCAATAGGTCCTTCTCCTTCAAATATAGGTTTAACTTTGTTTTCTAAAGATTCTATTTTTTGTAAAGCTTCTTTTACTATATTTTGGATAGATTTTAATTTTTGTTGTAAAGAATTATACTTTTTCATGAATTTTTCTCTTCCTTGAGGACTACAACTGTCTTCATTTATCTCTGATTGGAGTTTTTTCATTATGTCTTCAGGAGTAGGGATTTGTTGTTTAAGTTCTTCTACCTTTTTCTTTCCTTCTTTTTTTATTTCTTCTTTAGCTCTAGCTAATACATTATCTAATTGAGAATTTATTATATTTCTTATTTGTTGTGTAGCCATTATACTAATTTTATTGTTTCACTTTTTATACTTTGTAATTCTTCTTTTATATTTTCTATTTCTCTAGTTCTTTTATTTAAAAGAGTTATATTTTTAGGATTTACACTTGTAGGGCCTACTCCTGGTGACATATGAGATACTTGAAATGCTATATCACTATATACTTTTTGTATTAGATCTAAAACTTCTTCTAAAGATTCTACTAATTCATTTCCTAATACTGCAGGTTCTTTTGGAAGTGTGTTATCAAAATCTAAACCTAAATAAATATTAGGTGAATTAACTATAAAATGGCTTTCTGTATCGGAACTAGTATCAAAATGAAAACTACCATTTGTACTAAATCCTATAGCTTTATCTGAATATAATAATATGCTATCTGTTTTAGCATTAAATATTAATCTATCTGAATTTAATATTAATTGGCTTCCTATATATGTTTTGGGATTTTGAGGTATATATGTCATTTTTATTTTTTTTAAAAATCAGTAAAACCTACTATAGATTCATCTGCTTCTATTATATCATGTGAATATTTTCCCCTTCTATTAACGGGTTCTGTTTGGCCTTCATCTATCATTTCATGATATATTTCTACATCAGAAGACATAGTACGTGTTTTTATATTATTTCCTTCAATATATGAGATGTGTATCCAAGAAAAATCATAATCTATATGAGTAAAGTCTCCTCTTTCAGGAAACTCCCATATTAATTGGTTAAATTCTAAAAATTGATTGCAATAATTCCATAGTTCTGAAGAAGAATGTTTAGTAGAAACTAAATCTACAGCATACCCACTAATATGTTGGCTGTTTTCAGTCCCTCCCATAAGTTTATTTAAATCTATAGATCTATAAGCAGATGTAATTTTAATATTTTCTGCACCAAAAGCATCTAATAGAGGTATTATACATTTTTCATGTAATTTTTCTAAATTACCCCAAATAAAATCTGCTGTAAGATTTGGATTTAAATATTCATCAGCACCAGGATAATTATCAATACCATTTGAAGTTGCTAGGGCACTTATTATATTATGGGCTCTTTTAAATTTTGCTCCACTTATAGAGCCTATTGATTCATTTAAATATTGGTTATTTATTGTGTCAGGAATTACATAATTTTCACCTAACACAGTGTTATCTATATTTCTAATTGATTGTTGTTCTGTAGGGGCTATATCATAGTAGTCTACTTCTTCACTTGTAAAGTCTGATAGTTCTTCTGTTTGTTGGAGTTCTTCAGGAGGAAGATTATCTGCAGTATTTAAAGGTACATCTTCTTGAACATTTTCTTCTAAATCATTATTAGGAGTATTAGGTTGTTCTTCTTGTTTACTTCTTTCTGTATCGTAATAATAAGATAAGTCATGTAATGAAGCTATTTCTATATTACTTATTTGTTGGTTAGAACATAACCAAATACTAGCTTTATCACCATTTATATTTTCTACTGTATGTTCATATTCTTCTTCTACAGATATAGGTACCTTTTCATGGCCATTACTTATTATAGTAATAGGAGACCCTATTGTTCCTTCATTACTCCAACTATTCTTTCTTATTACTTGTGTTTTATCTATAGTACTTCCAAATCTTATAGAATTACCAAATCTACCTTGCATGAATATATCTCCTTCATAAGGTTGTAAACGTTTTATAAAAGGATTAGGAATAAAATAATTATCTTTTTTAGCGGTTAATTTGTTAATAAATGAATTACTATTAGTATTTTGCATAATAGATAAAGGAGCTAAATAATAATTTATAGGTTTTCCTTGTTCATTATGTTCAGGAGATACTGTAAGTTTTAAATGTACTAATTCATTTTTTAAAGGAAAATGTGATATATTATAATGATAGGGTCTAGCAGTAGATAACTGAAAGTCACCATCTGCTGTAGGAGAGAGTTCATCTATTTCAGCATAATAAATAGTTCCTATATCATCTGCAGTGCAATTAGGTTTACACGCATCATGATTTTTATCTAAAATTATATCATAAACTCTTACAATTTTATCCATTTTCTTCTTCAGGTTTATTTAGTTGTTTAGGTTTTTCAACAGTTTTTGATATTTCTTCTGCTACACTTTGAAGTTGTTCCATTTCTTCTTCTGTTAATAATCCTCCATCACCACTAGAAGTAGCTCCTGTAGATAAACGTTGTACTATAGCAGCCATTTTAATAAGTTGGTCATCATTTTTAACACTAATTTCCATGTATTCTTTAATTAAGGGTACTACTACTGTAGCGTCTCCTAAACTAGTAATAAGGGGGCGTAATTCAGCTATTAAAGAAGCTAGTTGTTTTGATTTTTTGCTTTGGTTTTTATGTATTTCTTTTAATAAATCTGAAAAAGATTTATCATCGAATATTATTTGGTCTAGTGAGTTTTGTGCCATAATTATATTTTATTATAAATATGGAAAAGTTTAAATTCTTACATATCCTGTTTTAATGTATTCTTGATGTAGTTTTTTATATAAAACTTTTAATATCTTTGTTACTTTTGTAATAACAGGAGTATCTACATCAGTCATTTCACGAATATAAATATATAAAGCTTTTTTATTAAAAATTTCTAAATTTTCTCTTCGTACAAAAAGTTGATTTATAGCATCACATACTTTTCTATCTTTTTCTTTTTTAAACATAGTAAACATATGTTTATCTATATACTCTGTAAAGTAGTCTATAAAGTCTTTTAATTCTTTTTTTCTTTCATCCCTACCTAATTGATGGATTACTCCTTCATCCTCATCAGCTGCTAATAAATCTACTTTTGATTTTTTCTTTTTATAATTATTATTGTTATAAAGTATAAGATAATTCTTACCTACAATTGAAAAATAACTAAAAGCTTTAGTTCCTTTTTCAGGTTTAAAATAATCTAATTTTTCTAAAAGAAAACAAATTACTTCATGTTTTAAATCTTCTAAATTATCTACTTCTGTATAGTAAAATTTAAAAGTATGGATTAGGTTTTCTGCTAGTTTGTAAAAGGGGTAATGAATACGATTTTTATATATATAATCTCTTTCATCTTGATTAGAAGATGCTAAATATTGTTTTATAGCTAAGTCAGTATCTTCTGTAAAATAGCGTTTTTTGGTTCTTTTTCTTCCTCTTTTCTTTTTAGGTGGAGGAGTAGAGTCTGCTTTATTAGTACTTAATAGGTTAGTTTTTTTCATATTTTATTTAAGGGTAAATTCGTTTAAAGCTTCTTGGATTTTTTTTACTTCTTTAAAAAACCACCCTATTTCGTCATCAGAACTAAAAGTACCTCTAGTATCTATTTGTTTTAATCTTACGTCACATTCATTTATAGCATCGCTTTGTTTAGAAATAAAATCTTCTAAAACTTCATTTTTTTTCAATAAATTAAAAAGAGCAAAACCTAAAATAGTTGTAATTATTGTAAGTAATATTGTTGCTATTGTCCATCCCATAGTTTAATCTTTAAAAAATGAATCTATAACATCTAAAGTAGCATTAGATAGATTCGGATTGTTTTTAGTATTTATTTTTTTAGCGTTTCTTATTGTTTTGTCTCCTTTAGAGCCATTTTTAGGTTTTGATTGTTTAGGAACAGCATCTGTTGCATTATTCCAAATTTCAAATTCAATCTGAGCAGCCATATGGTCTGCTTGATGCATTAGTAATGGTAAATGAGATCTTAATTTGGTTTCTTTCATACCAGACATAAAATAAAATTTATTACTTTCATCATACAACCCATCATGAATTTTAATCCCTATATATTCATTTTGAGATACTATACATCCTATTTGTTGTAATAAAAATAAAGATCTTTCTGGTATCTTCATAGCAGGAATATCAGTGTTAAATTTATATATTTGACCTAATTTATCAATATGCCATTGAGAATCATTTGGTTGATAATATTCACCTTCTTGTTGGCCCATCTTACCTAAATCATGGAATAAAGCGACGAAATGCATTTCTTCAATTGTATATGTGGATATATCACCTCCCATTTTATTCCACGTTTTATATAATTCATTTGCGCAATCATATACACGTAATACATGGTCAACATAACCACCAGCAAATGCTGAATGGTGCCAATTTTTAGCTGCTGCTGGCATCATCATTATTCGTTCTTCAAATTTTTCTAAAAAAGGAATTAATATATCTGTTCGTTCTTTAGATATATTTGTTTTTATTTCGTTTAAATAACGATCCCAATTTGATTGGATTTTTTCTGCTGATAACATAACCTATATTTTTTATTAAAACGTGCCTGTTGATGGAATAGTTCCACTTGCCCCTAAACCACTAGATCCAGGTCCCCCAGATAGTGTTATAATATTTTGAAGATCTTCATATCTATCTTTTAATTCACCTCTTTCCATAAACTCTATAGCATTAGCATTTTCACCTCTTTTAACCATAGTATGTAGTTTTTTTAAGGAATTATCTAGTCTATTTAAAGCACCTTGTACTTGTTGTCCATATTTCATGTTGTAGTATTTTTTTATTTTGATATTATATAATAAAGAAAAATTAAAAAACCAAATTTATTATGATATTTTTGCAAATTTAGATGAATCTGAAGTAGATGAACGAGCATATCTTATAATATCAGACATTAATTCATTTGCTGGTTCTGGCTTATTGTCTTCAAATCTTTCTATAAGTTCTAAACTATAATAATTACCCATTTTCCATTTTACATCAGATTTATCATATTTATCTTTAAAATCATCTTTTGATATCCCTCCAGGTATAAATCTATCAATTAAATAATATAGTTTTTCATAATAATTTTCATCATTATTATTAAAAGCGTCTAGTACTTCAGAATATAAAGGTAAAGGGATTAAATTATTACTTTCTAAAGCTTTATTTATAGCACCTAAAGCGGCTTTACCTCCTCTAGCTGCTTTTCCAGATATTTCTACAGAAAATCCTGATATTCCTGAAGATAATCTAACTGATGCTTTACCTCCTGTAAAAAATACATCGCCTCCAAGAGCACCAAGGGTAGATCTATAACCCTCATATTCGTATTTTTCATCTTCTACACCAGGATCATTATATAATTTTACTTTAGCATCAGTATTTTTACTTATCTTTTTTAAAGATATTCCTGCTAATTTTTCATCTTCATAATAGTCAGCAATTTGTCCATTTAATACTGCTACATTACCTGACCAGTCTTCATCTATTATTTCAGGGCTAAATAACCAAATATCTGCTGGGTTCCATTTATTATCATCCATACTAGGATATTTTAAAGATTTATCAACATCTTTTTCTAAAGACTTATTAAAAGCATTATATAATCTACTTACAGCTGTTGAATTTCTATGGAAGGTATAATTTTTGTTAGGAAATAATTCATATATTTTATTTACAGTTTTAGCTACTGAGGCACGCCATTCTGGTTTTCTATTAAAAAATTCTTCTATATCATCAACAGTTACTCGTGGAGCCATTGCTGTTTTGTCTTTTGGGTTAGCACCATAAGCTTCTACATATTGTGAACCTTGTTCAAAATTTTCTTTAGTTAAATCTTCTTCTGTAATTGATCCTTGTACAACATAGTAAGCTACAGCACAAGCATAACAGTGAGCTGATTCTTGGAGTTTTGTATCACTTCCAGGCCCCGCAGGTTGACCTCCTAAATCTGGAGTTTTTTCTAGATCACTTAATTTATAAGTGTTACCTGAAGTATCTGTAAATACTAAATTTTTATAGACTTTATCTGTAAGTTTTTGGATAGTTTCTAAAGATTTTTCAGGATCTATAGTAATTTTTGAACCATTAGTTAGTTCAAACTCTTCTCCTTTATCTATTTTAGCTAAAATTAGTTCAGCACGATCTGGTTTGTCTCCTCTTTTAGTTGTTTTTGTAAGATCACTAGTAGTAAGTTCTTTTTCTTTTAAACTTTGAATAACATTATAAGAGGGTATATTTAGTTTTTTTAATATTTCTTTTAAAACAGAGACATCAGAAGGATTATCCAAAGATGGATAACCCTTTTCTGACCTATAAGACCACTCTAATAATAACTCATCAAGAGTCATATGTTATTTTTTTATATTAGCAAGAGTTTTGAATCTTGATCTTAATTTTGATTCTGCTAAAATTCTATTTTGTTTAATTTTTTTAATAGATTCTTTTACTGGTTTATATCCAGCATTTTTTCCTGTTGATGTTGATTCTTCCATATCATCAGCATCATCATCTGCGTCATCTGCATCATCTTCAACATCATCAGCTGCATCCGTTGCATCATCAGATGCATCATCTCCTCCTTCAAAGAAATCTTTTAACATATCAAATATGTTTTTTAAAGTATCTTCTGCTGAATCTTCACTAGGATCTACATCACCATCAGATACTGCTACAGTAGGATCTTTTGGAGCACCAGGCATAGGAGGCATATCTGCTCCTTGTTCTGTTAATTCGTTTTTATATTTAGCATATTCTTCTGCTACCATTTGTTTTAGTTCTTCTAATTTCATCTTTAATTTAAATTAAGTTATTATTGGTCTTATAATTCTATCCCAAAATTTAATAAAATTAATCTAAACTTAACTTTGGGATTCCAATTAAGTTCAAATAGAGTTAATACTCCGAGTCTTAAAGAGATATCTATAATATTTTTTTTATTACCTTCTCTCCAACTATCTATAAAATTCATAACTATTTTTTTTTATTTTACAAATTTAAAGCATTAGCTACTCCTTCTAAATAAGCTGCTTTTGCTATTTCATAATATGTTCTTATTCCCTCAGTTCCCTCTCTTAAAGATATTCCGTTTTCTTTAACTATTTCAAGAAGTCTAAGAGCTTCTTCACGTGTCATTTGAGATTTAGCTATTTCACGTCTAGTTCCTCTAGCTTCTTCTTCTACTCCTGCTCTTGCTTTATCTAAACCTAATTTAAGTCTTTCTTGAAGACTTTTTATAGTTTTAAATAATTCTTGATCTTTTACATATAAATTAAGAGTATTATCTGTGTCAAATTCTTCATTAAATTTTTCAAGAGCTCCTTCAAATTCTGCATTTGCTTCTTTTTGTAATTTATTATAAGCGTCTTCTTTATCTTTAGGTTTTTCTAATTTAGGGTCATTTTTTATATCGTTTTTATACGTGTCTAATAACTCATCTTTAATAAAAAGCATACTACCAGGAGCAGGGTTATCTTTTGTGTAATCTCCTTCTTCTTTTGGTTTTTTACCTTTAGCATCTACTCTAAATAATATGTCTTTTATAGCTTCTTCTTCTCTATCAAATCTATCTTTTCTTACTGGTTTATCTTTTTTAGCTTTACCTTTTCCTTTTTTACCTCCTTCTTTTTCACCAGCATCTTCCATATCAGCCATAGCTGCTTGTTTTGCAGATTGTTCTTTAAGGACTTTATTAACTTCTCTTTGAATTGATTCTTTTAGTTCTTTCATTTTATCATCCTTAAAATTAGGGGTTTTAATTTTTTTAAATTTTTCATCTATAGCAGGCTGCATTTTATTAATATCAAAATGATCATTAAGCCATGTTTTAAAGTTTTTACCATCAATTTGTCCTGCTTGATTCATACCTGTTTCAAACTGAATTAAACCTGAATAATATGCAGGGTGGCTTTCTAAATTTTTAAATACTTTTTCTGTAGCTTTTTCTCTTTCTTCAGGAGTAGATTCTTTTAATCTTGAACACCCTAATTCAGTTAATTCATAATCCATACCTTTTCTAAATTCATATGGATTAAATTGTTCAAATTTAGCTATCTGTTCAACTGATTTGCCTGATTTTGGCTTAAAGCCATAATATTTATCATTTGCCATTGTTGGTTATTATTTATTGTACATTAATAAATATAAATTTTTTTAAAAAACATTACTGTTTTATAATTTTATTATTTATTATTTTATTATTATATTTAATATTTAAATTATAAACACCACTTGATAAAGAGGTCATGTCTATTTGGTTAGCTTTTTCTTTAGAGATAACTAAATTTCCTATCATATCATATATTTTTATATCAATTTCTTGTGTACTATTTAACATATCTATTACAGGGTTAGGGTATATTAGTAGTTCTCTACTTATTTCTTCTAAATCAATAGGCCACCCTAAGTCACAATAGTTATATAATTCAACACAATATGAGTCCCATTCTCCTGAACAACATTCAGTATCAATTGATATTACCCATGCAAAACATTCATTTGGTAACCAGTATGGTTCTCCTGGTCCCCCACTACATCCTGCATCATAAACACAACTTCCATCATCTGTGTTTGCTGTTAAACTATAATTATAAGCACTTACATCAGTACATCCTGTTAATACATCAATACAACTTCCTGAATCTGTATTTGCTAAAGGATCATAATTTATTGCATTTTCATCAGTACATCCTATAATAACTTCTATACATGAAAAATCTTCAACATTTGCATTAGCATTATAATTAAATGCATTTGGGTCTGTACATCCTTCAACTATTTCGATACATGAATCATTATCCGTATTTGCATCAGGGTTATAATTTAGTGCTGTTTCATCTGTACAACCATAAACAATTAATATACATGAACCATCATCTGTATTTGCGTTTTCATTATAGTTGACAGCTAAAGTATTTGTACAACCTTCAACTATTTCTATACACGAACCATTATCTGTATTTGCTGTTGAATCGTAGTTAAATGCTGTACTATCTGTACAACCATAGATGAATGGTATACATGATCCATTTTCAACATTTGCATTTTCATTAAAATTTAAAGCAGTACTATCAGTACAACCCTCTACTATTGCTATACAACTACCATTATCTACATTAGCACTTTCATTATAATTTAAAGCTGTTTCGTTAGTACAACCATAAATTGGTAATACACAACTAAAGTCATCTGTATTAGCTAATTCATTATAATTTAAGGCATCTGGATTTGTACAACCATAGATAAATGGTATACATGAGTCATTATCTGTATTAGCATCTTCATTATAATTAGATGCAGTTTCATCTGTACATCCATATACTATTAACTCACAAGAACCATCATCAGTGTTAGCGTCTGCATTATAGTTTACTGCTAGTACATTTGTACAGCCTTCTACCACTGGTATACAACTACCATTATCTGTATTAGCGTCCGCATCATAATTAAATGCTTCTGAATCTGTACAACCATTTACTACAGCAATACAACTAAAATCTTCTGTGTTTGCTTCTGAGTTATAATTTAAAGCTGACGGATCGGTGCAACCTTCTACTACTGCAATACAAGAGTCGTTATCTGTATTAGCATCTTCATTGTAGTTAAATGCTGTAGAGTCAGTACAACCGTATACTATTAAAACACAACTTCCGTCATCTGTGTTTGCATCTATATTATAATTAACTGATAATATATTTGTGCAGCCTTCTACAACTGCTATACAAGAGTCATTATCTGTGTTTGCATCTTCATCGTAATTAAATGCTGTTTCGTCTGTACAACCATAAATATAAGATATACATGAATTGTTATCTGTATTGGCGTTTTCATTGTAATTTAAAGCAGTACTATCAGTGCACCCTTCTACTACTTCTATACATGAATCATTATCCGTATTAGCATCTTCATCATAGTTAAATGCTAAAGAGTCAGTACATCCATTAATAACAGGTTCACATGATCCTGGTTCTAATGTATTTGCTTCTGAATTATAATTAAATGCTAAAGGGTCTGTACAACCTAAGATAGTTGGTATACAAGGGTCGGTTTCGTCTTCAACAGCTACTTGATTAACTGTTGCTAATTCATTATAGTTAAATGCAGTTTCATCAATACAACCAAATATTGCATATACCTCACATGTTCCATTATCAAAATCTGCTTCTATGCCATTATTAGCAATATAGTTATAGTATTCTATATAAGCGGCATCTATACAACCTGGGTTATAATAACAATCATTACTTGTTGTATTTGCTAATTCATCATAATTAACTGCCTCTGAATCTAAACAACCATAAATTTTTGGTTCACAATTATTACCACATAAAGCCTGTCCTTGATATAAAAAGTTATATTGATTATAAGAGAGTATTGGATTTGTGTACGGGTTTGTTCCACCTTCTAAAATTATATCACCAATAGGGTTTAGTATTTCAAAACTACATTGTTCTGTTGTTTGTTGAGATTGACCAAATGAATAAAAATATGCTTTAACCATTTCTTCAGTATTTAAATTAATTTGAGTTTCAAATACTGTTTGGTCACTTTCTAATGTAAAAGGTCCCCAAAAATCATCTCCTTGAGTAACAACCATAAATGAACCCGCCCATCCATTATCAGCCCAATCTGTTAGTCTTAATGTATTTAAACATTGAGGGTTTACTAATTGAGTATTTGCATTTTCATCATAATTAAAAGCATCTGGGTTAATACAACCAAATACTCTTTCGGTTTCACATGAGCCATTATCTGTATTTGCGTAAGGATTAAATTCTAAGTAATTATCATCTGTACAGCCTTCAACTACTTCAGGGGCACAAGGTACTACTTGACCTACGTCAATTATAAGCTCACCAAAATCCCCTATACCTTCTGATATTGTATCCCCACACTCCGTATAAACTATCCATGTTCCGTCTATACCACCCCACTGGGCTCCTCCTAACCCATCACCATAAGAATCCTGTAACCAAAACATGATATTTGTATTATCATTAATACATGTTTGGTATTCAATTGTAGTTCCTACAGGTACACCACAATAAAGATCATTTACTTCCGCTAGAGGAGTTCCGTCTCCATACTGATCATATATTATCCAACTAGTTTCACACCCATATTGATCAACCATTATTTCAACTGTGACTAATGTTTTATTTTCTGTACAAATAACATCCCCGCCATTACATGATCCATCATCTTGAGTTGCTGCTGGGTTATAACTAGCTGCTGATGGGTCTGTACAACCTGGTATATTAATACAAGAACCATCGTCAACACCTGCTTCTGGGTTAAAATTTAATGCTGTTGGGTTTGTGCAGCCATAGATAAAAATACATGGGTCTACTTGCCATATTTCACCTACTACAGCATTCACATTTACACCTGGTGTGTTTGTATTAGGATTTCCATCTGCTTCTGCTTCTGTTGATACTACATAAATCAATGTTGTTGGTGAATTACAACCCCCACCATCAAAGGCTACTGCATCTATAAACCATTGTTGGCCATTATCCCCTACATATATTCGTGCACCAATTTGTAAAACATCTTCCCACTCTAAATAAAACGCAGGGTCGATTCCAAAATGGGTATTAGTAAAAGAAACCAGATTACATGTTGAACCTGGTGTTATAATTCCTGTTGGTATATCTGCTGCGAGTGAGTCGTAATTAGATGCAAATTCGTTTATACAACCGTAAATATAAGTACAGCTTTCATCATCGATAAAAGCTGTTTCGTCAAAGTTTTCTGCTAAAGGATCTGTGCAACCTTCATTAAATTCACAACTACCATTATCTATGAATGCTTCTTCATTATAATTAATTGCCATATCATTTGTACAACCTTCTTGTGGGGGCGCACAAGGCCATATATTAACTAAAGTATCTAATGTGAAGAATTGTTGTGTTTGTAAATCAAAATTAAGTAATTCACCTTGACAAGCATTCATTATTTTAAATGAAGGTTCACCTCCTGTCCAACCATCACCATATGAATCATTTAATGTAACAATATAGTCACCAGAATTAATATAAATTATTGTATCTAAATATTGATATATTTCTGTTGGTTGGTGGTAAAAAACTGTGTCTCCATTTTCATTTGTAACAAATGTAAAATTTGACTCAAAAGGAGCCCAATAATCATACTGAACAGCAAATTTTACCCAACTATCAGGTGTTACATATTCAAGTGTGTCTTGTGTAAATACCCATAAAGGCATTAACACTAAAAATAAACTTAATAATTTTTTCATATTGATTGATTTTTAAAACTGATCCATTAATAACTCGTCTACAACTTCTTGTACTTCCTTTTTTGTTGCTTTCATAGCAAATGATATGTCTGCTTGGAATCTTTTTACTTCTTTACCATTAAATACAATAATAGTAGGTACTACTACTATCTCATATTTTGATTGAGCAGCGGCGTCTGCTGCTATATCGACATATTGAATTTCACAATCTTTTAAATTTTCTACCCATTCTACATCATTTGTAGAGTTCCATCCAGCATTAAACTGTACTACACAAACATCTTCATCACAGGGTGATTGGGAATATGTTAAAATGGGTAATAATAGTAGTATTATTAATTTTTTCATATATTTTTATTTTAGTTGGTCTATCTTATCTTCAATACGTCTAAGATCTTCTTTTATTTCTTCAACATCTTTTTGTGTATTTTGGATAGTTAAACGTATATTTTTATCCTTCATATCAAACTCCATCCTTGTTACGTCAGCAGGGGGTGGTACTGGTAATTCTTTTGCTTCAGCAATATCTGCTTGAAGTGTAAACCATAATCCTACTATTGTAAAAATAAATACTGCGATCCCTCCTAAGGTTTTTACGCTAACTTTAAAACTAGTATCTTCATTTAATTCTTTTGCCATTTTTTAAAATATTTTATAATTTACACCAAATGAGAAATTATGCCATTCTCTATTCCAGTACTTGTTGTATTTACCCTCTACAAAGGCACCTAAATTCTTATTAAACCAGTAACCAAAAATTAAACCACCAGAATAGTCTAACCATTGACCTCCATTAAAATTATGATAAGAATATTCATTTTTTAAGTCTATGTGGTAAGGCATAAAATTACCCCAACCGTGTAGCCAAAATTTTCTATCATAATGATAAAAATCAACACCTATAACAGTTGAATAACACCATTGAATAGGTAATTTATCTTTTTCACTCTCTACATAATTATCTAACATTTCGGGTATAACAACTTCTTTCCATACTTCATTTGAAGTTGCAACTACATTTCCTGTAGGATCTGTATAAATTCCTGTTAAAGGATTTATACTATATCCTTCTTGTAATGCTAAATATGTGTAATGTAAATTTCCATTTTCTAGTATCCAGTCTGCTAAAGGGTCAAACCCATAAGGTTCTGAGAATCTTTGTACAAAACCTAAATTAAGTGATAGTTTTTTACTTATCTTATGTCTATATCTTTGAGAAGCTTCAAAATATTCTATATCTGCAAAGCCATTAGTATAATATTCTGCTTTTACTAACCATTTATCTGCTACATATCTTAAAAAGTGGTGTTGATCAAAAAATGTTAATCCTTGTTGTCTTTTATATTCGCCTTCAAATAAAAATTCAAAACCTGTTATTTTACCCATTGTAGCAGCATCTGAAAATGAATTTTCATTTCCTTTTTTAAATGCTTCTTTAGGTAAATAGCCAAATCTTGCAATTTTTCTTACACCAAATTTTATTGAATAATCAAAAGGAGTTTCTATTATATCTTGGTTTAGCTGGCCTGTTGTTATAGAATAAATATCATCATCAGATATTGATGTTCCTCCGTTAACAGCGCCATAAAATGTTGAAAATTTAAATACTTTTTTAACTTCTTTTTTAAAGTCAAATTTTTTTTCCTCTGTTTGACCAAACATAAGAAGAGGAAATGCTAATAGCGTAACTAATAGATGTCTCATTATAATGGGTTTTTCTAATAAATATAGAAAAAAAGAATAAAAAAGCAGCTCTTTCGAGCTGCTCCTAGGATTTTGACGACATGATCCTTGTTTACCGTGTGGCGTGGGTGCCTTACTAGGCAGCCATTGCAAATACTTGCTTTTTAGCAACTACAGTCTCTTGTGAAAGAGATCGAATAGCTGATAATGAAGCAAAAATACTTGCTATCGCCGTGTTAACCTGTTTGCCGGTTACTGCGTTGGTCTTCCTTATACCCTTACTTGCTGTCAAATCCAGTCATCCCCATATCGTGTATTCTTAGTGGAGATGCCGGGAATCGAACCCGGGTCCAAACAAGCAGCTAATATAAGTACTAGCGACCATTTATAAGTATTTTATTCTTGGATTCTCTTTAAAGCATATTCCCATACCTCATGGACCTCTTTATATTTATGCTTTTCTTGAGTTTCCATTTTTTTTACTTGTTTATCAAATTTTCTACGAAGACCTTTTTTTTCAACTTCTTCGTATATAAACCATAATGTATCTTCTACTGACATTTTATTTAATCCATTCGTTATATGCTTGTACATATGCTTCAAGTCTAGAAAGATTTGGATCTTCTTTAAGAAGCTGTATAGCCCATTGTTCTACTTCTATTCTTAAACCATAAGCATTGGCTTCTTCTAAAAGTAATTCAATATCTTCTTCATCATTTAATAGGCTTTCTTCCTCTTCTCTTTGGTCTTTCATTTGGAAAAAGTCTATAATGTTCTGTCCAATATTTTTTCTCAGCCAATTCCATCTTTTTTTTACAATCCTTAGTGATTCGCTTTTTTCTTCCATTTTCATGATATTTAGGTTCTTTTAATTTTTCTAATTTATTATATAATTTTTCAAGTTTATCGTATGTTGTATCTAACTGTTCTACTAAATATGGTCCGTTAGGCCATTTATTTAAATCATAATGCCATCTAGAGTCACCATAATCTACAGTAAATTTTATTTTTTTCTCTATATTTTCTTTAGGTCTTCCTCTATTTTCACTCATGATATTAATTCTTTCTTTAATAATAAATGATTTAATGTTTTAGTTATTTCATTTATATTATTAATATCAATAAATGATGCATCTTTACCATACATTTGTTTAAAATTGTTTGATGCTTTTTCACTATATTCGTCCTGTATAAAATAACTTAATACATTAACCCCACCTTTTTTAATATTTTTTATTACTCTCGCTGTATCTAATATTGCTTTTTCCCCTTTATATTCAAGAAATGTAGGCATTCCATCACTCATATTAATAAGGTATGAATCTAAATAATATGAAGAATTAGATATATTTAATGCTTCTAAACATATACCTTCAGGTGTTAATCCACTTTCACGATAGTATTTTAATTTTTTTAAATCTTTTAATTTGTGTTTTTTACTATCAAAAGCTAAAATTAATAAAGGTACTATACCCCCCTTAAAAACATCTCCTGTAGTTCTAATAGATATTAATATGTTAATATTGTTCATATTAAGGGATACATAACCTAATGCTATAGTATTAATTAATGTTTGGTCCCATTTATCACCTTTCATGCTACCACTACCATCAATTGATATATTTAAACTTATAGGTTTATAGTTAGCTTTATCTATTTTATAAAATAAATCTTCTTCAAAACCAGCGGCATATATCCTTCTAGGATCTATTTTACCTTGTTTTAATCTTTTAGATGATGAAGTTATTTGTTCATTTCTGATCTGTAATTTATTTAATAGTCTTTTACCTTTAGTTATTCCTTGTTCTATTAAATTATCATTTTTAGTATATTTAAATGAATGGAATTTGTCGTATAAATTTTCATTTATAGATGCATCACTAATACCTTCCATTATATGAACTGGTCTTTTTTTATCAGTAGATGTTATAAATTCTACTTTAATAAGAGACTCACTAATAGCTTTTATTTTATTTTTATGTAAGGTTGATATTTTTTGTTTATGGGTTTTCCCCATAGTAAAGTCTTCTTGTTTTTTAAGTAGGTTTTTTAAGGATTTTATAGATGCACCTTTAGGATTATTATTTTTTTCATTTAATCGACTTTGTTTTGTAAATTCTTTTTTTGTTAAAGTTACTAAATAATTATATATACATTTATATATTTCACATGCAACCTTAAGTGAATCTAAAGTATTTTCAAGCCTACTAATATTTTTTAAATTTAATATGTTATATATTTCTTTTAATTTAGCTAAAGCAGTAAGGTCTGTATTTTTATTAAATATATTAATTATACGAAATATATAAGATTCCCAATTTTCTTTTCTAAATTTATTACTTTGAATTCCATTATCAACTGTGTTATTGTAAAAATATTTATCATACATTGCTTTATAATAACTTTGATAACCTGGTGCTGTATTATAAATTAATTGGTCTATTCTTCTATCTTCAACAAAATTAAGTAATAATAATATTATTTCTTTACCATGTATTAAGTTACGTTCTAATAAGAAATTGCCTATTTTTTTAGGTACATCAAAATTTGTATAGGTACAATGAGCACCTTCATGTAACGCTAACCCAATTGTGCTGTCTAATGTGTCTTGTGTTATTTTTGATGATATTGTAATTGATTTACCATCAGTCATGCTATCACCCGTAGTTGTAAATTCAACTGGTATTTCTTCTTCAGTAAGTATTTTTACAAAATTAGTTATATTACGTTGTGTATGGGCTAATTCTATTAAATTAAATTTTCCTTTTGAGCGTTTACTCCAATATTTAGAACCTTTATTCATATTTTTATTTTTTTAATAATAATTTCCATTTTCATCACAAAATTGAGGATAACAATCAGGGTCATATGATGCTATGTAAATTTTAATTACTTCTTCATTATTATTAGTAGTTCCTACAATTTTTAATGTGTCCCCTGCTAATGAATTATTCACATATACCATTTGATAACCAATTCCATTTTCTCCTGCATGTGTACTATAATTTACTACAGGCATCCATGTAGTATCTTGAAATGTAATTACATAATATTCATTAGGTGAATCCCAATAAACTCTTTGATAAGGGGTAGTATTATATGTTATTTTAAAATAAGTATTACTTAATGTGTTTGGATATTGAAATTTATATGTTTCAGTAATGTTATTATATTCTAAGTCATCAATGTATATTTCTAAAGTAGAATTATCCTCTATTAAATCTTTATATTGATCTTCACAACTAGTTAGTATTATGATTAATAATATTAATAATTTTTTCATATTTTATTTTTTAAAATTTAAATTTATCCATAAACGAAATGCTGATATAATAAAAAGTATCAATGATAGTATAGGACTTGTTTCTAGTGTTAAAATTCCTATTATCAAAACATAAAGTGGAATTTCTAAAATTTCAAATAATGGATGTAAATGTTTCATAACTTATCGTTTTATCCGATAAGATACGAACTTTTTTTGGCTTCTCCAAGTTTTTTTGCGCTTTTCTTTAAAGACAGCTAAGATATCTTTCACCTCTATCACAAAGAATAGTGATAGCGTTAGTTTTATTATTATCACGTAACCATTCAAATGATGCTTTTACATTAGCCCCTGCACTTATACCAACAAATAATCCATATTTACTAGCCATGTATTTAGCTATTGTTTTTGCGCATTTTGTTTTTACAGTTTTTATTTCGTCTACGAAATCCAAATTTACTAAAAATTTGCTTCCATCCCCTATCCCTTGTATTCCATGAAGACCGGGTTGTTCTCCTGACATGACTGCACTCTCCGCCGGCTCTACGGCAATAATCTTCATACCATTCCAATGTTCTTTTAATCTTTTTCCGCAACCCATTAAAGTTCCCCCTGTGCCTGTACCTAAAATAAAGGCGTCTGGCTTTATAGTGTTTTTCCATTGTTTTATTATTTCTATTCCTGTATTATTGTAATGTGCTTCTATATTTAATTGATTATGGAATTGATTGCAATTAAACCAGCCTTTTGCTTTACATAAATCATTTCTCATTTCTATAGCACCATCAAAATCGCCTTCTTCAACTTGTATTAATTCAGCACCATATAATTTCATCATTGATTTACGTTCTTCAGACATGTTAGAAGGCATAATAATTTTCATTTTATAACCCCTTTCAGCAGCTAACATAGCAAACGCAATTCCTGTATTACCTGAAGTTGCTTCACATAATGTGTCACCTTTTTTAATTAAATTAAATTTTTCTGCATTATTTAAAATATGAGTTGCCATTCTATCTTTAACTGAACCACCGGGATTCATAAATTCGGCTTTTCCCCAGACAGTTAAATTACCTAATGTAATTGGAATTAATGGTGTATTACCTACATTATCTGATAAACGCATATATAACTTTTATTTAACATGATACAAAACATTGTGGGCCATTAGGTGTAGGTCCTATTATATCCATTTCTACATAAATACTTGAATCTCCTGTTTTAAAACCTTTTTCTAATAATAATGGTAAACTCATGGGTTTAGCCCAGGCGTAAGTAGTGTACCCTTTAAAATTTTCATTAACATATCTCCAACGAGTATTCCATAATTTTCTAAATATTCCTTGTCTTCTATGATCTTCATGAACCCATGCGTCTAAAAATTTAATTCTTTTATTAGCTTCTAATTGCATATGAATATGTCCAACACAAAATTCATTTTTATGAGCTACCCACCCATGCATATTATATTGTCTTGTGCCCGATGGTAAGATATGAATAATTTTAATATTTTTGAGCACTTTCTGATAATAAATGATTTGGTTAGACTTAGATATCGCAAATACATATTATTTATTTATTTTTCCTTACAAGTTGCCTCTTTATTATTATATGGAAACCATTTGTTCCATAAATCTTTTCTCCTATCACATCCACAATCTTTATCTCCATATATCCATTTTACAAGTCTTTTAATACCTGTAAATATCATTAATCTTTCAAATGTGTCTCCAAAACCTTTATCTTTTTGGTTTTCTTGTAGTGTTTGTTTGATTTGGTCGCGTAGATCCATTATTATTAGAATTATTATTGTTAAAACTAGGCCTATTATTAGGTTTATTAGGTTTATTGGGTTTATTTATTATTATATAATTTGTTTTATTATAATAAGGTTTATTCCAACCCCACCAATACCAATTAGGATATGTTTGGCGGTATGTTTCAGGGGGGTTACAACATCTGTGGTCTGATAAACATTCTTCTCCTCTTAACATTAACTCACATTTAGGAGGTTCGTATGTTATTGCACAACTACTTAAAAGTAATAATAATAATATTTTATTCAAATTCCCCATAAATATTATATGTTTTAGGTTTTTCTGGTTCAGGTTCTGGTTTTTCTTCTTCAGAATATATATAAACCGCACCTTCTGCTGCTTTTACTAAAAAATCATGTTGTTTAGTATTTTGAAATACCCATTCTATACCTTCTGTTAATGAAGATAATACGGGTTCTTCAGCTCCTACAGGAGTCCATCGATCTCCTGGTGGAAATCGTTTTAAAACTTGTTTTATGTGTATTTCTTTATCTAGTTCCATCTAAAAAATTAAATATTTCTTGTTGTGTTGGCATACCTACTATTTTCTCACAATTATCGCAAACACGTCTAATAACAGTAGTTGAGGAATCCTCATTTTCTCTAATAGATTTTATAACTTTATCTTGATGTTCACACATTTGTTGTAAATCTTCAATTTTTTTTGAAATTTTATGCTTCTTTGCAATAAGAGAAGCTACTTTTTTATTACTTGCCATAAAAATAAATTCTTAGCAACCTTTTCGTAACTTCTATACTACACCCTCCATCCTACATATATACGCCTATTCCTCCAAAAATCAAAATCGATACTGATACATATGCGGCGGTGGACACAAACATGAATAGATATACGGTGGACGGTGTGACGGTGTGACGGTGTACGGTGATATTATTAATTATCGGGGGTTATAAATGGTAAGGGATCCGATGGTGTAGGACCTGTGTTAGGAGCATTACAGCCACAATCATCTAATGCTTTTAAATATGCTGTTTTTTTACTTACAGGAATATATGGTTTTAGTTGTTGTATTGCATTACAGCATGGAGATTCATTAGGACCCGGTGTTATAAAAGGTTGTGGAGTATTATTACTTACCCCCTGTTCATTTATAATTTGTCTAATAATTTGTTTAAGCTGTGATTGTTTCATAGTACTGTATTTAATGATACATATTGTATATATGAGGCTCGACGCAAAAAATCCGTAAAGATCTCTCTTTTAATATCTGTATATTATTATATGAAATGGGTATTTATGCTATAGGGCTACAAGAAATATAGACACCATGATAATTATGTAGATAAATGTGCTGATTTCAATTTTTCTTTCTTGCATATTTTAATTATTTTTCGCAAATACGTACAACCCTATGAGGATACAGCGGTTACCTTAATATGAAGAGATTATTAATTTTTTATGCGCATATTTTATATGCGTATATACGCTCGATGGCGAAAGATCGTTTGCGAACAAGGAATCGACCCACCCCCCGCGCGATCCGCGCACATACGTCGATGGCACGCAATCGCGGCGCATCCGTACGCACACATACGTTAACGCAACGCTAGCGTATGAGAAAGAGAAGAGAGAGAATCGCTTACGATTCTCTAACTTACGTTATATAAATGTAACTTCCTTAAGATTAATTGTGATATTCACACGTTTGCCTAACACATATGTAAATCCAGTAACTTTAGTACGCCCTATGTAATCTACATTACACACATATGAACTATGTGAAGCACTGCTTATATGGCCATTACCTCTATCACTACTGCAATACACATACACACCACTACTATCATTGTTGATTTTAAATTTTTTACCACTAACAAACGCATTATGTATTTGTGTGTATAATTTTTGCTTGGCTAAACGTACTTGTCTAGCTGATTTTAAATTAACAGGACGTCCTGTATTATTTACTCTATTATCAATTTTTTCTTGTTTAACTACGTTTAATTTGATCTTATTCATGTTATATTATTTTTAATTATACCATGAATATACGAACCCTCTTTGGCTACTCCAAGTCTTTCCACACAAGCAGTTTGCAGTTATTCATACAAACAAACATTCATACAGCCAAATAAACATACAATTAGTTGTGAACAACAAGTATGTTTGTGAACAATAATAGGCTATATACAAAAAATGTGGCTGTCTCACAGCATGTGTGTACGGGACAAACAGTTAGTCTAGTTAACTATATATTACATTACATATACACTACATAACATTATACAATACTATATATAGCTATACATAGATTTACATATACACATATACTATTCAATATACCATATTGCATTCAAACATATACATTATTGTACGTTTATTCATTAAGTACAATGCATATTATACAAACAAAAAGTACTAACACATCGCTATATATTATTATATTATTACAGTGATATTACATTATTCTAGTTACAACATACACTACATAACACAACATAAATGCTAGTATAATATCTGTATCCATTATTTAAAATGATTTACTACAATATCTAATACACCATACTCATACAAATACATTATACCACATAGTATCAATACCCACTTAATTACTCCAATTAGTGTATCTATTAAACTTGTTATTAGTGTTTTTATTAATTTCATTGTTGATTTATTTTTTTAACATTTTATCTATTAACTTTATTGCTGCTATTAATTTGATTATATCTTTCATTGCTCAAATTTATTTTTAATTATTATATCAATTGCTTTAATTACTACAAATCCTGTTATTAATGCCATATCGTTTGGTTTTATGTTTATACTTTATTTATATTTCTAATATACATAAATATACGAACTCTCCTTCGCTTCTCCAAATTATTATGCAATTATTTTTAATGTATATACGTAGGCAGTTTGTATGGTATTAATAGTAGACTGCTTTTAATTAACTTTCTATTAAAGACTCCCACTAGAAGGCTTGGAGAAGCAAGATAGCTTTCGTATATTTACGAGGTAAATATGATGATATATTTACATAGTAATAAATAATTAAAACCAAATTATATGATATTAGAAAATTTTAAAAGTGGATATGAAGTTTCAAATGGAAGTTTAATAGCCAAAGGTGAAAAAAATGATTGTGTAGTAAGAGCATGTGCTAATGCTTTTAATATAACTTATGATATTGCACATAAGTTTGTTGCTACTGAGTTTAAACGTAAAGCAAGAAAGGGCACAAAAGCAGTGTTTAGTACATTTAGTACATTAGGTAAAGTTACATTTGATTTATTTCAGGATAGTTTATTTCCTATTACTAAGGAATATAAGTTAAAGTGTGTAAATAAGCCAGTTAATGCTAGTTATACTCATAAGCGAGTTAATTATACTGTAAAAACATTTTGTGCTAATTATGGAATTGGTACTTATATAGTATTAGTTAATAAGCATGCTTTAGTAATTAAAGATGGTATTGTGATTGATAATGGTGATATGAGATTTACTGGTTATAGAAGAGTAGTAGAATCATATATTAAAGTTTCATAATTGATTTTTTAAACACCAATGTATGCCCTGATAATAAAGGGCTTTTGGTGGCGTAAATTAAAATTAAATAATATGATTGAAGGATATAAATATAGTAGAGAGCAACTTGAATTAATAATTCATAATAAGAGAGTTTATGGATTAAAAGTAGAGCAAGAGTTAATAGATAAGTTAAATGAATTAAAAAATAAAGAAAATGAGTAGTAGAGAAATAATGAATGCCCAAGGTTTTGGTAAGCCTAGGTTTGATGAAGTGCTAGAATTAAGAGAAGAAAAGCACGATTTAGAATTAAGAATAAATAATTTATATAAGGAAATGGAAAATGATCCTGAAATAGAACTTGAAGGTGGTCCAGTTGCTGACCAATATGGAGATGAATTAAATAAATTAGAAAATAGATTATATAAAGTTAATAAGCAAATAGCATTGTATGATGAGTTCTAGCAGTTAAAATATAATTTGGTTGAAAAAAGAAGGTGTTATTAAACACCTTTTTTTAACTTAATCCTAAATTAAATATAAAATCTAGTAATACTAGTATTACTCCTGCACCACATACTCCCATTACAAACAATACTGCTAAAGTAATAGGTGCTAAATTTGGGTCACTCCATTTATTTCTCATAATAACTATCTATTTTATCTTCCATATCTTTTACATACATTGCTTCTAGAACATCATTTCTATAAAAATGCTTACTTGTAATAAAACCAAGTATTTTAATACCTAATCTAGAATCATTCTCAATTAACTTAAGTAATTCTACATTTGTTTTTAAAGGCCATATTCTAGTATCTGTAATTTCATTTTTACTATTATAATAATCTGTTATGCTATATCTAATTTCTTCTCCATCTGCATCAACTAACTTTATTAGATATTCTATATGATTTTCTAATCCCTCTTTTTTTCTACTCTTATAATTGAGTAAGTAAAATTTTGCTTCTTGTGCCATAGTAATTTATTTTAGTTTTTCGACACCCTAAGCCCTGCAATGCAGAGCTCAAAGCGAACCAAATTAAACTACTATGATAGTTTTCTTATACCATTATCAACTATATCTCCTGAATACAAAACATATTTTTTATCTAATGTAACATGAGTATTATAGTCAATTTTTTCTTTTAATACTTTACTTGTTATTTGAAGTGCTTTTAATAGTGAAATAAATGTTTTTCCCCCTAATTGTAATCCATTTTCTCTTGTTAATCTAATCTTTTTCATAGTATTTTAATTTTTATATTTACCCTAAATATACGAAAGATATTTTGCTTCTCCAAATTATTCTATGGAAGTCTTTTAAAGTTCTTCTTCATCTACTGTTTCAAACTCTTGATCTTCATCTATTGCTTCTAGCTTTTCAGTTATATTATAAGCCATAGTTTTTAATTCTTCAACTATAGTATATAAGTCAGTTTGCCTAACACAATTATTTATTTCGTAAACAATACCATCTACATTTTCAATTTCACTTATTACTTCTTTTAATTCTGGAACACAATCCCAGCCATCTGTTGTTGTTTTTATTGCCATAACTTTTTATTCAAATAATTTATAATTCTGTTCTTCAGAAATCGCTTCTAGCTCCATAGGATTATTTTCATAAGTAAATCCTAAATCATAGTAATATGCTTCTGCACTACGTGGTTGAAGGTAATGTCTGTACTCATGTAACAGAGCTTTGATTAAATCAATTTTATCTTTTATATAAGGAAAATAAATAAATATCTTATTTTCATCTTTACAAAATTGACCACTTGGACAACTATCACCTTCCATTTCATCTATACCACTAATTCTAGCAAATATATTTGTATGAACTTCCACTGTAGGTATTTCATAACCATTATATGCACCATAGTAATTTACTATCTTTGGATACACTTCATTTATAATTTGTTGTACGATTTCTTTATTCATATACATGAATATACGAAAGATCTATTGCTCCTCCAAATTATCTTGCAATTGTTTTTCATCCATTTGTAAGATTTCTTCTAGCATATCTCCTATCTTATTACAAACTTCTACTTGTGCATTTACAATTTCACTTTCTAATTTACCACTACGTTCTATATCGTAGTAGAAAGTACTTGAGTCTGCATTATTAAGCCATTTAGCTAGTAGTTTTATTCTGTTCATTTGTTTCTTCTTTAGTTGGTTGTTCAAACATTTTATAATTTATCCCCTCAGGAAACATTTGTTGAAATTTTTCTCTACCTACATTATTATATATTTCAAGAATTTTTCTATTTCTTTTTTTACGTAATTTATACTCTTCTCGAGTTTCATTTTCATTTCTAGCATTATTAAGATCTAAATCTTTAAATGCACTATAATTTTCTGTCATATAAATTGGTTTTATTATTTACCTGGCAGAGGGGACTATTTTTCAACTGATGCCGGTCTTAGTCTATATTATTACCCCTCACTTCGAGTCGTTGCTCTACTGCCTCCAGGATTTATTTTTAAACATATGCAAATGCTAGTTCACTTAACTTTTTATTTACATGAATACTTTGCTTGAAATTTTTAATTGGTCTAGCTTTTCTAAACTTTTTATTTCCACCTAAATACTGATATTTACCTTGTACTAAACTTTCCTGTACACGATTGTAAACTTCCCACAAGCCATTACCTGCATCTTCTGCTCTTTCAACATTAAGTAAATCATCTAAATCAAGTACTTTATCTATATTTTCTTCATTATATGATTTCTCTGTAAAACGTAACAAAGCAGCTTGTTTAGCAAATTCCATTTGTTGATCTCTATTTAATTCAACTTTTTTCATATCAGTAATTCTAGCAAGCGTTTCATCTATTGTTGCAACAAAATCATTTACTAATCTTTGTATAGATTCAAATGAATATCCTTTATGTACTAATCTGCTAGTACCATAATCTTCAGTTTTAATTACTAAACCATTACTACATACTAATCTAAATATACCTGCTGATAACGTAAATGCATTACCACCATCATGTGAATTAGTTAATAATAATTGTGGATATTCAGTAGCACCTTCTGTTTTATAGCTATCATTTTCAAATGTAATCATATGTTTTTGATAACCATTTGTTTCTTTCTTTCTAGCTTTAACTTGTTGAGCATCTACTGGATTCCAGCCTAATGAACGTAAGTCATTTATTACCTTACTAGTAGGAACAAATGAATAATGTTTAGATAAACCTAAATTTGCTATTTCTTTATTAGTCATTTTTTCTTTAAAAGCAACTGGGCATATAAACTCAATATCACTATCAGTTAATGCTTGGTGTGCTTTTACCTTAGCATCAATAGTATTCTGTACTGCTTGTTGCCTTTGGATTTCTTTCTCGTGTGCACGAGGATCAATTTGATTTGCCATCTTTATTTATTATTAATTATTATACTGTAATATACGAACTCTCCCTGTGGAGGCCAAGCCTCCTGTATGGAGTCTTTAATTTAAGCTAATACTATTTTGCTTTAAATCTAATAACTCTTGTTGTGCTTCAACTCGTTCTAATACTAATTCTAGTACGTCAAGTTGTTTTTCTATTCCATGAACTAAATATCTAGGTGCAACTTCGCCTTCTAGCATTGCTAGTTCTGTAGTTAACTTACATATTTTAGTTTCTAAATCATCTATTAGCTCCTGTAATACAGGTGCTGGTGTTAAATCTATTGTCATATTATTTTATTTTTTATTTTTCAGGATTATCTCCTATTATGTAAGCAAAAACACATAATAGTAAATAAGCAATATACTTAATAACTTTCCATATTAACCAAATACCTCCTGTAATGATTGTTGCTATAATAAATGATAACAACCATCCTGCACTATTTTCACTCATAACTGTAATTTTTTATATTATACCATAATATACGAAGGATATCTCGCTTCTCCAAGTTTTTTTGTGCTTTTCTTTTAAAGAAATATGCGAAGATATTTGGAGAAGCCAAAGAGAGTTCGTATATTTAGGTATATTAAAAGAAATATAAATAAATAAAACCAATAAGTTATGAATAGAAATGAAATAGAATTTTACAATAATAATGTTCCTGCTATAAGAAGAGCATTAGAAAGAATTGCTAATGCATTAGAGAATCAAAATCAATTTATAGTTAATACTATCAAAGGACAAAAGCATAAAGCAGCATATGAAGCTGAACAAGCTGAATTATACACTGATGATATAAAAGCACAAGATGATGCTTTGAATAAGGAAACACAAGAAGAATTAGATACACATCATGATTATTTACATGGGTTAGTACAAGATTTAGATAATGATGCTTATTATGAGTTTTGTAATACACATTGTTTACCTGCAAGTGATACAGTAGCAGTTAGTAATTATATTACTGATTTAGATTATGATGAAGTGTTAGGTATAATTAAAGAGCTAGAAGAAGAATATCCTTTTGGTGGAAAATCAGATGACCAAGCAAATGAAGATGTTATTGAATCACAAATGACTCATGAATATGAAAATAATGATCGTGATATTCGTGAAACTGCTAGAATGTATAGTGGTGAATTACAGCATGGTCATTTTAGTACTAAAAAAGAATGTATATTAGATTATGTTACAAATGAGTTTGGTTCACAAGGTGCTAGATATACTGATATAATTAAGTTTGCTTATTACTTAAATCACACAAATGGTTCTAAATTTAATCCTACTAGAGATAGAGGATATTATTCATTAGGAATGAGTGGCAGAAGTGCTTATTTAATAAGAGGTGGTAAAGATTTTCTTGTTAAAGGAATTAATAAAGAAGGTAATGAAAGATACTTTGCTTTAAGTTTTGTAGAATCAGCTACTGACTACTGGAAGTATATATAATAGTACTTCTAACATCAATTAGCCCCTTATGGGGCTTTTGGTGGCGAAGAAATATGTGAAATTATTTGGAGAAGCCAAAGAGAGTTCGTATATTATAGCATAAATAAATAATAAAAACCAAAAAATTATAAGTTATGAAAGATATAAATTTAAAATTAGTAAAAATGGAGGATATTCAGTTCAATGATGATCTGTTTATTCCTATAAAAACAAAAACAATAGTTGATACTATATTAAGTACTGAAGGTGGTATTTTTCCTGGTACTAACACTGTAATAATCGGTGATCCAGGAGTAGGTAAATCAACTGTATTATTAGATTGGCTTGCTGATTTCCAAAAGCAAGGTAAAAAAGTATTATTTGTTTCTGGTGAAATGAATGAAATTGATTTATATGGTTATGTAAAGCGATTTCCTAAGTTTGCTAAGTTGCCTATTATGTTTATGGGTGATTATAATGATTGCCCTAAAGAAGCAATTGAGCAAGTATTTGAACAAGGTTATGATGTTGTATTAGTTGATAGTTGGGCTGAGGTTACATCAATGGTTCAAGACCAAATGGGTTGGGCTAGAAAGAAAGTTGAATCTTGGTTATTAGATTTATTAGATAAAAATAATAAAGGAGAAAACGAAGCAAACAAAAACACAGCATTTATTTGTATTCAACAAATGACAAAAGCAGGTGAGTTTGCAGGTTCAAATAGAATTAAGCACATGACTACTGCAATGGCACAATTGCGATTTGATGGTAGAGGTTATGATGCAGAGAGGTATATTGAATTCAGTAAGAACCGAAGAGGTGGTGTAGGAGAAAAGATATTCTTTTCATTAAGTAGAGGAGGTAAGGTTGATTACAGTTTTGAAAATGTTACTGATGATTAGTTTTTGGTTTTACTAATTATTTATGTTTGAGAAGGCGCTT
>VTLG01012719.1_pt1 | contig 64338 bp, 68 predicted proteins | sample 4694571 | NCBI WGS metagenome assembly VTLG01 (sample SAMN12604809, study PRJNA352737) | marine metagenome | biome: ENVO:00000447; feature: ENVO:00000209|ENVO:00000569|ENVO:01000036; material: ENVO:00002151; isolation source: viral sequences binned using virsorter ...
TTGTTACCCCTTGCCCTTCCTCTTCTTAGACTTGTCCCTTTTACCAGTACCTGGGACAGTCATGCCAGACGTTAGTCTGGCATCTTTAGAGAACATGAGCCCACTCCATGCATGCCCACCTTTACGAGCAACCATACTCGAAACTCCAGGGACATATGCGTGGACAGCTTTACTGCTACGCTCGGCGTTCTGAAGCCGCTTCTCCGCTTCGATACGGAGAAATTCAGCTGCCTCGATCTTGAGCTTCTCCCTTGCCTTTACCTGATACTCATAGATCCTTCCCTCTTCGGCAGCTTGCGTATATGTCAACCCATCGTCGGCCATCAACATATCTGCCTTGACGTTAATCAAGGCTAGAGACTGAGATGATTTATCCAGTCTCTGAAATGCCCGACTGAACTCACGCTTCTTTGCTTTTCTGCTCATAGTTATCTCCTTATATGAACAGGGTTCTGAGGCCGTTGTGAACACCTCAAGATGAGCAGCACGCTGCCCACCCAGAGATCCTCTCTTACTACATACGAGGAGCCCAGTTCCCCCTCACCAAAGCTGCTTGAGCAACATCATAATCCTGGTAGTAGTGATACGACTCCCTCGACCAGGGGCCGTCTTCATCACACCAGAACCCGATATAAAAGCCTGCTGCTGATTCACACACTCTTAAGTTCAGTAGTGCATCACACTCTGAACAAAAGGTGTGTGCTGATTCAGCACTCAAGCCTTGCAACTCAATCGTGTCCTTTACGTCCCTAGTTATAAAACATTCACCTGGAAGGGCCATAAGTCTCCTTTGTTGTTAAGGTTAGCGAGGCCACTATAAGCACCTCAGAAAGAGCACTTACTGAGTGCTCAATCCGCGATTCTCACTCCGCAATCTCTCCATCAGTGTAGTAGAAAACATCTGCGTCATATGTTGTGGAACACTCTCTATTTTGGTGTTCCGTTTCCATCTTCCCTATCCATTCGCCTGAAGCGATAGGATAGTCTCTCTCGTACTGTGCAGAAACAGTGAGGAATACCTCCCCACATGATCTGCACTTATATTTATTTTCCTTCATACATAACTCCTTGTGAAGGTTAGCGAGGCCATTGCGAGCACCTCAAACAAGGCACCTTTCGATGCCCTGTAAGCAACGCTCACGTGTACATATCCATCACCACTAAACTGCGCTCATCAATCTGACCAATGATTGTTTCACCTATGTCAATGCCGTTGTGAACATTAAACACCTTCTTTATCGCAGCCATATTCATGACACAATCAATACACCCATCATTGGTGAGTACTTCAACCTTCCACTTGCCCTTGAGGATCTCATGATCCTCGTTTACGGCATACTCTACCGTGATGCGTGTACCATCATTACATCTATAGTTCATAGCAATCTCCTATAGAGGGTTAAGAGCGATAATGCTCCACGGTGACACTCACCGAATGTCACCTAAGTGCATTACACAGCATCCTCTAGATCGCATAGCTTGTGTATCTCATCTATCTCTTGTTGATTCAATGGCAACCCAGGCGAAGCTAATCCGAGATCCGCGAGGAAACTGTCCCAAACCTCGTCCAGCTCCTGATCTACCACCTTCTCTTCTCGTACTTTCATACGTAACTCCTTGTTATTGTTAATGATTAAGACGCATAGAAGCGTCTATACTATGAGTGCCATAAAACGCGACACTCACTAGATATAAAAAAAACTGGGGCCCGTTAGAGCCCCAGGAAAGGGTTTAGCAGTTAGCCTTCAGGAACGAATGCACCGCACTCGTTGCACCCTGGAAGGTATGAGCCAACTCGATCTCAATTCCCCGTTCCTTGCAGGTAGCCTTCTGATGGCAGATGGCAAGCACCTGCTCATAAGCCGACTTCTGCTCAACGGAGAGCTTTTGACCGCCTGTCTGATCGGCCTCGACCGCGTCGTGAAGTACCGTGTACAGAGAAACGAACGAAGATGAATAACGCTCACGCCCAGACTCCTTATCCCAATACCCAGCAACCCAGAGATAGACTTTGAGCCCAGTACGCGCCGCCTTCAACTGCGTATTCTTCTCGACGTAGGCGCGATGCCGCTCGAGCAAAGACGCGATATGCACGGCTTCACCTGCTTTCACGACGCGCTGGGCGCGACCACGAGACGCCACGGGGGCGATCTCGACGCCGAACACAGGGTCGATTTGAGCTTCGATGCCGCGCACATTTTGCGCTCGGTACTCATGCGGGCGGGGGCCGGATTTCTCCAGCGCGGACAGACGCGTGTCGAACGCGTCCAAACGCCCCATAACCTGGGAGAAACCTTGGCTGACCTGTTGCGCGAGTTCGAGCTGCGCTTGCTCCTGTTTTGCGATCTGCATGTTGTGCTCCTGTATGCAGATGTGTACCCTCCGAGGCTGTGTCGGGGTGCAGGATGCACCTCGCCCCTCGGCTAATCCCAATCCATCAGATCCGATCCTCAACTGATACTTGATGAAATTCCCTTCGGGATTTCCAGTCACACGACGTATTATGTGGAAGGCCCCCCACACTGCGCTCGCGTGCGCGTCATTAATATAAGGGACTCCTAGTCTCTCTCATACAAACCCCAGAATTGGCACCTAGCTGTTTTAATAGTTGACACCTCCCCTAAAACTGGAGTAAATTGCATTATTATCATCCATTTAGGAGAATTATTATGGCTAAGAAGAAAACCAGTAAAGAACAAGGGATCCCGACGAGATCGATAGTAGAGGAACCTGAAGTAATAAAGACTAAGGTAACGTATGAAACTCAGACAGGTGGGCCGTTTGGCAAGGTAAGGATAAAATTATCCAGTGGAGGAGAGTGGAGTGATTGGATTTGGCAGAATGCAATTGATAAGACATTCAAGGGCATGGTTAAATGAGAAAGGATTGCGGTAAAATAACATCAGAGGACATAAAAGAGGCGGTAGACAGGTTTCTTGCCAAGGGTGGTGAGATAGAAGATCAAAATGCTCATGATTATATAAAGACTGAGAAGAGGGAGATGTGGAATCCTGCCAGGGATAAGACTGCTTCGAGTGTTGATAGCATAATGAGCCGTGCATTTTGGGGTTAGTTAAGAATGGATAAAATTGCAGGTCGTGCGAAGAAAAGGACGGCTCATTCTAAAGCTGTGAACAAAGCTTTAATAAAGACAGAGTTCGAGGGTGGTTTACTTACACAGACTGCTTTGTGTGAGAAGTATGGTATCCATAGAGGAACTCTTCACAGGTGGGCAGTTGCAGGAGAGTGGGAGTTTGCTAGAAGAAGGGAGGAAGCACTTGTAGAAGCTCAGACTGCTTTGGTCAGGAGGATGGGACAGCGTAGAGCCGAGATATCAGAGCAGCATCTTCATGAGTTGAATGATCTCAAAGATGATTTAATGGCGTGCAAGAATGTAAAAGAAGCGTCTCTTATCTCTTCTAAGGCTGACACTCTGCTAAAATTGATAAGGGGAGAGAGGCTTAGTTTGGCAATGCCTGATTCTTTCAAATATATTGAACAAAAGAGCGAGAACATCTATAGGGTTGAAGATGCTCTCAAAGATATAACCAGATTAAAGGAAGGTGTAATAGATGGCGAATTCAAAACCATTGAAGAAGGGAAAGAAAGTAAAGGAGAAGGAAGTATCGATTCAGGAATGGGACAAGGATCGGAAAAAGCTTGGAGCAGCGTTAGCAGCGGCGACGCTGTACTGGCATCTTGATCAGGATTTTGAACAGGCGATAGATATAATTAAAGAATCAGGAGGAGCAGGAGACTTTTGGTATAGGCTAGCCGATGTAGCCATGGAAGGAGTTAATGCTTCTCTATATGAATTAACAGAACAAGGGATGGATCTGTCAGGTGAATTCGTTCTACCAGAGAAAAAGGGAGTGAACTAATGTTAAATCACAGGAGATCCCTATGGGTAGAGACAAAGTTATTATTGATTGGGATGGGCTTGGGTGGACAGGGGACGTTAGTATGCCTGCACTGGTTCTCTCCAAGATCAATGCTCCCTTTTTGTTTGGAGATATTATAGATATCAGAGACATTATGGAGGATCAGCTTCCATCTCTTCCTTATGAGGAACCTCAGTTGCCCGAAGAAGAATATCTGAGTGCACTGGGGAATCTTCATTCTCATATTAAAGCTGTAATTACGGAGACAAAATAATATGCGTCCTATAATAAGGGGGAGGAAGAAGGGGATGAACGGCTTGGAGGAGCGATATTCCAAATGGCTGGATTCATTGATGTGGGAAAAGAGAATAGTAAGCTGGCTCTTTGAACCTATGGGTTTGAAGTTAGCAGAAGAGAAATGTTTTTACCACCCGGATTTTTTAGTAATCCAACTGGATCACTTTGAATTTCATGAAGTAAAGGGTTTTTCAAAGAAGACTGGTAAACCGAGATACGAAGATGATTCTATAGTTAAATTGAAAGTTGCTGCCAGGCAATTCCCTTGGTTTACATTTAGAATGATCTGGTATGATACGGCTCTCGGAGGATGGCAGGACAAAAAAATAACATCCTGAGTCAACAGGATAAGATGATCCAGTTGTTGGAACAGCTGGAGGATCCTGAAGTATATTACGCCTATTGCTTGAAGATAGCTGAATTTGGTACTAAGAAGCTAATCCCGTTCAAGCTGAATCCAATACAGAAAATCCTGCATTCTATGGCAGAGGAACAACTCTCTAAGGAGGGGAATGTCCGAATTATTGTATTGAAGGCAAGGCGAGCAGGCATATCTACATACATACAAGGGAGGTTCTTCAGGCATGCAGCCACACATTTCAACAAGAGGGTGCATATCACTACTCACAGTAGAGAGACAACTCAGGAGATGTTTGGAATGGCAAGGCTATTTGAACAAAACTACCCGCCATTGATTAAACCTGAGATGTATTACTCAGGGAAGAGCGAGCTGTCGTGGGGTTCCAGAGAAGGTGGCGGCTTGAACTCTGCATATTCGCTCTCAACGACAGAGGGTGCAGAGGTTCGTGGAGCTGCTATCGACCTGCTTCATTGTTCTGAAGTAGCCAGCTGGGGAAAGTCTGCTTCTGCATATGCTACTGGTTTAATGAATTGTGTAGTCACAGGGAACGAAACGGAAATTTGGATCGAATCCACTGCTCAGGGTGTAGGGAACTGGTTCTATAGAGAGTACTGGAGGGCAGATAAGGGGGAGTCTGGATTCAAAGTTGCATTCTTTCCCTGGTATTTGATGAAGGAATACCAGATTCCTTTTAAATCGGAGGAGTCGAAGGAGGAATTTACCAGGTCATTGGGTTCTAATCCACGCTATGGAGGCCAGGAGGAGGAGGATCTTCTTGGAATTAGCACCAAATACGTCCTATTTAACGGAGAAACTCTGGAATTCAGTATAAAACCTGAGAATCTGCAGTGGAGAAGGTCGATGATTGACGGAAATTGTCAAGGCGACCTGAATATATTCCACCAAGAGTACCCTTCCACAGCCAGAGAGAGCTTTGTAGCAAGTGGAAGGAGCGCGTTCGATGCGATTAACCTCTCGAAAATGTTTTTTGAGTCGGAAGAACGCTCGGAGTTATCACCACCTACCCGTTATATGGTGCCAGTTAATGAATTTAAGAGTATTTCTGGTAGTGAACAGAAAAGATACTACCTGAAGAAGGAAGAAACTGGTGAATTGTGTGTGTGGAATCCTCCAGTCTACACAAAACAGTACAGAATGGGCATAGATGTGGCAGAAGGGATATTAGTTGACGGAAAAGACAGTGATTACAGTGTTGTTACGGTTTTGGATGCGGAAACATACGAGGAATGCGCCACTTGGTCGGGCAAAATAGATCCTGACCTGCTTTCCTGGGTAATTGTATCCATAGGTTCATGGTATAACTCCGCATTGGCTGCTGTTGAGAATAATAACCATGGTTTATTGACTCTGAAGTTCCTTAGTCTCATTCATCAGTATGATAATATATATATAGACAAGGCTTTGGACGAACGGGGCCAGCGTCAGAAGAAAAAACTAGGGTTCTCCACTAATATAAAGACAAAGAAACTTATACTGGACAATTTAAGGAGATTAATACGGGAGAGTGAGATAAGTATATGGTCAAAGGAGACGATAGATGAGCTTCAAACCTTTGTTGTCCACAATGATGGTAAGGAAGCAGCTCAATCAGGGAGCCATGACGATAGAGTTATGTCCTTAGCCATAGGTGCGTACATGTGCCATATGATGCCGTATGATCCATCTCCATCTCCGTCTTCACATTATAGTAGGAGAGAGATATTTATACCGGCATGATCCATAATTATTATTTATATAACTGATTTTTAGGGTTGTTTTTATATAGAATTATGTGAGACTTCCTTTGTGCTAACTCTTTTTATGCTTTCAGGGTTAGTACTTCCTTCTGGTTGGGGGGGCGGCCCTCCCTCCGTCCCCCTTTCGGGAAAAGAATGGCATTACAGGAATACGAGAGAACAGAATACGAGAACGAGAAGAATAAGGGGTTACCTCCTGATTCACTTGGATCTCTTGTACAGGATCTTTATAGGGAGGCATCATCTGACAGAATGCCTTATGAAGAGATATGGGATTCTGCATGGCATGCCTGGAGAGGGGAATTCCCTAATACAAGCTCGAAGGCTGTACAATTAGCTAAGGAACGTGGGATTTATGTTAACCTTACGAGAAGAAAAGTTCAGGAATCAAGAGTTAAGCTTACCAATTCGATTCTTCAAAACGGTAAAGTTCCATTTAGAATTAAACCATCGCGTCGTCCAAGATTCCTTGCTCCGGATTTATTGGAGCTTGAGGATCCCTATGAAGAAGCTCAGGTTCGTGCGCTTAACTGCGAGCAAAGAATACGCGATATCCTTGATAAAAGTGATTATGAATCGACTATCATTAAAGCTATCAATGAACAAACTATCTACGGAACTGCATGTACTAAGTCAATCGTTCTTAAGACAATTGACTTCCCTTTATACGCAACTGCGAGAATGGATCCGCAGTTGGAAGTTATTGAAGAGGCAATAGAAAGTGAACTGGTTCCTCATATCGAATGGGTTTCAATTTGGGACATATTCCCATCACCGGGAGCCACATCGAAAAATGATGTTGACTGGTGTATCCAAAGAAAATATGTCAGTGCGAATGAGCTTCGAGAGTTGTCTGAGAGAAGCGGAGGACAAATTGATAGAGAGCTTATTGAGAAATGCATTGAACAGGGAGAAGGATACCAGGCAACTGATGAAGGAACATCATCCCCCGCGAGAAGTAATAACTATTCTACACAGGTAAAGAAGTACTGTCTTCTTGAGTTATGGCATAAGGGTTTAGGCAAAGAGGATCTTCGAGATTATATGGAGATAGACACTGAAGCCTCAGTGAATATCAGTGTCACTGTTACAGTCTTGGGGAACAAGGTTCTTAGAGCTATGCCTAATCCTTTCGAAAGAAGGATCCCTTTTGATTTTTGCTATTGGGCAGAGCAGGAGGATTCTATTTGGGGATCAGGCATCTACGAAGCGATTCGTGATGATCAGGCAATGATGAATTTCATTTATGGCCTGATTATAGAGGGCAAAACAATGTCCTCTCAGCCTATGGTCGCTATTAACCCCAATGCGTTTGATGCAACCAGTGATGATTTTTACGAGCTTTATCCGGGTAAAATCTTCAGGCTTAAGTCAGGGGAAGATGTTAACTCTGCCTTTAAGAGTATTATTATACCGGATGTAACGAATGGGCTTGTTGACCTGATCAAGATGATTGAAAGGAATACTGATCTAAGCTCAGGTCAGGTTCCGATAGGGATGGGTAGTGGTTCCCAGTATCAGACTAAGACTGCTACCGGGATGACGATACTCGATCAGAATTCACAGAGATTGACTCTCTCGGTAGTTCGTTCGCTGAACGAAATGATTAATAGTAATATCAATGCTATTTATCATTGGTTGATAGCGGATGACCACGATATGTCGATTAAAGGCGACTTTGAAGCAGAGGCAAAATCGTATGATCAGTTTATGGCAAGAGAAGTTAGTATCAACCAGATCATGCAGTTCATTCAAGTATTGGGTCAGGTGCCAGAACTGAGGCCGAATATTAATTTTTCTAAGATGGCGAAGCCGTTGCAGATGGGGTTTGGATTAGATATTGATGGATTAGTTAGAACAGAGGATGAGGTGCAGGAAGAGATGATGGCAGCAGCAGAAGCCGATAAGAAGAAGTTTATGGATGAAGCAGAAGCTGATATTACGAAAGATGAAAGGATTGCCGTCACTGAAGAGAAACAAGCCTTGGGTGCGGATATGAGAAAAGGAATCATCCAAGAAAGATTAGCCAGAATTAAAGAGGGAGAACCAGTTGATACACCGCTTAGCCAAGAGCTTGAGTCAACTTCGATCATCCTTCTCGAAGAGATCGCAAAACTCAATGCCGAGACAAGAGAACAACAGGCCGCAAATAGACAGGGACAAGCTGGAGTTCCTCCTGACGCTCAAGGAGGATCCCAGGTGGCAGCAGCTTAAAAGTATTTTAGACATCAGACTTGCAGACAAAAGGAGGAAACTCTCTGAAAAGCCTCTACATGAAGCAAAAGATCTGATGAACTTTAATGTGCTCGTAGGTTCGATCAAAGAACTCGATGAGATAATCGACCTTGATCAGATGTTACGAGAATTTTTGTTAACCCACAGCAAATGATACCAGATGTTAGAGAATGAACAGGCTCCTCTGTTAGCCGGAGAACAGCCAATACTTGATGCTGAATCTCAACCCGGATCGGAAATTGAGGTATTACGGCAGAAGCTCGAAACAATGGAAAAAAGATATAACGATCTACGGCCTCATGCAGATCGTGCGCAAACTCAGTTAAATGATTCCCAGAAGCAATTGCAGGATCTTCAGATGCGGAACGCAATTCTGGAGAGGGAAAAGGAAATTGCGTCTACACAGCCCCAGACTGATCCATTATCAGATGATCAATGGTACTCAGAAGAGGATACCCGTGTGTTCAATGATTTCCCTGAAGTAATTGCAGCCACAGACAAACGTAGTGAGCTGATGATGAAAAAGGCTCTACGTTCGGAAAGGAAGAGGATAAGGGAAGAAATACAAAACGAGATGCGTGGTGAGATAAGTGGAGTTGCCGCAAAGTTTGATGAGATGCAGAAACAGCAATTATATGACTCGGCTCTCGGTTCGAATGTATGGCCTTCGATAGAGAATAATGAAGAGTTCATTAAATGGGTTAATGCTGATGCTGTCAGAACGGCAGCAATGACTAATGGGAATGACGATGCTCGTATTTCCATTATCTCTTATTATATGCAAACAGGTAACCCAACTGGAGATTACCAAGGCCAGCAGCAAGAGGAGCGACGACAACAGGTGCAGAGTGTCATAGGCACTTCAGCATCTCGACAACGCTCTGGTGCGCCCAACATGGACGGGCAACAGCTGTGGGATGCGATGGCAAACGAAGATGCTCAAAGAGCACAAAGATTTAACCAATAATCATGTAGAGGTATATTATGGCAACAACCTGGACAAATTATGACGGGAGTGCCAATTCAGGTAATCCCGTTATAGCACACAATCGTGGCGGTACTGGCCGTGTAGCCAATGCCGGTACGGTTCGTTATGGTGATTTGGATGAAACGGAATCTGTTAAGATTCAGCGTAAATTCTTGGCAATAGCTAAGAGAAATTTGGTTTTCGCTCGCTTCGCGCAGAAGGAATCCAAAGAGAAGAACTCGGGTTTAGAAGTTCGTTGGAAGCGGTTTGACAAGTTAAGCTTGCCACTGGTACCGCTTGCCGAGGGTTACAAGCCTCCAGCCGACACGCTGACCCAATCGATAATCAAGCTGAAGCTCAATCAGTTTGGATCATACATTGCGACCACCGATGTGTTGGTAGCCGCAGCTGAAGATCCCATTATCTCTACGATCATTGATCGCCAAGGGATTCAAGCCGCTGAGCTTATTGATTATCTGACATTTTTGCATATGCGTACTGGTACTCAGGCAACTTATGCATCTGCTGAAACATCACCGAGTCGTGCTAATGTCAATTTGAATATTGGCCTTAACCTTGGTGTTAATGCTGCTGATGCTGCAAATAAAGTGTATCGTACCGATCTGCTTGATGCAGCTATTCGAACTCTGGAATACAATGAGGCTCGTAAGATTGCTAAGCAGATGACTCCATCTCCTGATTATGGAACGGAGCCTGTGCCTGAAGCATATGTGGCAGTATGTCATACCGATTTCCGCAAGGATCTCGAAATGATGCCTGGTTATATCCCCTATCAGAAGTATGCCAATAACGGTATGCAGATGCTTCCGGGAGAAATAGGAGCGATTGGAGCAATTCGTTTTGTTCTTACCACTCAAGCCAGTGCATTTGGACAGGATCCAGATGGAACACATCGTGTCTCAACTGACATCTCTGCAACTCAAGCAAGCGGATATTCTGCTGGTTGGGTTGATACTGAAGTTTCTTTTGGCGATACAGCGGGGACAACCAATGCGACGTTTGGTCGTGCTGGTGATACCGATGGTTCGGCAGAAGCAGGGTTTGATGTTTCTACTGGCAGTACAGCACTTGGTAATAATTACATTGACGATGATGCTACTGCTACGAAGGCGAAACTTGAGACAAGATTGGCAGCTGATGATGACGAAGCCAAAACAAGGATTAAGGTTTATCCTGTTTTGATTTTCGCAGAAGACGCAATGGGATGTGTAAGTCTTTCTGGCTATGATGCCGTTGTTCCTAAAGTCGTGATGCCTGCTCCTGCAGTCACCGATCCGTTGGGACAAACCGGAAGTGTTGGCTGGAAAACGTGGTATGCATGTCGTGTGCTAAACGAAGATTGGCTCTACCGAATCGAGTGTGGGGTATCGTCACTCACGTAAAATTCCTGAAGGGGGTTGGGCACCTGATAGCCCAACTCCTTTCCAGGTTTCGGAAACTCCTGTTATTACAGTTTCCTATGAAAGGTTTAGTGTAGATGGGGTTTTAGTATCTCAATCTCACGTAGATCATTACCTCCAACCTGGATCCTTACCAGAAAGGGTCAACCTGGTTCTTGTAGAACCGTTTAAGGGAGTACAATTTGAGGCATCCGTTGGCCGGGTGAACGGAAATAATGAAAGAGAATTGTATATCCCGAAATTTTTTCTACCTGAAGAACCTAAATACATCATGAATTCCCCGGAATCATGCTTTATCCCTCCAGATACAAAGAATAATTCGATTCGTCTTTATATGACGCTTCGTGGTAAGGAGCCGCCTGATCAGGGTCGGCTATTCTTTTTCATTAAATATAGGACATCGTGATGGCTGAACTAGGCGGCGGGTTAATCCCTGCAGGAAATTATGGATCCACAATAAATAACCCTTTAAGGGATGGATCTGGAAGAATTCATTCTCATAACCAGCAACTTAATAAAGATTTAGCTCCTGTTGTAGGGAAGGATCTTAAAACTCCTCCTGATTGGGGTGTTGTTGTAATTGGTTTTGGAGAAGAGGCAAGTGAAAGAGGATTGGTTACCATTACTTATGGTGACTGGGTTTTACGGTTCACAAGAAATGTTCGTTGTGCAATTCCTAAAGGACATCTGCAGAATCTAATGCAGACAGTGGAGACACGGTATATGCAGCCTCATGAAGGGGCTCAGATGGTTTCTTATAAAGCATCCCGTTATCAATTTCAGGTTCTTAAGTGGCCTGAATCAATGATGAACAGGGAATCTGTTGAATCATTCGCTAAAGAAGTTGATGTAGCATGACTATTCGCCTTGTAGATATACGGGCAAAAGTAAGGCGTACTCTTCAGGATACTTCATATGTCAGGTGGGGTAAGCATGAACTGAATCAGTATATCAATGATTCTTGTGAGGAGTTTATCCGTCTTACCAGTCTTCCTTATGAAGAGAAAACAATAACTGTTACTGCTGATACTTCTCAATATTCAGTTCCTTCTGAGATTATGGAAGTAAAGGGAGCTGAGTGGGAAGATTTGGATTCTGGAACTTATAAGGATAGACGAGGGCTGGCTGTTGTCACTGTATCTGAAATGAATAGGTTGGCTGCCGAGAATCGTTTATCAGAGTATGAGTATGGAGTTAACAGGTCAGAGGTAATTCTTTTTGGGAAGAGTTCATCTCCTCTTAAGAATGACTGGAGGATTAAAACTTCTGCTAATCCGGAACATATAGTTATTGATCAACTTAGGCCGGATGTATTTTTGGTTTATCCAATACCTTCTTCTGCAGGTAGAGTCACTTTAACGGGGATACTTCAGCCATTTGTTATGAGTGATATTATCCCGTACTCGTATGAAAAGAAGGTTGATGGAACACCAACCACGAAATTGATTACGACTTCTCACCTGGAGTATGAGGAGACTGTTGCACAGGTTGTGGATGAGGATCGAGATATTGTAAAAATTAATGATTACGAGAATATTACGGTTAATGGGGAAGATTATACTGATAGTAAGGATTTCACTTATAAAGATGAGGTCGGTATATCTCCTGTTTGGTCGGATGCCATAATGTTCGGTGTTATGGAGAGAGCTTATTTAAAAGAACATGATTTGCGTAATGTAGAGAAATCTGAATTTTTTAGAAGCAAAAAGAATATGCTGGTCGGTGAATCTTTTTCGAATGATTCAATGCATTCAGGAAGTGTTCATGGAGGTATAAATATTAACCGTTTTGTCGTGAGGGCTTAATGGCAATTGAATTAAAATTAAGGACAGGATCCACTGCTGATTCAGATTCCTTTACAGGTGCAGAAGGTGAAGTAACTGTTGAGCATCCTGTTGATGGGAGCGGAAATGCCAGAACGGGAGATGCTGCTACTTATCCTTGGCATTTAAGGATTCATGACGGATCTTTGGAAGGTGGCCACATAGTTCCTACCACTCTTGGAACGGATACCTTGAGTAATAAGACTCTGGCATCCCCTGTAATTACTGGCTCTGTTGTTGATTCAGGGGCTAATAATGTAATTACTCTTTCTAATGACGGCACAGCAAGTATTAGTAAATTAAAGATTCCAAATGCTAATGATGTGTCAACACTTGCTCTTGAGGTAATCCGTACACGGGCAATTAAAATGTCACTCGCTATAGGTGGAGGTGAATTCTAATGGCTACAGAAAAACTTAATCGTGTTTACTCAAATAATCTTGGGACGACACTAACTACAGTTTATACAGCTCCAGCGCATGCATCGTCTGGGACAGAAAATATGTCGGTAATTATTAGTTTAATGGTGTGTAATACCCATTCTGCTGCAATAACAGCAGATGTGGTTTTGATGCCTGGTGGTACAAGTACAGAAATTAATATAGCAAATAATATTGAGATACCTGACAAGAATGCAGTTGAGATTATACAATCCCGTGTATTCCTGAAACATGACGGTACGGATGGAGATGTTGTAAAAGTTCGTTGTGATACTGGATCTCATGCAGATGTTTGGATTTCTACTTTGGAAGGAATTAATTAATGCCACGTTTTATTGGTCGTAAAGGCGATATTATAAATCGCCTCGACGTTGATCGTATCGATACGGTTTATTACGGTATTACTAATATCAACAAGGTTGCAGATCGAGATGCAGATATTGGCACAGTAGCATCTAGAGACAGCGATGTTGGTGCGGTAGCTGATATTGACACTGAGATAGGGTTGTTGGCTGACATTCAGGATGGCACTACGGATACCAGTGCTTTAACTAATCTCAATGGGATTAGAGGGAATATCACTACTGTTGCAGGTGCTGTGGATAATGTTAATACAGTAGTCACCAATATAGCTAATGTTAATGCAGTTGGTGGAGATATAGCTAATGTCAATACGGTTGCTACTGGTATAGGTTTAGTGACAACGGTAGCTAACGATCTTAATGAAACGATATCCGAGATTGAGACTGTAGCAGATGATTTAAATGAAAACCTTTCCGAGATTAATACTGTTGCTGAAAATATAGCTAATGTAAACACTGTTGGTACTGGTATAGCTAATGTTAATACTGTTGCCGGAGGTATGAGTTTAATCACAACTGTAGCAAATGATTTGAATGAGGTTGTATCAGAGATTGAAACAGTAGCAGATGATCTAAATGAAAGTCTTTCCGAGATAAATACTGTTGGAGATAATATAGCAAATGTAAATACGGTAGCAGCAGCCAATAGTAATATTAATACAATCATTAGTATAAACAGCAACATAGCTACTGTAGCTGGTATATCTGATGATGTTACAACAGTAGCAGGGAATGTAAGTGATATAGGTACTGTTGCAGATAGAGATGCAGACATAAGTACGGTAGCTGATCGCGATGCTAATATTGGTACTGTAGCAGCACGAGACGCAAACATTGGAACTGTTGCTGCAAGGGATGCAAATATAGGGACAGTTGCCAGCAGAGATGCAGATATAGGGACAGTAGCGGATAGAGATGCTGATATAGGAACTGTTGCTGATAGAGATGCGGATATAGGAACTGTTGCAGGCAAGGCAACCGAGATAGGGCGGTTAGGTACTGCGGATGCTGTAGCAGATATGAATACTCTTGGGACATCAGCAATTGTTTCTGATATGGATGCAATTGCAGCAATAGTCGCAAATGTAACGAAGGTTGCAGATATAGATTCAAATGTATCTACAGTAGCTGGGATTGATGCCGAAGTAGTTGCGGTTGCAGGTGATGCTTCGGATATAGGAACAGTAGCAGCTAAGGCAACAGAGATAGGCAGGCTCGGTACTGCGGATGCTGTTGCCGATATGAATATATTGGGTACAGCTGATGTAGTCAATGATATGAACGTGTTGGGTACATCGGCTAATGTAACAGCAATGGATACTTGTGCAACAAATGTTGCTGATATTAATTCATTTGCGAATACGTATCATGGAGCTTTAAGTTCAGATCCTGCGGGTGGAGTTAGTGATCAGGGTGATCTTTACTTTGATACTGTTGGATTGAAGATGAAGGTTTATAACGGATCAGCCTGGCAGAATGCCACATCATCTGTCGAGGGTGTAGTTAGTTTCGTTGAGTTTACTTCTTCTAATGCATCCACAAGACATTATGCGCTTAGTCATGATGTCGGTATGGAGATTGTATACCTGAATGGGTCGAAGCTTGTCCGTGGTACTTCTTCTACTGACAAGGATTATATCTGTGTATCGGGAGGATCAAGCACTACTGCACTTTCGAGTGGCGGTTCAGCAACGCATATCCATCTTAATTCAGATACTACTGTAGATGATGTCATCTCAATTAATGCATGGGGTGCATCAGGCAATACTCTTGCGGTTCCTGTAAGTGGAGGAACATTCCTTGGTGATATTGCAATCTCAGGGGATCTGACTGTAAGTGGAGATACCACTACTGTTAACACTGCTACTCTTACAGTAGAAGATCCTTTAATCAGTCTTGGATCTGCTAATACATCTAATGATGTTATTGATCTGGGTTGGTATGGAACTTATGGTTCCACTCCAAAGTATGCAGGATTGTTTAGAGATGCAGGAGATGGGAAATTTAAAGTATTTAAGGAACTGGAAGCAGCACCTACTACTACAGTTAATACAAGTGGAACTGGTTATGCTGTTGGTACTCTAGTAGCTAGTCTGGAGGGGAATGCAAGCACTGCCACTGCACTCGCAAGTGCAAGAACTATTGGTGGAGTTTCATTTGATGGAACTGCAAACATTAATCTTCCGGGTGTTAACACATCAGGTGACCAGAATACATCAGGTAATGCAGCCACAGTTACAACAAATGCTAACTTAACCGGGGATGTTACGTCATCAGGGAATGCCACTTCTATAGCATCTGATGTAATTGTGAATGCAGATATTAAATCTGATGCGGCAATTGCTATGTCCAAGACTGCCCTAGTGGCAGGAACAGGGATTACTCTATCCACTAACACACTGAACGTGGATGCTGCCCAGACTCAGATTACATCTCTCGGGACTCTTACTTCTCTAGAACTTTCTGGAAATATTGATTTAGCTGACGATACAAGTATCGGAATATCCGATACTGAAGAAAGGATAGAGTTTGATGGAGCAGGGGATATATCAGTTTTAGATGCAAAATTTGGCATTGGGACTAATGCTCCTGCTACTAAATTTCACATAGCTGATAACTACCCCGATTGGTCTAGTAAACTGGTTAACACTCACAGTGGAGGATATGGGTTTGTTGTGAGCGCAGGTGGGGCATCAACCACCTCTATGCTTGTGGTGGATTATAACGAAGCGAACACTCTTTTTGAACTAAAGGGGAACGGAACGACTTATCTAAAAGGCGATGTCGGTATTGGAACGACTTCCCCCAGTTCTATTTTTGAAATCGTTGGTGCATCATCTCCACAATTACGAATAAAAGATTCTACAAATAATCATATTGTTGGGATGCAATCATACGATACTGCTGCAAATGTAGGAACGATTTCAAATACTCGTTTTGATATAATTTCAAATAATTCCGAAAGAATAACTATTTCAGCCGATGGCAATGTCGGCATCGGGACAACTAATCCATCAGATTATCACACGGCAGCATCGAATTTGGTGGTGTACGGCTCATCTCACACAGGAGTAACCATTGCTACAGGTGGAGCGAATTCAACATCGCTATATTTCGCAGATGGTACAGGGACTAGCGATGAAAATAGAGGTAGTGTTACGTATGATCACGGTAATAATTCTATGATATTTGGTACTGATACAGTAGGAAGGATGACAATTAATTCATCTGGCAATGTCGCCATCGGAACAACCTCTACTGACATTCCACTTGAAGTTTGGGGGGATGGAGGTGGAGGAGGTGAAAATCAATATGGGACTTTACGTCTGAGAGATACTGCGGCCTATAATGCTTCACCTGAAGCAGGTGTAGGGTTTGGGGGGAAGTATGCAAATGCAGGTAATATAACAACTTTCTCACAGATTAGAGGTTCAAAAGAGAATTCGACTGATGCAAATTATGCGGGGGATTTATCATTTTGGACAAGTCAACATGGTACTGGAATAGTGCAAAGGATGACGATAAATTCTATTGGCAAAGTCGGCATTGGCACAACTAATCCGCTACAACTTTTGCATGTGGAACCTCAAAGTGCGATGAATGGGATACTGATCAAACAGGCACATGATTCTACGCCATTGGGTATTGAGAATAATAATAATTCTCCTGCGATAACTATTTGGAATAATGGATCTACGGCCCGTGGGTTGGACATACAAACTAATCAGGGGAGTCAATCTGCAAACCACTCTCTTGTCTATCTAAAGACAACGTCCTCAACATTCTCCCAGCCTCTTATCTATGCCGAACAGGCTGGTAATGGGATGGGGGCGCATTTCAAAAACATCATAGGAGCTGGTGCAGATAATCCTGTTGTCCACATCGAAACAACAAACGCTGCATTTGATCAACCTGTATTACGAGTTACAAATGATGGAAAATCCTATGGCATTCAGATAAATAACAATGACCCAGGAGGTTCTGAAGGAGATTCCGCATTAAGGATTAATCAAAATGCTCCAGGAGCTGGAATTTATATAGATCAGGATGGTGCTGCTTCTGGCTTATATATAAATCAGAGTAGTGCTGGAGGAATCCCCTTATATATCACTAATAATCATACTGAAGAAGGCATTAGAGTTCTTTGTCCTTCAAATGGTCAGGGAGTAAGGATTGACGCAGGTAGTGGTGGTAATTATGTTCTACGTTGTAATGCTGAAGGAGGCACTCTAGCGGCTAGATTTGATGCGGATGGTGATTACTCTTTAGTTGGGAGTCCATATTCTGACAGACGATTAAAGGAAAATATTATTGATTCTGAATATGGATTAGCAGAGGTGCTTCAGTTGACTCCACGGAAATTTAATTGGATAACACACCCTGATTTGCCAAAACATGGTTTCATTGCACAGGAGGTAAAATCTGTTGCACCTAATATGGTTCGTGGAGATGATTCAGATGAGTTAGGTGAGGATGGAGGTGGGGGGATGTCCTTTGATTATAACGGTATGTCTGCTGTCTTATGTAAAGCAATTCAGGAATTAAGCGCAAAAGTCACAGCATTGGAGGGTAACTAATGGCAGTAACAAGAGCACGGAAGGTAGCTGATCTTGGTTCAACTGATGTTACTAAAGCTGAACTCGATGTTCTGGATGGGATACCAGGCGGGTTAACTACAACTGAGGTAGGATATCTTGATGGTGTTACTTCTTCTATCCAGACTCAGGTAGATACTAAGTTGGCATCTACTGTAGCCTCTTCTACTTATGCTCCTTTAGCATCCCCAACCTTCACAGGGTCAGTAGCTGGTATTACTAAAACTCATGTTGGGTTGGGTAATGTAGATAATACTTCTGATGCTACAAAGCAGACTAATATTCTCTCGGCAGCGTCTGCTTCTGATGTAGGATTAGGCAATGTAACGAATGAGTCTAAGTCTACTATGTTTGCGTCACCGTCTTTCACCAGCGTACCTGTAGTGCCTACTGCTTCTGCCAGCACAAATACTAATCAGATAGCCTCTACAGCGTTTGTAACTACAGCCATAGATAACTTAATAGATAGTGCTCCTGGGGCCCTGAACACTCTGAATGAATTAGCTGCGGCTATTAATGATGATGACGACTACCACGTAGCAGTGACAGCTAGTCTGTCGGGTAAGGTAGCCAAGTCTGGGGATACGATGAGCGGTGTGTTGAATATGGGAGATAACAATATCACTAATGTAGGGGATATCTCTCTTGACTCAATCTCATCCGATGCTGGGACAAGTATAAATGTTGTCTTGGGAAGTGACGCAGGTGATGACTTTCTGGTGGATACAGACAAGCTGGTGGTAGAGGGGGATACTGGAAAAGTCGGGATCGGAGTAACGCCTGATAGTGAGTGGCACAGTACTATGAAGGCTGTCCAGATTAATTCTGGGAGTTTGTCTGCTCATGATTCTTATCCTCATTATGTGCAATTGAATGCAAATGTCGTTCAAAAAGATTCTGGTGAGAAGAGGTTGAACACTAGCTATAAGGCTAGTCAGCATCGGCAGTGGGATGGCACACACATCTTTAAAGTAGCACCATCCGGTTCAGGAGATATATCGTGGACAACTGCGATGACTATTGATAATGATGGCAATGTCGGCATCGGCATAACTGCTCCTGCCACAACATTACATGTGGTAGGCAATCTATGGGTAAATGCTGGTTATTCGGATACGCCAATGGATGGAACGCCCGGAACAAATGATATTTGTAGTTTAATCGGATCAGGAGGTTATTGGGGGCTTAGAACTGATAACACAACAAAAGGGTTTAATCTAGATGTGTATAATGCTGGTTCTCCAATATCTGCTTTTCATGTTGCACAAGGTGGAAATGTCGGCATAGGGGATACTGACCCAAGTGAAGCGAAGCTAAGTCTTGTCCAAGCAAATGATTTAAACTGTTTTACCATTGATAATAACTCAGGATCAAGTTACGGAATTTATGTAGAAAATACAGGATCAAGTTATCAGGGGCTTTTGGTAACGTCTAATCATGCAAACCCATCAAAGGAACTGGTTAAATTTCAGGCGGATGCTAATTTTGATGTGACTGTGCTTGAGGTGGAAAATAATGGGGATGGTTATGGTTTATTAATAGATTCAAATTCCGCTGGTAAGGGGTTGGTGATCGATAATATAAATGGAAATTACGCTTTGGAGGTTTATCAAGGCTCTTCAACTAGCACCTGTGCGTATATCCATAATGATGGAACTGGTCAGGGGCTTTATGTGCAACAGGATGCGAATGGTGATGCTATCCTTGTTGATAATAATGGAAATTCTAATGCGATAAACATCGATAATGACGGCACTGCATCGGCTCTGTACATAGATCAAAACGCATCTAAGCCATCTATTGTCGCATCTGATGGTGCAGAAGGCTATCCTGCCTATTCATTCCGTGGTGAGGATAATACGGGGATGTTCCGCCCTGGAGCAACTGCTTTAGCTTTTTCGGTTGGAGGAGGAGAAGCTATGCGTATTCAGTCTGATGAGCAGGTAGGGATTGGTACGAGTTCTAATAATTGGATTGATTATGTAGACGGTTTCCATGTTACGGGAGGATATGGTTTAGGTGGTGGAACTAAATATATCGCAGGGTTTAGAAATGGTACAAATTCAAATGATGCTCATGGAATTTTGATACACGCAGGTTATTCAACTAACAATGGGACTACTCATTTTATTACTTTTAAAGATTCCGGTAGTGGAACTGTAGGACATATTCAAACAGTCAGTGGTAATTTACAACTCGTTAACACTTCAGATGAACGTCTTAAAAAGAATATAAGAGATAGTGAGTGGGATGCCCTTAATATTATTAATAATTCGAGAGTAAGGGATTTTGAGTGGAAGGATGGCGGCCACACTATGAAGGGGGGTTTTATTGCACAGGAGTTAAAAGAGGTTTGGCCTGATGCAGTCACAGAACCTACTGAAATAGATGATCGTTACCATGTAGGAACAACATACTTCATCCCGATGTTAGTTAAAGCAGTACAAGAGTTAACAGCAAAAGTAACAGCATTGGAGAACGCATGACTTGCGAAACCTATGAGTGTGAACAATGTAATTGTGATCCTTGCCAGTGTGAGGATTGGATACTAAAACCTGATTATTATGAAAGGGAGGCAGAATGCCATTAACAGAAAAAGAATGTAATGAACAATTGGCTGTGTTACAGCAAAGGATTGCTGAAGATTCTACTCAAGTACAACGTCTTATGGGATATAGACAGAGAAGAATAGAAGAAGCCGAGGAAGCTAAAGAAGATAGTAACGACAAGGCTGAAATAGATACAAAGAAAAAATCTGTAAAATGAAAGGAATGGAGGCGGTTGTGTTTTCCTAGAACAACGGACGAGGTTTTCCTTACTTAATGTGCATCTAGGTGTCGAATCCTATGATGATGCTAACGTGCGGAAGATTGTTGATTCGGGCAACCCATCGCCTCCAAATTTTTATGCCACTAAAATACGGTAGATCAAGGAAAACAGTTTCTAAAAATATCAGGAAACTGAAGAGAGAGGGATACGGACAAAAACAGTCTGTAGCTATTTCTCTGCATAAGGCTGGTCGTTCAAAAAATAAGACGAAGCGGAAAGTCTGATGATAAACCTTAATATTACTGCATATGAAAACATGGAAAGCTTATCTAATAATAATTGCGACAATCTCTATCGGATTGTCTGCATACTTCTTAGGAGATAAAGGTGTTGCAGGAAGAGTATATTCCTATGCGCCGGTTGAGGCCATCAATTGTCTCGCCCAAAACATATACTTTGAGGCAAGGGCAGAATCAACAGCAGGCAAAATCGCGGTTGGGCAAGTCGTCCTCAACCGTAGTGTCAGCAAAAAATTCCCTCATGGGATATGCGAGGTGATAAAGCAGGGATCTCATTTTAGTAATGGAGTACCCAAGAGGGATCTTTGCCAATTCTCCTGGTATTGTGATGGAAAGTCAGATCATCCGACAGATCGAAGATCATGGAGAGAGTCACTTAGACTCGCAGAATATCTCATTTCTGGACGAGGTGGCTTTCTGGACATCACAGATGGGGCTCTCTTCTACCATGCTAACTATGTTTATCCAAGATGGGCCAGAAGAAAAAATGAAACAACAAAGATCGACAGGCATATCTTTTATAGATGATGAGGCATATGCTCAAGCAGAGTGTGTTGCTGGGATTTTGTAGTTTAATGATTTCCAGTTGTGTGACAGTCAAGACAACTCCTGATAAAGTTGTTGCCAAAGAACCAAAGGAGATTGAGAACCCTTACTTTGGTGATTATTCAACTGACCGTATCAGGGGGATGTGGGGAATTTGTTTTACTTCTTCTGCCTCTAAAAATCCTATGGTTCCTCCGCCTCTTCATGCCATATACTGCGACTGTATGGTTAATAAAGTAAGAGGTAGCTACAGCCAGAAACATCTTTCATCTATTGAAAATACCAAGGAACTAAATAGTATAATGAAAGGTATAGCGGAGAAATGTGTGGATGAAGTTATCGATCCTGTATATCCACAAGAACCTAAAACCGAATCAACAAAATGGATTTACCGAAACTAAGATGGGGGACAAGAACGGTTATAGCTGTCGGTGAGCTTGGGCTGATAGCATTCATCATCAATCTTATCTTTAACCCGGACAGGGAATTAAACCCTGAGATGACTAATGCTTTAAGTGTTCTTGTTGGGGGGTTGTTGCTTAACTTTGGTAAGACGAGCGGATATTTCTTTAGTCAGGAGAGTGAGACTATAGAAACCTCGAATGACAAAAAGAATAATGAACAGGTAAAATAGAAAAGCAGTAATTGTATGGCTGAGATAAAGGATAACGGGACAGAGCCTGTTCTAGCTGTTCCTGTTAGCAAGGTTGTTTGGGTTTTAGTTATAGTGATTATCTATCTGTCTTATGTGGTTCTTGGTTTCGAAGATCATATCGAAAAAATAATAACAGAAAGAGCAGAAAAATTATACGAGATAGTAGATCACGAAATGGATGATACGAACGACAATTATGAAGAAACTTTACATTTAATTTTACAATCCGAGTGTGAAGAAGCACTAGTAAAATACAAAGAAATAGCTTGTAAGATCGATACAAAACAGCGACTTCATGATATTGACTATCGTACTCATGGTGGAGCGCATCCTAATAGATAAGTTATGGAAGAGACGTTTAGTATATTAGACTATTTTAACGGGGAGTTGAATGTAGTATTAATGGTTCTATTTATATTCTTTTATTCTGTATTAGTATTCTTTAACAGTTCACAGTCAAAGATAGCAAACTTCTCACGTAATGTAGTCTTTATGGCATCAGGTATGCTGTTCGTGTATTACATCTTTCAGATCAGTTACTTAGAGAACTACAGAGAGTTTGAATACTTGGTTGCATTCTTGATAGCACTTAGCTTTAGGGATTTACTTCCTGTTATTATTAATTTTGTAGTGGATGTTTGTACGGTTAAGCTTAAACAACTAGATGCCAAGATAAAGAAGGAGTAATGATTGATACGAAAGAATTTACTGATGTAACTAAGAAGCTGAGAGATTTTTTTGATGAACGTGGTTTCCTTGAGGTGCATACACAGAGTAGACTTAGCATACTGGCTGCATGTGAAGATCCTACTACTGTATCTACTTTTGAATACTCAGGAGAGATTTGGCCTCTCCCACAGACAGGGCAGATGTGGTTGGAGTATGAGCTTCTTCAAAACCCTGATCTGAAAGGGGTTTATTGTTTAAGTACAAGTTATAGACAGGAGCAACAGCCAGTTATAGGTAGACATGAGTTGATATTTCCTATGTTTGAGTTTGAAGCACCGGGAAGTTTCAATGACCTTATAGATCTGGAGAAAAGCCTGTGTGCTCACCTCGGTTATAAACAGAAGGATTTTACTGTAGGCAAGTATATGGATGTTGTGAATAGATTCAGGACTGACGATCAAATTCTAACGGATTACCATGAACAGGTTCTTTGCAGAGAGAACGATGGAGCTTTTCTGTTGACACACTTCCCATTTTACACTTCTCCATTCTGGAACATGAAAACTGAGAAGGGCAAGATACGAGTAGGTGGTAAGGAGTCAATGATTCCTAAAGAGGTAGAGACAGATATCGCCCTTAAATGCGATGTTCTTTTAGGTGGGATGGAGACAATCGGGAGTGCGGAACGGGCTACAGATGTTAGAGAGATGCATGATAATTTCCACACTATATCTGATGGGGAATATAGCAAATTGCTTTATGATAAGTTTGGATATGAGAGGGTAGAAAAGGAACTGGCTGAATTCCTGAGTTACGATTTCTTCCCACGGTTTGGTGGTGGGATAGGTGTCACACGGTTGATAAGTGCTTTGAAAAACATTTAAGTGAAGGGAAAAGTAATGGAAAAGAAACTAGTCATGGGCCTCAGTGCTCTTGTAGCAGGCATTGTACTGTCTTGTCTGACATGGCTCATGCTGAATGTTTCTTCACTTCAGGGGGATATGAAGCTTGTGATGTACCAGTTGGAGGAGCTTCAGGATTCTTTTGAAATGGCTAGATTAGATTTTTAGGGAGTCATAATGAGAAAAGAAAGGTGGGATAACAAAACTATGTTAGAAGCAATGCTATTAAACGCAGTAAAGAGTCTTATTGCATCTGAGTTGCAATCTCTTGGTCAAGAACATGTTGATGAAGCTTTAAAAAACAATCTATCTGATGAGCAAATGGAGATGCTTGACAAGGTTGTAGATGCTATGCCTGATAATACGTTTACAACAATCAAGGAGTTCTTTGCCTGATGAAATTATCTAAGAACTTTTCTTTGAGAGAGCTTCTCAAGAGTGATATGGGTGAGAGGCTTGGTATTGATAATACTCCAGAGTCACCAGAGATTTACGTTAATCTCACGGCTCTTGCGTGTTGTGTGTTACAGCCTGTGCGTACTGAGTGGGGACGTACCAAAATAAACTCAGGGCTGAGGGTACTAGAATTGAATCGTGCTATTGGATCTGGAGATAACAGCCAGCATGTTGTAGGACAAGCTGCCGACTTCGAGGCATCCAAAGCAAGTAATTATGGTTTAGCCTGTTGGGTTAGAGATAACCTGGATTTTGATCAGTTGATACTCGAGTTCTATGTCAAGGGAGATCCTGAATCAGGTTGGGTTCATTGCAGTTATAGAGCTGATGGAGAGAATAGGAAGGAATGCTTAACTAAAATAAAAGGTAAAGAGGGTTATGAACCAGGATTAATAGAATAATGCCTAAGAACTATATAAGAGAATTTACTGGGGGAATATCTAATAAGATTGATCCTCAAAATCTTAGTGGAAGTCAATCCGTTACTTCTGTAGATGTTGATACTCAGGGTTTTACATTAGAACCTGGTGAAACCTTTAATTCAAATGATGTTCCAGGAGGTCATTTCTACCATCGTGGAGAGTGGATTACTGACAAGACGGTTCTCTCTTTCGAAGAGCATGGATCAAATGTAATTAAGACGTATGGTGATAAACGCCCTGAGATTGAAGATATAGTTCCTGATAGTAAAAATACAATAAGGGATCTAGGTGTACCTCGTCCACCAATGGCTATAGCTGAAGGCAGCATTGTTAGTGAGGGTTCTATTTCTGAAAGAGATGCAAGTGGTGCTCATATAATTACTATGGATAGGTTCCCGAATTCTTATAAATGGGGAGCGAGGCAGGCCACCGTTGATACTTCTGCTAAGACAATTAAATGGCTTAATAGAAACCCTAAAACAGAATCTGATTTTCAAGTAGGAGATTTTGTTCGATTTGAATCAAGTGATAATGCACCAAACATTGATAGACTTGAAGTATTTAAAATCACTAATATCGATGATAGTTATATTACATTTAGTTCGACTCCACCTGATATAGGAGTCTCCGGATATAATTCAGTTTATTTAGTAATGAATGAACAAGTAGATTCTGCCTTGGATACGCTCACTACTTGGGAAGATGTAACGCCAGCTAATCCTTTTTCTGGTAAGGATGTTATAGAGGTTTATAGATACGGAGGTGATACTTATTGGGCTGTTCAAGAAACAGGTAACCTTAAAGTATCGGTACTTAACTCAAGTAATATAGTGTTCTCTTCTGCTGACTTGACACACTACACCGGAGGGCATTTCTTTAAGGATGAGTTTTTTGTCTGTTGGAATGACGATAACATACAAATTGTTACGCTTGATAAAACAGATCTGGCTGTTGAAACAGTAGATATAGATGAGGATAAAGAATTTTTAAATGATAATAATTTCACATCTACTGTTAAGTCAGTGGCCATGACTAATGGCAAGGTTAATTTTACACAAAAATTAACTGGGAATGTTGATCATCCATCAACATATAGTGGAGATGAAAATGATATATGGGTATGGAATTATGAGACAAGAAAACAGGTTTGTTTTATATTATCTGATGTTCATACAACAGGCAATGATTGGACAATATATTATTCTAAAGATGGTAAGGAGACACCAATTACTTCTAAGGCTGTAATCGGTGGTTATTCTGCAAGTGGTGCATTTAAAGCTGACGCTGGTGATGGGAAGGGCCCTATTGGTGGGTTAAAATATAATCATATAACACTTAGCCCAGGAACCGGAATAAGAATAGTTGCATCAGGTGCAAACAAACCTGATATTTATCTGGTTGACTCGCCAGAATTTGAAGGAGCATTTTTAAGGGGTGATTGGACACGTACCCAAGATGAAAAAGAGTACTGTCACGGCCTCTTAGTATGGAAAGTTCATAGAGTTCTTCATTGGACAATTAGGCTTCAGTTTAAGGGGAATAAGATTGAATGGAGGTTTGCAGAGAAGAGTGCCAAGTCAGGATGGACATGGAATGGTAAGAAAGTGTTCCAATGTGCCCAACATGATGCTACTGATTATTATAAACATACAAACTTTGCTGGAATTTATAAGAGGGCAGGTGGACACGATGACCAATGGAAAAATGCAAACAATGGCGTAAGGGGACAGAATATATACTACACAAGATGGGGAGATAAGAGTAAAAGAAAAGAAATATCTTGGGATAAAGCAACAGAAGGAACATCTTCACATATTGGAAAGGACAAGATAGCTAGAGAAACTGAATACGCATCATCTTGTTATCGTGGATATTCATACTCTTCGTCAACGCTTACCAAGATACCTGAATTCGGACGTTTCCATATAGAAATGACTAAGGCTACATTCAGTGAATCGGCAAAAACAATTACAATTGATCAGACTATTGAACATCTTATTCAACCTGATGGAAGGACACATATAACCATATGGGGTCAAAGATGGAATGATAAAAATTATAAAGTCAAGAGTGTATCTGGATCTGTGATCACTGTTGAAGATGATCTAACTAATGAGACAGCTTATGTTGGGATAAAAACTTATAATGATTATGACCAGTATATAATTAATACTCAGCTCTCCAATTATTTTATGGTCAGGCATCACATAGATACTAACTTTGGAGTGAAGAAATATCGTTATCAGCTTTATTCGAATTCAGACTTTACACGGAGCAAGGACTGGGGTTCAATAGAACATGCAGGTACAGTAAACGCTGTTGATTATACAACACCAAGGCTTATTTATGCAGAAGAAAAAGCTGTAAACTGGAGGGTTACATATAGGCTTTATTCAGTTAATGGGATTGCATCTACTGAAGATAAAAAGATCCTTACTTTTAGTAGTTATCCTAACTTTAGATTAGATGCTGATGCTTTAGTTGTAAATGCAGGCAATGGGCTGGCTGTGTATACTCCCACCCTGTCACCAATGTATACAAAAGAGGGAGATGGCCCTACTGGATTAGGTTTAAACAAAGGTGATATTGTTAATGATGCATGGCACATAAAATATTCTTCTCAACATTATTATGTTTCAAAGACTTCAGATGATTCTCTTCTTCTGATTAAAGTAGGTGATAAGCCTGAACATGCTTTATTGAAAGCTCCTTTTGATGAGCCTCTCTACGTCGATGCCGATTATTTTTATGGTGTTAAAAAGAGTGGTGATAATTTTACATCTATTAAAAGCATATTCCCTTTTTATATATCTGCATTAGATGTAGGTAAATTTGTTAAGACTGTTAATGGGAGTGACAAGATATGGGGGATAATAGAGGATAAATTCATAGATAAGTTAAACCCTATGAAGTTTTACTTCCAAGTATTTTGGATGAATAAGGTTAGTGTAATGGGTTTGTCTAATGCTTCTTCTCCTCTTGGTGTGGATACTGAATTGGAATTTACAATGTCACTGAACTCAGAACCAAACGCTTCTTTAACTGATTGGGCAGACAGTAAAGGCGAGATTTCATTTAGCAGTTTAGTAGAAAGAGAGATTGTTATTTTCTCAAGTGAGGAGACTAATATTCCTCCTGCCAATGTCAGAGACATTAATACAAGGATGTCATTCCGTAGTCATCCAAGGACAAATACGGAGTATTTCTATGTGTTCGAAAAGAATGCTTTATCATTGAATGATGATCATAAAGTTAAGGCACATAGGATGATCAGGGGCTTGGAAAGCTTTGATAAATTTGATGCATCAGAAATAGGTGGAGCTTCACTAGGTGGGATCACATCATTTAGCGTTGGTGCAGCACAAATGTACGATGGTAATGGCCCTAACATTGCTTTTTATTACAGGGCATCCTTTGTTGACGAGAATGGGTTGGAAAGTGCCCCTTCATTACTGAGTGAAAAGATTGAAGGTATGGATTCAATCGATGATTGTGTTCGTGTTACTTTCCCCAGGAAATTCTTTGACACTGTTAAGGCAGATAGAGTAGAGAAGCTCAGGATATACAGATTCGGTGGGAACTTTGCAGAATTTCAACATCTTTTAGATGTTGATATCACTGACATGGTTCAGAATATAGTGAAGAATAAAAAAGTATTTAGAACCTTAACTCTTAATACAGATGTTGCGAATGATTTGAATAATGCTTCTGGAGGTTCGATATACCCAGTGTTGACTGTAGTAGGAACAGCAGATCCTGAAACTGATATTGGTTTGAATCTAAAAAGCTATGTTAATTCAACTATCAAGCTCTCAAAATCAAATAACACAAGCGGATATGACGGAGACTGGAGGGTTATTGAAGTAAGGACAATAGATAATACCTACAGTACCAGTTCAAGCGGGTATCTTATTAACAATGCAAGTAATGTGGCCCAGGATTCAATGAAGGCAGCAGTGGATACTGGATCCGCTGAGATAAAAAAAGGTTCTAAGTTCAAAGTTGCAGGTGACACTAATATATACGAGATAACAAAAGACGCAGCAGAGGACGCAACTGAAATTGAATTCAAACCAGGTGTGGTGCCTGCTAATTGGGCTGATGAATCAGCCATAACATGGCAGCTTCCTCATTATAATATACTTCTTGAAACCAAAGAGAATCATTACACAGTTGATGGTACGACATTAACATGGACGGCTAATTCCAGTGCTGCTCCATCGAGTGCAGATTACGCAAGTGCAAAGATAGAGGTTACTGATTGGAGTATCAGGGATAAGAAACGTGTCCCTCCTCCATCCTTATATACTCCCAATGATGATCTATGGCCACCTCTTGATTATGATAAGAATTCTGCTGACGAGAAGTTTCTCCAAGTCAGAGAAAAAAAGCAGAAGTTTTACAGATATGTAAGGAATATCAACGGGATGTTCTTTGGAGCTTTAGGTAATGAGATTCACTATAGTTTGTTTGGAGATCCAGATGCCTGGCCTATTGATGCATACCAGGAAATAGACAACGATATTACTGGTATTCTTGAGCATGCAGGTGAGGGTTTGGTATTCACTACTACTTCTGTTTACAGAGTAAGAGGGTCAGATCCTAAGATGATGGTGGCGTTTCGAATTCCTGATGGGAAAGGATTGGCATCCGGTATGGAGAATACTCTGGTTGAGTATATGGATCGTGTATTCTGGCTACATACTGATGGTATTTGCATGTATTCGAACAATGTTATCCAAGTCATTACCAAGAACAGGATGATGTTTGATTCTCTCGATAATCCTTCCGGTACCATTGCTGATGGGAAGTACTGGATTATTCAAAGGAAGAAAACTGGGGCAACTAGATTAGGTTATGTAGTTAATCTGGATACAGAGGATCTGAGGATCACAGAGACTACTGTTGAAGGAGATGATACCCATACAGGCAGGTTTGCTTTTTATTCCAAGGAACAAGGTGCCGCTTATGTAATTACTGGCATCGATAATAGTAACACCATTACTGGTGGTTCATTAGATGGGACAAAAGCCAGCACTCTTGAATGGAAGAGTAAGGAAATTGATGGAGGTGAGCCTAATATATCAAAGACACTTATCAATCTTGAATTCGTTTACGATTGTCTTAGCTACGATACAGATAAGACAGATGTAAATGGAGTGAAGGGGTATGGTGAACTCACCAAACTTCTTACAAAAACTGATCTAGGTAAACTTACTGATGAATCAATTAGTAATGTTTCACTTCTGAGTATACAAAACAAATATGATCTTCCAGATACACAAATTTCACTTGAGGTTGGTGATACTGATGTAACTACACTGACTGAAGAAGAAAGAAAAACAATAAGTGTAACCGGGATATCAGATAGATTCACTGTAGGGGATTATGTGTGGGGTGAACTTCTTGATGATGCAAGTAAGGTTGCGTCTATACCTGATGCTAATAATATTATCCTGGATAAAGAACCGCTAAAGAGCGGTGATTGCAGGATATGGTGGGGTAGTTTACCTTTAGTATCTGTGTATCTGGATGATTCCTCTTCTCCAGCCAAACAATTTATCTTACCACCGCTTACAGAGGACGCTGCTCCGTCTACTGTGGCGACATCAGATACCCAGACGGTTGACTTATATCTTGATGATCTTCAATCATTTAGAACTATCTCTATTCAGGTAGAAGGGGCAGTTAAAGTTAAGTCTATTGGCTATCGGATGGAGCCTATGCAGTTATTCCAATCAAATACTCTGTATCATAGTGCTGATGTATTTTATAGAGGTAAGGTTGATCTTAGGTTTATTCTTGATGGGGATACAGTATACAGGAAGATCCTTGATTCAGATAACTTTGCCGAAAAGAGGGTATATCTACCCTCAAGTTCATTCGGACAGAAGATGCACTTCAGAAACGAATCAAGAACCGGGATGGTTAATGATGTAACATTTCAAAGGCTTGATTTGAACAGGAATCAGGAAGTATATGCCTGAAATCCAACAGTTCCCGTCTCCTGTTCTCCTTCATTCAGCAAGGATAGCTTTTATCCCAGGATCTGATCGCGATACAGCTGAAGTAAGGTTTGCTGTTGATGGGAAATCTGTTGGAACGGATTCAATTAAATTGCCTGATTCTTTAAATGGAAGAGTTGAAAATATTCGTGCATTCCCAGTTCAGTTATCCATAGGGCAGCTGGTTCAGATTTCAGTAGCGGAGAGTGGAGTTATATCTACATGTATGATTGAATCATCTGCTCTCAGTGAGTACAAAATAATAAAGGAACTTACTGAAGGACAGATTACATTTACAGGTAATTGTACAGTAGACTTTTATTTTGACGGAGTGAAGATAGGTGACTCCAGATTGTTCAGCAACAGTGGATACAAGACTGAGAAGTTTTATTTCCCTTCTGGTAGCAGGGGGTACATATTCCAGTGGAGACAGGTTGACAATGATGATGATTCTCAAAGAGGTTATGTTGCATCAGTTGATCTTGATATACAATTAGGCGATACAGAGCCTTCGAAAGTACAGGCAGGATGATAGAAAAATCTTCAGTTAATGTAATTGCTGCTCAGATACCTGATCCAGTTATTCAGGAAGCATTTAAAGATCAGGATAGAATTAATGATCTGGTCAATACTCGTTTCCAAATAGAAGACAAGAAGAATGAAGAAATTCTTAGCAGTCTTGTTAATATGGGGAGAGCTATGGAGATTCTGGTTGAAGTTCTTTTAGGAATAAAGATACCAGATGTAGCAACAAATGTTGATTTTAATTTTGGTTCACTTGCCGATGATATAGCAACAATTAAAGACAAAGTTACTGAGATATTAGGTCAAGGTAATAACGAGAAGGATGACTTGTTGGATCATAAGTCTCAGATTAATTCTCTTCGTGAAGATATGGCTGATGTTGGTACTTTACTTGGTTTCTTATTAGGAGATGCAGCTAGGGTTGGAGATCACATAGAGTCATTGAGTTATAATAATAGCACTGTTACAGATTCTATAGCAGATACAAATAGTAATGTAGAACAAGTTAATACAAGCCTTGCTACAAATGCTACTGATACTACAACTCAGATAACTAATTTAAAGAACAGTACCAATACTGTAGTTGATGGTGTTGCATCATCTACATCGTCTGCATTCACATCTAATGCAACCAAGACAACTACTGCAGTCAATGCTGTCAAGGATGGAGTTAATGATAATATAACAGATGTTAGCACTACCAAGGGTAATACAGGTTCCAGTTTTCTTTCGTCTGGATTAATGCTTCAGGATTTAGTTGATGCAACGAGTGACATAACACATATCTCTATGCAGATTCATGATATTAAAAAAATATTAAATCAACATGCACACATAATCGATTACGAATCAATATTGTCTGAATGGATGCATGGAACTGATGAGGTTGATGATCAAGGTGACTATGTTTATGAATCTCTTAATGATCCAATGAAAAAAAGAATTAACTTTTCTTTATTAAATGAATTTTATGGGAGCCAGTTTAGTAGAGGTAATATTCAATCAGTGAATACTACAACTAATTTAATCGGTTACAGTTCAAGTTATGATTCCAAGCTTTCTAATGGTGATATGGTTTTGTTCCAGGCAGAAAATACCAGTAGCAGTTTACCAGGAGGTTTGGAATATGGAGTACCATACTGGGTACATAGCAAGAGCGGGTCACCTAATTATACGATGGGAGTTAAAAGATACAGGACACTTCAAAATCCCGATCTAAAAATATTTGGTGATGCAGTGTCTCATCTTGATCAATCAAAACGGGAGCCTCGTTTTTTACCATGGGACGGTAGTAATTTTAGATCATGGGAACGTACATCGGATGGTGCTTTAGCTGGATTCGAAGAAGGATTTGCTTCTTATTTCTTTGAGCTTGAACATTTAACTGATTCATCAAGGAAGGGGGCAAAAGCCTTACCCGAGAATACAAGCGAGATTGTTTTGAATGGAAGTTCAGGTAAGTGGGAGTATACCTTTAAAGTACGGGCAAGACTTAATCCTACACAGGGTGCAGGTGAACAAACAGTTAGATTTTGGGTGAAGTGTGGTGGTAATTCACGAGTAGGGTGGCCATTATCTGGATCAAACTCTGGAGCGTTTGATATATTTGCAGACTATGTTCAGTTCAGTAGTTCAAATTATAGTACTTACCAGAATATAACAGTTAAATGGAATAGTGATCCGGAAGGCGGTGTTCAAACATCTCAGGATAATGATATTATTTATCCTTTTATTAATGCTGTGTCTTATGATTCCGATGCGCTTGAACCTGGGATGTGTGTCTTTGCTACCATTGATCATGATAATCAGTCTGCCGGTAGCAATTCTTATTATAATATGTCACATCGTTCTGTCGGATCACAGGGCAGTAATCCTAATCATTGGAAGAGATGGTACTGGACATGCCCTGCCCTTGAATTCGATTTGCTTGATATTACTTCCGACAAGACTGGGACAGTAGGTATATATGAAATAACTCTTGATGATCTTATTGCCAGTGCTGTACCTACCCAAGATGTAACTACTGATACTGTCACAGCTGGTGATGTCACAAGTGGTACAGTGTCGGGGCCAAGTTCAGTTTCAGTTACGAATCCTCCTGCTGGATCAAAGGGTCGGGGTACATTTGGCCATGCTGATGTAGATACTTCAGCCAATAAGATATCAATGACTGCGGTTAATAGCACTGTTTCTGATCTTGCAGATGGTGATAATATTTTCTTTAGGTTAAATTCTTCTGGAGGTGGAGATACAATACCTGGAGGTATTACTCAGGGTAATAGGTATTATGTGAAAAACAAAGAAACCTCAAGTCTTCCTGGTTCATACGTTATTAGATTTCAGATAGCAGAAAATCCTGGTGCTGTCGCAGTAGATATAACATCGCAGGGTCAAGGTACATTCGGTATTTTTGAGGGAAGGCCAAGAAAGGAATCAACTGCAGGATCTTCAGGAACAGCCACTGGAGGCGGTGGGATTAGAGGGGCTGATGCAAGTGTTCTCACAGATGAAAGTGATTTGATTGATGCAACTATAACCGAAGAGCCACCGGCTGGTGGATTTACACTGGAAACTGTTATGGTAGTAGATGACAACGGACAGTTAGTTAGGGTTCAAGTAGAAAAGGCTGTTGAGCCAGTTCAAGAGGCAACTCAAAAACTGATTAAAACTCCAACTCCTACTCCGCCACCTCATGTGACTTATAAAACACCAGGGTTATACGCAAAGAGTTTCGGGAGATAACAGGATTTATATAGAGGATATAATATGGCTATTGACTGGCTAACGAATTTACTGATGCCTCCCGAGCAGGAGATGACCGACACTCTTTATGATAAGACTGCATATGACAAGTGGTCAGAAAGGATGGAGCAGGGATATACGGATCTAGGTGAAGATCAGAAGAGGTATAGGGGCCTTGCCGATGAGTCATATGGCAGAGCACGAGGATCTTGGCAACAGGCAGATAAGTATCTAGGAAAGGGTGCCGGGTTATACGGGGATTCTGTTAGAGATACAGACAAGTCTCTACAGGTTACAGATAAGATCCGTGGCATGGCATCTGACTCGAGTTACTATCAGAACTTAAGAGATAGACTGCGTACTCAGCAGGATAAGAGATCAGGAGTGATGACTTCTCTTGGAGGATTACGCAGGAAACTTGATATGCCGTTCGCAGGAGGGGCAGCATCAGCTTTGGTAATGGATTCATTTAAGATACTTAAGAATGCACAGGAGAAAATAGTTAATAAAGATATTGCAAAGATATCAAGGACAAACCCTGCGGCAGCAGTTAGGCTGAAGAATAAATTTAATACCGATATGATAACGATGCTTGGTAAAGCCCAACAACAGGGCTTCATTGCTGATAAACAAACATCAGTAAATGATATTGCAACATCAGCTAATCTTCTACTCTCTGAGAATCAGTTAATCAACGAAGCAGAGAGAGCAATCATGAATGAGGATGCTTCACGTACAGGACAGATGGGGGCTTTAACAAGTGTGGCAAATCAGTATATCAATGCAGGACAGCAGCGACAGGCAGCAGCCAGAGGTTATACAGGCATAGGTTCAATGTACGAAGGAAGAGGAGCAGGGCAATGGGGTTCAGGCCAGGCTTCTGATGCGGGTGCTTCTGATGCCCTCATGAATCGTCTGAATATATCAGGAGATCAGATGGCTATTCAGGATAAATTCAGATTAACAGATTCTAATAAGCGTCAGGCAATACAGAATTATAATGACAGCAGGCAATACCAGGCTGGTCAGAATGTAATGGGATTATTTAAAATGGGTGCTGATTTATGGACAGGAGGTGCGGCCTCAAATGCTTTAGACGCAGCAGCATTAGCTAACAATCCTTCCAACACAACTGGCCCGGAACAAATGAATAATCCAGATCCAGCTTCTTTCACAGCGACAGGGAAAAGACTTCGAAATCGTTTCAATGAATTCTTCCCTAACTACAGGAGCACATATAGGCGCACGCATCGAACGCCTGGCAATTGGGGATCATCTGGGCTTTCAGGTGGAACGAATTGGAGTAATCGACCGTAATAATTTTGAATAAAGGATAGTCATGGCAATAGCATATCAGCCTAAATCAAGAGAGTACGACGAGCTGCTTAAGGAGCAGGTGCGCCAGTATGAAGGTTACGGTAAGAGCCAGTTGGAGGGTCATCGTGAAACAAGGAAAGGATTACAGGATCTAACTGGTTCCTTGGTTGATATGATGGTTATACCTGCTCAGATGAAGTACAAGGGAAGAGTGGCAGATCAGAAGGCTGCCCTTGAAGGAAGAAAGGTAAAGGTAGAAGAGGAGAGAGCAGGTTCAGAAAAGATTTTCAGGGAAGCTCAGCTTAAACGGATGGATGATTCTCAAAGGGCAGCAGAATTAAGATTTGAAAAAGAAAAACTTAGGTTTGAAGGAGGAGAGGCAGCTGCTGATCGGAGGTTGGAAGAAACTTTGCAAGCAAGGAAAGATGCTTTGGAATTGAGCAAGCAACAACATATAGAAAAACTGGAACTCCTGAATGATCAACAAGAAAAAGATCTTGCAATAGAAGAGCAGCAGACAAGCAGATTAAAAGCAATAGAAAAACAGGCATTAAAAAGGCAAGATTTAGGAGCATGGCAGACTAAAGTTGAGGTGGCTCGATCAATCAGAGATGATGCAAAGAAGGCTGCAGAAGCAAGACAATATCCAACACATAAGACATCAGTTGCCGCTAATGATGCTTACCTAAAGGAGTTAAGAACCTATCATACAACCTATGCTAAATTGCAGAATGCTAACCTCCTTACACCTGCTAATTTAGTGAAACAATTTCCCAACCTTTTTAAAGAGAGTGAGTGGAATGCAGAAGATTTAAAAAAAGTTGGAGCTGTTGAGAGTATGGAACCTATGAAGTTACACGAATGGCTTTTACATAATGGACATTATGACCCTGATGCTCCCTTATTTGATGAAACTAGATATGCAGAATTACTGAAATCAGTTTTGATGGAACATCCTTTAATGTCGGATGAATATAAAGGATCAGTGAATGCTATTTTTAGTCTTAAAGGATCTTCTGATGAAGCTCCAATTTTAACTGAAGAGACAGAGCCTACCAATAGGGAAGAAATTATTCAATTAGCCGGTGATAATGAAGAGAATAAAGGCTCTAATACTAATGAAACAATTAAGGATACTGAGTTTGATAATTTAGTGACTGAAATACTAGCCGAAGATCAAACTGGAGATGGTAAAGTTTGGGCTCAAGATGTTTATGAAACTGCTAAGAGTCAAGGATACATTGGTACTTTTGATGAATTCAAAAAAGATTTATCTTTGTATAAAACTAAAGGGGATGACCCGGATTTTTATACTGATAGTAATCTTCCTGAAAAGATACCTCAGTTCTGGAAGAAAGAGGGCGGAGTGATGGGAGAGGATACTCCAATCGAATACACGGGGCTAAAACCAAAAATAGATCCTAATGAACCTATACCTAGTGATGATGCATCTGAGTCTGAGAAAAAGACATGGCTGGATAAAATTGGAATGAATCCCAGGAGTCCTTATTATAATTTATTCTCGAAAGGTGCAGAAGGATGGAGGAAACTTACAGATTATCTTAAAGAAGGTGGTAGAGGAGAGGGGAGATTGGTTGGGAGAACATGGGTACCTGCGAAATAAAAATAAATGAGAGATAAAAATGGCTGATACACCATATCAAGGATTGGAAGAGAATAAATACATGGGCATCAGGCGATTGGGTATGCTCCCGGCTGAGCCTGTACCTGCTAATCTCTTTCAGAGAAAGAGTGCCCAACTATATAGAGAGAAGTTGCATGGCGTAATTCCAGACACTCCAGATAATCCAGCTGATGCATACAATCGCAGGCGGCAGCTCATTGATTTAAAGCTTAATAGAGAATACCCCGATCTTACACCAGATCAAAAAACCAGGATTTATCAGTCTCTTGGATTAGGAGAACAGCAGGATCCGGGTGACTTCTCAAGAAAGAGAGGATTCTTCAGCAGTGCTGGACGGGCATTGGAAGCTGGATGGAACATGCTGTCTGCATTACCTGATGCAGCCGAAGCTTTCTATGGATATGTGAATGATGATCCCCAGACTCTTCTTAGTGGGTTGAAGGGGATAGAAGAAGATGTCAGGGAGAACCAGCAGATTTACGATTTCGAATTCAATGGTAACCCAGGCGAAGCAAATGCAATGCATAAGTTTGCATTCGACGCACTCGCCAGTGCTCCTGCCATGGCAGCTGGTATTGCAGGCGGTGCAATTGCAGGTAAGGCAATTGGTTTGACAGGTGCAGCAACCTGGTTGGCAGGATTGTTAGGTTATGGCGCATCCGATGCTCTTCTCGAGGGTGGATTTAACTTCATAGATGTAGTCAGTGATCCTGTTATCAGAAAGAAGATAACGGACAAGCTCAAGAGAGACTTAACTGGAGATGACATACATAATATTTCTCAGCTTGTATCCTCAAAACTGGTTGAACATGCAACAGATGCAGCTGGAAGGACAGCAGCAGCTCAATTCTTTATTCCCACAAACTTCTTAGCAGGTAAGTTCACCAAGTTTGTACCATTGCGAGGTGCAAAAGGTGGAGCCAAGGGTGTCATCTATGACATTGCGAATAGATTCAAACGTGTAGGTACAAGAGAGTTCGCCGAAGAAGCAATGCAGTCAGGGATATCACAGACTTCCACAGGTGCAGCAAGAGAAGCAGCTGATTCAGGAGAATATACTTGGATGGAGGGTGTTAAACATATAGATCCAAAGCAGGCAGCATATGAAGGCTTGCTTGGATTGACCATGGGTACTGGTGTTGCTTCTATTCCCAAGATGCCAGGTGGATGGGGCGAATCCAAGAAAGAATATTGGGAAGGTGGTGCCGATTATAGAGGTGAGGGTGATATACGAAGTATGGTTAGAGCGTATATCAATGAAGAAGAATCAGGATTAATAGAGCTTGATAAGTGGCTGATAAAAGATGCAGACGATTCAAGGACGCAGGAGATTATTAATTCAGAGCTTTCTGACATGACGAAGGGCAAGCAGCTTTTGGGAACGCAGCTTGATAAGGAAGACATAGCACATAATAAGGAGTGGGCTAATAAATATTTAAGACATAAAGGGGAATGGAAGGATAAGGTAAAACCCATGGCCAAGGCGGACATGGAGGATTCGCGGAGGAACAAAACAGATGATCTAATTTCGGATGATAAAACTTGGTTACGTTATCAGTTAAGTAAAGGGAGGATTGAAGCAAAGACACCTGGGCCTGATGATCAAATTATTGTAGACATGGTTGATAAATTCCCAGGGATTAAGCATCAAAATTTAAAAGAGGTATTAAAGGATGATCAATTTTTATACGGAGCAAGATCGAGGGGGGCACGAGGACAAGGTAAAGATAAGGAGATCACGTATGACTCCACTTTGTTCCCCTCCGACAAGAAAGCTAGGGCCGCGATTGAGCGTATGGCAAAGGCAGGCATTGATACGACAAACGCAACGATCACAAGGAAGAGTCAGGACGAATGGCAGATTGGAGGTATTGACACAACTAAAGAAACAGTACCAGAAGCTCAAACTGGGGGTATTGAAGTTGGTCAAACGGTTCCATATTCAGGATTAGATGTACCTGCATTGCCTGACGGCTCATCCAAACATGATCCTGTGGAAGAGATTGATGCATGGAGCCCGAACTTCAGACTCCCCGAGAGCTATGGCAACCGGAGGGTAATTGAATTAAGCAACAAGGAAATAGAAGATGGAATCGAAGCGGAGTCAGCTAGAATAAGTGAAGTAAGCCCCTTGAGTCTTGGTGAAGAGACTGCGCCCGGTTTGGCTCTTCGAATAGAAAAAATCAGAAGAGCAGATGCTAAGCTTGGTAAAGACACCGCCTCTGCTCTACAGAAGCTCGAGCCTAAGCCAGTATTAACTGATGAGACTTCCCTTCCTGCCCTTGTATTCTCTGATAGTTCTCTACCTGAATGGGATTCGAGTCAAGAAGCAGGTCAAAGAAAGAAAGACACTGGCTCCCCACAGAATGCACAGTCTGAAATCAGAGAGCGAATCCTCTTCGTAGCCTCACAACATGTTGGTGCCAAGATGGTAAAAGACACCGCACATAATAAGGCAACCAAAGGTTTTGCTGGCACTGATGTTACATGGAAATATATTTCTTCTATTATTAGGGATAGGTTAGGTAAGCTGAAGGCCCAACCAGGCAGGCCAACTGTAGAACAGATGACCAAAGGGAGAAAAGCGTCAGCGAAGAAAGCCGCTAAGTCTCCGGAGCAAAAAACAGTTGCTCTTTTCACCAAAGCTGAACGAGCAGGGATAGCAGCCGAAGTTTTGGGGATGCTTAATTTTCCAGGTCAAGCTAACAAACCACTTCCAACAGCTGCTCCCACAGTTCCATTGGGTGAGGTGCCAGCTCAAGATATTGATATACAGAAAGAAGAAGGGGCTGAACTAGAAGTTCCTGCTATTGCAGTAGATGAGGACGCTGACCTTCCGCTTGGTGATTTCGATGCAATTCAGTATGTCACTGAGAAGGGGCAGTTTGGTGATGATCCTGATCCTGCTGTTCAGAAACGATCTGCAACTATGCTTGTTGTTGAAATGAAGAAAGGAAGGGAAGGCAAGCCACTTACCAAGCGTGATATTGATAACTATGTTTTGGGTAATAAAGATGTAGATGAGAAGTATAGAAACCGTGCTATTGAAAGACAGAAGTTTCTTGATGCTCGTCGGGCGAAGAGTCAAGAGCCAACAACTCCAGTACCTCAAAAGGATGCATTGAATATTATCCGTAATTATATAAGAGGTCGTGATCATGAAGGGAATCCTATTCCTGAAAAGGGGCTTATAGCACTGGTCGATTGGTTGAAAAAGAATGACAGTGAGTCTGCTCAGGCAGAGGCTGCTTATATAGATGATATTGCTGAATCTTTCGAAGCACTTGGGGATCTTACTCAGAAAAATATACTTGGTGCCAAGCGTGCTATAAGGAGATTAGTTGCAGGGCAGGGTGCAACAGAAATTTACGGATGGAAGGTAGACGAAACCCCGGAGCAGACAGAAGCAAGGAAGCAGTTCGTCCATGAAACTGTTGAAACCAATGAGAGAATTAATCTGCCTGGTACTTTGAAAGAAAAAGAAGTTGATCCAACTACATATGCTGTTGATAAAGAAGGGAAGCCTATTATCGAATCAGGCGGGACAAGGCTGATTGAGTCAACCAGGCCGCTTCTCGGGAATAAGGTGCTCATTGCTTCTGCTGCTGTACCTACTGCGCGTACAGTAACCGATGACCAGGGCAGGCCAATAACTGAAGAAGGTAAATGGCAAGAGACTATTCAGATAAAGAACTTTGGAAGATCCGAAGCCTTTGAGTATATAGGTTCTGATGAAACAAAAGGTCATGTATTTCGAGAGATAGACAAGGCAGGAGATGGGCAGTGGGTGGCAGCAAGGGATAGAACTGGTGTCACTGTTAAAGGATTGAAGGGTGACGAATACAATGATGTCTCAACGAAAGATCCTGATAGAAAGAAGTCAAAAAAAGCACAGAGAATGTGGGCATTCCTCACTATGGACGTTGATGAAGCACCTGGTCGTCATGATAAATCAGTCATGCTTTATAGACAGGAGCCTACTAAAGAAGAAGAGGCTGCTTTAGGAACATTTGATGAGGAGTTAGATGAAGCTGCCGTTAAGGCTAGAACAGAAAGGGCAAAAACCTATAGTAGTGATATTACTGAATCAAGGAGAATTATAGCTTCATTATCCTCTGACCTAAGTACATTGGAAGGAAGGCTGGATAAATATGAGCAGGGTGATCCTCTCCGTAAGTCAGCTGAAATTGAGATTAAGGAAAAAGCAGATGAAATTAAGGCAGAAAACCAGAGTATATATGATAACCAGCACGCCTTGGGTGAGCTGTTGGGCGAACCGGCAGAAGGTAGAACCATCAGAACTTCACCTGTTCCTCCGGAGTTAACTGAGAAGGTATATAAGACTCCATCCGGTATTGCCAAGAAACGAATCAATCAGCAGATTCTTGCGAACAAGAGATTATTCACGGAGATACGTGAAGCACTGAAGAAAAGTGAAGTAAGATCACAGGATGAGATGCTTCAGGATGTTGATCTTCGTGACCCATTAGATAGTTTCAAGAGGAACTTCCTTATGAATTCCGGGTTAAGGCAGGATGATCTGGTTATCAATGGCATTGCACATGCTACGGATAAGAGAGGTAAGCCTACTATACCTCAGATGCTGATCAGTATTAATGTCGATCCTAACCATGATGCCGCTATCAAAACATGGCTGGCTTATATGGGGTTTGATGTCCCGTTTAGTGCACAGAACGACAGCGGGCAGATGAGTTATATGCTCAAGAACATGCCTGCTATTAAGTATGATCAGGAACTTGACTACGCAAAGGAACCTATACAGAGATCGGAAGATGATGTCAGATACTCTGAAGGCTTAAGGAACCAGATTGTTAATAGGAATCGTGGCAGGACAAGTGTAACTGGTGGTGCATTAGGCGTTGATTTAGATCGCAGCACTGTCACTGACGGTTTGGTTGGAACAGAGAAAGTATTCACAAGCGAGAGTACAGGGTTTGTGCCATCAGGTGATCCACTCCGGGCGTTGATGCTTGAAGGAGAAAAGAAGGATGGCAGCTCAATAGCTGAAGAAGCTGCTGATATCGTTGAAGCTCTTGAAATTCCTAATAAAGTAGCAGCCGTTATTAAAGCCCAAGAAGTTGTTGATCGTGAACAAATGAACCAAATTCTGACAATGATACCTGATGAATTCAAGATCGAGGGATTCAAAGGTGGAAAGCTTCAATCACTTCAGAAGATGGTGATCGAGAGTCAGGAAGTTAAAGGTTACTTCCCGAATAATAATTCCGGATACAGGGTTCCAGATGTCTGGATGGCTATGCAGATTCTTAATGATCCTTCCGTTGGAGAGCAACTTGTCAGCAGGTTCGAGAAGACTATAGGTAACCCAGATCAAAGGGCGTGGTCACCCATGACTCAGATGTTGAGGAATGCGGCGAAGACTATGATCGATTCTCAGAAGTTTGTTGATAAGGGTGAAGAAGTAGACTCACACGGTATATCTAAAGCAGATCACAATAAGATTGTCGAAAGGATGGCCGATGTTCTTGCCAAGGATCTAAGAGTAAGCAGCTGGGAAGACATGCTTGGTGAGGAGAAGTATAAGGGAACAGTAATCCGTAATAAGAGAACTGGTAATGTTATTGGGAAGCAGGGTGATTGGACGGGAACTAAGGAAACAGGAGAGGGTATCGTTAATGAGTGGATTCATGGTTCTCCTGATGTATCTGAGATACATAAATCAATGGCCAATGCAGTTCTTTTGTCCGACGCATGGCGTGACAGAAAGTTTGTAGTTGATAAAAGGCTTAGAAACACTGCAAGAACCATGATGTCACAGACAGGCACAACTGCAATGAATCTGCTTGCACCTAAAATTAAGGATTTGGTAAGTCGAGGGAAACTCCCTGAAACAGGGATCTATAATCCTGACGGTTCTCCTGCCCGTAAGGAAGAATGGGAGAGATTCATGCTTAGGTTTTTATTAAAGCATGCAGGTCAGCAGGGGATGCCTAAGATAATGGTAGTTGAGACTTCGATAGTAAGTGATGATCATCCTGCTATGACGGCAGATCCTTTAAAGGGTTCAATTGCCATACCTAATGCAATGTTTCAGGGTGTTAAAGATCCGAATGTGAATGAAGCAGAAGAGATACAGAAGTATCAGGATATGGTTGATTTCCCTGATAAGATGCCTACACCTGAAGCAATGACTATCTTTATCCCGAGGTGGAGTACCGATCAACTTCATTATGCGAAACTTGCTAAAAAGATAAGCGATCAATTCGAAATGGATACAGGGCAGCAGAAGCAATTTGATGTAGGACATTTCAGCACTGTATCAGAGTTGTCTTCTACTGGTATACCTATTAATCCTGTTGAGAATCCCACGTTTCAGAAGAGTGATTTGATTAATGCATTGGGTTTTGAGGATCCAAAGACTGGTTCGTGGGTTTCATTAGATGGTATTGCGAATAAACTTGAGATAGAAAAATTCCCTTCAAATTACATGAAGCTGAGTGCCTGGTTAGGTAGTAGTGAGTTTCAATATGATAAGAATCTTGACTTCGATAGCGAGATTAGAAAGGTTCTCCAGGAAACAGGTATTGTTACAGATAAATCAGGCACGAGGCTTACAAATATTAAGGATAAAGTAAAAGTAGTTATCAAGGGTGCAATAGCCCAGTATATAAATGCTCAGATTAATTCTAACGATTTAGCTGGTGCAGCCCGAACTCTGGAAAGAGCTAAGTATTTATTTCGAATAGAAGAAAAGAAAGTATTCAATAAAAAGTTAGCAGATGCTGGCCTTGAAGCAGGTGAGCAGGCAATTGTAGGAGCCGATACCGAAGGTAAAAAAAAAATCTCCTCAAGCCCCTCTCAGGTGACTCCGTTACGCTGACAAGAGCGAAAGAGTTACTTGAAGATTCGGATTTCTTTGAGATCCGCCCCATTAAGAAGAAGCTCCCGGTCATCTACGAGATAGATGTAACGGAGGAGGATGTATTCCCTGATATTTCTCCATCGGAAAGAGAAGATTGGACGAAAGCACAGGCCGACTCTCATCTTTTCCTAGAGCAAACATCCAAAGGCTGGACAATCTGGAGGGAGTTCCCTGATAAGGTCATAGCCATTAATCAGGATGGTATCCCTAAAGGGATCCTCGGTATTGTAACGAGACGTTCTATTCCCGCCGGTAAAAAATCCCGTAGACTTTCCTTAGAGGAGCGTCGTCCATTCCAGAATGCTGATCGCTTCCACAAGCGTAACAAAGAGTGGGCGTTCAAGCAGCTGAAAGAGGGCAGATTTCTTGATGCCTTCTTCAATAGTGATCCCAGAGTACATAGTAATTATACAAAAAGGTTTGTAGTTGGTGTAGTTACTACCAGCTCTCCTGAATTGAATCCCAACATGTCGATTCAGTTCCCTGACTCACAGCGTGCGGAAGAATTTGCCCAGTTGATTCAGGAATACAGAGGCACAACTCCACTTAATAAGGCAAGACAGGAGATGTTTGAGCAGGCTTCAGAGAGTATTATCGTTAAGCGTAGTGGTGCCGAGATGGCGAAGGGGGTCAGTGATCTCATAGCTCACGAGATCAGCAGCAAGATGGATCAGAAGAGGGGAGGTGTGTCAGAAAAAGAAGGATGGGGTACCGATGATCCTTCTCCATATGAAGCACCTGAAGGGTATGGTGATCAGGAGAATGAGCAATATCTTAAGTCAATCAGATTCTCAAATAATGAACCGGCTTTTCTGCCTCATGACAAGGAAGAATTAGATAAGGCTTTATCCGACTTATCTAAACGGATGCCTGGTATTGGAGAAATCCATTCTACTACAGAGATTAAATCTGCAGGTGGATTCATAGCAGGATTAGATAGAGTTAACATTAACCCTGAATATATACATGATTTAAAAGAGCTTGAAGAAGTTGTTCTTCACGAAGCAGTAGGTCACAGGATGATCCATGCAATTCTTGGCTTGGATTATCAAGATACGATGCTCGAGATATATGGTGATTTAAAAGGAAGCATTCGTTCTTATATGGATGCTTATGAGAAACACCTGAAAGAGAATTGGTATAAGGCATATCCCGAATTAGACTCTGTATTGTCTAAAGAGATGCTTGAAGAACACTGGGATAATGTTACTTATAACTTCGATTATAAAACTGAGAAGGGAAAGATACAGGCTACTGAGGAATGGATAGCAATGCAGGTCGAGCATGGTGATCTCGACAGATCCGGGTGGTATAAGTTTGTTGGATGGTTCAGGGATAAGCTCCGGAGTCTTGGGTTCTCTCCGCAATGGAAGAGAATTGATGTGGATTACCTGATCACCAGTGCATTCAAGTATTCAAAGATGCCGATGAATTCAAAGTTGAGAAGTAATCTAAGAACTTTCTCTCTATTGGAGGCACTCAACAAGAAGAATGCTCCACTCCACAGAACTGATCTCTCTTATACGGATCTAACTCCTGAGCAGACAGGTTTGATTGGGAAGATGGCACCTCATATAACCAAACCTGGTGCAAAGGACATCATGCATCATGTCAAGAAGACATTTGCTACCAGTATCTTTGATCAGGTGCTGCCTGTTGCCAAGGAGGTAGGCCAGGGTGCATACAAGCTGGTCAGGCTTGCTAAGAGAAAGGATGGGGTGCTCATGACGATGCTCCAGTATGGAGGTGTCAAGGTGGGTAAGGCTAAGCTTGAGGATATCAATGTTGATACCATCGATATAGATACTAAGCTTCCTGGTTTCTTTAATACCCTCAAGCCGCTTGGTACGGAGTCGGAGCGTGTGAGATGGTTTGCATGGCTTGCTGCAAACAGGGCAGATCAGAACAGGAGAACTGATGTAGGTGAGAGATGGTTTACTGATAAGGATATTGATATCGGTATGACTCTGAACAATGGGACACTGAAGAATGCAGTAACAGGCAAGCGGGAGAAAAGGGAGAAGGTATACAAGAATCTAAGGAGGGAGTTCCAGGAATACAATGACTCTATAATTAAGATAGGGAAACAGTTCGGAATCTTTGGTAGTGAAGCAGACAGATGGAGGACAGACTTCTACGTACCATTCTGGAGAGAAGTTGAGCGTCAGATTGGTGATACGAGAGGGTTGAGGGGCCCTGTTAACTACAAGGAGCTGGTTGATATCAAGAGCCCAGTCTATAAGTACAAGGCCGCTGATATGCAGACTAAGGATATCTTTAATAATGTCGTACAAAACTGGAGTAACATCCTTGATGCTTCACTTAAGAACCAGGCAGGTTTCGAGACGCTCAAGAAGGCGGAGAATATTGTTGATCCAGTTACAGGATTGAAGCTTGCAGAGAAGGTGGATGAGCCAACACACAGATCAGTACATGTATTGGTTAACGGACAGAAGCATTTCTATAACATCAACAATGAGCCACTGTTCGAGGCCCTGAGCAGCGTTCATGAGTCTGATCTCCGGGTACCAGGGTTAGAGTGGGCCATCAAGGCAAAGAGATTCCTTACTCTTGGCGTTACAAGTTCACCTGACTTCAAGATAAGAAATGCTATCCGTGATTCACTTACTATCATGGGTACCACAGATGTAGGATTTAATGTTGCTAAGAATTTCTTTGGCGGGTTCAGTTCATTGAAGGATCGTGAGTTCAAGGGAAGGATGTTGACATCCGGAGGGTATATGCAGTTCGGGTTCATGGAGAACCAGGATCCCAGAGTTGCAGAGAAGATGCTTGCGAGGGATCTCAAGATGAGCTATGTGCTTGATAACCGTGAGGCAAAGGAAAACTTCCAGGCTGCATGGTCGAAACAAGGGAGGATATTACGCCGGTTATGGTCGAGGTATCAAGATTGGGGTGACACGATGGAGAATGCCAACCGTGCTGCCCTCTTCAAGAAGAAGATTGGTGAAGGTAAGAGTGACCTGGAGGCGGCCTATCATGCCAGGGATGTTCTGGATTTCTCGTTGCATGGTAAGAGTCAGTTTGTACGTGCTGTTATTGCTACTGTTCCTTTCGCTAATGCCCTGCTTCAATCCAAGTACAAGACTTACAGAGGATGGAGAGATTACAGGAGTGCTTTCTATACTATGGCTGTCACTATGATGGGATTGAGTATGGCAGAGTATGAGATGTACGGAGATGATGATGATTGGCGGGGCAGAGAGGAGTGGGATAAGGATACATTCTTCTGGTTTAAGATACCTGGTACTGACACTGCATTCAGGATACCTAAGCCTCATGAGTTTGCAATCATTGGTAATATGTCGTGGCGTTTGGCGGACATGGCATTCAAGGATGATCCGGTAACCAAGGAGATGTTCATAAGCAGCCTGAGTCATGCTTTAAAGAATGAATTCTACATGACTCCAATGCCGCAGATTATCTCACCTCTTGTTGAACTTGGGATGGACAGGGATTTCTTTACTGGCAGGCCGATTGAAGGATTGATGCGCGAGTTTGCCTCACCAACAGAGAGAACCAGGCTTTACACTACATCAACTGCCATTGCTGCATCTCGGGAGCTGTTCGATAAGTCACCCATAGATGCCTTCAAGCTATCACCAATACAGATAGAGCATTTAATTAAAGGATACACCGGGTTCTTAGGAGAGTCTGCTTTGTTTATCAGCGATCTGTTTGTATCTAAAATCTATGATATGCCCAGCTCACCTATGCGAAGGCTGACTGATTGGCCTGTTGCCAAGAGTTTCTTCCAGAGAACGCCACTCAGGAATACAATGTACGGGAATGTTATCTACCAGCACTTCAAAACAATTGAGCAGGCATATGCAGATATAACAACAGCACGAAGAATAGGTGATCTCAAGAGGTATAAGGAATTAATAGAAGATAATAGGGATCTTCTTTACTGGAATTCATTTATCAAAGCCAACAAGAGAAGGCTGACTGATATATCAACAAGGATTAAGCAGGTAAAGAACAGCAGATATCTTGAGCCGGAGTCTAAAAGACTGGAGATTGAGAGGCTGGAACAGATTCGGAATGCGATTGCGGAGAGGACAGTATTGACGGTTCTCCGTTGACTATCTCTTTCATGTCATTGAGAGATAGTATCCAGGATGAGTTGCCTTCATGGATTCTCATGTCCTTCCTCATCTGGTACTGATGGCACTTGGATTTACCTGTGGTAATTAGATGGTCAATCCCGTGTATGTCTATACACCACAACCCATTTATCCCGCCTACGGTTACGCCGTACCTTGTGTCTCCCCCCCAGTTGCACCAGAATAATACATAGAAGTAGTCTCTTCTCACAAAGTTCTTATACAGATACCTTATATAATCTTTATGATTGAAAGTAACTGTAGTGGATGGGTTGTGTCCGTATTTGGAAGCGAGAAAGAACGGCGTTCTAACTGTCTTGAGATCGCCTATCCTCCCATGAGGCAGGAGTAGATCCGCAGCATACTTGTTTGCTGTACGCTCAGGATTAATGCAGGTATCAAGGCCGAATAGTTCTTTCGAATTCTTTATGAACTCTTCTTCAGCCTTGATCCCGATATTAACCCAGTGTTTTTTTTTATCCTTATCTTCTGGTAACACTGCCCAGTCAGATTAGTTACCCTTTATCCAGGTTCTTTATAATTTCCTGAATTTTAAAAGAATTTTTCCTTCCAGGCTGGTACATCCCAAGCTCCCAGTGAGCAACAGCACCCTGGGATACGTTAAGCATAGCGGCTAAATCTCTCTGAGATAGATTTAACTTCAACCTAAGTTTCCATATCGTATTGGCAGGATCTTCTATACGAGGAGGAGTTACCTTACGCTTATATTTTTTCCTTACTGGCTGTTGTTTCCGTGTAGGGGATTGACCGAGCAGCTTAAGTATGAATTTAATCATTCTGTTTCGCTTTACAGGCCCTATGAGAGCACCCTGTTTGATCACCAAAGGAGATGGGCGCACCTGCTTATGTTAACCCGGTCAATTTATTGCTTCTTCCAACCATTTAATTGTAGGCATATCAGGGTACTTGTTCTTCAACCCCTGATATTCTAACTGAGTTTTTCTCGCAGAAATTATCTTGCCGCAGGCGTTTGCGACTGCATCAAGATCACTTCTCGGGATCTTCCCAGCTTTGAATGACTCGACATCTGCTTCTATCTGTTTTACCAGACTACTTACATCATCAATCATAAATCCTCTTTTTGTTGTGATTGGTTGAACCTAAAGCACGTAGTGCTTTTATTCGAACACGTTGCAAATCAATTAATTCAGGAGGAATTGTAACTCCCTTCAACATTTCATAGTTACCCTGCTTAATTCGCCTTATACAATATGAATCCGTTATATTGTCGCTTCTTTTATATCCTTCTTGGGATCTTGTCTTTAAGTAAAGAGTTTTGTTTTTTGTTCTCCACTTTTTATTCTCTTCGTTAAAACATAATTGGCATTTAGGATAGATACGTGAAGTGCCGTCTGTAAATAAGCGGTTATTACTGACATGTTTGAATTCTTCTCTATGCTTTTCTATGTTGCAAACAGTACATGTTTTATAAATCTCATGAAATGTTTTGCGGGGTTTCCCGTCCCTGGCCATCTTGTTTTCCTTGTGGGAGGTAGAGGCAACACAGGAGCAAGTTACCTCCACCTCCCAATAAATTATATCTTAGCTGTCACTGCATCTAGCCAAGCTTTGGCATCTTTGATACCCAATGGTTTAACAGGGGCATGTAAATGCCCTGTTTTATTTACAGGTATCTCCAGGAGAGTCTTGATCTCATGGTATTTAAGGACAACAGCATTATCATTACTGGATGAAAGCTGAGATTTAAATAGCCGTGATATTTTGTAGTATGAAATCTTAGTGAGTCTAGCAACTTGATGAGGATTGATATAACCCTTTGCTTTCAAGTGATTCGTAAATTCAGAACCTTTAACCTTAGCTATAATGTCTAACTTCATTAGTCTAGATTGATGAAGGTTGTTGGGGATGGGAAGAAAGGATCCTGAACAACCATTGGCTCTCTCTTCCTTCTGGTGGCAGCCCCTGCAGGCTGTTCTTTCACGGTTTCCATTCCATGATCTTCCAGCCAATGGAGGATGGCTGTGTTGAACAAGCTCTGCAGAGACTGATTTGTTTCTTTGGAAATACTTTTACAGATTTTCATCACATCTTCGTCAAGGCGTAGAGTGAATTGATCTTTATACTTCCTCTGAAACATTCTAATTATTAGAAAGGTATTTTATCTTGTGTTGCTGTACCTTCTTCACCATTTGATTCAGTTGCTTTGCGACTGATATCTTTTGGTGGTCGAAGTACTTTAACAAAGGCATTACCCTGTCTGCTTTTATCATTTTCATCCGGGAAATAATTTAACTCACCCACTATGAAGACTCTCATGCCCTTCTTCATACTAAGCATGCGGTTTGCAGCTGCACCATAAGCCATGATGGTATGCCAGTGAGTTTTTTCCTTCCACTCGCCGTCCTTCTGCCATGAATCTGTTGTTGCAACAGTAGCATGAACTTGTGGCTTGTCCATGTCATCATTAGTTTGATGAGGATCTTGACCAAGATTACCGATGAGTGTTACTTGACTATACATTTTTTCCTTCTGGTTTAAATGTTACGTGAACTCCTGCACGAATTCCTATGCAGAATAAATCGTCAATGTTACAACCTAAAAAATTTGCTATACGAGGGAGTTTGCCTGTCCAGGGGAGTGCTTTACCTGATCTCCAGTTATTGACGGAGGTTTCTGATACGTCCATCTCCCTTGACAATGCTTTAATTGATATCCCCCTTTGTTTCATAATAAATTTTATATTTCTACCAAGTTTATTAGCTGAGTAGAGTTCACCTATAAAATTTTCTTTCATAAGTAATTAATATTATTAAATAAAAGAAATAAAATAAATAATTAATTAATTAATTTTAATTTACTTTTTCCTTTTGTCAAGACTTTTTTTCTTTTTCTTTTTATTTTTATATTCTTCGATAGCACTGTCTGTCTCTGAAATCCTTTGATCCATATACTTAAGGTGCTGGATAGCCATGAACTCACCCTTCACCATATCATCGAACAGCTTCATGAACCCAAGGGAAGTATCTTCATCAGATATTTCCCAACTCTCAATCAGTGATGCCAGTTCAGTGTAAGGGTACTTAGGATTAACAGGTTCTTTCTTTACGAAACGCGCATACTTCCAGTCTGTTTCGTATTCAAGAAGCTCAAACAAATGCATCATGTCATAGCATCCCTCCTTTCCGAATAGGTTAGTTGATATTCTTTCTTTTACTTCAGTTGGAACCCAGTAATCGTATGTCTTCTGAGAGTTCTTCCTTCTCACAAATAATTTCTTATGAGTAAGACGTTCTATCAGATCCCAGAACACGCCGATTGAATCGAACCTTTTCCATCCAGCTTTTTCGAAGAACCATTTCTCTCTACCTTTAGTTGTCTCGTGGTTCCCATGTCTGAGTTCCCATACCCATCTATCTCTTAACTGGGGCCACTTCATGGTTTTTCCTTTCCCTCTTCAAATCACTTTCAAAGAAGACTTCTCCATTAGGTTCTATAACAAAGACAGGCTTAGCTCCACCGCTTGGCTTAGGTTCATACTCTATAACCCTACCGGATTCTAGATGAAGTACTATGTTTCCGTGAGCATTGGTGTATTTATAAAACTCAGTCTTCATATTTCTCTTCTCTATCCTCCCTCCACCTTGAATCTTTAAGCTCGGATTCAACAAGCCTGTCTAGTAAACCCCAAGCAAATGGCATCGCCTTTCGCTTCTCATCATCAGTCATTTCCCTTTTCTTATTCTTCTTCACAGTACCTCATATGTGGATCATATTGTGAACGAATACCACCTTGTTCTTTAAATGCCAACCAATTATCTGCCTTCTCTGCATAAGTAGGTTCGTCATCTTTGTGAATAACATTTTCAATAGTTAGGTCAGCTACCTGAGCATACCCTGCTATGTCCACAAGATTATCTTTATTATGTGAATGAGTTTCACGAGAAATCTTAACCGCAATCATACATAGTGCTACATTTTTAGGGCTTATGTTATCTACACCCAAGATAACTTCCCACATTTTGGCAATGCGGGACATGTTATCTTTAGGGTGATCATAATCCCATTGTCGTACACCACTAACTAATCTATTAGCTCTCTCGCATACTGACTCTTTGGGATTCTTCATCTTTATAAATCCTAGTGGTAATGTTGGGATTGGAACAACGACTCCATCAGAAGGGGATCTCCCCACTATCGAAGCAAGTCGGACAAAGTTCTGCCTGAGCCTGCTGAAGTTGCTGCCTCATTCCTTTTGGAATATATCCGCTGCCATTGCAAACGCCACATACATCAACGTCTTCTCCGTTCTGTTCCATGCCGCCGCCCTGACAACCCGGACAATATTCAGCTCCTTTAGGTATACTTGTTTCAGTTCTCATTGTCATTTTAATTTTTCTCCTATTGTATTGAGGTTTGTTTTTAATGTAAGGCTTTTGCCTGGTTTTAACCATTGCCTAAATTCCTAAAGACATTACAAAATTGTAACCTTTTCTTTGCTCTATCTGCACAGGCTTCTCTATCTATATAATAATCAAACCGCCTGGTAAATATATGGTTTAAATAGGTTTCATAACACTTAATTATATTTATAATAGAACCAAACTTCTGATAATGCATAAGCACTTGATGAGGTAAGTCATCCAGAAAATTCAACTCATCTGCTGTAGAATGAGCAGGATTATGCTGGTCATGTGTGTACCAATTACTATTCCATGGGTATGCATCGGCAAGTGCTGCTGCAATAGGAAGTTCTCTTCTTGTTTTATCAGAGATAACAACTTTTATATTACCCATATGTATTATATCTGGTCACTGAAAGTGTTAGTTGCTCCATCGAAATCAAGAGTTAGGATACCTGTCCCCGAACTCCTTGCTTTTGCCACATGAATATCACACTCACCTGCTCTTTCGGAACCAGGATTATAAACCTCATCCCTGTGAAGGAAAAGAATATTGTAAGCAGTTCTCTCAAGTGCACCAGTCTCACCAAGATCAGACATTATAGGTATCTTAGCTGATCTTTTCTCCACCTCTCTATTCAACTGACATAAAGCAAGTATCGCTACTCCATCACGCTTTGCTATATTCCTTAGATGCTTCACGAAATTACCCATTGCTTCAGTAAGAGTTATGTTTGCTCTCCTGTCATCAAATGAAAGCTCGTGAAGATGATCAATGATGATGTACTTGTATCCTTCAACAACACCCCAGTTAAGAGTTCTCAGTACCTCAGATGGAGTTGAAGCAGAGTCATTGACAACCAGGTTGGTTGACCATTTCTCTGCATTACTTACTCTTTGCTCAGCCATTGACTCATGCTCTTGCACAGTCATGGATGAAGATTGAATGACTTTATCGATAGGTATATTAGCAGTATGAGATATAACTTTCTGCGCTATCTCAGATTTGCTCATCTCGATAGAGATCATCAGAGTTTTAACCCCTCGCTTTACTGAATCAACCATGCAATTAATAGCGAAGGTTGTCTTGCCGTGGCTTGGCCTTGCACCAAGAAGCGATACGGTTCCATAGCGGAACCCGTGAATGAAATGATTCAGACTTCTGAATGGGGTGGGGACATACAGTTTACGTTCATCCCATTCAGGATCCATACGGACAGCTATGTCCTGCATCTCAGTCTGCATCACATCAGAGAATGGCTCGAATGGTTTAGCAGTGACTCTATCAGTGAACTCGACTGACTCTTGCAAGTCATGCATCACTTCAACTACAGCCACCCCATCAAGCAATCTCTTTTCAGCTCGCTTAACTTCCGTCTTGGCAGCCAGCCTATGATATTTGTTATTGATTATGTTGCAGTACTCTATGTAATGCTCACCACTTGCATGATAGGCACCAACAATAGACTGCACCATTCCCTCATCACCATCGAACACCTTTAAGAAACTAGGTGAAGCAATAAGAGATGCGGATAAAATATATTTATCAATTGGCGATCCCTCTTCAGACAGTTCCAAGATCATCTGATATACTTCCCTGTTCTTCGGATCTTGGAGAGCACCTGGTGATATACGGGCTCTCACCTCGGGTATCACTGTGTTGTCTGCAATACAGATCGCAACGATTTCAGATTCAGCATTCACTTGGGCTTTCTCCTTATTGAAACATCTTGAATTACAACAGGCCGGGCCATGTGTTTAGCAGGACACAGAGGATCATACTCTTTATTCCGCTTAGCCAGGATGCAGTAAGTCTCGATGAATGGTTTACGCTGCCAGAAAAAATCCTTTTCACTCAGCGTTGAAAGAAAATCCACACCCCCCAACTGTCTGACTGTCTCAGCCAGTACGGTGTCCTCGAATTCAAGTGGACGGCCTGAGCTGGATCTAATTGCCTGAAATAATCTGTTCCATCCGAGCAATGCATCATCGACAATGCCTGCATGCAGTGCCTCAAAGAAGTCTGCTGGAACTGGAAGTACAGATTTCTGTTTGGATTGGATCAGGTTCTGGTAACCAACTGCAAGGGTTCGATCATCAACCCTTTCCATAGCCTTCTTCCATATGGCAATGACCAAAGAGAGATCATTCGATTTGCTCCCATAAATCTCTGCTAACTCCATCACCATGTCCTCTACTAGCGTTTCGCTCGCCATGTATTTCCTTTCTGGTTCTTGTAGCCTTGGCTTTAAACCAGGCTTTAATGAATTTGCAATGCGGATCCTTATCACCACGCCATAACATATTAGGTATATCAAATACCCTCATGGCATACTTATCCGACTTATTAAGATGATCATTAAGCTGATTCGCGAGGAACTTAACAACTGTATTCCAAATTGTTATATCGAAAGCAACAACTGTACCTTCAACCTCAAGCTTCATGATATCATGACAACTTTGCATCCACCTGCTCTTGTCCTTCTGATTCTTAGGGCCAAGCGTTTGATTGTTTATTGATTGGTTAGTGACTATAAAGAACTCAATCATCTTTTCATACACATCCTGCTCTCCCGGTTCAAACTCAGGTGCCTTTGCAGGTGACCTTTTTCTTGCCTTAAGGAACAGTTCGCTTTGAAAATTAAGCTGATAAGATGAGGGCATCCTCTGTCCACCAAAGAATTCAGGTGTATACTTCTCTATGACACCCATGTCAATCAATCTTTGTACTCTTAATCCAGCTATCTTCTCAGACTCAATCCCAGTCTTATCGCATAGCTCTTTGATTGACACAACACTCCGGAGAAGTATCCCCTTCTCGTCCTTTTTATCAGCCGGATGATCAAGAATGAAGTACCATAGGATTGCAGACAGTTCAGGATCAGAACAAATCCTCGATGCTATCTTCGAATCCACTCCTAATGGAGCAATTTGTATTCTTGACATGAATTAAAGGGGGAAAGGGTGACTGCTTTACACAATCACCCAGGTTAAATCACTTTACATCTAGACTATTGAACGAGTTGATAATCAAAGTTCTCATATTCTTTGGGAGCTTGGTTGACTTCTCTAACTCTCTGAATTCATTGGCGAGTTCAGTAGCCTGATCCTTTGTCCTGCATCCCATCACACGACGGTTGAAATCAAGGAGCTTCTCATCTTCTTCAGACTTACCTCCAGATTTAGGTTTGATTACTGCCTCGTCAAGCTCATCCAGATTAATCTGTGGTTTTTCTGGTGGTTTGGGCTTCGGCTTAGGTTTTTCCTCAACCAATGTCAACTCGGGTGAACTGGGAGGATTAGGATCATTCTCTTCTATTGGAACCATATCCTGGGAATCATCTGGTTTATGGAGAGTAATGGAGGGGAAACCCTCCATTGTGAAGACTCCATTCTTCCAGCTGTATTTCTTAGGATATTTTTTGGACAGGTAATTGTTGCAGTAGTCTGTTAGATCCCAGATCCTTTTACCATTTTCACCAACAGGTTGTCTGCGATCATTAAGATTTACCCATACCTTATCCATTCCATAGAGGAATCTGCCTATACCCCACTGAACACAAGCACGTTTGAAAGCATCAGACGCATTGCCTTTCTCTTTCTCCGTGTTTGATTCAGTGCCAACATCAGACTTCCCTACCCATTGGGAGCCCATATGTTTGTGGTCACACTCGATAGATACCTTTGCGTAAAGTCTGTCCTGGAGTACAAAGAAGTCTACACTCCATCCATCCTTGCCGCATACATTATCGAGTACGTCCTGGGCTACTCGAGCATCGATATAAGACAGACACTGTGCTGACTTACCATCTTTGCTACGGTTGGCCTCTCTCCAATAGAACTGAACTGTCCTGTCCAGTTGTTTTAAACTTTCTTTGTTAATCATTATCCCTTGTTGTTAGTTGATTCGAAAAGCTGTGGATTGTGTAGTTGATTCATCAATCAAATGCACCAATCCATGTGATTGTAATTTACCCTTAAGAACATCCTTCTTAAAGGATTTCCTTATATGAAACGCACATACTCCCTTTATCTTCCTTATATTATCTCCGCATGCAGCCTTAAGCTTATTGCTTGCAGCCGATGCTTGCTCATTAAATAACTTCACCTTCTCCTTTGCATCATGATATTCACGCTGCAATCTCATGTGTTCAGGAGTGGGAGCAACCTCGTCATTGCCTACACTAAGACTCTTCAGAGATTCGGTTGTTGATTCATGCCCGTCTGGTTCAGGCAGAATCTTTTGGTTAAACATTTTGATAAAGTGGCGTTCTGCATCAATCACATCATCGATACCACCCCATCTGTCCATGAATGGTATGCTTATGATTGCTGGCTTACGCTGGAGGTCATGGCATATAACAAAGTGAATCCCTCCGAAGTTTGACGGGATCCAACTTGTTTCAAGATGTTTGCCCTCTTTATCCTTGACATCAGATTCATACCCTCCATCTCCAAACCTGCCAAGAGGATCATTCCAACGTGGGAACGTAAGGTAATGATCACCTTGAACCATATACTCTGGAGGAACCTTGCCTATCTTAGCCAGATCACATCGTCGCCTTGACTGAGTGACCTTGACCTCAACAATCCATCCATCCTCAGTGATCCCATCAAGATCAGCAATCATGTGCTGATAATGAGGATGTTGAACCATACAGTTAGGCTTATGAATCTTCAGCCCAAGGAGTTGGGCCGCATCATCGAGAAGGATTGGTTCGAGATCATTGCCACGCTTGATGATCCAGTACATATCAGAATCCGGGTCATCATAATCAGGATACTTTTCCATCTGAAGTTTCTGTCTCATCAATGTATATGAACTTACATAACCACAGTTCATAATCGATGGCACTTCACTTCCTCCTACATAAGGGCCGATGGAATACCTGGGCCTGATCAGCTTCCAATCTTCTTCAGTAAAATCATGGAGGATCTTTGTCACTCCATAATCTTCAAACTTATCAGTGTTTGTTATGTATTCTTCTGTCATTATCTTTTAGTTTTGGTCGTTTATCCATTTCAAATTCTTCCCATTCCTCAAAGAAGAGGTCACTGTATTCTCTGTAATTATTCACTACAGCCTCACCTGCCAATTCAAGCAGGCTCGAATCATCTAACCGAGATAATACTTCATCGGTTAGAGTATTGATGTTTTCTTCATTGTAAATCTGTGAATCTCTCTTTAATTCTTTGGGTTTATCAATGTGTTCGGTGATCACCATACCACCGTCCATCAACTCCACATCCTGATCTATAGTATCAAATAACAATAGATCGTCTGGGGTGTTGAATGATTCATGGAGCATATCCTCTGCTTGTTCCAGATTATCTGCTTCTAGTATCGCTCTTGCTTCTGTACGGGTTCTATACCCGTACTTAAATTCATAATAAGCCATATGATTCCTTAAATATCTGGGGGCCTGGTGGGGGCCTGAGCCCCCGGTTAAATTAGTGAGCCAGCTCAGAAGGCAGCTCATCGCCGCTCTGAATTGACTGGGGTTGGATATCTCCTATGATATATGATTCAAGAAATTCAAGGCGGTGCTTCATTCGCAGATTCTCCTCAACCAGGTTATCTACAGTTGTATGCAGCATCGCAATCATGTCTTCATCAGGCATATGCTTTTAAGTTTCTTTGTGTGTTAGTGATTACCTGTTCATGCTTTTGAATCTTCTCCCTTAGCGCAACACAGGTTTTGATATCGGATTCTTCAGGTGAATCCGACAGGTTCTTCACCACCTGCTTATAAGATTCTATTGTACGAAGCAGCTGATCGACGGAGTTTTGCCGTCTGTTATTGAGGTTCTTCTTCATAAAATTCTGGTATTTGGAGATGGGTTACTACACCATACGGAGGTAAGCTACTTGCTATGTGCTCCAAAGGTGTCGTTGAAATCCAAAGCACATCTTCTTCCGGAGGTGGCGGCCAGCAATCATACATATCAGACATCACTAACCAGCAGACTGGTTCAATCTCACCTGAATACTGGAGTTGTTTAGCTTCTCTAAAGGCAGCGGATACATCTGTTCCGCCACTTCCATTGCGGGTAAAGACTATCTCTTCACCCGGTTGGAAGTATTCTACTGAGACAACATGTGCTGTGTACTGTATGACAACTGTTCTACGGAGTGCTATCTCACCATCTCTCGACAGTCTGTTCAGCTCTCCGAAACAACCACCTACCTCCTTATCGGACATGCTTCCTGATACATCAAGCATTACAATCCAGTCACCCATGCCATCCTTTTTACGGCGTGGCATGAAGACATCTTCGCTTACGTGAAGGTTGTACATTTTTTCTAGCTTGTTTATGCAGCCTAACGAGGTTGGCTTTATGATGTTCAAGCCAACCCCGAAGCTCCTTGTTTTTAAGCATTGATCAAACGCGGATCAATCCGAGTGTAGCTCCTCTTGGTTTTGTCATTCGATTTCATGAACTCCCTAAGAAGATCTTTCCAATCGAGTGTCACAACCCGATGAGCTTGAAGGGTTTGGTGTAGCTCCATGCTTCCCCAACCTTTCTGTTTAGCTGAGATGGCGGCCCGTGTTTCTGCCTGCTCCCACATATCCTGGAGATCCTCTTCACTTACAGGCAGTTCAGGATTAACATCAAACGGAGAATGATCCGGAGTTGTATTCTTATTCCAGTCTCCATCCAAAGCATCCTGGTTTTCTTCAGGCTTCCAGTCTCGTACCTCACCAAACTTTCCAGCAGTCTCGATCTCTTTCTCGTAGTGTTTCTCGGCTTGCTGTTCCATAGTTTCACCGACCTCACCTTCGAGTGGATCATGTCCCTGACCGCCTCCACCACTGCCCTCTTGTTCACCCTTGCCTTTACCCTTTGGAGGTTCCGGCCCAATCTTTTCTTCAAAGAGCAGATCGTAGATTTGTTCAGTAAGAAGTTTGTTCCCGTCGTACTTTTCTATGTCAAGCAGTGCATCATCAGGCATCTGACCAACATGATAGTTCAACAGGATTGAGTTAATAGCATAGTCTCCAGCCACATTCCAAATCTTACCCGACCTATTCTCACGGCGGGTTGTATGACACATAAGATTGTGCATAATCTCATGAGCAAACAAGAATGCAACCTGAAGAATCGTATGACCTACAACCCAACCGGGGTTATAGGCCAACACAACACCATTCGTCCATGCTGCGTAGCATTTGAAGTCAACTCTTACTCTTAGTCTTTCGAGAATAAGCTGAGCAAACATAGGGAACCTGTCAATCAGGTACCCTATGACTTCATTGACGATTGGCTTTGCCTTACCTATCAACATCTCTTCTTCATCCTCGTTATACTGAGGTATGTCAGGGTTGACAGGTTCAGTTGCTGATACGCTGGTCACCTTTCTCCTTATTGTTGTTATTAGGTACCGAGTACGTCAGCGTAGGCATCCAGCTCATTGGCTATGCCCTTTGCTTTCTCGGCTGTCTGAGATGCTACCTCTTCTGATTTAAAATCTTCCTTGTCACGGACACCATAGAGTGTGAGTTCCGCAACAATTCTTTCAGAGAGATCCTTCAGAGTCTGATCATCAGTGAAATCCATCTCAGGTGTGGTCAATGCAAGGTTATGCAGCCCATCGATGGATGAATTATGTATCCGCTTACCATCAGCAAGAGTTTCCTGCATTCCTTTCACAGCAGATGAGAGATTAGAGATGAGGCTAGACACAGCATGCTTAGATGCTTGAACAAGCCTGTCTGTATTCTCTTTTTTCAGCTGTTTATTGAACGTCGGATCTAAACCAAGGTGTTCATACTCACCCTTCGGGATGGGTTCAAGATGGATTTTCATTGAAATCCTTTGATGAGCCTCATCATCAGTGAGATAATCATCCTCGTTATATAGATTACCCAACGCAGCAGGAGCCTCCGCCTTAGCTTGCGGATAGACTTGTTTGAAATCCCATGCCAGTTGCTGAAGCTGTGTCTCACGATCAATCTTCCATGTATTGAAATCAGTGTAGACACCACCACCAGTCTGAAGCATCCGGGTTGAGATGATATGGGTACCTCTTGACCAGAGGATACCACCCGTATAATCCTTCAGCATACGGTGAGTTTGAGCTTGGTAATCAGAGACTGGCTGGTAGTAGACAGGATCAATGAAGTTTTTACCAGACTTCACGACGTTCCCGCCACCACGTTTCCAGGTTTGCTGAGCTGATATCTGAAGAGCTAGTTCTCTCTCATCTTTATTCAACTGTCTGCTTACCTGGTAGCCAGACTGTTTGATTGTAACCAGCATGGCTCCGGTTAGAATTTTCTCAGGATCTACCTTCCTATTCCCCTGAGTATCATAGGTATATATGTCAGCCATATACTTTTAGTGTTGGTTTTTTATGCTCCCAAAATGGTTCACCTTCAACGAACCACAAGTTGACTTCCTTAATAAACGTCCACTCTTTATTGTAATCTCCGCTCACTTGATAAACCCAGGAACGGATGCGGATATTCGGGTCAATCTTGTACCTCCAGGGGAAAGACTCCGCACATTCCCTTATTGCATCAGCAATATGCAAGGTAGGGCACGGAGTCTGAGCAAATAATGTTGTTGCTCTATATAGTTTCAAGCGGATAAGTCTGCTTTGTATGCGTGGTATTCCTTTGAGGAATGAAGAGCCTCTCGAATTACCTCGCTGTTAGATTTTTCAAGCATGGCAATACACACTTTACCTAAGTCACCGTTGATATGACCGGCGAGGCGGCGTGTGTATTTAACAATTGGATCTGCCGTGTCCTTATTGAAATGCTTTTCACTTGTGAGCGTACCCATGCCCATCCAACAAATACCTACGCACTTCTCATCATTAGGATCAGGCAGCCGAGCAGTGTCCGGGTTAGCAATCACATCCTTGACCTTAATGATTCGGTCAAGTAAATCCATGGTTGCAAGACACTCGGTTGCAGCTGTGGTTCCGACGAGGCCGGAGAACATAGCTTTCTTAACAGCCTTGATGCCCTTCCATTTTTTAAACTCCGGGGTATCTTCAACTACAGACAGCACACGAGAAGCATACTCCCATGTTCTCGCTGTTCCATAAGCTGTCTTACCAGCAGCAAAGAGATCCGGGTCATAATCCTGGAAGTAATCTGATCTCCAATTAAGGAAGCCGCATATACGCTTGTCAACATGATGCGGCAAGGCAATTGGAGTGTGATTCCAGACATCAGGCAGTTCATCTTCATAACCTTCGAATCCTTGTGGCGCATGGGTTGTCCACTCTTTGACCGTCTGCTTAACCACACAATGCATGACACGGTTAGCTTCAGGCCCTGAGATACGACTACCTATCGGCCTATCCTTGGCTCTGTTCCCAGCCATGACCAGCACTGCACCTTCTGAGAGTTGATGCTCACCAATATAGTAATCGGTAAGTGCTCTCATCCAGGCTTTACGTGCTTCATCATCACCAAGAGGCCACTCATCTCCGAAGATTATCCCTCTCCACCCCGGTTCGAGAGCAGGCAGTAGGATATGAGGCGGGGCTGATGCTGTCACTATTCTCCCTGAATCAAGGATATGCTTGAATGTAATACCTCTAACATCCAATACACCATCCTTGTCAGACAACCTGAAATCTATGTAGCCGAAGCCACCTTTATCCTTTAAGGCGGCGTTACCCATGCGAGCAAGATTTTCAACAGACTTAGACTTGCCAGCACCAGCTTCACCGATCAGGTTGACTGGGACATTGCTCAGCATCCCCACTTGTATCGCAACTTGACTCTCTATCGGGGTCAGGTTCGGGAGTTCTTGGAACGTGCTCATTTAACCTTTCTATAAGGTAGTGTGTTGTGATTTCGGATATGAAATCGAAGAACCCACGCTCCGTGCGTGGGATCCTCACTTGTATTCATCCCACACCGCCGCAGCGATGATGCAGATGATTGCTCCTAGAAGGATGTACTCCACTGTTCTTCTCCTTCGTTATAAAGATTGTGCCTCCGTCTTTAGTGTGGATCCACAAGAACAGAAGCATGATTAAGGCACCGACAGCAATGCTCGCTAGAAAGAACAAGCCAACGTAAAATACTACTATCGGTGTAGTTTGTAACAATTCTTCAGTCATAAGGCAAGTAATATTTTATTCCCTATTCAACACCCTCTATCCTTAGAAGATGTTGGAAAGGGAGGGCAGAGTGTTTCCCCTGCCCTTTACCCTACTTATCTATAGTATTTTAGAGGAAGGTTTACGCCCAGGCTTTCTTCTGCCACACTGGATGCAAGGAATATCTACAAATACATCCTTGTATCTTTCAGTCAAGATCATATCAACAGCCTTGTTATATATCTTCGTGGCATCCGCCGCTGTGTCTTCGCGTAAAGAGTGGAGGAAGTTGTGTATTTTTTCCTGTCTTTTTTTCATGCCCTGTTTAAAGCAAACTTTACGGCTGCCTTGATAACAGCAGGTCGCTTCATCTGATGCATTTCACAGAGAAAATCAACCATCTCTATATACTCAGGCTCCAGGACACAGTTAACCGCTGTGTTCTTGTCCTCTGCAGATGGCACAAAGGTTTTCTCCCTATTGACCTGGTTCCTTAGTGTGATAGGTACTCCAGTTCCCCCATCAAACTCCGGTTCCTCGAAGGCAGATCTGAACTTCGATTCTAATTCTTCAGGTACCTCTACTCCTTTATCGAATGCAGACTTAGCCATGAGCATACGACCAGTTTTGTTTGGTATGTCAGTCATTTAAGACTCTTTTGTTGTTGCTATTTAACCCGTTCCTGATACACTATACCTAGAGTAATCAGGCAGATGGCTGCGCCGGGTAATGCATGTCCTCGTCACAGCCATCGACACATTACTCTACCGTTACATCAGGGATCTGCCTCATGTACGAGAGGCAGTCAATAGGATCCCCACCTGTAACATACAGGTCAGAGACTTCCAGAATCCCTGAGTTACACATTTGCTCCAGGCTCTCATCGCTATACAAGCGACGGAGCTTTTCCGTATGCTCTAATTCTCGATCTACCATAGGTATTCTCCTTGAATCGAGGGTTTTGTGCTCATATCGAGCACTATTAAACGGGAATGACTCAACCTATGCCTGACCACCAGACAAATGATTCCCGCTCTACAATGGAGGCTGTAAGCAACCTCCTGACATCAATTTTCCTTGGGTGCTGTACCATTGGGCTTGTTACCTTGTTTCTTGGGTGGTGGGAACCACCATCATACACAAGACGGCTACCTATACGGCATAGCCAAGATGAACCTGCCAAAATCCCAGTTAAAGAAAAGAAAGTAACCAAAGAAAAGAAATATATATTAATATAAACATAATACTATCCTTGTCATTGATTACTTTCTCTCTTCTTAGCAGTAGCAACAGCCGCAGCCAATGTTCTTTCACCTCGCCCTACCCCTTGGGTAGTGTAAAGCTACACTGACTGCGGCACCTTGTTACCCCTTGCCCTTCCTCTTCTTAGACTTGTCCCTTTTACCAGTACCTGGGACAGTCATGCCAGAGGTTAGTCTGGCATCTTTAGAGAACATGAGCCCACTCCATGCATGCCCACCTTTACGAGCAACCATACTCGAAACTCCAGGGACATATGCGTGGACAGCTTTACTGCTACGCTCGACATTCCTTAGCCGTTTCTCCGCTTCGATACGGAGAAATTCAGCTGCCTCGATCTTGAGCTTTTCCCTTGCCTTTACCTGATACTCATAGATCCTGCCCTCTTCGGCAGCTTGCGTATATGTCAACCCATCGTCGGCCATCAACATATCTGCCTTGACGTTAATCAAGGCTAGAGACTGAGATGATTTATCCAGTCTCTGAAATGCCCGACTGAACTCACGCT
>VTLG01013958.1_pt1 | contig 64333 bp, 83 predicted proteins | sample 4694571 | NCBI WGS metagenome assembly VTLG01 (sample SAMN12604809, study PRJNA352737) | marine metagenome | biome: ENVO:00000447; feature: ENVO:00000209|ENVO:00000569|ENVO:01000036; material: ENVO:00002151; isolation source: viral sequences binned using virsorter ...
GCCTTTGCTCTGACGCTGACAGGATCAATCACCGCAACCAATACAGTAACTCTTGCACCTAACACAGTCAGTAAGACTTGGGTGATTCAAAACAACGCTGGTTATCAAGTAACCATATCTCAAGGCACAGGTGCAAATGTCGTGATTCCGAATGGCGGAATCAAGATGGTTGTTACCGATGGTGCTGGAGCTGGCGCTGCTGTAACTGATGTCCTCGATATGACAGGCGGTACAGGTAATGTCGGACTAGGTTCTGGTTCACTCGGTACAGCCATAACGACAGGAACGGATAACGTAGCGATAGGTGATTCTGCTGGAGATGCAATAACGACAGGTTCAGATAACACTTTTGTTGGAGACAATGCTGGTGGAGCAAATACTACGGGAGCAGAAAGTGTAGCGGTAGGCTCTGAGGCTTTAGATGCTCAAACAACAGGGGGATATAACGTAGGTGTGGGCTTTCAAGCACTTACAGCAAATACCACTGGTGATTATAATGTTGCGGTTGGCAGAACAAGTTTAACAGCAAACACTACAGGAGATAGCAACGTAGGAATTGGTTTTGCAGCTTTAAATGCAACTACCACAGCAGACGGAAACGTAGCTATTGGTCATGGTGCTGGAGCAGCAAATACAACTGGAACTGAAAATGTATTTATAGGACACGAAGCTGGTAACGATGTAACCACTGGTGCTGGTCATGTTTTTGTTGGTTGGAAAGCTGGTGATGCAGTAACAACTGCTTCGCAAAGTACAGCTATAGGTGACCAAGCATTAAGTGCAGCAAGCACTGGTTCTCATAACACTGCTGTTGGTTATAATTCTTTATTAGCAAACACCACAGGAGCAGAAAATACTGCGGTTGGATCAGCATCGGGTGATGCATTAACCACTGGTAATTACAATGTCGGTGTAGGTAAAGATGCGATAGGTGCAACAACTACAGGCTCTTATAACGTAGGTATTGGTAGGAGAGGTGTTGGCGCAAACACCACAGGTTCTAATAACACAGGAGTTGGTGGTCTTGCATTAGAAAATACCACTACTTCTTCAAACAATACAGCAGTGGGTTATGCTGCATTGAACGCAAACACCACAGGAACACAGAACATAGCCGTTGGAGGATTAGCATTAGATGCTAATACGACTGCAAGCTATAATGTCGCTATAGGATACGAAGCATTAAGCACAAGCGTAACTGATTCTCACAACACAGCCATAGGCAATAATGCTATGAAAGATGCTAATGGCGCATCTCACAATGTCGCTGTAGGTTCTGCTTCGATGAACAATATTACAACTGGAGACTATAATGTAGGTGTAGGTAGCCAAACTTTTGATCAACTGACAACTGGTTCGCAGAACACAGGTATGGGATATTCAGCATTGAATGTAAATACCACTGGCGATAATAATACTGCTATAGGTTTTGGCGCACTAGATGCCAACACCACAGCCGATAACAACTCCGCAGTTGGCTATGCAGCTTTAGGAGCAAATACCACAGGAGAAGATAATACTGCAATGGGCAGAGGTGCTTTATTAGCAAACACAACTGCAAATAACAACACTGCGCTTGGAAAATCCTCTATGGAAGTCAATACCACAGGCGCAAACAATACGGCAGTTGGTAAAAATTCTTTACAAGCAAACACCACAGGAGGTTCAAATGTTGCAGTGGGTAATAATGCTTTAGACGCTAACACCACAGCAGACGCTAACGTAGCAGTTGGAATGAGCTCTTTAGGAGCAAACACCACAGGCACAGGAAATGTAGCTGTTGGTTTTAACTCTATGGATGCTAATACCACAGCTTCAAACGGCACAGGTATTGGTTATAATGTTTTAAGTGCTAACACCACAGGAGCTGCTAATACTGCTGTCGGTTCACAGGCTATGGCAAATAATGAAGCAGGCAATTACAACACAGCAGTCGGACAATTGGCTTTAAATGACAACACCACAGCAAATTATAATACAGCAGTTGGTTATACTTCTTTATCATCAGCCACGACAGGAGCGCATAATGTAGCGGTGGGATTTTCAGCATTGAATGTAATTACAGGCAACGGAGATAATGTTGCTGTTGGTAACTATGCACAAGGAAGATTAGATGGTGCTAGAAACACATCTGTAGGATTTGGTGCAACGTATGGTGCTTCTGGTGGTGGCGGTTCTGACAACACTTCTATTGGGTATTTATCTGGCGGATATGACACTGGAGATGGCTTGCAAGAAAATACCTGTGTTGGCTCAAGAGCTGGGGAGAACATAACCAGTGGTGATAGAAATGTTATGATTGGCTCTAAAGCTGGAGATGTAACAACTACAGGTGCTTATCAAATAATTATTGGTTGGGAATCTGATCCTTCTGGTGCAACCACCGATGATGAGATTGTTATCGGTAAAAACCTAACAGGAAAGGGAGGAAACACTGGGTTTTACGGAAGCTCAAGCATTTATAATCAAAGCAACACTACTGCTTGGAATCAGATTTCTGATGAAAGAATTAAGAAAAATATTAGCAACTGCACAAAAGGTCTTGATGTTATCAACAAAGTAAAAGTTAGAAACTTTGAATACAGGCTACCAGAAGAAATTACAGAACTTCCAGAGTCAGATGCAGTGGATAAAAAAGGATTACAAGTTGGCACTATTGCTCAAGAACTGGAAGAAGTAGCACCAGAAATGATTATCACACATGAAACAGGTAGGAAATCTGTGGAGTCGGATAATTTTACTTGGTACTTAATCAATGCAGTCCAAGAACTCTCAGCGCAAGTTGAGGAATTAAAATCTAAATCACATGAAAAGTGTGACAAATAACGAGGAATAAAAAATGGCAGTAAAGAAAACACTAACCAAATCTATTCCCCATGTGAAGTCAAGCAAGGTTGAGCAGTGGGATTTAGAAATGACTTACGAAAACGACAACGAAGGCGATGCAACTTATTACAAGACTGTGTTTGTGATAAATGTTCCGTGGCAAACTATAATGACAGATGCTTATACAGATATTGATGGTAACAATGTACCAGCGGTAACTGTTACTAATTTTACCAAAGCAGCTAAAAGTTCGTTTAACTTGGCAGCTTTGACTGCATTGTGTCCAACAGCACATTGGGATAAAGTGTTTGCAAGTCAAGTGGATTCAGTAATTACAAATCCACCAACACAAGCAGTACCAGACAACGACTTTGCAGTACCTTCTAGCTAGTCATGGCTGACAAAGAGGCAGTACCTGTAGAGGGAGCAGATATTGATGTTAATATCTGGACAATGCCTGCGGTGTTCGTATTAGAGACTCGTATGCCAGATGGCATGGTTGAGGACTTAAACACTTATCTTGACGATCTTAGAGAACAAGCAGATAAAGAATCTTTGGCTCATTCATTGGTAGGACAGATTGCTCATGGTGAGCAATTAAACATGGACCCAGAGCATGAAAAAGTCAGGCAGTATTCTAAGTTTGTAACTTTGTTAGGTGCTCAATACATTAATCACTTTATGAAAAGCACAGGGCAATCTTTACCTAAAAATAGACAAGTTGCTATAGATGAAACTTGGTCGGTGCATAGTTATGCTGGTGATTACAACCCAATACACGATCACGGCACTAAAACGATTATGGGTATATCAACGACTTGTTGGACTAAAGTACCACAACAAATACTGGATCAGCCTGCTGCTGGAAGTCCTATGTATAACAAATACGAAGCGTCTGGTGCTTGTGATGGGTATCTAGCGTTTAACTATGGTCGTAATGAAATAATGAATGTAGAACGATTAAGACCACCACAAAGTTTTGAAGTACAGCCTGAAGTAGGAAAACTGTATATTTTTCCTTCTTGGCTTTCTCACATGGTTTATCCATTTAGAGGCGAAGGCGAAAGACGAACAGTTGCTTCTAACCTTAATTGTTGGGAAGTTGAAGAAGCAGCATGACTAAAATATCTGATGTGGAGTTTGAGTTAAATACTCGAATATCAAATGTGCATACAAGAATAGAAAAACACGAAGCAGTTTGTGCAGAACGATGGCTTGAAATGCTTAATCGTGTAAAAAGAATCGAACACTTTATTGTAGCTACACTAATTACTTTAGTAGTTGGAATGGCATCAATTATTTTTGGTGGATAATGTACGAATATAAATGTGAAGTAGATAGAGTTGTAGATGGTGATACAGTTGATGTAATTATTGACTGTGGGTTTTCTATTTTTCACAAGGCAAGAGTTCGTATGTATGGCATTGACACCCCAGAATCACGCACTAGAGATAAAGATGAAAAGGCTAGAGGACTAATGAGTAAAGATTTTTTATCTAATATGCTTAAAAAGGGTGATGTAATTATCAAAACCAAAAAAGACAAGAAAGGAAAATTTGGTCGGATATTGGGGGAGCTTCATGTTGGAGACACAAATATCAATCAATCTTTAATTGATAACTTTCTTGCAGTTGAATATTACGGACAGAGCAAAGAAGAAATAGAAAAAGAACACATTATTAATAGACAAACATTAATAGCAAAAGGCAATTTTAATCCAGAAAAAATATGAAAAAATACTTACCATTCCTTTCAGTTTTTATTGCTGTTTTATTGGTTTTGCTTATTAATAATGTAAAAGCAGATCAAACTGGTGACTGTACTGCTGGCTCTCAATATTGTGAGCAGAACTCTATGACTACTACATCAACTACTACTACAACCAATACAAACACTAATACCAATACAAATACCAATACCAATAACAATACAAATACCAACACTAATACCAATACTAATACTACAACTACCACTGGAACGAATACAAATACCAATACCAACACCAATAATAATACCAACACCAATACATCTACTGCTACAAACACAAACAGTAATACAAACAACAATACTTCAACTTCTACTGCTACAAATACAAATAGCAATACAAATACCAGTACATCAACTGCAACCAGTACGAACAACAATACAAATGTAAATACTTCAACTAGTTCGAACACAAATACAAATAACAATGTAAATACTTCGACAAGCACAAATACAAATAACAACAACAACACATCGAATAATACGAACAGCAATACAAATATAAATACATCGACATCAAGCAACACCAATAAAAATGTTAATGAATCAACCTCTACATCGAATGTGCAAACCAACAATAAAAATGTAAATCAAAACAACAGCACATCTGATAACACCAATAGAAATATTAATGAGTCAAAGTCTGAACAAACTATCAATCAAAATATTAAGACTGAAGCACCGCCTGCTTCTGCGATTGCTCCTTCTATAATGAGCTATAGCCAAGACTTATGTACTGTAGGTCGGTCTGGTGCATTTCAAGGACAAGTCTTTGGTTTGTCTGCTGGAAGAACTGTTAGAGATACAAACTGTGAACGACTAAAACTAGGTAAATATTTATATGACATGGGCATGAAAGTAGCAGCAGTTGCTATTATGTGCCAAGACGTTAGAGTATTTAGTGCAATGTATATGGCAGGCACTCCTTGCCCATACGAAGGTAAAATAGGCGAAGAAGCAAGAGCAGCATGGGCTGCTAATCCTAAAGATCGACCAGATTATAAAGAAGCAAAAGCCAGTTATGTTTCTAAGTGCTACAATTCACTAAATAGTGCTGGACAGAAAAAATCTAGGATGACTTGTAGGCGTGAGTTTGATTCGGGCAGTTAGTTTATTTTTTGTTTTATTTATACCTACATTAAATGCAGGTTATATTTATGAAGCAAATCAATCTCTTATTGATTTAAAAACAAATTATATAGCCACTTCTAATAATATGGCAGTTGGTGATGATCAAGTATCTTCTGCTTTTAATTTAGATTTTACGTTTACATTTTATGGTGAAGATTTTACATCTGCTCGAATGGCAACCAATGGTTGTTTACATTTTAAAACATCAGGAAGTTATTGTAATGATTACACTCCTGATCCTCTTGCAGGACAACATACATATACTTTGTATCCTTTCTGGACTGATTTAATAAGAGACAATGGCTCAAAAGTATTGGCTAGAAATTTTACAGATAAGACTGTATTTGGTTGGTATAACTTACGAGAATATAATCGAGGTAATACTGATAATTCTTTTGAAGTAATACTTTGGAAATCTGATGACAGTTTTGAATTTCGTTATGGCGGATTAAATATTATTAATCACGATGTTTTGATTGGCGAACAAGGAAGTTCAAGTGAGTCTTATACTTATTTGTACCACGATGAATGTAGCACAGGATCAACAAATGTTGCAGGCACTTGTGTTAATACAAACTGGAACAGTACGTCTTTTAATACTTTGTTAGAAAGCGGGGGTAGTTTGTATGGTGTTGGCTCTGGAAACGGATTGGATTGCAGTAATCCTTTAAACAATACTGAATGTACTGGCTATCAAGCAGCTTTTTTAAATCAACAATGTGATTTAGATGGATTGTATTCTACTCAATGTCCTAACTATTGGGATGATCTTTTTGATTATGAATGCTCGTTGGATTCTCAATACTCTCCAACTTGTGCTGGATACATGGTCGAAACATTTGTTGAAGATACCTATTATCAAGACGATATGTTTGGTTATGACGACTATCAAGACGACCAGTATGGATATTATGATTCCTTTGAAGAAGAAGATTATTACTTTGAAGAAGAATTTATATATATTACTGAGCTACAGGGGATAGATGAATTTCAAGAAGAACTATATTTTGAAGAAACATTGTTTTTTGAAGAAGAATATTTTGATCCTTTTATAGAAGAATTTGATTTAATTCCTGAAGAAGAGCTTATTCCTTTAAGTTATATTGAAGAAGAAATATATATACAACATATATACGAAGAATTAATACCAATAGAAGAAACTTTTATAGTCAATTACGATTTGCCTAGATTAAATGATGTTTTGTTAAATCATTTTGAATATGAAGAGCATATAGAAGAATACATAGAAGAAGAAGTAATTGAATACTTAGAGTTTGAAACGATAGAAGAGCTGGAGGAATGGATTGAACATGAAGATAGCGAAGAAATATTGGAAGATTTGGCAGATTTATCTGATGACGAAGCTGGAGAATTGGAAGATACGGAAACAGTTGAACAAGAAATACAAGATAGAGAAGAAGTTATCGAACTTGTTGTCACGGAGAGAGAAGAAAAGAAAGACAACAAAAAAGCAGAACAATTAAATGTTGTAGCCAATACCATTCGAGCAGCAAGCAATAGTGTAAGCGGTACAACTGCTGGAACATCTGCACAGGCTACAGGTACATCTATATCATCAGGAGGCTCCTACGCTTCTTCTGTGGCTTCTGGTGGTGTTTCTAACCCTACCAGTACAGCAGTAGCTAGTTCAGCGTCAGGAGGCGGTATAAGTACCAGTAATTCGCCTAGTATCTCAGCTCAAGTTGCAAGTTCTGCAATGCAGACTCAACAAGTGCTTAGTTCATTTAATGCCGATAACAGTGTTGGAAGTACAATGGTTTCGCAAAACACAGCAGTAGGAGATACCAACAGTGGTAGTAACGTAGCTGTAGGTTCAACCACTACAACAACCAATGAAACGAATACAAGCAGTAGTGTTGCAAGTAACACAAGTAGTGGTAATACAGGAGTTAGCGATACTATAGTTGATAGCAATACATCAGTTAGTCAATCAGAGGCAGATGTTATTGCAGATCAAATCGTTGCACAGAACATAGAAGATCAACAAGAACAATTGGAACAACAACAACAAGAAACAGGTGAATACGCAGATGAATCACAGTTGATTGCATATATGGGATATGTTCAAGGGTTTAATGGATATACACAAATTGAAATACCAGAGCTTGCTGTATGGTATGAGCCAGAAGATATTTATGCTAATGTAGTTATACCAGATAATAACAATGCATTTATGAGTTTATATGGAGATAATTTAAACAGTGCAAATCAATTAATAAATATGCAACCGAATTTATAATGGTAACAAAAAGAAGAAAAAGAGCTAAACCCATAAGACGCACTACCAAAGGAAAAAGTGCAAACTATCGACCTACTAAAAAAGGTGCAGGAATGACTAGAAAAGGGGTTCGTGCTTATCGTAAAGCAAATCCCGGTTCTAAATTAAAAACTGCGGTTACAGGTAAAGTTAAAAAAGGAAGCAAAGCTGCTAAAAGAAGAAAGTCTTATTGTGCAAGATCAGCAGGGCAATTAAAAAGAAGCTCTGCTAAAACTAGAAATAATCCTAATTCAAGAATTAGGCAAGCAAGAAGAAGGTGGAAGTGCTGATATGCCAAGAAAAAAAACAACTAGAAAAAGAAAAACTAAATCTACTGTAAATAAAGCTGGTAATTATACTAAACCAACTATGCGTAAAAGGTTGTTTAGTAGAATTAAGTCTGGAACAAAAGGTGGTAAAGCGGGTCAATGGTCAGCTCGTAAAGCACAAATGCTTGCAAAGGCTTATAAAAAAGCAGGTGGAGGATATCGATAATGGCAAAAGGTGTAAAACATTATTTAAAAGATGGAAAAGTTTGGAAAGGTGCTTACCATAAAATGCCAAACGGAAAACTACATACAAATAAAACACATACTAAAACAAGTAAACCTGTTTTTCACTATGGTGATTTAAGTGTTAAGGCTAAGAAAAAAGCAATGTCGCAAAGGGGCAAGTAATGGCTCTTGCAAAATCACAACAGTCTTTAAAAAAGTGGACTAAACAAAAATGGAGAACAAAGTCTGGTAAAAAATCTGCTGATACTGGAGAAAGGTATTTACCAGAAAGTGCTATAAAGTCTTTAAGTTCTTCTGAATATGCTGCTACTACTCGTAAAAAACGAGAAGATACTAAAAAGGGAAAACAATTTTCTAAACAGCCTAAAAGAATTTCTAAAAAAGTAAGACCGCATAGAAAAGCTAAAGGTGGTTTTATTGCAAGAGGATGTGGTGCAGTTATGCCAGATCGTAGAAAAGTTACTAAAATTTTATAGGAAAGTATATGGATTGGTTTCAAAATAAAACAACTCAACTTATTGCATTGGCTGGTATTGTTAGCACTTTGGCTGGTTTTGGCTATACAGGTGCAACGTATGTTAATCGCATAGAAAATCTTGAATCTAAAATGACTCGTTATATTAACGAGATTGATGCACTTGCGGATCAAGTTACGGCATTGGACAAGAATGTTGTTGCAGTCGGTGAACAAATTAAATCATTAAATGTTGAGACACAAGATTTAAGTCCGATTAAAAATGACATTGTTGCAATGCAAACAAGTATTGCAGGGATTAACTCAAGCATTGATTCTATGTATGACGATGTGCAAAGTTTAAAAAACAAAAACGATAACCCATTGGCGAATTAATATGAGCGAAGAAGAACATTACCCAAGTAGTAGATTTGGTGGAGATATGTCTCGAAATGAAGTTGAAATGGATTTATCTAAGTTCATGGAAATGCTTCAAGAGAATGCTTCACTTAAAGATCGAATTAGAGAACTTGAAGATAAAAAGAACGACAACCCTTATCAAAAAGTTATTTTTGTAGCTCAAGCCATAGACAGTTGGAGAATTATACCCAGAGCTTTTTTAGCGGTGTATATGTATCTATTATATTTTACAACATTTTGGTTCATGGATTTGCCTGACCCTAGTTTTGAACAATCGGGTTTAATTTCAATTGTTGTGGGTGCTGGAGCAGCTTGGTTTGGACTCTATACCAACAGCCATAAAAAAACATAAAATAATAAGGAAATAATATGTTGTATGCAAAAAAAATAGGATTAGCAACTTGGTTTAAAACAAAGTTTCTTGGTTATGAAGAAAAAAAAGTTCGTGCAAGGAATGAAGATGGTCGATTTGTAGGTGACGATGAATCTACTCCAGATGTAGATGAGGCTTATACAACAATCGCTGTTAAACCAAAAAAGAAGTAAGGCTCAAAAATTATGGGTTTTCCATTCGAGATTATTACAATGCTCGGCTCTACTTTATTAAGTAGTTTATTAAGTATATGGTCGCAAAGTCGAAAAGCAAAAGCTGAAGAACAAAAACTTTTGATTACAAGAGGTGAGTTTGAAATGAAAGCTCGTAAACAATCTCTTGATCATGGATTAAAAGACAAAGGATTTGCTTGGACAAGAAGAATAATAGCATTAACTGCTATATTTGCGATTGTGCTTTTGCCAAAACTTGTAGCAGTATTTTATCCAATGGTTGATGTAACAGTTGGGTATACAAATTGGCAACCGGGATTTTGGTTTTTTAAAGAAGGAAGAGAAGTTTTTGAATGGGTTACATTTCAAGGACTTGTAATAACACAGCTAGATACTAATTTGGTGTCAGCTATAATTGGAATGTATTTTGGCGGAAGCCTAGTAAAGAGATAAAATGCCATTATTAAAATATCAATTTAAACCGGGAATAGATAAAGAAGGAACTTCTTATACCAATGAGTTTGGGTGGTATAACTCTGATAAAATTCGTTTTCGGTCTGGTCATGCAGAAAAAATAGGCGGATGGATTAAATATTCAAGCTCTACTTTTTTAGGAACTGCACGATCTTTATATAATTATGGTGCTGCTAGTGGAACTAATTATATTGGCATTGGAACACATCTTAAATTTTATATTGCAGATGGCACAAGCTACAACGATGTAACTCCAATAAGATCAACCACAAGTGCAGGTGATGTTACTTTTTCTGCAACAAATGGTGATGCAACCATTACTGTAGCTGATACAGCACACGGCGCAGTGCAAAATGATTTTGTAACATTTAGTGGCGCAGCATCTTTAGGCGGGTTAATCACTGCTAATGTTCTTAATCAAGAATATCAAATAGCAACGATTGTAAATGCAAATAGTTACACTATAGAAGCAAAAGATACCGATGGTGCTACAGTTACAGCAAATGCAAGTGACTCTGGTAATGGTGGATCAAGCGTTGTTGGTGCTTATCAAATTAACGTAGGGCTTGATGATTATGTTTCCTCTACAGGTTGGAGTGTTGGACCTTGGGGTAGTGGAACATTTGGTTCTGCGGCATCTTTAGATGATACAAATCAACTAAGACAATACAGCCAAGACAATTTCGGTGATGATTTAGTTTTTAATCCAAGAGCAGGCGGTATTTATTATTGGGATCAAAGCTCTGGAACAAGCACAAGAGCAGTAAATTTTACATCTTTATCAGGAGCATCTGACGTACCAACAAAAGCATTGCAAATAATGGTGTCTGATGTAGATCGCCACATTATTTGTTTTGGTTCTAATCCTATAGGCTCTTCTTCTTTAGACCCTTTATTGGTTAGGTGGTCAGATCAAGAGTCTGCTATAGATTGGACACCTTCATCTACTAACTCAGCAGGCGGAGTAAAAATAAGTAGTGGCAGTAAAATTGTAGGTGCATTAAGAACTCGACAAGAAATTCTTATTTGGACTGATTCAGGCTTACATTCAATGAGGTTTGTAGGTGCTCCATTTATATTTTCATTTAATGAATTAAAAGCAGGTGTATCTATGATTTCACCAAATGCTTCTGTTAATGCAAATGGTATTGTTTATTTTATGGATCGAGGAAGTTTCTTTACTTATTCAGGTCAAGTTAGTCCACTTCCATGTGCAGTAAGAGATTATATTTATGGGGATATAAATTTGTCTCAAGCCTATAAAGTTTTTGGTACTGCCAATATAGATTTTAATGAAGTCATGTGGTTTTATCCATCATCAGGATCAAGCGAAATAGATCGTTATGTAATATACAACTACATTGAAGATATATGGTCTGTAGGCACAATGGTTAGAACAGCTTGGATTGAAGCACATTTAGAAAACAATCCAATTGCGGCTGGTAAATCAGGAAATGACTCTAATTATTTGTATAACCAAGAGTATGGTCATGATGACGATGGAAGTGCTATGACGGCATATGTTGAAACAGCAGACTTTGATTTAGAAGATGGAAATAACTTTATGTTGGTATCAAGAGTTATACCAGATATAGAGTTTAAAAATGCTGACAGTGATAATGAATTAGATGTTTCTATAAAAGGTAGAAACTATCCCGGCGATAGTTTATCAACTTTATCTACTTCTTCTGTAACCAGTTCAACGCAACAAGCATTTGTAAGATGTCGATCAAGACAGGCTGTATTAAGATTTGAAAGCACTGGAATAGGATATGGATGGAGATTGGGACATTTTAGATTAGATACAAGGCTAGATGGGAGAAAATAATGGCTGAAAAAACATCAATACCTTTACCAGTTGCTACTCCAGAATATTCTAATATTGACCAGTCAATATTAAGATCAACCATTGAAGGCGCATTGCTTGATATGAATAATGATATTGGAAATGCAAATAGATTAAAAAACAAACCTTCTTCTTTATCTGTAAGAAGGCATCAGTTTTTATTAATGGGTGCATCTGGTGGCTGATACCTTAAAGGTTTTAGGTCAGGTTGATCCATCAGCAACTACAACAACTACTTTATATACTGTTCCTGACAAAACAATGACCACAATTAGTTCTATTGTGGCAGCAAATAGAACAGGCTCTGCTATAACATTTAGGTTAAGCGTTCATGTTGCTGGAGCAGGAGCTGACGATAAACAATATTTATACTATGACAAATCAGTTGCGGCTAATGATTCGCTAACAATTGTAATAGGTATAACACTAAACCAAACAGATGTTTTAAAAGTTTACACAAGTGCTGTAGATATGAGTTTTAATGTATTTGGTTGTGAAACCACTAACGACTAGGAGAGTAAATTGGCACAAAGATATTTAGGTTCGCCAAACGAAGAATTAGATTTAATGTTCGCTGAACTTGAGTCTATTGATAGAACTACAAAAGAAGGAAGAAGAGCATACAATGCATTGGCTCGTAAAATAAGACGAGCCAGAGGAAGTCGTATGTTTTCTGGACTAAAAGGATTGCTTTCTCGTAAGTACCCTGTACCAGCAGGTGCTACAGGAGCTGCATCAACTATGGGTGTTGTAGGTACAGGTACACCAGCACTTCCAATTACTATCGGAACATCTTTAGGTGTGGGCACTACAGCACAAGCAGAACCACAAATACCTATAGAAGAAATTTTAGTTAGTGCAAGCAAAAGAGAAGTGCCTGAAGCAAAGCCTCAGTTTGATGTTTCTTCTAAACTAGGTCGAAATCAATTAAGAAGTTTGCAAAAAAGAGCAAGAAGAATGAGAAAGACTCCAGATGCATACGAAAAAAACCCTGATTATGCAATAGAGTTTTTGCCTGATTATTTAAAAAATGAATACAGAGATGAACTTATGCAATTAGCATCAAGATACAACGAAGGAAGAATGATAGGCGAAGGCGGAATGTTATTCGATCCGACTGATCCGACTGATGTAGCTTTAATGGGATTGGGAATGGCTCCAATACCCGGTGCTAGAGTAGCAGCTGGTGCTGGAAAAGCCGCAAAAATAGCAAAAAATGTTGAAAAAATAGAAGATGTACCTGAAATGAAAGGATTAATTGGTTTAATTTCAGGATTAATGGCAGGTGTTTTAGGGGGTCAATATTTTGGAGATAAGAAAAAAGAAGAAAATCTTAGAAAATTTATGGAAGGAAATGAAAGAGATGCTGAAAGATCAAGGCAACGTGCAGAGTCAGATCAAAAATTAGAAAAGTTTTTTGAGGCGTATGAAAAAGACCCTGATGCTTTTAGTAAAGATGCGGAGTATTACAATATGCTTGAAGATGAACGAAACCTAGAAAAAAAAGCCGGTGGTGGAAAACTTATGGGTCAAGCACAAAGACTTGCACAAGCTGGTCGTGGTGATGACACAATGCTTATGCACGTTACACCTGATGAGGTTGCAGGAATTGCATCTCTTGCACCGGGTTTAATGACAATAAACCCACAAACAGGATTGCCTGAAGCTGGTTTATTTAGAGATATACTTGGGTTTGGATTGCCTTTCTTGCTTCCAATGTTGTTACCCGGCATAGGATCATTAGCAGCAGGAGCATTAGGTGGAGCAGGCGGAGCCGCAATAAGAGGCGGTGATTTTAAAGATATATTGCTTGGTGGAGCAACTGGTGCTTTGGGCGGTAAACTTACTGAAGGTTTAGCTCAATCAGGTGCTCAAAGTGCAGGGCTTGCAGAGAACCTAGCTTCAACCACTGTTGATCCTAGTCTTAGCTCAGTATTAACTCCTGATCAATTAACACAGGCTCAGAGTTTAGTTACAGGAGCTGAAGGGGGCATGAATCTTGGTAGTGCTTTAGGCTCAATGGATTTACCTGCATCTCAAATGGCTAATATTAATCAAGCATTAACGCCTGCTATTGGAGATGCTGCTGGTCAAATAGGTTCTTTATCTAACATGGGTGGTACAGGTGAAATTTTTGGAAACATTAAGTCTGCTGGTCTTGGGGGATTAAAAAATCAATTAATGTCATTAGAAGGAATTGGAACAGTTACAGGAATGGGGTTACAAGCACAAAGAGATATGCAAAGAAGATATGAAGATATGCTTGATGATATGGGAAGAGAAAAAGAAGAAAGAGAAGCAGAGATTTATCGTATGAATCCTGAAAACATACCTTACTATGCTAGAGAAGGCGGATCACTATACAAGAAACGATATATTGATGGAGATTATAGCTAATGGCTAAAAGAAATAACCCACTGATGTTTGATGAAGAAATTATAGATGTTCCTCAAATTTATAATCAAAGACCTGAAATGATGTATATATCACAACCCTCACAATCTTATTCAAGAATGGCTCCTAATCGTTCTACAATGATGAGTCCATATGATAACTATGATTACACTGGATATAATTATGGTTTTCCAAACTTTAATAATCCTAATATTAGTCCTAATATAGTGCCAACACAGGCAAGAGTTCCACAAGCTCCGCCTGCTGGATATAGACCCGGCATTGATCCTGAGTTTAATTATTTTCCAAACTTAAATCCTCCTGCATCAACAATAGGACAATATCCTTATGGCATAAATCAACCTATTACTCCATCTGTAAATATTGGTGGAATTGGTGATTTACTTGGAGGAATTAATTTTGGTGACACAACTGCTGAAGGCATTGATCTTTCTAATATATTTCAAAATCAAAATATGTTTCAACAACCTGTAATAGATTATGATCTTTTAGCTAGTAAAATAAATATTCCTGATTTTAATCAACCTCAATTTCAAATGCCTGATTTTCAGATGCCTGACTACACTGATCAGTTTCAGTCTTTACAAGAAGGTTTAGGTGGGCTAAGAGATCAGTTTACTAATTTTCAAATGCCTACATATCAAATGCCTGATTATTCTGGTCAGTTTCAAGGATTACAACAAGGCATTGGTAATTTAACTGATATATTTGGAAACTTCCAAATGCCAACATACGAAACCCCTGATTATTCACAACAGTTTTCTGATTTGTCTGGTCAACTAAGTGGATTAGGTACACAACTAGGTGGATTACAGTCTTTATTACAAGGATTAAATATGCCACAAGTTGATATTGATAATCCAATAACCTTTGCTGAAGGTAGAGACATTCGATATCAAGAGGGTCGAGGCATTGCTGGACTAGATGATGGCATGATGACCGAAGGCAATGAACAGCTTATACAAGCAACGATTATGGTTATTCAAGGAATGGCTCCAGATCAAGCAACAGCAGATGCTGTTATTAATCAGTTTATTGGACTGTATGGACAAGAAGCCTTTATGTCTTTAAGAGAACAAGTATTAAACCCCAATGGTCAAGTACAAACACAAGGAATGATAGAAGGTTTTGGCGGTGGAATGGATGATTTTGTTCAAGGAGTTGCTGGAAATCAAAATAGAATAGCAGCATCACCGGGTGAATATATAGTTCCAGCAGATGTAGTTTCTCAATTAGGAGATGGCAATTCTGAAGAAGGCTCAAGAAAGCTAGATGGAATGTTAGATAGAACTCGGATGGCTAAAACAGGAACAATAAAACAAGCAGAGCCGATTGACAGCAAAGAGGTAATGCCAATATGAATCAACCTGCTTTAAAACATGAACTAGAGTGGTCAATGGTTCACCCAGAAATACTAGATAAATGCTGGGATGAGTGTGCAAAACTACTAAGAAGATCAGTTAAAAGAAGCGGTGGTCGTGTTACCATTGATAATGTTTATAGAGATGTTGATTCTGGTCGATGCCAAATGTGGATAGTTTATGATACATCTAATCTTGAAATTATAGGTTGTAGCGTTACTTTTTTAAAAGAATATCCAACAGGATTAAGAATGTTACACATAGACCATATTGCAGGCATTAAAATGGATTGGTGGTTAGAAGATGGTTTAGATATGTTAAGTCATTTTTCTAAAAAAAATGGCTATGATGGTATAGAAGGAATCGGTAGAACTGGTTTCTGGAATTGGTTTAAAAACATGGGGTGGAAAAAACACGCCACCTTTTTTGAAGTTAGAATACAGGAGTAATAAATGGGCGGAAGTAGCGGTGGCTCTAGTCAACCAGTAGAACAAACAGTAACACAGACACAGTTTCCCGAAGAGGCGAAACCTTATTATCAGCGTTTGCTTTCAAGAGGAGAGGCAGAAAGCCTACAACCTTATGCGGCTTATCCAAGTCAGCGTTTAGCTCAGTTTGCTCCAGAAGAGCAACAGGCTTTTGGTATGACAAGACAGCTTGCCATGCAGGGAACTCCTTTTGCTCAAAGACAAGCAGAGCAAACAGCAAGTCAAATTGCTCAAGGAAGTCCTTTTGAACCATTCACAGGTTTTCAACAGCAAAGGCAACCTATGTATGGTGGTTTTCCACCACCAATTCGACCACCAATGATTTATGGTGGAGAAAGAGGGTTTAGACAAAGCCCAATGCAAATGCAATCATTTGGATTAGGAGGTTTTAGTCCACGCAGACCTTCTCCATTTCCTCCAATGCCAAGATATCAATCTCCAATGGAAAGATATATGTCTCCTTATCAACAAGGAGTTACTGATATTGCTAAAGAAAGAGCAATAAGAGATGCAGATAGAACAAGGTCAGAAATTGGTTTGAATGCAGCTTCACAAGGCGCATTGGGTGGTTATAGAGAAGGCATTGTTGAATCTAATCTTAATAGAGATTTGCTTAGAAACCTAAGTAATATACAAACACAAGGGTTGCAGTCTGGGTTTGAGTCAGCACAACAACAGTTTGAAAGAGATCGTGCGGCTAGAATGGCTCAACAACAACAACAACTAAGCGGAGCACAGCTACTAGGTGGATTTGCTCCACAAGCACAACAAATGGCACTTGAAAGAATTGGTGCTCTTGGCGGTGTAGGTGGTCAAAGACGAGGCTTTAGACAAGCTGGGCTTGATATTGGATATGAGGACTTTCTTAGACAAGAAGGATATCCAAGACAACAAATTGGATTTCAAAGCAATATTATTAGAGGTCTTGCATTACCGCCATCACAAACTGTTAGCAGTTATGCACAACGACCCGGCTTATTTCAACAAACATTAGGTGCAGGGCTTGGTGCTCTGGGGCTTTATCAAGGCATGGGGGGCGGTAGAACACGATGAGTATAATCGACCAACAAAAAGAGCTTGAGTATTACCCTGATGAGGTACTGGCTCAAGAGATGATGCAACCCACAGGGATTGCACCTAGTTTCTTAGTTGCTACAGAAATCAAAAGACGAAACGATATGCGTAATGCTTATCAAATGCAGACAAATCAACCTCCACAAATGAGCGTTGTTGAAGAACAGGCTATGGAATTACAAGGAATCCCTAATATCGATCCTAACATGATGCAACAACAAATGATGCAAGACCCTATGATGCAAGAACAAATGCCTCAGAATGCGCCTATGCAGATGAAAGAGGGTGGTTCTATTCGTTATCAGAGTGGACAATATATTGATCCATCTCTTGCTTCTATGGGTTTGTATGTAGATGAAGAAGGAAACATAGTTCCAATGGAGACTGGTTATGGTGGATTGCTTGGTCTTGGTGGCATCGGTGAAGGCGGTTATCTGCTTGATACTGATCCTTTTTCTGAGGCTATCGAAAAAGGTATGGGAGAAGGAAGGTATGCAAAAGCACTTTCAGAAATAGCTTTAGCTGGAGGTAAGGGTGCTCTTGCTGGAGCTGGCTTAAAATATGGAAGAAAAAAACTAGCAGGATCATTAGGAAAAATAAAAAACAGGTTTAAAGGCGGCATAGATAGTCTTAGAGCAAGACTAGGTGGGACAAGGTATGAACAGTATGCTCCATATACTAAAGTTCCTGTTTCTCCAACATCAACTACAGGAAAAGTTGTAGATGCAATTTTAGATAATCCTATAAAAACTGCAGCTATTACAGGTGGTGCTGGATTACCAGCAGTTATAGATTCTGTAGATTTAGGAACAACAGCCGAAACTGAAGAGATACCTTTAAGCTCAGAAGAAATACAAGAGCTTGGTTTGTTAATGAGCGATGCTCGAATAAATCTTACAAACATGAATTTTGGCGAAGGAGCATACCAACAATTTCAACAAGGTAGCCCAAGAGATCAGCTTGAATTTTTAAGAACGCAAAAAGCAGAAGGCAATATGCCAAGAGAATCTTTAGTAACAAAAGGAAATACTGCTGATGTCTCGCCTAGTTCTGTATCTTCTTCAAGAGCAAACATTATGGATCAATTAGATGCAATGCTTGGAGACAATAATCAAGCACTTAGAGATCAACAAAGTGCAGCATTGGTTCAATTAGGAGCAGGTATAGCCGCAGGAGATATTGCTGGAGGGCTATCAGCCGCAGGCAAAGAAGTCAGTGCACTTAAAGCAGCTCGATCTGCTGAAAAATTAAAAGCAATGTCAGTTATGGTTGAATTAAATTATAAACAAGGATTGTTAGATATAAACGAAGCTCAAAACATTCTTGCTCAAATTGAAATATTGAAAGAATCTGTTGGCGATCCACAAGCCGAAGAAAAAATTGCTATGCTTGAACAAGAATTAGCTAGGCGTACAGGAGGCTTTACAGGCACCGGAAATTCAACTCTTGATGACTCTTATTTTGAATAATAACAATGCCTTTATATCAATTACCTGATGGCAAAACAATTAATCTTCCCGCAAATATGTCGGATGAAGAAAAGGCTGCTGTTAGAAATCAACTAGCAAAAGAATACCCAAGTCACTTTACCCCACAATATGACAGAACCATAGGCGGTCATGCCTTAGAGTTTGCTAAAGGTATTCCTAGAGGATTCCTAAGTAGCTTAGTGTCTGCTGGTGAAGGTGCTGTTAATCTTTTTGATGTTGGAAATGATAGTGCTCTTAGCGAAGGTTTAAGAGGCATTCAACAAAACATTCAAGACAGTGCGTTAGGACCTGATGAAGCCTATCAAGATGCTTACTCTAGTATGCTTGGTCAAGGTTTGGGTTCTTTTGCTACCTTTATGACACCCGGTGCTATTGCTAGAGGTGTAGGACTTGCAGGTAAAACTGCCGCTCAAATTCCTTCTTTAAGAGGAATATCTAATGTTCGTGGTCTTGGAACAACTTTAAGTACAGGCAGAGCCAGAAGCATAGAAGAGCTTGGTGCTTTGTCTCTTGCTGTTCCTATGGGTATTTCAGAACAAGGACAGCGACTTGAACAAGCAAGATTGCGTGGTGAAGAAGTTGGAGCAGGCAAAGAGTTTATTGCTGAACTAGCAGGTGCTGGTATCGGTATGTCAGAATTGCTACCGATTGAAAGAGCATGGAGAAGATTTGGAAAAGCGAATATGGGTCGCTTTGATTTAGGGGAAGCAACAAAAGCTGCATTAATGCAGGCTGGTGTTGAAGGTGCTCAAGAAGCGGGTGCTGGAATAATGCAGAACTTAACTGCTAAAAATTTATATGATCCAGAACTTGCAATTACTGACAGTGCTTTAGATGAAGCATCTGTAGGTGGTGGTGTCGGTTTTATATCCAGTTTCCTTATGAGTGCATTTGGAGCTAGACGCTTTGCTAAAAATAGGTTGGATGAAGTTGATCGCAGAGAACAACTTAATGAAGCAGACTCAAAACCAATAGCAAGCACACCAGAAGATTTAAACCCAACCACATCAACTGCTTTAGTTCCTATAGATCAGTATGACACGCTTGATAATTTAATTAAAAAACAACAAGCAATTGCTACAGAAAATGAAATTAATGAAGCAAAAGATAGACTTGCTTTTGAACTAGCAACAAACAATCCTTACTTTGAAGTTGTTGAAACTCAAGATGGATATGATGTTGTTAATACTAGAAACAATGAAGTGCAGTCCAGCACTACAGACATTAACGAAGCCTTCGTTACAAAACAACAGCTTAATGAAACCTCAAACAAATTAAGAGCAGATCAAGCTACACAAGAGCTATTAAGAATAAATGGTTTGGTTGGCAGTGGCGCAGCTGAAAGCATGGCTCGTAACATTCTTAATCCCGAAACATCTCAAATTCCCAAACAAGTATTAGCAAACTACGATAGCCGAATAACCGATGAAATGGTTAAGGAAGCTAGGATAGTTCTTGGTGAAATTAAAGGAATGGGTGGAAAACCACCTGCAAGAACGATTGATCCTGCTAGTCCAAGAGCAAGCGGTGCTTTACAAGTTTGGAGAAAAAATCTTAGAAGAAGAAAGATACAAGAAAAAGACTTCTACACTCCTGCTGAAGCTAAAAAACTTTTAAAAGCAAAAGACTTTAATGATTTAATGGAGGACATTGCTAATACATCTGATCGTCAATATGAGAAATACAGGGTTGCGGCTGATGATACAAGTGCAGTAGAGGAAAGGCTTCCACCACTTGTAGATGGTCAAAGGTCTTGGTCTATTCCTAATAAGATTACAGAAAAAACATTTAAAGATTTAGCTAAAGAAAAAAACATTCGTTTAGATATTAACTCAAAAGCATTTCAAAACTTTCTTGAAACCTATACTGGAGAACGATCTTTCTCCAAACTATCCAAAGCACAAAAGAAAATGGCGTATGCAAAGTTTTCTCGCATACCTTCGTTTGCCAAAGGAACTGTTGGCAATGAAGTTCCTCCTGTGCCGCTTCCAAACTTTGCACCTAGACCCTATACCTTTGAGCAGTACGATGCTGTTTATAAGAACTCTTTAGAGCGACCTAATCAAGTCGTTTCTCCTAAGTCTATTATGGATTTAACTGGCTTAGATAGAGAGTCTGCTACTGAGATGTTTGAAGATTTTGTAGAGAGTGGTCGTCTTGCTCCACAAGAGCGAATCATTCAACAGATGGGTTACTTTACGCCTCAAGGAAGAATGTTTAATAGACGAGGCGCACCTTACAAAGAAGCTGAGATGAGGTTTACCAAGAAGCAAACCTATAAAGGCAAGTGGATTCCAAGAGATGTAGCAGAGTTAGAAAGCGAATATGTCTATGATTTGACAGCAACCAAAGGAGAGTCTGTAGAAGATTATGCTCAACGATTAACCAATATGGGCGTTGCTCCTGAAGTTATAAATGATTTGGTTGAGTCTGAAACAGTTCGTCAAGCTGAAATAGAAGCAAATAAAAATAGAATTATTTCTCCTGCTGGGAAAGACATTACAGAAAAAGTTTTAGAAGAAAAAGAAATAAAACAAAAACTAGAAGAAAGAATTGAGCGTTTTGAAAAAGAATTAAAAAAAGTAGCTAAGAGTCTTAATATTCCTGACAGAGTTACAGTTAAACTTGTTAAAGAAATAAACAAACAAAGAGATCAAGGTACATGGGAGGCAACAAAAAGAGATTATCGTGATCCTTCTGGTCGTATTTTAATTAGTGTTGGTGAAGCTATGGTTGATGGTGATGGCAACCCATTAACCGAAGAACAAACCATTATTAATTTAGCACGCACATTACATCATGAAGGCATTCATGCATTTAGAGATTTGGATTTGTTTACAGATAGAGAGTTTAATATTCTTAAAAAATTTACAGAAAGAGTTATGGTTCCAGCGTCAATAAGCCAACAAGCCTTTGATAACAATGAATCCTTTAATGATTTGGCAAAACGCATTTATGATAAAGATGAATCTGGAAATCCTATGGATGTAGACAGCCAAAATGAAGAAGCTGTAGCTATGCTTTTTGAATACTGGTCGCAAGATAAATCAATTGCTACTGGAAAACCTAGAAATATTCTTCAAAGAATTGCTGACTTTATTCGATCTATTGTTTATTCAACTAATGTTGCAGGGTTTAGATCGCCTATAGATATATTACAAGATGTTGAGTCTGGTGTTATAGGTGCAAGAAAAGTTGGCGAAGTAAGAAGCCTTAGAGAGTTAGATCGTCTTGCGGCTAAAGGTGTAGATGTATTAGCAGCACAAACAGATGAAGAGTTAGATGTAGAAGCAACCTTAACCGAAGCAACTGCTAGAGCTAGTAGAAAATTTAAACCAACAGCAACTTATGATCCTGAATATGGTCGTTATTACTATAAGGGTTATATAATATCTCGCCCAGAGATGACTGGTGATCAATGGAACATTGCTCATGTTAAGGATGGAGAACCTGTTGATGCTGGAAATAACTTAACAGATGCTAAGTTTATGGTTGATGAATGGTACGATGGTGGTCTTATTATGTTGACAGGAGATCAGGGCAAAAGAACTTTAGCCCAAATGAAAGCAAGATTGGCTGGAGAAAATAATCCAGAATTAAGAACGCTTTTTGAATTCCCTATTTATAGTAATTTGGAACGAGCAGAGTTGGAAAGAACTATTGCAGTTGCTGAGTCAATGGCAGACCAACCTACCACTAGAGCCAGTAGAAGAATAGATGATGCTCCATTGGTTGTTGCTGAAACAAAATCAGGAAAGGCTAGAGGGTTTGTTCCTGATGATGTAACTATATCTAAAGATGCGTGGAGCGAACTACAAGACAGAACACTTGACACAATATTAACGCCAGAAGGCAATGTAAGGTTTTTAGATAATATTGGTGTTACCCACAACTTAGAAGAGAATTATGGAAGTTTTAAAAATGACATTAATAAAAACTTTAATATTACTTTGCCAGAGTCTAGTTACGAAGAAGCCCAAGCTATTGGCTCTGTAATGGGTCATGCTTTTATGCAAGACTCTGTTGTTACTGGCTTTCTTCAGCCTAGTGGTACAAACAGAACTTTAGTATTAACTAAACAAGATAATTCTGATTTTAACATGGATGAAATGAATCAAATTAATGAGTCATTAAAACCATTAAGCAGAGAGGCGGTATGGGGCGTTGAGAGTGTTGATTTTACTAATATGGATAATAATGCTATTTTTATTGGCGATCCAGAAAGCTGGACATTAGATTTTGATTCTTATACGCCAGAACAATTGCAATCATTTAGAAAAATGATACGACCAATTGCTGATACAATGGGTCTTAACCTTAACAGTGTAAACTTAAATACGGAGTTAGTTGAATATGAAAACGAAGGATATAGAGAAAAAGCTACTAGACTCGGAGATAAAGCCTTTGCCGAAGGATCATCCTCTATACAAGAAGCCGCCATTCGTGATCTTTACGAACCATCTTGGAAAGCCTATCAAAACTTCATCCAAGAAATAGGTTCTAATTATGAGGTTGCGTCACCTTTAGAACAAGATGGAAACATTCTTGACACAATCAGAGCCAGTAGGCGAATAAAAGATACCCCAACATTAACAGAACAACAACAGCAAGAGTTATACGACAAGGCTGAAAACAATGTTAAGAGTACCTCAAGGGGTGCTATACCATTATGGAATCTTAATGCAGACCCTTATGCTACAGCAGTAGGGTATAAGTATGCAGAGAAATACAATGTAGAAGGTTTTGGTGAAGGAAAAACTATAGAAGAGGTGATTGATGAGTCAATGGATGACCCTATTGTTACTAGGGCTTCCAGAAGAGTTGATACAGCGAATTGGGAATCTGAGTACGAGATATTAAAAGATGTTTCTTATGGAAAGGAAAAACCCAAGTCATCAGTTTCTAATAACCAAGACTTAACAGCTTTTCAATCAGTCTTAAAAAACATATTTCCAAATACTAATATTGATCAACAGTTTGAAAGATTCAGACAGAAGTTTATTTATCAGTATCAAGCTATAGCAAGAGGTGAGAAAGAAGCACAAGAAGCAACTGGCGTTAAATATGAAGCCGATGCATCTGCTACTTCTTGGATGGCTTTTTCAGATCGTGCAAGAGGTCTTATGGCTGAGATGTTAGTTAAAGGCGGGATTGTATTAAAACAAACAACCAATGGTGCTCAAGCAGTTGTTGTTGACAATGCTGATATGAAAACAATGAATGGAGAAAAGATTGAAGGAGGATTAATTGGTGCTCTTGCAAGGCTTCATTCTTATGGCAGACAAGCAAACATTCCTATAGAAGAATACGCTAAAGCATATTCTATTGTTCAGAGAGGAATAAGGCTTAAATCAGAAGGGATTGCTACACCAGTAACCGATGAGATGATTAAGAAAGCTGATCAAATGGTTAAACAATACCCAATTATTAAAGAGTTTTATGATAACTATCAAACATTTAATAACTCTCTTGTTCAGTTTGCTATAGATACAGGTATCTTAGATGAAAAACTAGGACAAGAATGGAAAGAACAGTCTGATTATTATCCTTTTTATAGGCATTTTGAAGAAGATGAAAGATATGACGGACCTTCTACTGGTGGAAGAATGCTTGGCAAGAGTCCATTTGATGTAGAAATAGAAGGGTCTGGTGCTCCAGTAAATGTAGATATGTTGGAAGCGATTACTCGAAACTCAATGGCTTTGCTTAATAGAGCCATGAGAAATCAAGCGTTAAAGTTTGTAGCTAGAGATGCAGTTAATGCAGGAAATGCTGTTCAGCTAAAAGAAAAGCCAAACAAAATTGGAAAGGATGTTATTTGGTATCAAGATGGCGGTCAAGGCGAAGAGGTTTGGTTTAGAGTTAATGATCCAATGTTGCTTGAGTCTTTAATCGGCTATGGCGTAAGTCCATACAGGGGCATTGAAAATACTTTAGCAATGCCTGCTGGTCTTTTGAGAGACATGATTACAAGAAGCCCAGACTTTGTAATTGTAAACATGATGCGTGATACATTGTCTGCTTATGTTACATCGGGAGCAGAAATGACTCCTGTTGTTGATACAGCTAAAAACTTTTTTACAGCAAGTGGTAATGATGTATTTGAAAAGTTAAAAGAAATGGCTGTTGTTGGTGGATATGATTTTTCAAACGACCCCAAAGATGTTGCCAAATATATTAAACAACAGGTTGATAAGTTAGAAGAAGGACTAACTGTTAGAAGTGGGTTTAGAACTGTTTGGGATGCTCTAGGTCAAATGACAACCAAATCAGATGCGGCTACAAGGATAGCTGTGTATCAAGATGTTTATAAAAAAGTTTATAATAGAAAGGTTGCAGAAGGAGTAAGCGAACAAGAGGCTGAGATAGTTGCAGAAACAGAGGCGGCATATCAAGCATTAGAAGTTATTAACTTTTCACGCAGAGGAAACTCACCATTCTTTAAAGTCTATACCGCCGCAGTTCCATTCTTAAATGCGAGAATACAGGGTCTTGATGTTCTTTATCGTTCAGCATCTGGACAATATGCATCTGACCGACTAACTCTCACACCGGCACAGATACAACAAAATATGTTGTTAAGGCTTGGTTCTTTGGGAATGATAACCGCTCTTTACTATGCAATGGTTAGTGATACAGAAGAATATAAGAATGCAAGAAGAGAGGTCAGAGATGATAACTGGATTATTCCTGTAGCAGATGATTTTGCAATTAAGATTCCCATACCTTTCGAGGTTGGCGTTATAGCAAAAGTATTTCCCGAAAGACTCATGGATGGTCTGATGGGAGAAAGCACTGCTAGAGATGTTATAGAAAGCATGAACAGACAACTGGCTACATCTCTCGCTTTCCCAGCATTGCCGATTGGTGGACAGTTTGAGCCTTCTATGGGCATTCAGGCAATCGCACCATTGGTTGATGCCATTATGAATCATGACAGCTACACTAAAAAAGCTATCGTTCCATACTACATGGAAGAAGGACTAGAGGCGGGATATCAATCACAATACAGCACCAACGAAATGGCTAGACTTGTAGGAGAGTTTTTTAATATATCTCCAATGAAAGTGCAGTATGTCATGCAAGGATATGGCGGATCAATGGGAAGCTATGCTTTGAGTGCTGTCGATGCAATCACAAGAGCTGTCACTGATAGAGACTTTATTCCGCCTAGTGCGGACAGAATGCCTGTTATGAGGCGTTTTGTGCAAACCAGTAGGGGTGGTGGCTTACAACAACAATTCTATGAGCTTAGAGGCGAAGTGAATCAAGTAGTTCAAACCCTTAATAGACTAGAGAAAGAAGGAAGAACAGAAGAATACATCTCCTACAGAGAGTCTCATGCCGACATTCTAAATACTAGGAAGGCTGTACTATCAATAGATCGCTACATGAAAAACTGGAGAGAGAAGAGAGACAAGGTAGTAATGTCTAAAACACTTTCTCCTACAGTAAAAGCACAGCTTATTAAACAGCTTGAGAACGAAAGAGACAGGCGACTAGCGGTTGTTCCAGTCATCAAAGACAAAGCAAACATTCCATTCGCAGACTTTAACCTGTAATTTTGACCAGTCAATATTTGACTAACCTATTGCTACATTCCTTGCACCAGTTGTATTCAAACTAAAATATTTAATTTAACGCAAGTATTCCTACTGCTACATTATGAGTTTCTGCAAACAATAATACTGCTGTCGGTAAACTAAAATATTTTACTTGCCGGGCTAAGCCGGGCTCATGAAAATATTTTTCTTTTTCGCAGGGTTCTGGTTTTGAAAATATTTATACAAGCGTCACATTCTGACGAATCAGAAACTAACACTAATTTAGATTTGATAGGTGATTATTCTACATCCACGAAAAGTGGTGCATCATTATAGAGGCGATCTCTAGCCATCTCAGCATATTCATCGTTGAGTTCAATCAATATAGCATTCCGATCATTCCGATCAGCAACTAAGCCAGTTGTTCCCGCACCCCCGAAAGGATCAAGAACAGTACCATCTTTAGGACAACCCGCAAGAACGCATGGTTCTATTAGATCAGGCGGAAACACAGCGAAGTGTGCGCCTGTAAATGGTTTTGTGGTGACAGTCCAAACAGATCGCTTGTTTCTTCCATCTGGATGGTTTAATGATGTTCCATCTGCCTTTAGTGATCCACTGTGTCCCGCAAAACCACTTCCCCCTCCCCCATAATTGACTTTCGCTCTGTATTTTTGTGCGTTCCTTTCCATTCCAGAAGGTCTTGGTTTGCTTTCTTCCCAAGTATGAGGCTCTCTGATGGCATCATTGTCATAGTAATACTTATTTTGTTTAGTAAGCAAAAAGATATATTCATGTGATTTGGTGCAACGATCTTTTACGCTTTCAGGCATTGGATTAGGTTTGTGCCATATAATGTCTTGTCTTAGATACCAACCATCCGCTCTTAAAGCAAGGGCAACCATCCACGGGATTCCCATAAGGTCTTTCACTTTATATATTCCACCCGCACCACCCGCTCTCGCTTGATGTCCTTGTGACAGCTCCCCATGTTTCCACCCTGTATCTGAATCTCTGGTTCCTGTTGGATGTGTGCTTACATATGAATCACCAAGATTAAGCCAAACAGTCCCCTCGTCTTTTAGCACTCGTCTAACTTTCCTAAACACTTCCACCATGCTCTCAACATATTCTTCAGGTGAATCTTCTAAGCCTATCTGCTTGTCCTCTCTTGTTGCACCACACTTCGGACAAACGCTTTTATAAATTGCATCACCGACCACATCTCCATGCTCATACATATTCTTATGTCCTGTATCGGTGTCTTTGCTGATCTTAGTCATTCGCTTGTGAGGACAATCAGGATCACCACCAACCCACTTGCCAGTGTTGTAATCTCTGAGTCCATAGTAAGGCGGAGAAGTGATACAGGAATCAACTGACTTTTCAGGCAGTTGATCAAGCACTTCCATGCAGTTTCCATTTAATACTTTAATGCTCATCTTCGCCTTTCAGTTTCTTGGTTCTAAAAAAGCCATCGTATTCTGGATGTTTCACATGGAACAATCTGGAATAGAAAGCGATGTAATCGTTTGATATTTTGAAGTCTGATCCTTGTGTCTCTATCGTTGTGTGCCAACGAATCCTCTGAATGACCGCCCATGCACTGTAGTTCTCTCTACCGCTCTTGATTGCCTCGAAGGTGTACTTCTCAAACAATCTCCATACATGAGGGTTTAACCTATGCCAAGCCCACCAATCTTCTTTTCTTTCATTTAGTTCCTTGCTCATCGGGATAATACTTATCAAATAGTTCTTGTGCTTCTTCTTCGGATAAAAGCCTTTGGTTGTGATGAAGTCTTTCTTCTGAGTTAGAAAGTCTCCAATGGCTATAGTTTTCTTTTCTTGTTAGTTCTTTTGAATATTTAAATTGTTCCATTTGTTCTCCAAACTTTGACCAGTCAATATTTGATTAAGATGCTACCGCTATAACAGATCAAGCATCCCATAATAATAAACAGCAAGGACATGAATGATTGAAAACTTGCAACAGTTGGGTCTAACGAAAACATATTGTTAAAGAAACCCAACACATCCAATGAATAAAGATCATTCTTCAATGGCATAGATGCCAAATCTAAAAGTACCCAACCACTTGTGAATACAAACATTCCTAGTAAAAATATAAATAAACCTAACGCTTTCATGCAGATACCTCCTCAATTATATAATCATCAAGTGTCTCTTCTTTCATAAAACCATTTTCTGCTCTAATAAGTTTATTACCTTCTTCTAGCCAAGCATCTAAATCATTTGTAGTTCCTTGATATACTTTGCCAAGTTCGGGCATACCCCATTGGCTATAATCGAAATAAATTTTATAAGTTTTATAAGTTTTCATTTCTTCCCCTCTAGTTTTTCAATTAGTTTTTCCAAGTACCACTTGGCTTTTGTTAAATCTTGTATTGGATCATCGTGTTTGATCTTGTGTCTGACAATATATTTTATAATGTTCCCCTCGCACCAACCAAGATCGTGAGAAAGTATAAAGTCAGTCACCTGTATTCCTTTTTTGTAATAAGGCGGATTGATATTGTCGTCTTGTTTTGTTTTCTTTTTCATTCTAAAGACTCATCTATCTCTATCTTTCCTTCTATTACAGAAATGTTATAAGGTGAATCACTATTGGTTTTCCAGTCATCAGGCTGATCCTTGTTGATTGCCCTGTAAACCAGTTCGTGTTCTGTTAATGGAACATCGGATTTGATTTCATATACCTCTGTGTTAGAGACATGAATTTCTACTATGTATTTATTTGTCATTTTGCTCATACCATTTGTTGTATTTCTTGTTAATGTCATCAAAAAGAATCTGTGCAAACTCGTTGTTCTTTAGTTCGCTTCTCGAATGTATATTGCAAAAACTTCTTATAAACTCAGAAGCATCTTCTTCGTTCTCAACTTCTGCAAACTCCCAAAATTCTTTTTCCCTTGCCATGATCCCCGCTCTGTCCACATACTTTTGACCGCTTGTTTTCTTTCTGATTGGCTTATGCGGAACAGGAGTCTCATCTTCTTGTATGCCTACAAGGGCGCAGTAATATCTCTGACCGACCCAACTTCTAAGAAGTTCCTCTGGCACTTCGTCAGGATGGACATTAAGCACCAGATAAACTCCCTGTTTGTTCTGGGTTATCCTAACCTTTACCGCCTCAAAGCTAAGTGCGCTCATTCGGACACCTCCTCTGCTAAAATACTTTCAATCATTTTAGGGGAATGACCTTGCTCTGCTAGGCTATCCCAAGTCATATCTTTGTGTTCAAGGTTATCTATTTCATCCCAAACTTTTTGAATCAAATCATGTAATTTATTTCCATCTTCTGAATCAAAAACATACTCTGGGATTCCATAATCAAGTTCACTCATAGCTTTACGCAAAGGTGATACTATTTTTTCTATACCATCACTCATCAGACACATCCCTCTTCCATATATCCACTACATTTCCATCAACCTCATAAACATATTGTCTATAGTTTGAATCGGGTTCATTCCACAGATTATCAGAACAATGGTCATCAACAGTTCCATTACTATATAATTCCCTCATTTCTGCATCATCTTCTGCTTCAATCTCAACACAAACAGTTTCTATTCTTGTGATTTTATATTTTGTTTTAGCTTGACTCATCAGAATGGTATCTCATCTTCAAAGACTTCCACTTCTTCTTCCTTAATCTCAGGAAGTTCAACAGAAACATATTTATATACCTTTCCATCCTTAGAAGTCCTGTCCCACATTGCAACACTTACTGAAATGTCTTGATTGGCTTTCGCTCTCTCGACCAACTCTTTCAATAGAGTTTTGCTCAGTTCAATCTTGCCTGTGAAGTCAGGATGATTCTTTGCTTTTTTATAGGTGTTCGCAAATACCGCACCTTCAACCTTAATTCGATCACTCATCTTCTGTCTCCTTTTTTAGATCGGCTTTAGTTTTAGCAAACGATTTGATCAAAGCGTTGTATGTCTCCTCGCTTGTTGTTTTGAGTTTCTTAAACTCATCTTTGTTGTCAGTCCAAAACTTCTCAAGAGATTCAACTGTCTCAACATCTTTAATAAATGTCTCGACTATCTCTATGAACTTATCGTCAGCTTCTAAGAACTTGTCATCAACGACATCTTCGGATTCAGCAGACTCACCATTTGGGGGTTGATTTGAGGTATCATCACGTTTGTCTGCTGAACCACTTTCCTTTTTCTCGCTAGGCAAATCTTCTCCCGCAAAAATATAATGACCCAGACCTAATATCGCTATGCACTTGACCAAGCATCTCATCTTCGCATCAGATATCTGTCTTGATGTTGGATTAGAAATTGCATTGTTTCGATTGTCCATTACAGGCAACCACATTGATCTTGCAAGATCGCCTATAGAAACAGTCACATGAACACTAGCACTCCCATCGGGATAAAACATTGCATCCCTCATGATCCCATCTGAATCAGTGAATGCTTGAAATGTAAACTGTGCATCAGGATAGTGTTCCATCAACACTCCCCAAGCCCAAGCCCATGAGAGATATGATAGATTCATCTTCTTCTCAATATGCTCTGAGCAATCCACTTTGGAAAGTGTGTCCCAAATTTCTTTATACGTTAGTTGTTTAGCCATAGTAATCTCCTCTAATATTGACTGGTCATTATTTAATCTCAGCTTGAAACTGAGGACAAAAATCTCTGCATGGACAATAGTTCTCACACTTGTTTGCTTTACCTTCTCGGTGCTCAATAAAGTGTTCTTCGCTATCCATGTTCTGATGTGCTTCTGCTTCCGATTTATAAACCTTGATTGCTCTCTTTCTGCCCTTGAGTTTCAAAGCCCAAGTATCAGGTGTTCTCCATCTTTCTTCATCGGTGCATTGAGGAGTCTCTCCTGTCATTTCATATTCAGCTTTCGCCAACTCATGCAGTTCAACTCTTTCTCTTAAATACCACTTCTGCTTTTGCTCATTCCACAATGGAACATTTAATTGAACAATAGGTGTGGGTGGATAGTTCTTATCTCGGAATGAGTTTGCTCGACTCCAATCTCTGAGTATCGCAATGATCTTAATTCCTCTGACAGCATAGCCATTAACTCGCCACATATAAGCATAGCCATTTGTTTGCTTTTCCCATTCGGGTTTTACAGCACCGCCTTTCAATGCATCTTTGACTGCATAGTATGATGTGGTTTTATAATCAATGACATGATGGTTCATGCGATCATATACATCGGTTGCGCCTGATATCTTTTTGCCTTCAACAACTATCGTGTGTCTCTTCTCGCAGATTACATCTTTGTTGTCTTTGTTTCCCGCCTCAAGTCCATCGTGATTCCAAGTTCCAGTTCTTGAAAATATTAGATCAGAGACATCTTGTGTCAATGCGCTGTGGTTTTCTCTTTCCAGTATGACTTGTTGTGGTGCTTTTATAAGTGTGGTCATGCTGTAGTCTGACCCTTGAGAAGAATAAGTATCATGCATCAATGCATTCACAATGATAGGTGGAAGATTATGTTTGTTGGTGTACTTCACCTAGTTCTCCATATGCCTATGCCTTCCCAATCCAACTCGTCAGCAACATCGTTGATGACCAGTCTGACTGTAAATTTCTTTGATGGGGTTTTCTTTTGGAATCTGTGAACGATAGTTCTAATTGTGTTGCTATTGTCTCTTGCTTCATCTTCGCTCATTTCAAGTTTAATGAGTTCGCCTTTTTTGATAGACTCAAGAGGTAGATTCCATTTTCCTCTATTGCTCGTAGGGAGCTGTGATTTGACAACTACTGGTTTAATAGTTTTGTTCATAAATGAGTCCTGTTTAAATCCTTGTGAAATACAAAGTATATAGATTGTTTAGATGGTGTCAATAGATTGTTGCTAAATTTCTTGTGTAGGTGATTAATGGGTGATAGTATTAAGTTTGTAGTTAAAGGACAATGCTACAGCAAAGCGAACAGCAGAAGGCTAGTTTCGATAGGTGGGAAACCACGATTTATTAAGTCAAAACAAGCACTTAAATACGCTGAAGATTTTGCTTGGCAATGCCCTAAAAAAGAAACATTGATACCAAAAGACAAAGATGTTTCGGTCAAGATGACGATATATTATCAGAATCGCAGACCTGATTTAGACGAAAGTTTAATACTAGATTTGATGCAAGGAATGATCTATGAGAATGATCGAAGCGTTAAAGAGAAACATATTTTTCATGGTATCGACAAAGAGAATCCAAGAGCGGAGATAGAAGTAAATGTTATCGACAGATGAACAAATGGCATTTGATGTTTGCAGAGCAATACTCAAACAAGCCATAAGAGATTTCCACTCATCGGATTCAGAAAGGGTGACAGATGTTGCAGATTGGGTTGCCGATGGTGAGGAGTTTAAAATGATATGCGATAGTGCAGAAGTTGATCCTGATTATTTGGCAATGTTCTTTTTAGAAATGTCGAAAAGACCAAAGATAGAAAGAAAGGTTTTAGCTGAAAATGCGATCAGTGTTCTTGATAGTTTCTCCATGACAGAGCCTACCGAAAACTAGTTCGATAGACTCTTCTCATATAGGAGATCATCATATGAATAAGCTGACCCAATCAAAATCAGCTATAACTAGTATATACTAGTATTAGTATAATACCAGTCTGTAAATATACTGTTAGTTAATTAATAGTTAGTATATAACCAGTAGGTATTATCATGGATGTAAGCACCAATCTTCAAAATGAATTATTATCAATATCAAAAAGCCTAGACTTCGGCAGTCACAAAATTAAATGTCCTTCGTGTAGTTCAACTCGAAAGAAAAACAAATCAGATAGACCATTATCAATCACAGTTTCTTCAGATTGTTCTTTGTATCGTTGTCATCATTGTGGCATCGAGGGTAGAGTTTCGGAAAAACAGACGCAGAATTTCCCGCCAAACAAAAATATTTTTAAGGAGTTGGACACCACAGTGTTCAAGCCTGACAACACTGCGAAAGACTGGTTGATGGATAGAGGGATATCAGAAGAGGTGATTGAAAAGTTTGGTATCATCTTCTCGAAACATAAGTTCAATGGAAGCGGTGAGTTGCCGAGCGTTGGTTTTCCATACAAGAAAGATGGTGTGACTTATGCGATCAAGTGGAGATCAGCAAGTGATGAACACAAATACTTCACCCAAACAAAAGGCGGTGCAAAAACTTTATACAACTTGCCAGACAAACTCAATGGGCAGAAAAGAATAATAATTGCAGAGGGAGAGATGGATGTCCTGAGTCTAGCGACTGCGGGAATAGGATTTGGTGAAGATGAACACAATACTCTCATTGTATCAGTGCCAAATGGTGCGCCATCGAAAGTAAAAAACTATACAGAAGATGACAAGAAGTACGATTATCTTCGTGATGCAGAAACGATCTTGTCAAATATTGACCAGTCAATCTTACTGACCGATCAAGATACTGCGGGTGATTCTTTAAAGGAAGTGTTGGGAAGAAGGATTGGAAAAGCCAAGTCTTACGAGGTTGATCTCGGACAATACAAGGATGTAAACGAAGTCTTAATGACAGGCGGTACAGATAAGATTGTTGATGCGATAGAGAATGCAACACCATTACCACTTGCGGGATTGAATACCATCTACACCTACAAAGATTCAATACAGAAGCTATACGATCATGGATATCCAAAAGGTGTGCAGTTGGGATTGCCATCATTGGATAAGCTAATCAGCTTCAACCCATCAAATTTGTATGTGGTCACTGGCTATCCGAGTCATGGTAAGTCAGAATTGGTCGATGAGATATGCATACGACTTGCAAAACAGGGAATGAAAACTTGCTTTGCATCATTCGAAAAGCCACCACAGCTTCACGCATTGCAGTTGGCATCCAAAATTGTCGGGAAGCCATTTTTCAAAAACAAAGACAATAGAATGAATCAGGAAGAAATGGAATATGCTTTAGAGTTTATTGAGAATAACTTTGTATTCCAAGATCACCAAGCGGGAAGCCCTTTCACGATTGAGGGAATATTAGACTTTGCATCAAGCGCATTACTCAGAGCAGATACTTCTGTCCTAGTGATTGATCCATTTAACTTTATAGATATCAAACAAGGTAATCAGTTGTTGACTGAAGCGATCAATAAGTTATTAACCAAAGTCACTCAATGGGCAAAATCTACTCAAAGCGTTGTCCTCTTTGTCGCTCACCCCGCAAAACCCGCAAACAGAGACAATCTAGTTGCCACAGGTCTTGACATTTCAGGGTCAATATCTTGGTACACCAAAGCCGATTTCCTTCTAAGTGTTGTCCGAAATGATAGCGATACTGATGTCCATGTTCAGAAAGTAAGATGGAATTTTCAAGGCAGTCAAGGTGTTGCTAAGTTGCGCTATGACCTTAATAGTGGTAGATTTGATGAAATCTCAGAGGACATGGGCTTTGACGAAGATTACGAATGGACAACAGACTTCTAAGATTGTCTTTAATGAATTAGGCAACAAGGAGTTAGCATCAAGACATTCTTTCTCTCTCAGAAAGGGAGAGAATAGTCCTTTTCACCACATGAAAGTCACTGACCAAGTGCCAATCGACAAACTCTTAATAGAAAAAAAAATCACAGTTGATCAGCATCATGTTGGCGAGAAATATACAGAAATAATTTTCAAGTCTGGTGCAAATGTTGGAAGTCCTTCTTGGGAGTTTCGTGATATGAAAAATAATTTTAAACCACCATCTCCGCCAACCCGCACTCTTGTTTTGTCTGGTGTGCAAAAATATTTACAAAAACACGCATCGCCAAAAGTTGAAATTTTATTGTGGAATGTGGTCGCCAAAGAAAAAACCCCAAGAGATCATGAGATCGACCCCTTGAGGTTTGGCTTGGATGTCTTGTCAGACTATTGGTTTCCTAAAAGAAAAACCCAACAAGAAGTTAAGCTACAAAAAATGATTCTGCATTCGCTTCTTTAGAAAGGCATTGCATCATCTTCTCTGTTTTTAAACTCTTCTGCCTGTTCTAATCTTCCCGCATTGTGTTCTTCCATTGCGCTTCCATGCTCTCGATAGCAGTCTTGAATAAGCTGTCTGATCTGAGAAGTCATGCTTCTGTTATAGGCACTAGAGATCACCTTGAGTTTTTGGTGATCTTCTTGTGATAATCTGCACATAAAGTTATGTGTTTCTTCTTTTTGTAATTCAGTCATGTCGCACTCCTTAATTTTGACTGGTCAATATTAGATACTTTTACCACCTCAACAAAGTTGGATGCGAAATCGTATCGCTTGTTTTCTGCTAGGAACTCCAATGCCTTTCTTAGTTGCTCTTCGCTGAAATATAGTTTGCGGTCAAAGATGGCATCTTGTCCATGTTCAATCGCCCTGTACTCATTATCATAAACATAGCATTCTGTTTTATAACCCCAATGTCCATTGATCTGAGTCTTGTAATGAATGATGGTTGCGTAAACCCCTCTATCAAAAAACTGTTTAATCTCTTCTCTTTGCTCGGTCATGCTACACCCCAATCATAATAAAAGGATTCTTCTTTATTTGCTTTAAGATGGCACTCTTTGCATTGATGTTGATAGCTGACTTCATCTGTTCTTCTGTCGTATGAATCGACCTGTATTCCCGATTCATGGTACAAAAGATCGACCCCCTCTGCTACTTCACAATCAATATCCAAAGGATGTTGGTCTATCACCATTTCCTTTTTGCAGTCATCACAAAAATATTTAATCATCGCTTACTCCTTGTTTTTGTTTTTTTAATTCTCTTTGCAAGTCTTTGATCTTGCTTCTGTAAGATTCCATATCTTCTTTTATTTTCTTTATCTTGTTCTCTGTTTTTGACATGGAATCTAATTCTTGTTTATCTATTAAGACTCTCCAATCTTCTAACTCTAAGATGTTTGCAATCTTTACCATCTTCTCTTTGGTGAGTACCTTTCTACAAGATGACTTTGATGTATTAATTCTTTGATAAATGCTTCTTTTAAATTTGCAAATAACTATCAGCTTGTGAACATTCCTTACGATTGGATGCATGGCGCATATTTTTTGGAGTAGATGAACATCTACAGGATATTTTTTTTCTTTGGTCTTTCTAACGTGTCCTCTCTTGTCCACATAATAACCCTTTTCTTCATCGAACTCGTATTCTCTGTCGATTAAAAACTTTTCTACGACTTGCCAATCAAAGGGCTTTTCGCTTGGCTCTTTTCTATCTGTTAATTTGCCTTCTTTTCGCATCTTAGTTTTTTCATCTAACATAGCAAGATACTCAGGATCAGAATCGTCTTGTTGGTTTTTTAAAATGGAGTTTGTTTCTTCTGCTTCTTGCAAGACAGATAGGTTGCAATGCGCACTAGGGGTTGAATAATCTTTAGGAAGATTAGGCTCAATCTGTGATGGTGTTAGGATATCTTTTTCTTTGCTCATGATAATTACTCTAAATGTGTTTATATTTGATACAAATTATAATGATTTAATCAGATAATGCAATCATAAAGATATCAAAAGACTAACTACAAATAAGTATGAAAATAACTTCTTGGTATCTTAGTGCGTGTAATATTGACTGGTCAATATTTATATACAGACCAAACCACGCAAATTTTTTCCCCCAGCAAAACAAAAATATTTTTAGTTTTACACGGCTTTGGCAAAAAAACCGTCAGCTCCCAAAATATTTTCATTTCAGGAAATATTTTAGATTCGGATAATATTTTCACTCTATCTCCAAGACCACAAAATTTAGACCAAAAAAAAAGACCCTACCGATCCACATCTAAAAAGACATAGACCGATAGGGTCAAATTTTATTTATTTATAACTGGCGATTGATTAGGGCAAAAACACTTTTACCAAAGTTTTCTTCTTTCTCTCTATCGTTTTGCTTTACTTCAATTACATCAATCTTTAAATCATTGATGCAATCTTTGGGGTTGATTATTAGAACTTCATTCTCTCCCCTACAATTAAAATAGGATGCAACATCTTTACCTTTAATCCAACCACTAAGTAATGTTGGATTTCCTCGATATAAAGAATCATCTCCCACTTCTTTAGCATAAGATTTAGGAAAGTAAAATCTATCTGCAAACCAAATCGCTCTATTTTTATCAAGTGTCCAAGAGATTCCAATATCGTCATGTTCTCTTTGTCCTCGATAAATATAAACTTTTTGTTCTGCCCATAGATCAATTATTTTTTGATACTCATCTTCGCAACAAGTGCGATGAGAATCCAAAACAATTTCAGATTCCCAACGCTCAAGCAAAATGTGTCTCAAAACTTTTACATTATAGGTAAATTCACCATCGACCCATAAATGCCTGAAAGTATTCCAAAACATTTTCGGATCATCATAATCTCCCTGATAATAATCCAAAATAAATGTTCGCAATCTATCAGGTCTATTGAGCAACCAATACTTCATTAAATGATCTTCTTGTTTACTCATGATGACACCGCCTTATCAAGATTGATTTCTTTCAAGCCATCTAAATAATCTTTAGCGTGTTTCGTTGCTAATGGGTCATTCGGAACAGGATAAGCATCACCATCACAAAGTAATTCTTCCCTGTAAGAATCTAAAGCAAAAGAATCTCTATCTTCTTTATAATGAAATATCCAAAAGAAATCATCTTTGGCAAATTCTTTATAGTTATCTATAAAGTGATCTATAGAAAAGCAATACTTTTCATGGTTCATGGTGTCATATCCATAAAGGTTCAATGCTTCTTTATAATGATCTAACACATACCTAGACACAGTTTCTTTCTTACTCATAATTTTACTCCTATATAGTAAGATTAAATTAAGGCGAATAAATCGCCCATTAATAGAAATCCACCCAAAATCGATGTTTTTTCATCAATCTTGAGAAAAATGGACTCCTTATTTGGGTTCTAACGCATTTTCTCATGTCGGGTAATGCCTAGACATCACCCAAAATGACTGTTTATCAGAACTCAAATAGGGAAACCATATGAGAAATCAAATATTGACTGGTCATTATTTAAATAACCAGTCAATATCATCACTTATCCCCAACGCAATCCAAACTTATCAGCACAAACTTTTCCATAACCTACTTCAATAGATCGGTCATCGGACAGTTGTTTATGACAAGCAAAGCAGTTGCCAGTGAGTTTTCCATATTCACTTGCGACTTTCTCAGGATCACTAACCAATCTATTTAATATATCAATTAGTTTTTCCTGAATCTCTTTGCCATCTTTTGATAAGTAAAGATCGCCACTGGTGTCGATACGCCCAAAGTAAATATTTTCATATCCCCATTTCCCATTGCTGAGAAATAATTGTCCTTTGTGCCTAGACTTGTTTGATGCTTTGGATATTTTTATATCTTGGTCATCAAGTCTTAACCACAATTTAGGGAATGATTTATTCTTTGGTGATACCGCTCGTCTGAGCAGAGAATAAACACCATTTATATTAGGCAGTTTTTTCTCAGGTTCTTCTTGCTTTGGATTCTGAACTTGATCAACAAGTTTCAATACCCAATGCCATTGTTTGTCAGACAATTCACCTCTCTTTTCAAAGTGCTTGAAAAGACTTTCAGCAAAGCCAGTAGTTTTTCCATAGAACTTATTGTCATCAAGAAATCCTTTCAGCTTGTGAATGTTTTCTTCTTTGATCTTTAGATCATCGATTATCTCATTCATATTTTATCTCCTATAAATGAAAGTTAATTTAGTCAGCATTACACTGACACCAAGACCCAATCTTTCGATTGGGTTTCGCTCAGATTTTCACTGAGTCTCTTCAGTTGGTTCGTCATCTGAAATATCATCTAAAAAATTCGACAAAACAGCATCTCCAAGATCGGTGCAACCTTCAGCAAAATGACCCCCATATTCATTTACAAAAGTTTCCCATTGTTCATCACTTAATTTGTTATCGTGATCTAAATGATCTTTGGTTAAGTATTGCCAAAGAGAGTCTTTTGGAACTGATACTTCATTTGATACCAGTTTGTAGATTTCTGCACCTTCAGGATTTTCCTGAATGCAATCCTCTATGACTTCATTGAGAAATCTTTTTATCTCACTTAACAAAAAAGGCTTAAAGTCTTTTTTATCTTCAGGCATAAAAACATGACCGCCTGTTCTAGCTACATACATAATGTAGTCTAAGGCAGTTTCTAGTTTTTCAATGTCGTCATGGTTTACTGCTACTTCTTTTAATGATTGTTCACTCATATTAATTCTCCATATTTGAGTTTGGGATAATTCCCATTAATAACACCAAATGGTGCTATTAAGGCGAATCTCACAAAAAATGGCTTCACCATTGCTCGTCTAATGCAAAGTTAGAGGGGTAGTAAGGGTATGACATACCCTTAAAACCCCCCTTTTTGCACCAATCCTAACTAGCCAAATCTAATTCTTCTGTTAGGCAATGGGGAGGTAAGTGAATTACTTCCCCAAAATTAACATCTGTTTCATGCCAAGAATTTGGCAATGGATCAGTTGTCGCCCATAGGACTGGAATATCAGGCTCATGTTTTGCTTTTACTGGATCAAAATATCCATCAGTAAAAACAATTAGACCCTGTAGATCGGCAACATCATCGGTGTATTTATTCACCAATTCAAAGATAGGAGTTAATTCTGTTCCACCGCTACCCCTCACTTGCAATTCTAATGAATCACCCGCAGAGATATCGAACTCATCCCAATAATTCCCTTCTTCGTCATGATGAACTATGGTGCTACACCAACAAACTTTGACCTTCTCAATGTTGCATTGCTCAATCAACCCCTGAACTTGAGTAGCAAATGCCTTCAAGTAATGATGAGTTGATCCTGAACAATCAATGGCGATTGCCAAAGTGCCACCCATAACTGAACTGACTCTACTCGGAAGATAGTTTCCTTTCTTGTAAGTAGAATCTTTCCATATATGGTTTCTATGTGGTCGATTCCAAGATGTTTGATCAGGGAAAACGCTGACCAACCAATCCTGAATTTTCTCAAGATAGTTGGCAGTTTCCACTCCAACCTCATTCAATCGTTGACTGAATGAATTGTCATAACCACTACCGCAAGATCGACTCATGCTGTCAGCCAATCGGACTTTGTTAGCCAATTCTCTTTGAGCATCAATATTTTCTTGCTTGGTTAATGGTTTTCCATCTTGGTTCACTGCATCCCAAACACCACCCGCTTGGCTAGTGTTAGATGGTTTTCCATCATTAGCATTCGCCAAATCATCACCATCTTTTTTATCACCGCCATTGCTTTGATCTTGATCATTAGAATCACCATCAGAATCACCATCGGATGATCCATCGGATGATCCATCGGATTGATCGCCATCGTCAGAAGAATTATCAGCCTGATCATTTTCTTGATCTTTTTGATCTTTTTCCTCAAGCAATATAGCGTAGATTTCGTCAGCAGTTTTGCCATCATATTTGCTGTCGTACAATGCATCCTTTGGCATCTTCCAATAGGATATTGCACCTGATCTATTTAACTCGCCATTGATTGCATAATCAGTTGCGATATTCCATAACTCAGGATTCCTATCATTCCTTCTGAGGTGATGCGCCCAAGTGCAATGCAACGCTTCATGCATTAGAACAAATTCTAATTCCTCATGACTCGATTCATTGACAAAGGATTCACACCAAAAGATATGAGTGCCATCGGTTGCCATTGTAGAACATACATCCTTTGAAACTTCTTTCAGAATCAAAGGAGTAATCATCGAAGCCATACCAAGATGACCCTTTTGGATGATCGAGGTTCTAGCTTTGACGATTTTGTGTTCTGCCACTTTACTGGCAGTTGTTTGTTTATCCATAATTTTCTCCTATATATAAACAAATTTTGCAGACAGAATGCCTACATCAAAACAAATATTGACTGGTCAATACTTGCTTTGATTTAAACCTTCTGAAAATATTTTTATTTCTCAGGGAGCTGAGATGTTGGTTTTGGGGAGTCTTGCGACTCCCCACCAAACTAAAATAATCCTTTAGCAGTGTCAGAAACTTTGACCTTCTTTTCAGCCTGTCTTAGTTTCTTAGCTGTGGATTTCCTAGCTTTGTCATCCTTCTTGAGATTGTCTTGAGATTTTGCATCTATGATGTCTTTTCTCAAGTCAGATACAGTTGATCTTAGATCATCATCATCACCCAATAGATATTGATCTATTGAATCAAGCATATCTCTAAGCTCGTTATAGCTACTATCCCTTAATGGATTCTTGGTTTTGTTTTTGGGATCAAACTTTTCCAATCCACTTGCCAACCTTTCGATGCTAGAAACAAGTTGTTTTGCAGTATGCTTGTCAGCATTCCTCTTAACAGTTTCTTCGCCCTCTATATGATTGGCAATGATATTAGATTTGGCGACTTCAGATATTGCCACCCTAATATCTCTGTGATTGAACTCGTTTACGATTCCAATTTCATAATCAAAGATGTACCTATCTCGCAGATCATCAGGATCAGGGTATTCATATCCTTTGAATAGATCACCCAATCCAACGTGTTTCTGCTTGGCTTCTTCGATTTTCTTTTCGTAGTCTCGCAATATAATTTCAACCTCATCATCGAAGTTTTTCTTATATCGTTTAACTTCTTTCTCAAACCATTCCAATTCAGTTGCGGGTAGCAATCGCCATTCGCCTTTTTTCACCTGTCGGTTTCCTGAGACATATGACTTGCCACCACCCAAAACTTTATCGTCAGCATCAATCCACGGTAAAGTTTTCTTATAGATAACTTGATTCCTGAATTGTTTGCCAACCTGAATTGGAGGTTTAAGATATTCAGGGTCTAATAAATGCTTAGATACTTTTACTAAATCCGAGTTGGCATTTTTAATATCTGCCAATTCATTTCTAGCACCAGTATCAGCTTTTATCCCACTATAAGTTTTTATAGTGACCTGAACTTTTACACAAGAATCTGCTAGTGCAGTTTTCTTGTCATCATTTTTCTTACTCATATTTATTCTCCTATAAGTAAAAGTTAATTAACTGATTCATAATCCTTTCGAAGTATCTCATCAGGCATGACTACTAATGTCATACGAGGATTACACAATGGCGGATAAGGTATAGGAGAATCAAAAAAGACCCTTATCCCCTGATAAAAATCAGGTAGTGCCATTGTGTATCAAGTTTTGATTAGATCACTTAAACCAAGATGTCTTGGTTTTTAATGTGCCAATCAATGAAAACCGAAGTTTCCTTGAATTTTGATTCTTTAGTTGTGAGTGCTTTGACAAACAAAACTGAAAACTCTTTAGCATCAAAACGCTCTATATAGGTCAGAGCGTTTTCAAATTGCTTTGGAGTTTCAACTGCATTGATCAGAGATGCAACACTTGCATATTGCAATTCTGTCCTTTCAGGCAGTTTTGCTGTTTTTGGACTCTTGAGAATTTTAGTTGGCGATTCCAATTCATTTTGGAATGCACAAAAAGTTTCAAATTCTCTAGCGACTGTTTCACCCAAGTAAGATTCCAACACTGGTTGTATCAGTGATCGTCTAAGATCACCATTCAGCATTTCACTTACTTGATGCCAAATTCTTGGTGCGGGAAATCCACCCTCTTTCTTAGCATCAAATTGATGTAAGAATTGAGGTTGGAAAGTTAAGAATGCCAGTATGTCAGCATTGATATCATTCCCATATCCCCACTCTAGCCACTCATTCGTATCAGGAACTAATTCCAAAGTTAAACAAGCAGATTGAAAGTGAGTCAAGATTCTTTGAGCACCCGCTCTATCGGTTGAATGATTACCCGCAAGGATAATTTTCCAACCAGTAGGCAAAACATAATCAGTGCCAATGCGACCTTCAAAAGTCAGTTGGCGAATCGTATTTTGCAAAGCGGGAGTTGCTTGGGCTACTTCATCTAGAAACAAAAGACCTTTACTGTTTTTATCTGTAGGCAGATTATCCAGTAATGCTCTTTTTTGACTGCCAGTTTTATCATCGATATAGGGAAGCCCTGAGAAATCGATTGGCTCATACATAGCGACTCTGAAGTCCCCGAAACCAAATTCATTTTTCTTTGGCTTCACATTATAGACTGGTCGATCCTTATGATCCTTTAGCAGTTTCAGTTTAGATTTGTCAGCAATAGTCTGAGCAATCTCAAAGACTAGAGAAGATTTACCGATAGCGGGACTTCCTTTTATGAAAGGCACACTGCTCGATGCATTCTCTAAGTTATGTAAGATTACTTCGACTAATTCACTAGGTTTTAATTTACTCATAATTTGTCTCCTATGTTATGTAAATTAAGATTGGTGCTGTTTCATGCTTTTGCAATCATCAGTAGGAATTACATTCCTATACAGCAAGGGGAATCTTTCGATTCCCCTTTTGGTTTTTATCCACCAACCATGACTCTATATTCAAAATCAACAAGAACTTGATCGCCTTCTTTTGCTTTCTTGATCTTCTCAATATCTTTGTCTAAATCATCATAGTTATTATGATATTCAAACTCTGATAGTGTCGTGGTAAATAAAAATTCATCATCATCAACATTGAAAAAAGATAAAAGAATTTCATGTCCTAATAAAATCCTTTCTTTAGGATCATTCGCTAGATCATATAACTCGTTATATTCTTCTTCTGTGTCTAATCCCCTTCCATCTACTTCACCCCAATTTTTGTTGTCGTATGTTGGGGTTTCTGATTCATCTGACAAAATTGCAGTAGTCAGTAGGACATCTCTATCTAAGATGAAAGCATTGCCATCATATTTTTTTAATGTGAATACTTCTTTTTTTATACTCATAATTGTTTCTCCTAATTATGAAAGTTAAGTTGCTAATTTCGATTCTTTTGAATCTTCATCAGTAGGAATACACATTCCTAGATCAGCAAGGGGTCAAATATTGACTGGTCAATATTCAACCCCTTTATCAAGTTTTATCCCAAAGATTCTTTGATATGTTTTTTGGCATCTACTCTAATTCTTTTTTCAACCCTTCTTTTTCTATTGTTGAATTTTTTACCTAGAGATTTTGCAAACTGATATCTATTTGGTTTTTTAACAATACCTTTTTTGTATTGACTTGATTTAACTATCATGATCTCGCTAGTTGTTGCTTGAGCAAACTATCTAACACTAAATCGCCTATGGTCACCCTATGAGGTTTCCCACGATACTTAGCCCTTTTAGCTTTTTCATAATTGGTTATTTTTCTTTTTGACTTTTTCATTTGATTCTCCATATGAAAGTTATTATCAAGACCCAACCTTTCGATTGGGTTTCGCCTGAGTCTCACAGGCTCATCAGTTGATTTAAAAGTCAGCTATTGCATTCAGATCAGTGCCACTAACGAGCTCCCTAGAAAGGAAAACTTTCTTAGCAAATTCAGGATCAAAACTATCGTCAGATAGTTTCAACACTTTCTCTTTTGCACCCTCAACCGCATTACGCAATTTAAACTGGTCAAGGAATGCTTGTGGCAATGGATTCATTTGCCTAACCAAGACTTGCTCATGATTTCTCTGAGCGATCTTAAAGTCATAACCTAATGCATCAAGAATGCCATTGATTCTTTCTCTAGTAGTTGGTGTATGCCAACCGCATAGATCAATCTTCACTTTTCTGCTTTCAATGGTTCTACTTTCTTTTCGGTATGACCCTGATTTTCGACCATGTCTATCCTTATTTGACATTCGACCAGTTTCATCCATGAAAGCAATTAGATTTCCATGCAGATAAAAAGCAGACACAGCATCGTATTCTACAAATTCATCCCCCTCTTTCCAGTCATCCCAATTTGGTTCAATTGAACATGATATTTCAGAGTTTGATTTTTTAAAGTTTTCGATGTTCACAAATGCTTCTGAACTTTCTTTAGTAATTTTTCTCATAATTTTTCTCCATATAAAAAATTTACCTAGACCTGATCTTGCGATCAGGTTTCGTCTGAATCTCACAGACTCCTCAGTAGGTTTTACCAATCCTCTCTTCTGAGAGTTTCTTTTGTGCCACCATCGACAAATTTCCACACTCTATTTAATGCCCTTTTTTCTTGTGTGGCTTTTTCGATTTCCTCATCCATAAATCCATCAGCCCAATTATGTGCTGATTGTGGATCATCGGAACTGAACTCAAGTCTCCATTGGTATCTATCTCGGACACCAAAACTATTACCGACCCACATGCTGTATGCTCGGTAGCGACCTATTTCTTCTTCGATGTAATTTACTTCACTCATATTGATTCTCCATATTTGAGTTGGCTTAATTACCAAGACTGGATAATTGCTTATCCAGTTTCGCCTGAATCTCACAGGCTCGTCAGTTGGTTCATTTATATAATTGATTTTGATAATTCAGTTTCGAAAGCCGATCTTCCTTTGCTGACTATTTGGTTTGCTCTGTCGCAAAGGTTGATGAACTCATTGTGAGTCATTGAGTTGCTTGTGTAGACTTTCGCAACAATCTTTTGAAGTGCTTTTTCATAATCGCCTTCTACGTTTGTATTGAATAACCAAGCATTGAGCAATCTAATTGCACTCAATGAGACTGCTAGATTATCAAGCTCATTTTGTTGTGTTTTTGTTAGTTTTCTCATAATTGATTCTCCATATTTGAGTTGGGTTAATTCCCATTAATCACACTCGTTATGAATATGATTAAGGGGAACAACTGTATTGCGAGAGCAGAGGGAGAAACTCCACTCTCGCCAGTTATAAATAAATTCTTTGGACTACTTATATAGACCACGCTGATGCTCATTACGATTTTCATCTTGGCTTACATCTATGAAGTATTTGATCAACCATTCCTAACTTAATCAGATTGATATCTTGCATAAATGAACCCCCTTTAGAGACTCACACTTTAGGATTCCCATCCCTTGCTGTTGGCATTTGTTTCAGCCCTAGATTTAAATTGATAGTAGCGACAAATCTACAAACTCGCTTTCTCCTCTCTGCCATGTGATTATCAGCCTGAATCGAATCACACTCCAAATTGGTCTAACATTTCTATCTGCTAGGAGACTTTCACTTCGTTGGTGTTTCAACCTTTAGGACTCGTCTCTGTCATCCTTCTGATCAGACGTTAGGTGTCTAGGAATTGACTTAAACCTAACCGATATCAAGTACAGAAATTATATCAAATGGGTATATCTATACAAGCACTAATGTATCTAATTGATATCACTTATCCATAGATCAGAAAGTAAATAATGACTGGTCAATATTTGAATGCATATCGGTATCATTTTGTAATCTTGATCGGGGGGAGTTGAGCATCATATAATCAGTCTATGACTGATCGACCTAAACTGAAATCAATCCCTACTCTAACCAGTAAGCAAGAACTATTCTGTCAAGAATACGTCAAAGGCAACTCAGCATCAGATGCATACAGGAAGATATACAACGTCAAGCAAGGAACAAAAGACAGCACTGTTCACAGATCAGCACATGAACTCCTAAACAACCCCAAGATATCCTCAAGAGTGCAGACACTAACCGCTAAGAAAGAAGCCAATTTACAAACTACAGCACACTCTCTCTCTCGCTACATTGTTGAGCGACTGGTAGAGGAAACCAAAGGAGATAACCCAAGCAGTAGACTGAAGGCACTCGAACTCTTAGGGAAGCACAGAGAGATAGATATATTTAATCCTGAGAGCAAAGTAAATGTCACAGTCAATCACAATAAGACCACTGCTGAACTAGAGAACGAGATCAAAGAGAAGTTAAGACTAGTCATAGGCAATGATGACTAACTAGAATCCCATGCGCATATCTGCGCACCAAAGACCCACCCCCAAAGACTAACTAATATCACATATATACCCCTACCCTACACCCCCCCTAGTGCAATAGATTGTAGCAGAACACCACCGAACAGTAATTCACTCACTAGATTTCCAATTTTTACCAACCCCCCCCTTCTTCTTTTCTTTGGTCTACCATTTTGATACCATTTACCCTTATGAATCAGGAAAATGGTCAAGGGACCCTAGATGGTGGGGTAGAAATTACGCAAAAACAGGCGGATGTACTGGAATTTGTGGAAAATTACTGGCTTGAACGCTACTGTGCGCCTACATACAAGGAAATTGCGGAGAATTTGGGTGTAAAAAGCGTGGGATGGGTGCATTCTTTGATCAATGAGCTTGTTTCTAAGGGCATTTTACTAAAAAAAGGGCATCGAACCATCCGCCCCGCTCATTTGACGCAGAAATCCCTTGACAAGAAACTGTGAAGAGGTGTTAAATACTATAATCCAGTGGATATACCGTCTCTAGTAAGTTACCAAATGGTTAAATACTAGATAGTTAAGAGATTGGTATAGATATAGCTGGTAATATACTAGGTGGTATTAGTGATTTGGAAAGTGGTATGGAGAATATTGTTTGCCCTGTTGTTCTACATTGGGTTTGAGTTCAAATGAAAGGAAGAAGTCCGACCAAAGAGGAACAAGAGTGGATGGATTTTATCTGTCAGTACGGATGTATCGTCTGCCGAAATGAAATGAGTGTATTCAGTCCTTGTGAACCGCACCATATCGAAGGAAAGACGAAGGCGGGGGCTCATTTTTTGACAATACCACTGTGCTGGGGACATCATCGCTCTGGCTACAATACCACTGAATGTGTTTCCCGCCACCCTTACAAAGCTGAGTTTCAAAAACGCTATGGTAAGGAAATGGATTTATTAGAACAAATGCGGGAGCTTCATGAGTGAAGGAATTAAATCGTTAGCAACCACTGCGGGCTATTTTGCGCCGGGTGCTGGAATCTTAGATGCAATGGGTATGTACCCTGCGGAGGGAAGTGTCAGCATGATGAAGAATTTAAAAGCAGGCGAGTTCGGTCGAGCAGGGATGCAAGGTTTAGGTGCTTTAGGGGATGCATTTTTGTTGACTGGTGTGGGTGCGCCCATTGGTGCTTCTATGAAAATTGTTTCCAATATGGGAAAGGCTGGTAAAGCATTAAGATCACAAGCGTCAAGAGTTACAGATGACATCTTAAAAAAACAAGAACCATTAACATTTAAGAGTAAACTTAATATTCAGGGAAAAGATTACGACACATCAAGTGATTTGTTAAAAATTATTTCTCCACAAAAAATGCATAAAAATAAATCTCAGATTGGATATTCATCTGAGGTTCTTACAAATTATGCTAAAAAAAATCCAAAAATAGCTGGTGTTACAGAACAAAATGTTTCTAAACATGGTTCTGAATATTTTTATTTAGAAAAAGATGTTGGTTTAGGCTTTGATAAACCTGCAACAATAGGAATAAGAATTTCTGATCATCCGCCAACAGGCAGATTTGCAGGCGGAGCAGGAAGTAAAAGATTTAAAAACGCTGAAGTTAAAATAAATATCGGACCAAAAGGTCAAGTAAACAATGTAGGGGAATATTTTGATTCAAGGACTTTGAATGAAGCACTTGAAATAATTGATAATCTTCATATAAATAGAAAGTTTATTTCGCCAACAGGCAAGGTATCTGATGATATAACCGATCCATTGGTTGTTGATTTTATTGAGTCCATGTTTCAAAAAGGGGCGAAGCCAAGATTAAAACATTTAAACACAGGTATTGTTGAAGGCGGAAAGTTAAAAACCAAAAAACCTCCTTTAGATATTTTTCGTCAAGGCGGCAGTTTGCCGTTTGGTGTAAACGTAAATAGATTTTAATGCAGATTAATTCACAAACGATACAGAACATCAGTAATCTTTCTTACGATGAGAAGCTGGAGTTGCTTAAACAACTTGAAGAATTACAAAAAGCCAAGTTTAGAGAAGATTGTCAGGGTGACTTTATTACTTTTGTTAAGTCGGTTTGGCCCGCATTTATAGAAGGGGATCACCACAAGATCATGGCTGAAGAGTTTGGTCGTGTTGTCAATGGTGATTTAAAGCGTTTGATTATCAATATGCCCCCTAGACATACCAAGAGTGAGTTTGCGTCTTATCTGTTGCCTGCATGGTTTCTAGGACACAAGCCAGAAGGAAAAGTAATTCAGACTGCACACACCGCAGAACTCTCAGTGGGGTTCGGTAGAAAGGTGCGTAACTTGGTTGGCTCAAAGGATTACCAAAAGATATTTGATACTGTAAACCTGCAAGCCGATAGCAAAGCTGCGGGTCGATGGAATACCAACAAAGGCGGTGAGTATTTTGCGATTGGTGTTGGCGGTGCTGTAACTGGTAAAGGTGCGGATTTATTGATTATTGATGATCCACACTCAGAGCAGGAAGGCGCAAGTGCCGATCCCAAAGTATTTGAAAAGACTTTTGAATGGTACACCTCAGGTCCTCGTCAGCGTTTACAACCGGGCGGTGCGATTGTCGTGGTAATGACCCGATGGCACAAAAGAGATTTGACTGGAAACCTATTGAAAACCAGTATGAAGCGTGGTGGAGAAGAATGGAGAGTCATTGAGTTTCCTGCAATCCTGCCTTCAGGTAAGTCACTTTGGCCCGGCTTTTGGAAGATAGAAGAACTTGAAGCCCTTAAAGAAGAGCTTCCTGTTTCAAAATGGTCTGCACAATATCAGCAAGACCCAACCAGTGAAGAAGGTGCATTGGTTAAAAGAGAGTGGTGGAAACGATGGGAAGAAGATCGACCACCGCATTGTGAGTTTTTAATTCAGTCTTGGGATACCGCATTTCTTAAAACAGAGCGTTCCGACTATTCGGCTTGCACGACATGGGGAGTGTTTTACACAGACGATGAAGATGGGAAAATGGCTCCCAATTTGATTCTGCTCGATGCGTTTAAAGAACGATTGGAGTTTCCAGAACTGAAGAAAGTGGCTTATAAGACATGGCAGAAGTATGAACCCGATGCGTTTATTGTCGAGTCGAAAGCCGCAGGAACACCCTTAATCTTTGAATTGAGATCAATGGGGATTCCTGTATCAGAATTTAGCCCATCGAGAGGGAACGATAAAATAGCAAGAGTGAATGCGGTTGCAGATTTGTTTGCAACTGGAATAGTCTGGGCACCGGAAACCCGATGGGCAGATGAAGTCATTGAAGAGTTTGCTGCTTTTCCGAATGCAGATCATGACGATTTAGTGGACTCCAGCACTCAGGCTTTGTTAAGATTTAGACAAGGTGGTTTTGTCAGTCTTTACTCCGATGAAGAAGAAGAACCATTTTACGCAAGTAAAGCAGAGTATTATTAATTATGGCAATTGAAAAAATAACACCAGCAACACCAATAGAAGGTGAGTTAGAAGCAAGCGTTGAAATAGATATTGTTGAGCCCAATGGCGCAATGATGACCGAAGATGGCGGAATGATTATTGATTTTGATCCCGATGCTTTTGATCCAAGCGGTGATTTTTTTGCAAACTTAGCAGAAGAAATGTCTGAAGATGATTTGCAAATGTTAGCAACCGATCTTGTTGGTCAGTATCAAGGCGATAGAGATTCTAGGAATGATTGGGAAGAAACTTATATAAAAGGTTTAGACCAGTTGGGATTGAAAATTGAAGATCGAACTTTACCATGGCCCGGCTCATGTGGTGTGTTTCACCCAATGCTTACAGAAGCTGTTGTAAGATTTCAAAGTCAGGCAATTGGAGAAATATTTCCAGCTTCAGGACCAGTAAATACTAAAATATTTGGCAAGGTTACTCCTGAAAAAGAACAGCAATCAAAAAGAGTTCAAGATTATATGAACTATTTGTTGACTGATAGAATGACTGAATACCGAACTGAGACTGAAAAACTTTTGTTTTCATTGCCATTGGCAGGTTCAGCATTTAGAAAAGTTTATTACGATCCAAACATGGACAGACCATGTGCAATCTTTGTTCCTGCTGAAGATTTTATTGTGTCTTATGGTGCAACCGATCTTCAAATGGCAGAACGAGCTACACACATTATGAAAAAGAATGCGAATGATGTGCGTAAATTACAGGTATCAGGCTTTTATAGAGACATTGACTTACCTGATCCATCTCCTGATCCAGATGATATTCGTAAAAAATACGATGAATTAACAGGCGATAGCTCAACTTATGACTTTGATAATCGCTATACGCTGTTAGAAATGATGGTGAACTTAGACCTACAAGGCTTTGAAGATACTGATGATGAAGGAAATGAAACAGGCATTGCACTTCCTTATGTAGTTACCATTGATATTTCAAGCAACAGCATTTTGTCCATTCGCAGAAATTGGTATGAGAAAGACAATAGTCGAATGATGCGTCAACACTTTGCACATTATCAATACTTGCCGGGTATTGGATTTTATGGATTTGGTTTGGTGCATTTAATTGGTGGATTGGCAAAATCTGCTACTTCTTTATTAAGACAGTTAGTAGATGCAGGAACATTATCAAACTTGCCGGGTGGTCTAAAGTCCAGAGGGCTTAGAATTAAAGGGGATGATACTCCGATTATGCCGGGTGAGTTTAGAGATGTAGATATTCCCGGTGGTGCAATTAGAGACAACATTACATTTCTTCCTTACAAAGAACCATCGGCAACTCTTTATCAGTTGCTAGGAAATATTGTTGAAGAAGGAAGAAGGTTTACGAGTGCATCAGATTTAAATGTCAGCGACATGAACTCAGAAGCTCCAGTTGGAACAACATTAGCAATTCTTGAAAGAAGCATGAAGGTTATGACTGCTATACAATCTAGGCTTCACGCTTCAATGAAACAAGAATTTAATATCTTAGTTAATGTAATTAAAGACTTTACCTCTCCATCTTATCCTTATGAGGTTGATGCAGAGTCTGATATTAAGGCTGAAGATTTTGATGACCGCATTGATGTCCAACCTGTTTCTGATCCAAACTCAGCAACAATGTCTCAAAGAATAATGCAGTATCAAGCAGCACTTCAGTTGGCTCAACAATCGCCACAGATTTATAATTTGCCTGAATTACACAGACAAATGCTAGATACATTAGGCATTAGAGATGCAGACAAGATTGTTCCGTTAGGCGATGATATAAAAGCTGCTGATCCAGTCAGTGAAAATATGAATATGATTAATGGCGAACCAGTTAAAGCATTTGAGTATCAAGATCAAGAAGCACACATTAGAGTTCATATGAGTGCTATACAAGACCCAGAGTTGGCTCAAATGGGCGCAAACAACCCACAAGGTATGCAGTTACTACAAGCATCTGTAGAGTCTCATATTAGAGAACATTTGGCATTTCAATATCGTGATGAGATTGAAAAAGAATTGGGTGTTGAGTTACCTCCATTGGGTGAGCCTCTTCCAGAAGATATTGAAAAAAGATTGTCATCAATGGTTGCTGAAGCTGCGGAAAGATTATTACAGAAAAACGAAAGAGAAGCGCAACAACAACAAATTCAACAACAAATGCAAGACCCATTGGTTCAAGCAAAAATGCGTGAACTTGATATTAAAGAAGCTGAAGTTCAGCGTAAAGCTCAAGCCGATATGGTTGATGCACAAGTTGATATGCAAAAGGCTCAAAGCCGTGATGCTATTGAGCTTGAAAGAATTAGGTCGCAAGAAAAAATTGCTGATGCTAGCGTAAAACAAAAACTGGTTAGCGATGTAATTGATGCTCAAGTAGAGGGCGAAAAAATTGAAAGTGAAGAAGCAACCAAAGCTGCAGAGATTGCATCAAAACTTGCATCTGATATAACATCTGATAATACTAATGGACAGTAATATACTGATTGAAAAGTTTAAGTCAAAAATACGAGACTTAATGAACGATAGGGCAGATAATATTGCTACAGGAAGTTGTACTAGTTTTGATGAATACAAACATCAATCTGGTGTAATCGAGGGTTTAGCCCTCGCAGAGCGTGAACTCTTGGATATTATTCAAGAATTAGAACGACTCTAAATCGGCATAGTGCCGCAAGGTAACTCGGAAACCTTTAATAATTCCGTGCAAAGAGGTGGTCATGCAAACTGCACTCGATATAGAGAAAGAAAAAAAAGAGGCAACACAGTTGCCAGAACCCACAGGATATAGAATCCTAATTGCAATCCCTGAAAAAGAAGATAAAACCGAAGGCGGTATTTTGAAAGCGGATGAAACTATTCGCAATGAAGAAGTAGCCACTATTACAGGTTTTGTTTTAAAAATGGGACCTGATTGTTACAAAGACGAATCACGATTTCCTACTGGAGCTTGGTGTTCCGAAGGAGATTTTGTTGTTTTTCGTGCATTTAGTGGTACTAGGATTAAAATTCATGGGAAAGAATTTCGCATCATTAATGATGATAGTGTCGAAGCAGTGGTTGATGATCCCAGAGGGATAGAAAAAGTATGAGCGATACTAACGAAAACTCAACAATGAGTACAGAACAGAAGTTTTTAGGCGTTAAATCTAAAATTGGCTCTAAGCCAGATGAGGTTGTTGAGTCTGAAAATGAAATTGATATTGAAATTATTGATGATTCTGAAGAAAAACCTGAAAAAAAAGAAAAGGTTTTTGCTGAAGATGTTAAAAATGATTCAGAAAAGCCAGTTGATGAAGAAATTTTAAATGTCGATAAAGGCGTTCAAAAAAGAATTGATCAATTAACTGCAAAACATCATGAAGAAAGAAGGCAAAAAGAACAAGCTGCAAAACTTCGTGATGAAGCAATTAAATATGCACAGCAAATAAAGTCTGAAAATGATCGTTTAAACCAATTGGTTAATGATGGTCAGCAATATCTTGGAAAACAAGCCGAAGAAAGAGCAGAGTTTGCTAAACAAGCAGCTCAACAAAGATATAAAGAGGCTTATGAGCAAGGCAACACAGAAGAAATGGTTGCTGCTCAAGAGGCTTTAACTAGAGCAACTATGGATGCGGCTAGTGCTGAACAATTTAATGCAAGGATTCCAGAGGAAGAATTTGTTTCACAACAACAAGAACAGTTTGTTCCTCAACAACAGATGCCACCAAGACCTGATGATAAAGCTATTTCATGGCAAGCAAAAAACCAATGGTTTGGAAGCGATCCTGAAATGACTAGCTTTGCATATGGTGTGCATGAAAAATTAGTTAGAGAAGAAAACATTGATCCTGCTTCTGATGAATACTATGAAAGAATAGATTCAAGAATGAAGTCAGTATTTCCAGATTTCTTTGGGAGTGAAGAAAAAGAAGCTGTAAGCTCCAATTCCCAAAGTTCCGTGATTGCACCTGCTACACGCAATAATGGTGCAAAACCACGCAAAGTACAGCTTACAGCAACTCAAGTCGCCCTCGCAAAGCGTCTTGGGGTAACGCCAGAACAATATGCTAACCAGTTGGTTAAGGATATGTCTGCAAATAACTAGAGGATATTTATATGTCTGAAGAGCGCACTCCAAGAGAGGAGTATAATCGAGAAACCACACAACGAAAGAAGTCGTGGTCACCACCAAATGTACTACCTGACCCTGAACCAGAGGAAGGATGGGTGTTTAGATGGGTTCGTACCAGCATGATTGGTAATCCAGATAACACTAATGTTTCCAGTAAGTTTAGAGAAGGCTGGGAGGTCGTCTCTGCTGAGTCTCAACCTAAGTTGAAAATACTTTCGGATGAAGATTCACGCTGGGCAAGCGAAGGTGCAATTGAAGTTGGTGGGTTATTATTATGTAAAGCCCCTGTTGAAATGGTCAAAGAACGTAAAGAATATTACGAGAAAATGGCTGATCAACAAATGAATGGCATTGATAATAATTACCTTAGAGAAAATGATCCAAGAATGCCTATGCTTCAACCGGAAAGGCAGTCTAGGGTTACTTTCGGGAGTAACTCCAAGAAGTAATTTATTATTTCATGGGGTTATGAATTTTAACTTTGTGATGTAAATAGGGAGGCTATTATGCCTAGTAGTGCAACACCTTACGGTGCTATGCCACAAGCTGGACTTAGTTGTAATGGTTCTTTTAGCGGAAAAGTTCGTCACTATAAAATTGCGAGTGGTTATGGCACTGGTATTTTTTATGGCGACTTCGTTAAGCTAGTTACTGCCGGTACTGTCGAAAAAGACACTGGCACGACTTCCTTAACTCCAATTGGTATTTTTGTCGGATGTGCTTACACCGATCCAAATACTAATCAAAAGACCTTTAATCAACAATGGCCCGCATCTACTTCTGCTTCAGATGCCGTAGCCTATGTTATGGATGACCCAGATATTACTTTCCAAATGCAATGTGACGGCTCTGCCGCTCAAGCTGTATTGGGAACTAATTGTGCGGTTGTTCAAACAGCAGGCTCTACCTCTATAGGGACTAGCAAAAACGCTGTCGATATTTCTACTGCAGCTACCACTAACACACTACCAGTTCGTATCATCGAGTTTGTCGATGGACCGAACTCTGCTGTTGGTGATAGTTACACTGATGTTGTCGTCAAGTTTAATGTTGGTCACCTCATGGACAACACAACTGGAATATAAGGAATTTAATAAATGGCTATTTCAAGAGCACAGTTACTTAAAGAACTTCTACCCGGTTTAAATGCGTTGTTCGGGCTAGAGTACGGCAAGTACGAAAATGAGCATGAAGAGATATATGAGACTGAATCATCAGACAGATCGTTTGAAGAAGAAGTCAAGCTAAGTGGCTTTAACGCTGCCCCTGTAAAAGACGAAGGTGCTGCTATCAGTTATGATAACGCACAAGAATCTTTTACTGCTCGATACAACCACGAAACCATTGCAATGGGATTTGCTATTACTGAAGAAGCTATGGAAGATAATCTTTATGATTCGCTTTCTGCACGCTACACTAAAGCACTTGCCAGAGCTATGGCTTATACGAAGCAAGTCAAAGCTGCATATCCTTTGAATAAAGGGTTTGGAGATTTTGATTCAGGTGATGGAGTTGATTTATTCAGCACCTCTCACCCTCTTGTTTCAGGTGGAACAAACTCGAACACTCCTTCTACACAAGCTGATCTTAACGAAACTTCACTAGAAGCGGCTGTTATTCAGATTGCTGGATGGACTGACGAGCGTGGTTTGCTAATTGCTGCAAAACCAACGAAGTTGATTATACCGCCTAACTTGATGTTTGTTGCTCAACGGATACTACAGTCTGATCTCAGAGTGGGTACTGCTGACAATGATATTAATGCGATAAAATCAATGGGCGTTGTTCCCGGTGGTTATGCTGTGAATCATTATCTAACTGATACTGATGCATGGTTCTTAATGACCGATGTTCCAAATGGATTCAAACATTTCGTTAGAACTCCAATGGAAACGAGCATGGATGGCGATTTTGATACTGGAAATGTGAGGTACAAAGCTAGAGAAAGATATTCATTTGGAGTATCTGATCCGCTTGGTGCTTTCGGTTCTTCAGGAGCTTAATTTTGTTAATGGAACCTGTGATGGGGGGGTTTCTTACTCAACCCCCATTAACTTTATCTAGGGTAAACTTGTCCTACAGACTGACCTAGCAGACTCGCCAAGACGGTAGGACTTATTTCCGTAGGAGGAAATTATGGCAAAATCAACCTTTTCAGGACCAGTTCAATCATTGGCTGGTTTTATTTCAGCAGGAAACGCTAACGTAGTTAGTCTAACTGCTGACACAACACTTACAGTTGCATCTCACGCTGGTAAAGTATTAATAACAAATGATGCAGATGGTAAATTTACTTTGCCTTCTATCGTTGCGACTGCACCAGATGCAGATGACGATCCAAATCAAACTAACAATTTGGGTGCTACTTTTACATTTGTTGTTGTTACAGCAGCTACAGATATGGACATACTAACCGATGGAACAGATAAGTTCGTTGGCGGTCTATATACTGGTGTAGATGATGCAACAGGTAAAACTTTTATTTCTGGATCAAGCAATGATGTAATTACTATGAACGGAAGCACTAAAGGCGGACTAGCTGGTAGTATCGTAAAAGTTACTGCAATGGCTTCTGCTAAGTATGCTGTCGAAGGGATTATTCTTGGATCAGGAACACTAGTAACTCCATTTGCTGACGCATAAGGGGGTAAATAATGGCTGATGCAGTAGCAACACAAACCATCTCTGATGGAGCACAACACGCTACATTTAAGTTTACTAACGTAAGTGACGGTACTGGAGAGAGTGCCGTCACTAAAATTGATGTTTCTTCTTTATCTGTTAATCCAGTAACAAGAATGTCTTGCAGTTCAGTAAGCATTGAAAAAATCTATTTCAGCAATATCGGAATGGGTGTCAAAATATTATTTGATGCTGATACTGATGTATTAGCTATTCAGCTTCCTGCTGATTGGTCTGATGAATTTGATTTTTCTAATTTTAGCGGTATTCCTGATAATGCAGGAACTGGCTCTACAGGCGATGTTAAGTTTACAACAGTTGGTCATAGTAGTGGCGATGTTTATACTATCGTTATGACTGTGATTAAACATTACACTAATCCAAGCTAGGAATTGTTATGGCAAAATATAAAGTAGTTCAAAATGGAGAAAGAGTTCCAAGTGGAGAGCCAATTTTTCAAGTTGCAGAAATCATTGACGGCGAAGAAGTTATCGTTGATGGCAGTCTAATGACTAAAAAAGAAGCTCAAGCTGCTATGAAAGCTCTTGCTCCTGCAAAAAAACCTGCTAAGAAAAAAGCTAAAAAGTAATGCCACTGAAGAGTGGCGGCTCTAAAAAAGTTATTTCTGGGAATATCTCTAAGTTAAAACGAGAGGGGTATCCCCAGAAACAAGCTGTTGCTATAGCATTATCTAAATCAAAAAGAAAAAATAAGGGAGGCTATATGCCTAATTACTACGATTCAAAATCTGATAAACCTAAAAAAAGCAAAAAAGTAAAATATGCTGAAGGAAAAATGATTAGGTATATGGGTGGAGAAGATATTAAAGTTGAAAACTATAACGACCAAGTTAAAAGAAAATTTGGTGGTGGAAAGCTGTAAATGGCAATTGCGACCACTAATGCTTTCAATCTTAATATAGGTGAGATTGTTGAAGAAGCCTATGAACGAGCGGGATTAGAAGCTCGTACTGGCTATGACTATCGTACTGCTAGACGTAGTATTGATATGATGATGCTTGAGTGGCAAAATCGTGGAATTAATTTGTGGACAATTGAAAATGGAACACAAACATTAACTGCCGATACAGCAACCTATACATTGCCTGACGATACGATTGATTTGATGGAAACTCATCTTAGGTTAAATTCTGGAGACAGTTCTAGTCAAACTGATTATCAACTAACTAGAATATCACCTAGTCAATATGCTGATATACCTAATAAATTACAGTCAGGTCAGCCTACACAGATATGGATTCAAAGACTTACAACAACGCCACAATATACACTTTGGCCCGTGCCTGATGATACTCAAACATATACTGTTTCTTATTATCGGATAAGACAAATTTATGATAGCGGAACACCCGGTAGCAATAATATGGATGTTCCTAAAAGATTTTTACCTTGTTTAGTTTCTGGATTGGCTTATTACATAGCTATGAAAAGACCAGAAGTATCAGACCGATTACCTATATTAAAACAAGAATATGAAGAACAATGGCAATTAGCTTCGGAGGAAGATAGGGTTAAAGCGAATTTTCGTTTTGTGCCGTGGACATCTTACAATAACTAATGACACAGTTTGCACAAGGTAAGTATGCTTTTGGATTTTGTGATCGTTGCGGTTTTCGTTACGACTTAAAAGATTTAAAAGATGAAGTAGTTGACACAAGACTCAGTGGATTCTTGGTTTGTCCTGAGTGTTTTGATCAAGATCAACCTCAGTATCAACTAGGTAGAACACCAGTTGATGATCCAATTGCTTTGGAGAACCCAAGACCTGATAAAGCACAAGAAGCCAGTAGGCGTTTATATGCATTTGACCCGATTGGTGGCGGTGTTACTTCTGCTGGATCAAGAACAGTTGGTCTTGATATGAGTGGTGAAATAGGAAAACTTAAAGTAACAACGAGTTAGATATGACTTATGGTGAATTAAAAAACTTAATACAGAATTATCTCCAGAATAGTGAGACTTCTTTTACTACATATCTTCCAGATATTATTAAACAAGCAGAAGATCGTATTCTTGAGAATGTTCAGTTACCTGTTTTTAGAAAAAATCAGGTGGGGTCTTTATCTTCAAGCAATCAGTATTTAGGCATACCTACTGATTTTTTAGCACCCTATTCTTTGTCTTTTACAAATAGCAGTAATCAAACTTTTTTAATAAATAAAGATGTTAATTGGATTAGAGAACTATATCCGAATGCATCAACAACAGGAGAGCCTGAATATTACGCTATATTTGATAATGATTATTTTATTGTAGCTCCAACACCAGACTCTGCTTACAATGTTGAATTACATTATTTTTATAGACCAGCATCAATAACTGCTGGCTCAGATAGTGGTACAACATGGTTATCAACAAATGCTCCTTCAGCATTGCTATATGCTTGCTTGCTAGAAGGATATGTATATATGAAAGGCGAACAGGATATGATGTCTGTTTATAATACAAGGTATGAATCTGCATTGGGCAGGCTTAAAGTATTGGGAGAAGGCAGAGATAGAAACGATGCCTACAGAGCAGGACAGCTTTAAATCTTCTAAAAAAATGGAAGATAAAAACATTGCAATTGTAGCAATGGGACAAAGCCAGATAGATTTTCATTTATCACAGGTTCATAGTGTATTGTTTGATGAAGTATGGGCAATAAATGCCATGATAGGTGTTTTGCCTCGCATAGACAGGGCTTTTATATTAGACCCTATGAGTCGTTTTTTGGATTCAGAAGATGCAGGGTCTATGACAAAGATGATGAGATTGGTATTGCCAACTGCTTATTATCCAATTTATTCTTGTGAGCTAGATGAAAGAGTGCCTGCTGTTGAAGAATATCCATTAGAAGAAGTTGTAGGAAAGCTCGGTTGTTCTTATTTTAACAATACAATTGCTTATGCTATTGCTTATGCATTATGGGCTAATGTTAAAAGCATTGCTATTTTTGGCGTTGATTTTACTTATAAAAGCAATATGCATTTTGCAGAAGCTGGAAGAGGATGTGTTGAGTTTTGGTTATCTAAATGCATTGATGCTGGTATAGATGTTTCAATAGCACCAAGATCATCATTACTAGATACAGATATAGGTTTTAAAGATAAACTCTATGGTTATCATAGATTAGACGATCCAAAAGTTACTTATCAAAATGGTGCAGGAATAAAGGTTTGTAAGTTTTCTGATGTTGAATTAGAAAAAAAATTAAAACCAGTTGGAATGATAGATAGGAATGATATAAATTTAAATCCACCAGAACCAAAAAAATACTAATGGAAACAGATTCTTTTACAATATCTATAGGAAATTTAGGAGTTAAGACAACTAAAAATAGAGGTCACACTCCAGAAGAGGTTGCTGAAATGGCGACTGAAAAAATTATTTCGGTAAGTGATACAGCACCACCGCAAATTAAAGCACAAGCACACGCTTTTAAAAATTTGTGCTACAAAATCATTGCTTATTATATGCATGAGGCGATTAAAAACCATATGTGTACTATAGGGAATCAATTAGAACAGCAAGGTCATAAAGACTTAGCTGAAATTATTAGGAGGCTATAATGGCTATAACACAAGCAATGTGTACTTCTTTCAAAAGTGAGCTTTTGCAAGCGGTACATAACTTTAAAGCGACTGGAGGTAATACCTTTAAACTTGCTTTATACACTAGCTCTGCGACTATGAGTGCTTCTACTACAGCCTATAGCACAGGTCAAGAAGCATCAGGAACAAACTATACTGCGGGTGGAGCAGCTTTAACAAACGTCAACCCTACAACATCAGGAACAACTGCGTACACTGATTTTGCTGATTTAACTTTTGGTACAGCTACTATTACTGCAAGAGGTTGTATGATTTATAATGATACAGCTACTGGCGATCCAGCAGTTGCCGTTTTTGATTTTGGTGGAGACAAAACAAGTACAGCAGGTAGTTTTACAATATCTTTTCCAACCGCAGACGCAAGTAACGCTGTTATTAGAATAGCGTAAGGACAGCTAATGGCTGTCGGTTGGGGTCGTTCCACATGGGGTTCTGGCGCATGGGGTCAGCCTCACAATATGACTGTAAGCCTTACGGGGCTTGCGGGAACCACTGCGTTAGGAACAGAAACTGTTAGTTGTGATTCCAATGTCGCAGAGACAGGTGTTGCAGCCACAGGTGGTATTGGAAGTTTAACTGTAACTGGTACAGCAATTGTCACAGAGACAGGGGTAGCTGGAACAGGAGCGGTTGGATCATTAAGCATATCTGCTGATGCAAATGTAAGTGAAACAGGAGTAGCAGCAACAAGCGCAGTAGGCAGTTTAACTGCTACAGGTGTTGCAAACATATCTGTTACAGGATTGGCAGGAACCACCGCTTTAGGCACAGAATCAGTTAGCGGAGATGCTAATGTCAGCGAAACAGGAGTAGCTGGTACTACTGCAATAGGAACAGTTGTTGCAAATGGTGTAGCTTTAGTTGGTGTTAGCGGTACAGCATCGACTGTTGCTCAAGGTGATGAGACAGTTACTTGTGATGCCAATGTTTATCCAACAACAGTTGCTGGAACAGGAGCAATTAGCTCTTTAACAATAGCAACACAAAATATTGTATCTATAACAGGTGTTGTTGGAACAACTGAATTAGGCGAATTAGCAGTTAGTATTCCTAAAGTTGTTTCAATTACAGGAATTGTAGGCACAAGTAAACTAGGAGGATTATTGGTTTGGAGTCCAGTTGCTCCTGATCAAACACCAAATTGGGTAGATGCTGGTGCAAGTCAATCACCATCTTATTCAAATGTTAGCCCATCACAGTCGCCAAACTGGAAAGATGAGGCAGCTTAATTTATTATGAGGAAACAATATGGCAACTTATGTAAATGATTTAAGGCTTAAAGAAATCGCCACAGGCGATGAGTCGGGTACTTGGGGAACGAGTACCAATACAAATTTAGAATTAATTGCGGAAGCATGGGGTTCTGGTTCAGAAGCTATTACAGGAACAACCCACACAATTACGATGGCAGATGGTACTGCCGATGCAGCCAGAGCCTTTGCTCTAACGCTGACAGGATCGATTACCGCAACTAACACAGTTACTCTTGCACCCAATACAGTCAGTAAGACTTGGGTGATTCAAAACAACGCAGGTTATCAAGTAACAATATCTCAAGGCACAGGCGCAAATGTAGTCATTCCGAATGGCGGAATCAAGATGGTTGTTACCGATGGTGCTGGTGCTGGCGCAGCAGTCACCGATGTATTAGATATGACAGGCGGTACAGGCAATGTCGGACTAGGTTCTGGCTCACTCGGTACAGCAATTACGACAGGAACGGATAACGTAGCCATAGGTGAAGCTGCACTTGATGCAGTTACGACTGGATCGGATAACACGGCAGTGGGAGACAATGCTGGTGGAGGAATCACAACGGGAAGTCAAAATGTTGCGGTTGGTTCTGCTTCGGGGCTTGCTTTAACTACAGGCGATCAGAATGTAATTGTAGGAGAACAAGCTGGAGAAGGTTTAACCACAGCAGCAGCAAACACCCTTGTAGGTTGTGAGGCTGGCGGTGGTGCAACAATCACAGGCGACCATAATGTAGGTGTAGGTAGGAAAACACTTTTTGATAATACATCAGGCACAAAAAATATTGCAGTGGGTAGAAGTGCCTTAGAAAACAATACCACAGGAGCATCAAACATAGGAATAGGTTATCAGGCTTTACTGGCAACCACTACAGCAGACGAAAACGTAGCTGTGGGTGAAGGTGCTGGAGCAGCAAATACAACTGGAACTGAAAATGTATTTATAGGACACGAAGCTGGTAACGATGTAACCACTGGTGCTGGTCATGTTTTTGTTGGTTGGAAAGCTGGTGATGCAGTAACAACTGCTTCGCAAAGTACAGCTATAGGCGACCAAGCATTGAGTGCAGCAAGCACTGGTTCTCATAACACTGCTGTTGGTTATAATGCTATGCTGGCAAACACTTCTGGCGCATCAAACACGGCTGTTGGTTCTACAGCTTTAGATGCCAACACCACAGCCAACAACAACACCGCAGTGGGATATGCAGCTTTATCAGCAGCTACCACAGGACATAGCAATACTGCTATGGGTAAAAATGCAGGAGTAGCACTTACAACTGGCGATAAAAACATAGCTATTGGTTCTGATGCTTTAGAATCTCAAACAACAGCAGATAACAACACTGCTGTAGGCACAAGTGCTTTAAATGCCAACACCACAGGCGATGAAAGTGTTGCGATTGGAATGGAGGCAGCAAAAGTAAACACAACTGGAAGTCAGTTAACTGCTGTAGGCAAAGGCGCATTGGCAGCAAATACAACGGCTAGTGCAAACACAGCACTTGGACACCAAGCCATGATTCTTAACACCACTGGAGCAGATAACACGGCAGTCGGAAAAGAAGCCCTTAAAGCAAATACAACGGCATCTTACAATGCAGCTGTGGGTTCTCTTGCTTTAACAGCAAACACAACAGGTGCGCAGAACACGGCTATGGGATATTCAGCAATGAATGTAAATACCACTGGCGATAATAATACTGCTATGGGCTTTGGAGCACTAGACGCTAATACCACAGCAGATAACAACTCCGCAGTTGGCTATGCAGCTTTAGGAGCAAACACCACAGGAGAAGATAATACTGCAATGGGCAGAGGTGCTTTATTAGCAAACACAACTGCAAATAACAACACTGCGCTTGGAAAATCCTCTATGGAAGTC